>Ga0209370_1001352_pt1 | contig 22212 bp, 19 predicted proteins | sample AgamicAtPrz_FD_187164 | JGI IMG/M metagenome (GOLD analysis project Ga0209370, IMG submission 187164) | Agave microbial communities from Guanajuato, Mexico - At.P.rz (SPAdes) (version 2) | ecosystem: Host-associated > Plants > Phyllosphere > Phylloplane/Leaf | place: Guanajuato, Mexico... | reverse complement strand
CCCCGGGCTACACCGGCAAGACCTGCATCGGTGACCTGGTCAAGGGCACCAAGGATGGCCAGCCGCGCGAAGTGTTCATCTACAACGTGGCCGACCACGAAGAAGCCTACGCCGAGACCGACAGCCAAGGCATTTCCTACACCGCCGGTGTACCGCCAGTGGCTGCCGCCCTGCTGGTCGCCCGTGGCGAGTGGGATGCCAAGCGCATGGTCAACGTCGAAGAGCTGCCAGCCGAGCCGTTCCTCAAGGCGCTGGACATGATGGGCCTGCCGACCCGCGTCAAGGATGAAAAAGGCGATCGTCCCTGGGACGCTGAAGCCTAAGCAGCAAGACAGAGGGGGCGCCATCAAGGCGCCCCTTCTGCTTTTGCAGGCCCGGCCTCTTCGCGGGCACGCCCGCTCCCACAGGGTTTTCGCCGGCCTCAGGTGGGGCCCTGTGGGAGCGGGCGTGCCCGCGAAAGGGCCGGCACAGGCTTACCTCTACTTCCGAGCCTCCAGAATCAGGTTGAACGGCGTCTGCGTCGCCCGCCGGAACCGGCCGAACCCTGCCTCCTCGAACACCGCCCGCAACCGCGCTTCCCCCGCCTGCGCACCCAGCCCCAACCCCACCTCCTGCGACAACGAGTTCGGCGTGCAGATAAACGTCGACGCCGCATAGAACAAGCGCCCGACCGGTGTCAGGTTGCCCTCCAGCGAATCCTCGGCATAAGGCTCCACCAGCATCACCGTGCCGTCGGCCTTCAACGCACGGTAGGCATGCTTAGCAGCCCCCACCGGGTCGCCCATGTCGTGCAGGCAATCGAAGAAGCACACCAGGTCATGGTCATGCCCTGGGTAGTCCTTGGCGCTGGCCTGCTGGAAGCTCACCCGCCCCGCCAACCCCGCCTCGCGCACACGCTCGTTGGCGGTGGCAATGGAAGGCCCGTGGTAGTCGTAGCCGACGAAGGTGGATGCCGGGAACGCCTGGGCCATGACCAGCGTGGAAGCGCCATGCCCACAGCCCACATCCGCCACCTTGGCGCCCGCTTGCAGCTTGGCCACCACGCCCTCCAGCGCCGGTAGCCATTCGGCCACCAGGAAGGTGCGGTAACCCGGCCGGAAGAACCGTTCGGTGCCGCTGAACATGCAGGGGTGATGGTCGCCCCAGGCCAGCCCGCCATCGCCGCGCATGGCCGCGACCAGCTTGTCCTTGTCGTGGAACAGCGCGGCCACCACCGCCGCACCGCCGGCCATGTAGGCCGGGGAATCCTCCAGCGCCAGGGCCATGGCCTGCTCTTCAGGCAACACGAAACGGCCCTTGTCATGCACCATGTAGCCCGAGGCGGCCTGGGCGCTGAGCCATTCGCGCACCAGCCGCGGGTGGCAGCCGGTCTTTTCCGCCAGCGCCTCGGGGGTGGTCGGCTGGCTGTCGGCCATGGCACGGTACAACCCCAGCTCATCGCCAAGAATCACGTTGGCCAAGGTCGCCGCCGCGCCCATGTCGCCCACCAGCTTGCCCATGAAGTCGTGAAGCCTTGCCTCGTCCATGACCTGCCCTCCTCTGCAAAGAAGGCCATCGCCAGCGAGGGACATCCGCTCCGGGGAGGCGGTGGTCGGTTGAATGGTATGGGCCTGCCGAGCGTTGCCCGATGCAGGCCACTTGTAAGTCTAGATGCCCTGATCAGCGGCCTTTGCCTGCCCTGCCAACTTTTCCAGCAGTACCTTGGCCAGCGTCTTGTCCGAGAACGGGTTCTGCCCGGTGATCAGTTCGCGGTCCACCACCACATTGGGTTGCCAGGCCTTGGCGTAGCCCATGTCGCCCCCTGCCATTGCCATGGCGTTGGCCGGGTAGAACAACAGCCGCTGGTCCTTGAGCGAACTTTCGAACACCTGCTCCTCCGGGTCGGAGAAAATGGTCATCTTGTAACCCTTGTACAGCCAGTCATTGGCTGCCGGCTTTTCACCACGCGCCAGCGCCGACTGGTAGCTCGCCGGGTCCTGCTGGGCCGAGAGCAAGGCGATGGAGCCGTGGCAGATGGCGGCTGTAGGCTTGCCGGCCTGATGGAAATGCCGCAGCAAGGCGCCCACGTCCGGGTTGTTGGCCAGGTCGATCAAGGGCGCATGACCGCCGGGGATGAACAGCCCGGCATAGCGGCCCAGGTCACCTGCCAGGACCTCTTTCACCGACAGGGTATCGTCAATGCCCGGCAGGCCTTGCACGACTTTCTCGATTCGGCGCATCTCCACCGCATCACCGGCAAAGTAGCGTGGGTCGATCGAACGCTGGTCGACGCTCGGGGCATTACCTTCGGGGGTTACCAGCACCAGCTTGTAGCCAGCCTTGAGCAATTGGTCGGCAGGCACGCCGAACTCGTTGAGGTAGTAGCCAGTGGCGTAGCGCTTGCCGTCCTGCAGGGGCAGCTGGTTCTCGCTGGACAACAGCACCAGCACCTCTCCCTTGGGCGCAGCGTGGACGCCAGCGGCAAGCAGGGTGCTGGCAACAGCCAGGGCAAGCCGGGACATCTTGGTCATGCAACAATCTCCTGATCAGGCAAATAGAGCTGTCCGCTCACATTGGCGGGATGCGTTCATGCTAATGGCAAGGCTATGATTCGATAATTCGAAAGCTCTCATGTCTGCGATCCAGAAAATGAATATCTCCAGCAAGGACCTCAACCTGCTGTACCTGTTCCATGTGCTGTATCAGGAACGCAACGCCACCCTCGCTGCCCAGCGCATGGCGCTGAGCCAGCCCGCCCTCAGCCACAAACTCAACAAGCTGCGCCATCAGTTTGGCGACCCGCTGTTCGTCCGCGCGCCCAGGGGCCTGACCCCGACGCCACGCGCCCACGAACTGGCGCCCGAGGTAGAACGCCTGGTAGTGGGCCTGGAAGGCTTCTATGAACGCTGCGAAGGGCAGGACTTCCTTGCCCGCCCTGCCCGCCTGCACCTGTACAGCACCGATTATGTAGAACAGACGCTGTTGCCCAGGCTGCTGCCGATCCTGCGCAGCCAGGCGCCGAACCTGACGCTGGTCACCCACAACACCCGTGGCCAGCTCCCTCGCGAAGAGCTGGAGAAAGGCACCTGTGACCTGGCCGTTGCCGGGTTCTATACCGACCTCCCGGAAACCTTCCACCAACAGCGCCTGCTCACCGAACACTTCGTTGTGCTGGCCTCGCGCAGTCATCCAGCCGCGGACCAAGGCCTGGACCTCGATAGCTTCCTCGCCAGCGACCACCTGCTCACCACCCTAACCGGCGACCTCGATGGCCTGGTCGACCGCGCCTTGCGCAGCCAGGGCATGCAACGACGGGTCGTGGCTGGCCTGTCGAGCTTCGTGGCCCCCACGCGCCTGCTGCGCGGCACCGACCTGCTGCTCACCTGCCTGAGCTCGCTGGCCATCGAAGCCACCGAGCGTGATGACGACCTGCTCATGTACCCGCTGCCGCTGCCATTGCCCGCAATCGAGGTGATGCAGATATGGCATGAACGCACCCACGCCGACCCCTTGCGGCGCTGGTTCCGCCAGCAGCTGTGGAACGTCGCCCAAGAGGCAGCGGCCTGCGCAAGTAACAATATCTAAACAACGTTGTGACATTTTTTTTCAGCTTTCTCGCCAAGGAGCTGTCAAATGAAGGTCACGGTTTTCGGTACCGGCTATGTCGGCCTCACCCAGGCAGTGTGCCTGGCCCAGGTGGGGCACTCGGTGTTGTGCATGGATGTCGACGCCGAGCGGGTCGCCAGCCTCAATGCAGGCCATTGCCCGATCTTCGAGCCCGGCCTTGCGCCGATGCTGGAGAAGAACCTGGCCTGCGGCCGCCTGCGTTTCACCACCGACGCCAGCGAAGCGGCCAACTATGCCAGGTTGCAGTTCATTGCCGTCGGCACCCCGCCACAGGCCGATGGCAGCGCCGACCTGAAGCACGTGTTCGCCGTGGTCGACAGCATCCTCGAACATGCCGACGGCCCCAAGCTGATCGTCAACAAATCCACCGCGCCGGTCGGCACGGTACACCGTATCAAGGCGCGCATCGCCCAGGCCGTGGCCGATACCAGCCGCTTCCACGTCGTCAGCAACCCCGAGTTCCTCAAGGAAGGCTCGGCAGTTGATGACTGCATGCGCCCGGAGCGCATCATCATCGGTGGCGCGGAACCTGCCGAGGTGGAGTTGCTGCGCGAGCTGTACCTGCCGTTCAGCCGCAACCGCGAAAAGCTCATGGTCATGGATGCGCGCAGCGCCGAGCTGACCAAGTACGCGGCCAACTGCATGCTGGCGACCAAGATCTCGTTCATCAACGAAATCGCCAACCTGGCCGAGCACCTGGGCGCCGACATCGAAATGGTGCGCCGTGGCATCGGCTCGGACCCGCGCATCGGCTACGACTTCATCTATGCCGGCTGCGGTTTTGGCGGCTCGTGCTTCCCCAAGGACCTGCAAGCCCTGCGCCGCAGCGCCGAGGCCGAAGGCTTCGAGCCGCAGCTGCTGCGTGCGGTGGAGTCGGTCAACGAGCAGCAAAAGGGCCGGCTGTTCAGCAAGATCCAGCGCCACTACCCACGCGGCCTGCGGGGCAAGGTCTTCGCCTTGTGGGGGCTGTCGTTCAAGCCCAATACCAATGATATCCGCGAGGCCTCCAGCCGGGTCCTGCTGGAAGCGCTGTGGGCCGCCGGCGCGCGGGTGCAGGCCCATGACCCGCAGGCCATGGAAGAAATCCAGCGGCACTATGGCCCGCGCGCCGACCTGCAACTGGTGCCGTGCAAGGACGATGCACTGCGCGGCGCCGATGCCCTGGTGATCGTCACCGAATGGCAGGACTACCGCGTGCTCAACCTGGACAAGGTGCCGCAACAGCTGGCCGACCGGGTGGTGTTCGACGGGCGCAACCTGTTCGAACCCGAACACATGGCCGCCGCCGGCCTGACTTACTACGGCATCGGCCGTGGCCAGGTGCAGCCAGCATGCCCGTACTGATTACCGGCGTGGCCGGCTTCATCGGCTACCACGTTGCGCGGCGCCTGTGCGAAGCAGGCATCGAGGTGGTCGGCATCGACAACCTCAATGCCTACTACAGCGTCCAGCTGAAGCTGGCGCGCCTGCAGCAGCTGTTCGGCTTTGCCAATTTCCGCTTCCACACCCTCGACATCGCCCACCCGAGCGAACTGCAACAGCTGTTCGCCGGCCAGGCGTTCAGTGAGGTGATCCACCTGGCGGCCCAGGCCGGGGTGCGCTATTCGCTGGACAACCCCGGCGCCTATGGCCAGGCCAACCTGGTCGGCTTTCTCAACATCCTCGAGGCCTGCCGCCAGCAGCCACCCCGCCACCTGATCTACGCCTCCAGCAGTTCGGTGTACGGCGCCAACGCCAAGCTGCCGTTCAGCGTCGACGACCCGGTCGAGCAACCGTTGTCGCTGTATGCCGCCAGCAAGCGCGCCAATGAACTGATGGCGCACAGCTACGCGCACCTGTACCAGCTGCCGACCACCGGCCTGCGCTTCTTTACCGTATACGGCCCCTGGGGCCGCCCCGACATGGCGCCGTTCAAGTTCACCCGCACCATGCTCGAGGGCCGGCCGATCGAGGTCTACAACAACGGCCTGATGGGGCGCGACTTCACCTACATCGACGACATCGTCGAGAGCATTGTGCGCCTGCGCCTGAAGCCGCCACTGCCGGCCGAGGGGCAACCGCCCTGCCAGCTGTTCAACATTGGCCGAGGTCAGCCGGTACGGCTGCTGCACTTCGTTGAATGCCTGGAGCATGCCTTGGGCATCAAGGCCCGACGCGACTACCTGCCGCTGCAAGCAGGTGATGTGCTGGAAACCTGGGCCGACGTCGGCTCGCTGGCACGCTGGATCGACTACACCCCCGGCACATCGCTGGAACACGGCGTCAACGCCTTCGTTGGCTGGTACCGGGATTTCTACCGGGTTTGAGCCACGCAATCACAACAAGATCACAGGTAGCCTCATGACAGATCCACTTGACCTCTCGGTGCTCATTCCCGCCAGGAACGAGGTCGACAACCTGCCGTCGCTCTTGATGGAAATACGCATCGCACTGGCGGCCGAAGACCATGAAGTACTGGTGGTCGATGACGGCAGCAGCGACCGCACCCTGAGCGTACTGCTGCAGCTGAAAAGCCAGGGCTACACGCAACTGCGCATCCTCCGTCACGAGCGCTCGCTGGGCCAGAGCACCTCGCTGTGGCATGCCGCCCAGGCGGCGCGCGGGCGCTGGCTGGCGACCCTGGACGGGGACGGCCAGAACGACCCGGCGGACATCCCCGGCATGCTGGCCCTGGTGCGCGCCAACCAGGACCTGGCCGGCGGCGTCAAGCTGGTGGCCGGGCACCGGGTCAACCGCCGCGACAGCGCCAGCAAACGCTGGGCGTCGCGGCTTGCCAACGGCCTGCGCAGCCGCTTGCTCAAGGACGCCACGCCAGACACCGGCTGCGGGCTGAAGCTGATCGAACGCGCGGCCTTCCTGCGCCTGCCCTACTTCGACCACATGCACCGCTTCATCCCGGCGCTGATCCTGCGCCACAACGGCCGCATGCTGGTGCACCCGGTCAACCACCGGCCACGTCAGGCCGGGGTGTCCAAGTACGGCAACCTGGACCGCGCCCTGGTCGGCATCCTCGACCTGTTCGGGGTCTGGTGGCTGATCCGGCGCACCCGCCTGGACACGCGCCCCCAGGAGTTCGAAGGATGACCCGCGAAACCCTTTGGCTGGTCATCGGTTTCGCCGGCCAGGCCGTATTTACCGGGCGCTTCGTGTTGCAGTGGCTGTACAGCGAGTTCAAGCGCCGCAGCGTGATCCCGGTGGGCTTCTGGTACCTGAGCATGCTCGGCAGCGCGCTGCTGCTGACCTACGCCATCTATCGCCAGGACCCGGTGTTCATCATCGGCCAGAGCTTCGGCTTCCTGGTCTACCTGCGCAACCTGCAGCTGATCGCCCGCCACCAGGAACAGAAGGAATAGCCCTTGCCAAGGTTCAACACGCTCGGGGCCGAACGCCTGGCCCTGATTGCCCTCGCGGTGGTGCTGGTGGGCGCGGGTATCGGCTGGCGCCAGCCGATGAACGTGGATGAAGAACGCTTTCTCGGCGTCGCCCTGGAAATGCTGCAGAGCGGCAACTGGTTCATCCCCCACCGGGCGGCGGAAATCTACGGCGACAAGCCGCCACTGTTCATGTGGACCGTGGCCCTGTTCAGCCACCTCACCGGCTCGCCCAAGGTTGCCCTGTACCTGCCTGGGCTGCTGTCGGCGGCGACCATTACCTGGGTGCTGCATGACCTGGGGCGGCGCCTGTGGAACCGGCGCATCGGCGTGATCGCCGCCTTGTTGTTCCTGGCCACCTACCAGAGCTACAGCATCCTGCGCACCGGGCAGATCGACAGCTTCCTGTGCCTGTGGGTGGCACTGGGTTTCTACGGCATGCTGCGCCACTTGCTGCTCGGGCCGGCCTGGGGCTGGTTTTACTTGGCCTGCGCGGCGATGGGTCTGGGCATCATCAGCAAGGGCGTGGGCTTTGTCCCGGCGCTGCTACTGCTGCCCTATGCCTGGGCGGTGCGCCACCGCTGGCACGGGGTGGTGGCCATGCCCGGCCAGGGTTGGCGCTGGAGCCTGGGGCTGGCGTGGCTGCTGGCCGGTTGCGCGGTGTGGCTGCTGCCACTGCTGGTTTCGATCGCCCATGGCGGTGGCGCGGCGGAGCTGGCCTACCTGAAGGAAATCCTGCTGCGCCAGACCGCCAGCCGCTATGCCAATGCCTGGGACCATCGCGAACCGTTCTGGTACTTCTTCGTCAAGGTCATCCCCAAATACTGGCTGCCACTGGTGCTGGCCCTGCCCTGGCTGGTACCGGCCTGGCGCCGGCAGCTGCAAAAACGCGACGCGCGCTTTCTGCTGCTGCTCGGCTGGGTGGTGCTGGTGCTGTTGTTTTTCAGCCTCAGCAGCGGCAAGCGCAAGCTGTACATCTTCCCGGCGCTGCCGGGCCTGGTGCTGGCCATCGCGCCACTGCTGCCGTGGCTGCTCAAGCGCTGGCTGCAGCGCCGGCCGGCCTGGCGCAAGGCGTTCACTGCCGTGGCCCTGGCATGGTTCGCGCTGTGGTTCGCACGCGGCTTCGTCGAGCCGCTGAAGGAAGGCCGCAACCCGCATGAAACATTGATGAGTGAAGCCGCACGGGCCACCGGCGGCGCCGAGTTGGTGCTGGTCAACTGGCGCGAGGGGCATTGGCTGTTTGCCCGGCAACCCATCGTGCACTTCGGTTTCACCGGCCAGTCCAGGGCGGACACGGCCGCTTACTGGCTGCGTCACAACCCCACGGCCTTCGCCCTGGTACCGGCTTCGGAGCTGGGCCGCTGCTTCAGTGCCGACAAGGCACGCAGGCTGGGCGAGACCTCGCGCGCAGAGTGGTATGTGGTCGGTGCCGATGCCGATAACGGCCAGTGCCAGGCCACGGCCCCCAGCCACGTCTACCACTTCGCCTGGACGGGCTCGCCTTAGTGCCTGCCAGCGTTTCTGCAGGACTTCGCGGGCACGCTTGCTCCCAAAGGTTTGGCGCCGAGCTCAGGCTACGCGATATCCCTGTGGGAGCGGCCTTGTGTCGCGAAAGGGCCGCAACGCGGCCCCAGAATTGATGCGCAATAGTTGAAATTGCGGGGGCTGCTTTGCAGCCCTTTCGCGACACAAGGCCGCTCCCACAGGAGATCGCGCCACTTTTTCGGGGGCAGTCCAGGTTCCTGCCCGCCAAGGTAGTCGAGCATGGCCGGCGCACAATCGCTTGCAATCCGTCACATCTCAAAATACTGTATGAATATTCAGTATCACAGGTCAGCCCCATGCAACTCATCGCCAAACTCGGCATCCTTGCCGATGCTGCCAAGTACGACGCATCCTGCGCCAGCAGCGGCGCGCCCAAGCGCAACTCGCGCGGGGCTGATGGCCTGGGTGCTACCAATGGCATGGGCATCTGTCACAGCTACACCCCCGACGGGCGCTGCGTCTCGCTGCTCAAGGTGCTACTGACCAACTTTTGCCTCTACGACTGCCAGTACTGCGTCAACCGCCGCTCCAGCAACGTGCCACGCGCGCGCTTCAGCCCCGAGGAAGTGGTCCGGCTGACCCTGGACTTCTACCGGCGCAACTGCATCAGCGGCCTGTTCCTCAGCTCTGGCATCATCCGCTCGGCGGACTACACCATGGAGCAGCTGATCCGCGTGGCGAAGCTGTTGCGCGAAGAGCATGAGTTCCGCGGTTACATCCACCTCAAGACCATCCCCGATGCCGACCCGTTGCTGATCGAAGAGGCCGGGCGCCTGGCAGACCGGCTCAGCGTCAACATCGAGCTGCCGACCGACGCCAGCCTGAAACGCCTGGCACCGGAGAAACAGGCGCACACCATTCGCCAGGCCATGGGCGTGATTCACCAAGGCCAGCAAGCCGTGGCCCACGAACCCAAGGCGCCGCGCTTTACCCCGGCCGGGCAAAGCACCCAGGTGATCGTCGGGGCCGACAGTACCGACGACAGCACATTGCTGCGCAATGCCGAATCGCTGTACCAAGGCTATGGCCTCAAGCGCGTGTACTACTCCGCCTTCAGCCCCATCCCTGACAGCCCCGGCAGCGTCCCCCTGGCCGCACCACCGCTGCTGCGCGAGCACCGCCTGTACCAGGCTGACTTCCTGCTACGTGGCTATGGCTACAAGGCCGGCGAACTGCTGGGCCAGAGCGGCAACCTGGCACTGGACATCGACCCCAAGCTGGCCTGGGCGCTGGCCAACCGCGAAGTGTTCCCGCTGGACGTGAACCGTGCCGAGCCGGCGCTACTGGCGCGCATCCCCGGCATCGGCCTGCGCAGCGTGCAGCGCCTGGTAGCCCTGCGACGCGAACGGCGCATTCGCTACGATGACCTGATCCAGCTGCGCTGCGTGCTGGACAAGGCGCGGCCGTTCATTGTCACCAGCGACTACCGCCCGGCCCAGGCCGAGCTGCGCAGCGGCCTGCTGAGGGCGCGCTTGCGTGAGCCGCAGGCGCCGGTGCAGATGGGCTTGTGGGGATGATCGCGCTCGACTGCGACGGCCTGTTCGCCACCTGGCGTGACCAGGCCCGGGTGTTGTTGGGGCATGGCATCGACCCGTCGGAGGTGACCTGGGCGCAAGGGCCGATGGCTGATTTGCTGGCCGTACCGACAGCGCTGCCGGAAGGCTCCGGTCCTTTTCGCGCCAAGGTGCCAGCGGCGCTGCTGAGCCAGCTGGAACAGGCCGCCCGCTACCGTGGCGAGCACCGCTGGAACCTGCTTTACGAGGTACTTTGGCGGGTGGCCCATGGCGACCGCACTGCAATGCTGGCGGGTGACCGACTGGGCAGCGAGCTGCAAAGACGGATCAAGCAGGTCAATCGCGAAGCGCACCATCTGCATGCGTTTGTACGCTTCGTGCCACTACCCGAAGTATTGGCTGAACAGCTGCAACTCGATCTGGTGGCCTATCACGAGCCGGCGCATGACATTCTGGAAAGCGCCAGTGCGCATTTCGCCGACCGCCTGGGGCGTTTGCGCTGGATAATTGCCACGGCGCACGACGGCATACGCTTCGACGGCCAGGCATTCGACTACCAGCGCCAGTGCCCCGAGCCCTGGCGCCAGTGGGCCCGCAACGCCGAAGACCCTGGCGCCGAATTGTGGCGCACCTACTATCGCCATACCTTCAACCCTGCCCGCCTCAACCCCGACGCCTTGCGCCTGCACATGCCCGGGCGGTTCTGGCGACATTTGCCGGAGGGCATGCTGATTCCGCAGCTCGAAGGCCTGGCTCGGCAAGGCAAGCAACGGGATGGCCAAGCCCTGGAAGTCGCCTCCCAGGCTGGCAAACAGATCAGCAAGCCCACACGGTAGTTGCGTATTCGCAAACCTTGATCAGTGGGGATTTCTTCGCGGGCATGCCCGCCCCCACAGGTATTGCACTGTTCTCAACGTGTGTGGAGATCCTGTGGGAGCGGGCGTGCCCGCGAAGCAGCCAAACCATACTCAAGCCGAACGATCAGCCGCCACAGCCGTCATAACCTGAGCCGCTGCCGACACGCAAAGAGGACGCGAAATGACCCAACCCGACCCGTCATACGTCAAATGGCTCGAAGACCGCGCCATGCTCAGGGCCTCCCAGCAACGCACCCACCTGTACTCGGGCCAGTCGCGCTTGTGGCAACAGCCCTACGCCGAAGCCCAGCCCCGCCGCGCCACTGAAATCGCTTCGGTCTGGCTGACCGTCTACCCCGATGCCATCATCGCCCCCGAAGGTTGTTCGGTGCTCGGCGCCCTGGCCCATGAGGCACTGTGGAAGCGTTTGTCGGAGATCGGCATCCAGGGCCTGCACACCGGCCCTATCAAGCTGTCCGGCGGCATTCGCGGCCGTGAACTCACCCCCAGCGTGGACGGCAACTTCGACCGCATCAGTTTCGACATCGACCCGCTGTACGGCAGCGAGCAGGAGCTGATCCAGATGAGCCGCATGGCCGCCGCGCACAACGCCGTGACCATCGACGACCTGATCCCCTCGCACACGGGCAAGGGTGCCGACTTTCGCCTGGCCGAGCTGGCCCACGGCCCCTATCCGGGGCTGTACCACATGGTCGAAATCCGCGAGGAAGACTGGCCGCTGCTGCCAGAAGTGCCTGCCGGGCGCGACGCGGTCAACCTGCTGCCGGCCCAGTGCGACGAGCTCAAGGCCCGCCATTACATCGTCGGCCAGCTGCAACGGGTGATCTTCTTCGAACCAGGTGTTAAGGAAACCGACTGGAGCGCCACGCCGCCGGTGACCGGTGTGGATGGCAAGACCCGGCGCTGGGTGTACCTGCACTACTTCAAGGAAGGCCAGCCGTCGCTGAACTGGCTGGACCCGACCTTTGCCGCCCAGCAGATGATCATTGGCGATGCCCTGCACGCACTGGACTGCCTGGGTGCACGCGGCCTGCGCCTGGATGCCAACGGCTTTCTCGGCGTGGAGACCCGCGCCAGCGGCACTGCCTGGTCGGAAAGCCACCCACTGTCGATCGTCGGCAACCAGCTGATCGGCGGCATGATCCGCAAGGCCGGCGGTTTCAGCTTCCAGGAACTGAACCTGACCCTCGACGACATCGCGCAGATGTCCAGGGGCGGTGCCGACCTGTCCTACGATTTCATTACCCGGCCGGCCTACCAGCATGCGCTGCTGACCGGTGACACCGAATTCCTGCGCCTGATGCTCAAGGAGATGCATGCCTTCGGCATCGACCCGGCCTCGCTGATCCATGCCCTGCAGAACCATGACGAGCTGACCGTGGAGCTGGTGCATTTCTGGACCCTGCATGCCCATGACATGTACCTGTACAAAGGCCAGACCTTGCCCGGCGGCATCCTGCGCGAACACATCCGCGAAGAGATCTACGAACGGCTCTCGGGCGAGCATGCGCCTTACAACCTGCGCTTCGTCACCAATGGCATAGCCTGTACCACGGCCAGCCTGATCGCTGCCGCACTGGGCATCCGCGACCTCGGGCAGATCGGGGTTGCAGAAATCGAGCTGATCCAGAAGGTGCACCTGCTGCTGGTCATGTACAACGCCATGCAGCCGGGGGTGGTGGCGCTGTCCGGCTGGGACTTGGTGGGCGCCCTGCCCTTGCCCGCCGAAGCGGTCGCGCAGCGGATGCTGGATGGCGATACCCGCTGGATTCACCGCGGCGGCTACGACCTGGCCGGGCTGGAGCCGCAGGCCCAGACGTCGGTGCGTGGCATGCCCCGTGCCCGGGCGCTGTATGGCAGCCTGGACAGCCAGCTGGAAAATGGCGATTCGTTTGCCTGCAAGGTGAAGAAGCTGCTGGCGGTGCGCCAGGCCTATGGCATCGCCACCAGCCGCCAGGTGCTGGTACCTGAAGTCAGCAGCCCCGGCTTGCTGGTAATGGTGCATGAACTGCCGGCCGGGCGTGGCATCCAGATCACTGCGCTGAATTTTGGCCAGGAAGTGATTGCCGAGGAGCTGCAACTGACCGGGTTCACGCCGGGGCCGGTGGTGGACATGATCAATGAAACGGTCGAAGGGGATTTGACCGAGGATGGGCGCCTGATGGTGAACCTGGACCCGTATGAGGCGCTGTGCCTGCGGATCGTCAACAGCAGCGGCCATGTCTGAATTGTATTTGCCCCATTGCCTTCGCCGGTGAAGCTCAGAACGGTAGCCACGCGATACCTGTGGGAGCGGGTTCACCCGCGAACACCGGCGCAGCCGGTGCCATCCACCGCGTCGCCTGCTTCGCGGGTAAACCCGCTCCCACAGGGACCCCACCAGCTGAAGGAGTGCGCCGTACCTGTGGGAGCGGGCGCGCCCGCGAACACCGGCCTAGCCGGTGCCATCCACCGCGTCGCTTGCTTCGCGGGCATGCCCGCTCCCACAGGGCCCCCGTCAGCCGAAGGACTGCACCATACCTGCGGGAGCGGGTTCACCCGCGAACACCGGCGTAGCCGGTGCCATCCACCGCGCCGCCTGCTTCGCGGGTAAACCCGCTCCCACAGGGACCCCACCAGCTGAAGGAATGCGCCGTACCTGTGGGAGCGGGTTCACCCGCGAACACCGGCGTAGCCGGTGCCATCCACCGCGCCGCCTGCTTCGCGGGTAAACCCGCTCCCACAGGGACCCCACCAGCTGAAGGAATGCGCCGTACCTGTGGGAGCGGGCGCGCCCGCGAACACCGGCGTAGCCGGTGCCATCCACCGCGTCGCCTGCTTCGCGGGCATGCCCGCTCCTACAGGGTCCCCGTCAGCCGAAGGAATGCGCCGTACCTGTGGGAGCGGGTTCACCCGCGAACACCGGCGCAGCCGGTGCCATCCACCGCGTCGCCTGCTTCGCGGGTAAACCCGCTCCCACAGGGACCCCACCAGCTGAAGGAGTGCGCCGTACCTGTGGGAGCGGGCGCGCCCGCGAACACCGGCGTAGCCGGTGCCATCCACCGCGTCGCTTGCTTCGCGGGCATGCCCGCTCCCACAGGGTGGACCCACCAGCTGAAGGAATGCGCCGTACCTGTGGGAGCGGGTTCACCCGCGAACACCGGCGCAGCCGGTGCCATCCACCGCGCCGCCTGCTTCGCGGGTAAACCCGCTCCCACAGGGGCCCCACCAGCTGAAGGAGTGCGCCGTACCTGTGGGAGCGGGTTCACCCGCGAACACCGGCGCAGCCGGTGCCATCCACCGCGCCGCTTGCTTCGCGGGCATGCCCGCTCCCACAGGGTGGACCCACCAGCTGAAGGAGTGCGCCGTACCTGTGGGAGCGGGCGCGCCCGCGAACACCGGCCTAGCCGGTGCCATCCACCGCGTCGCCTGCTTCGCGGGTGAACCCGCTCCCACAGGGTCACCTCCAGCTGACAGAGTGCACCATACCTGTGGGTTTCAAGTGTCCAGACAAATGGCCGGCTTGCTTTTACCGCTCCACGGGCATAGCGTTCGGAAGTTTTCTTTTCCGTGCCCAGGAGCAACTCCATGTACACCGGCATCGTCCAGGCCGTCCGCCCTCTGCTTGATGTGACCACCTACCCGGGCCACAACCAGTTCACCATCGACCTCACCCCCGAACTACTCGACGAGCTGAAGATCGGCGCCAGCGTCAGTGTCGAAGGCACCTGCCTGTCGGTCACCGAAATCCACGGCACCCAGGTCAGGTTCGACGCCATGACCGCCACCCTCGAGCGCACCAACCTGCGCAACTTCAAGGCCGGCCAGGGCGTCAACATCGAACGCTCGGCGAAGATGAACGCCGAAGTCGGCGGCCACCTGATGGCCGGCCACATCGCCACCACCGCCGAAATCGTCGAGCTGTCGATCAAGGATACCGGCGCCTTCATCAAGTTCCGCATGCCACCGGAATGGGGCAAGTACGTGTTCCCGCGCGGCTTCATCGGGGTCAACGGCTGCAGCCTGACCGTAGCCGATGTCGAGGACAACGTGATCACCATCAACCTGATCCCGGAAACCCTGCGCCAGACCACCTTCCCCAGCTACAAGGCCGGCGAGCTGCTCAACATCGAAGTGGACCACCAGACAATGGTGCTGGTCGATGTAGTGGAGCGCACCATCAAGAGCACCCTGGCCCGCGAAATGCCCCGCTGAGTTCCCGAGGATGCTGCCCAACACCCTCCCCGCGCGCACAGCCAAGCGGCTGCGCCTGCAGATGCTGCGTGGTCGCGTGGGCCTCGGCCTGGTCGCCGGCCTGTCCGTACTTGCCGGCATGACCGATGCCATCGGCCTGCTGGCGCTGGGCGACTTCGTGTCGTTCATGAGTGGCAACACCACGCGCCTGGCCGTCGCCATCAGCGATGCGGACCTGGCCCTGGTGCTGCGCCTGAGTGCTGCTGTGCTGGGCTTCGTCGTCGGCAACGCCCTGGGCGTGCTGCTGGCGCGCGCTTTCCGCCGTCGGGCGTGGCCGGTGCTGCTGGTAGTCGCCGCCCTGCTGGGCTTTGCAGCCGCATGGCCCTTGGCAGCCACCTTTCCAGCGCTGCTCGCTGCCACACTGGCCATGGGCATGATCAATGCCGTGGTCGAACAGGTGAACGGCCTGCCCATCGGCCTGACCTACGTCACCGGCGCCCTGTCACGCTTCGGTCGTGGGCTGGGGCGCTGGCTGCTGGGCGAGCGGCGCAATGGCTGGCGGGTGCAACTGGTGCCTTGGGCCGGCATGCTGCTGGGCGCCTCGCTGGGTGCCTGGCTGGAGCACCACCTGGGCCTGCAGGCACTGACCGGCAGCTGTGCGCTGGCCTGCGTGCTGGCCCTGGTGTCGCGGTTCATTCCACGGTCGTGGCAGCGTGGCTACATGCCACACTGATCACTCGATGCGCGGGTGCTGCTGCACCAGCAACTTGCGCTTGGCCTCGAGTTCGGCAATCTGCGCATCGATGTCCTCGATCCTTTGCTCGATGTTGTCGTGGTGCTCCTGCAGCAGCTCACGCGCTTCCTCGATATCCGATGCTGCCGGTGCCGCGCCGCGCAGCGGCTTGTTGGCGGTTTCCTTCATGGTCAGGCCGGTGACCAGCCCCACCGCGGCGATCACCATCAGGTAATAGGCCGGCATGTACAGGTTGCCAGTACTTTCCACCAGCCAGGCAGCGATGGTCGGGGTGAGGCCAGCGATCAGCACCGAGATATTGAAGGCACTGGCGAGGGCGCTGTAGCGGATGTGCGTGGGGAACATTGCTGGTAGCGTCGAGGCCATCACGCCGATGAAGAAGTTCAGCAGCACGGCAATGATCAGCAACCCGGCAAAAATCACCCCCAGCACGCCGCTGTTGATCAGCATGAATGCCGGAATGGCCAGCACCAACAGGCCGATACTGCCGACGATGATGAACGGTCGACGGCCGAACTTGTCGCTGAGCAGCCCGATCATCGGCTGCACGAACAGCATGCCGACCATGATCGCGATGATGATCAGCACACCATGGTCTTCGCTGTAGTGCAGGTTGTGCGACAGGTAGCTGGGCATGTACGTGAGCAGCATGTAGTAGGTGACGTTGGTGGCGATCACCACGCCAATGCAGGTCACCAGGCTGCGCCAGTGTTGGGTGGCAACCTCCTTGAAGGACACCTTGGGCCCGGAAGCCAGGCCTTCGCGGTCGCCCTGCTCCAGTTTGTCGACATGCTGCTGAAAAGCTGGCGTCTCCTCCAGCGCATGGCGCAGGTACAGGCCGATGATGCCCAGCGGCAAGGCGAGGAAGAACGGCAGGCGCCAACCCCATTCGAGGAACTTGTCCTCACCCAGCACCGTAGAGATCAACACCACCACACCGGCACCCAACACGAACCCGGCAATCGAGCCGAAGTCCAGCCAACTGCCGAGAAACCCCCGTTTTCGGTCTGGGGCATATTCGGCGACGAAGATCGACGCGCCGGTGTACTCGCCCCCCACCGAGAAGCCCTGGGCCATCTTGGCCAGCAGCAGCAGGATCGGCGCCCAGATACCGATGCTGGCATAGGACGGTATCAGGCCGATGGCGAAGGTGCTGAGCGACATGATCACGATGGTCGCAGCGAGGATTTTCTGCCGCCCGAAGCGGTCGCCCAAGGCACCGAAGAACAGCCCGCCCAGAGGCCTGATCAGAAACGGCACCGAGAACGTGGCCAACGCCGCGATCATCTGCACGCTCGGGTCGGCATTGGGGAAGAAAACCTTGCCCAAAGCGTAGGCGACAAAGCCGTAGACGCCGAAGTCGAACCACTCCATGGCATTGCCCAGTGCTGCCGCGGTGATTGCCTTGCGCATCTTGGCGTCGTCGACAATGGTGATGTCCTTCAGGCCGATTGGCTGGAGGCTTTTCTTGCGAGGTTTCATGTCCGTATCCCTGTCGATGAATGCTCTAAGGGATGAGATACAACGGGACACTAAATAATTCAGCGCTTACGGTTTTTTTGTGTTTTTCCTCACCGGTTGCGGCGCAGGCAAAGAAAAGCCGCTGCGATGGCAGCGGCTTGCATGGGCAACGGCTCGCGGTCAGATGCCTTCGCGGGCCAGGTCCATGGCGAAGTAGGTGAGGATCAGGTCGGCACCGGCACGCTTGATCGCGCCAATGCTTTCACGCACCACACGGCCTTCATCGATGGCGCCAGCCAGGCCGCCGAACTTGATCATCGCGTACTCGCCGCTCACCTGGTACGCCGCCAGCGGCAGGCGCGAGGCGGCACGGATATCGGCAATCACGTCGAGGTAGGCACCGGCCGGCTTGACCATCAGCACATCAGCCCCTTCCTGCTCGTCGAGCAGCGACTCACGCACGGCTTCGCGGCGGTTCATCGGGTTCATCTGGTAGCTCTTGCGGTCGCCCTTCAGCGCGGTACCACCGGCTTCACGGAACGGGCCATACAGCGACGAGGCGAACTTGGTGGAATAGGCCATGATCGCGGTGTCGTGGAAGCCGGCACCATCCAGCGCGCTGCGGATGGCCTGGACCTGGCCGTCCATCGCCGCCGACGGGGCAATGAAGTCGGCACCGGCAGCAGCGGCGATGACCGCCTGCTTGCCCAGGTTGGCCAGGGTGGCGTCGTTGTCCACGCCGTGGTCGTGCAGCACGCCGCAGTGGCCGTGGCTGGTGTATTCGCAGAAGCAGGTGTCGGACATCACCACCATTTCCGGCACGGTGTCCTTGCAGATGCGCGACATGCGCGCGACCAGGCCGTTTTCGTTCCAGGTGTCGCTGCCGACGGCGTCCAGGTTGTGCGAAACGCCAAAGGTCATCACCGACTTGATACCGGCGCGGGCATAGCGCTCGATTTCCTGGGCCAGCAGCTTCTCGGGGATGCGGTTGACGCCCGGCATGCTGGTGATCGGCACGAAGTCATCGATGCCCTCTTCGACGAAGATCGGCAGGATCAGGTCTTCAAGGCGGAACTCGGTTTCCTGGAAGATCGTGCGCAGGGACTCGTTCTGGCGCAGGCGGCGGGGGCGAACGGACGGGAATTGGTTGGACATGACAGCTCCAGGGAATTTGAACGGCGTATACCTTATGCCTGTCGCGCGCCAGTGAAAAGGCCAGATGACGAGATATTGTCTTGCGTCAAAGGCAATGGCTGCATTTTTACTGTGCCGGCCTCTTCGCGGGTAAACCCGCTCCCACAGGATTCGCGCTGTACTTGTGGGAGCGGGTTTACCCGCGAAGAGGACAGTGCAGGCAACCTATTACTGCAGCCAGGGCGGCGCAGGCTCCTCTGCCCTGGCCGCCCCATGCTCAGACTCGGCCCGCGCGGCGCGCCGGCGCGCATCATCCAGCCGGGCCGCATCGATCTCGCGCATCACCCCGGCCACGTCAGCCGCATGCTCGTCATCCTCGAACAGCCCCGTCAGCGGGCTGTCCGGGCGCAGTTCGCCCGCCTCGTACAAGGCCCACATTTCCTGCGCATACCGGGTGCTTTTCAGCTCCGGCGCAAAGCGCCCGAAATAATGGGCCATGTTGGCCACATCGCGCTGCAGCATGCTGAAGGCATGGTTGTTGGCCGCTGCATCCACCGCCTGCGGCAGGTCGATGATCACCGGCCCGTCCGGGCCAAGCAGCACGTTGAACTCCGACAGGTCGCCATGCACCAGCCCGGCACACAGCATCAGCACGATCTGGCGAATGACGAAGGAATGGAACGCCCGGGCATCCTCGGCCTCGAGGTGCACGTCGTTCAGGCGCGGGGCCGCGTCACCGTCGGCATCGGTCACCAGCTCCATCAACAGCACGCCGTCCTGGAAATCGTAAGGCTTGGGAACCCTCACGCCAGCGCCGGCCAGGCGGAACAGCGCCGCCACTTCGGCGTTCTGCCAAGCGTCTTCGGCTTCCTTGCGGCCGTACTTGCTGCCCTTGGCCATCGCCCGGGCCTGACGGCTGTTGCGAACCTTGCGGCCCTCCTGGTACTCGGCAGCCTGGCGGAAACTGCGCTTGTTGGCTTCTTTATAAACCTTGGCGCAGCGCACCTGGCTGCCACAGCGCACCACATACACGGCGGCTTCCTTGCCACTCATCAACGGCCGCAGTACTTCGTCGACCAGGCCGTCTTCGATCAGGGGTTCGATTCTTTTGGGTGTCTTCATCAGGCTGCGTTCGGGGTCCTGGCTGTGATGGTGGACATCCTCTCACAGCCTGATGCGACTTGCTCGTCTGTCTTCAGGCCGAACGGCTCAGGCGCCCTGCCCTACGCGGCCAACCACCACCTCGCGCGCCCGGCGCCGTGTGACCAGAAGGCCCGAACACACTACCAGCACCGCCAGCACCATGGTCGATACCACTTCCAGGCGGTGGTCCGGGCGGAACAGCATCAGCACCAGCACGCCACTGATGAACAGGATCACGCCCCACGTCAGCCACGGGAACAGCCACATGCGGTAGCCCAGTGTCTTGCCCTGTGCGGTCAGGCGCTGGCGCAGGCGCAGCTGGGAAACAGCGATCACCAGGTACACCAGCAAGGCAATGGCGCCGGAGCTTGCCATGAGGAAGCCGAACACCTTGGCCGGTACCAGGTAGTTGGCGATCACCGCCAGGAAAGCTGCGCCAGTGGACAGCAGCACAGCTACCACGGGGGTGCCGCTGCGGCTGGTCACCTGGGCACAGGGCGGTGCATCACCGCGGCGGCTCAGCGAGTAGACCATGCGCGACGCGGTATACAGCGACGAGTTGAGGCAGCTGGTCACCGACGTCAGCACCACGAAGTCGATGATGGCCTTGGCATTCGGCACGCCGAGGGTGTCCAGCACCGTGACATAGGACCCTTCGGTGGCCAGGCGCGGGTCGGTCCACGGCACCAGCGCGATGACGATGAAGATCGACAGGATATAGAACAGGGTGATTCGCCAGATCACCGAGTTGGTGGCCTTGGAAATATGCTTGCCCGCTTCGTCGGATTCGGCCGCGGCGATGGTCACCACCTCGGCACCGAGGAACGAGAACATGGTAATCAGCATGGCGCTGAGCACCGCACCAAAACCGTTGGGCATGAAGCCGCCGCTATCCCACAGGCGCGACACGCCGCTGACACCAGAGCCTGGCAGCAGGCCGAAGATGGCACACACCCCCAGCGCGATGAAACTGACGATGGCCACCACCTTCACCAACGCCAGCCAGAACTCGAACTCACCGTAGTTCTTCACGCTGAACAGGTTGGTGGCAGTCAGCAATAGAGTAATCACCAACGACAAGACCCAGATCTCCAGCTGCGGGACCCAGGAATTGATGATGGTGGCGGCGATATTGGCCTCGATGGGGATGATCAGTACCCAGAACCACCAGTACAGCCAGCCGATGGTGTAGCCGGCCCACTTGCCGATGGCGAGGTCGGCATAGGTCGAGAACGAACCGGTGTCCGGTGAGGCAACGGCCATTTCGGCCAGCATGCGCATCACCAGCACCACCAGCGCACCGGCCAGGATATAGGCCAGGATGGTGGCGGGCCCTGCTTCGGCAATCGCACGGCCGGAGCCGACGAACAGGCCGGCACCGATCACGCCGGCAATGGACAGCATGGTGACATGCCTGGATTTCAATCCATGACTCAAATTGTTCTTGTGGGTTTGCATGGCGCTACCTTGTTGTTTTTGTCATGCCCACGCAGGGGCCGCCGGCTTGCACGTCACCGACGCAGGCGCGAAAAAGCCCGCCCTGCCCCAGGTGGTGAGTAGGGCAGCACGGGTTGAGTAAAACGAAACCGCAGAACGTATTACGGGTAGGTCAGCCGGCAGCCCGCTGACGGGGCGCCAGGTCGGCCTTGGGGAAACTGCCGCCCTGACGGCCGACCTGCTCGCATACCTTGTCGACGATGTAGGCGCCGATCGGGATGGCGGAGGTGGCGGCCGGCGACGGTGCGTTGCACACGTTGACGCTGCGAGCGGTGTTGACGAAGAGGAAGTCGTCGATCAGCTTGCCGTCACGCGACACGGCCTGGGCACGCACGCCGGCCGGGTAAGGCGTGAGGTCGGCCTTGGTGATGCTCGGGCAGTACTTCTGGACCTGCTTGAGGTAGCCACCCTTGAACAGCGAGTTCTTCATCTCGATCAGGCCAGGGCGGAAGTTCTTCGCCAGCACCTTGAGGATGCCGGGGGTGGTCAAGGTCTGGAACAGGTCGCCGGGGCTGACATCGCGCTTGCGGTAGCCCTCGCGCTTCATCGCCAGCACGGCGTTGGGGCCAACGGTGACGGTGCCGTCGATCATCCGTGTCAGGTGCACGCCCAGGAACGGCATGGACGGGTCGGGAATCGGGTAGATCAGGTGGTTGACGATCTGGTTGTGCTGCTTGGGCAGCAGGTAGTACTCGCCACGGAACGGGCAAATGACGAATTCGGTACGCAGGCCCAGCATGCTCACCACGCGGTCGGCCATCAGGCCCGAGCAGGTCACCAGGAAACGGCTACGCAATTCGTCACCCTGCGTGCGCACGACCACTTCGCTGGCCAGCTCCTGCAGGCCGACCACCTCGGCGCCATAGCGGATTTCACCGCCGGCGCGCTGGAACTCGGCGCCCATGGCCGCAGTTACTTCGGCGTAATTGACGATGCCACTGGAGGGCACGAAGATGCCGCCCATGCCAACGATATTGGGCTCGCGCTCGCGCAGCTCGGCCGCCGACAGCCAGTAGCGCTCCAGGCCATTGGCCGCGGTGCGCTCCCACAGCGCCTTCATGCGCTGCATTTCCAGGTCGTTGGTGGCCACCAGCAGCTTGCCGCACTCATCGAAGCGGATACCGTGCTGGGTGCAG
>Ga0209370_1001349_pt1 | contig 22222 bp, 28 predicted proteins | sample AgamicAtPrz_FD_187164 | JGI IMG/M metagenome (GOLD analysis project Ga0209370, IMG submission 187164) | Agave microbial communities from Guanajuato, Mexico - At.P.rz (SPAdes) (version 2) | ecosystem: Host-associated > Plants > Phyllosphere > Phylloplane/Leaf | place: Guanajuato, Mexico... | reverse complement strand
GCCACCTTTTCAGCCTGACTAAAGCCGCCCAATGATTCAGGAAGGATAGAGCGCACTTTATCAACTGCGGCCCCGCCTACTTTCTCAAGTGTTGCACCTGCAAGAGTATTTAGAGCTATATCACTTGCTAAAGCTCCTGCATTATCACCCTGATTATTTTCAGATAGCGCACCTGTGATCGAGGCTGGCAACTGGTTAGCAAGGCTGGTAGCTAAACGGGCTACACGTCCTGCACCCTCTGCGGCTTTTAATGGGGCTGCAATCTCACCGCCTACGGCGTAAGCCGGGATAGCTGCGGCGATTTGTTCACCTGTGCCACGGGGCATAAGATACTGATCAAGCTCACCATAGCCAGCGGCGGGAATAGGTGTATATTCACCATTACCGATCCCTAGCTCTTTTCCGGCCCATGCTCCCGCACTCTGTACGGCGTTTAAAGCACCTACACCAACATTAGCCAAATCAGCTACACCACCTGCGATCATACGCCCACCACTTGCGGCAATGTTACCTACCGTGTTAAAACCCTGCTCTAACGCGCTCTGCGGCTCTGTGGCTTGCGTTGGCGCTGTAGGCTGTGGGTTTGTATTCGGTAAGCTCTGCGCTTGCTGTGGGGCTTCCTGTGGCGTTACAGGGGCATTGCTGCCCCCTTGCTGATTCTTGATCATTGCTGCAATTCGGGTAGCGGCTTCTGTATCTCCTGCGTCATGTGCATTACGTAACGCTTTCATCAAATCAGCCATAATTAACCCCCGTATTTTTGAAGCAATTCATCATCTGTTAATTGCTGTGTTTGTGTAGCCGCTGGCTTACCACCTTTAGAACGAATCAACTCATTTTTAAAGTTCTCTGCGTATTGCTGGATCTTAGCAATAGAGGCTTTATAGTTGGCTTCACTGGTATAATCTACCTGCGGCACTGCTGCGGTAAAGCGTTTGATCTCTGCTTCTGTGTTGATACCGCTTGCCCCTGCTGCCTTAGCACCTGCAATAGCTGCATTGCCTAACTGACCGCCTAGACGCTCTGAGGCTTGATAAACTTTGCGTGTTTCTGGATCAAGGCTTGAAGCAATATCACGGCCTGTAGAAGTACGGCCCACGAATTGCCCTGTAAAGGTGTTAATCTGATCCGGGGTTGCATTGTTTACAGTCTGCAAATCAGTAGTAATCAATTGCTGATTAGCTGTAGGCTGATTAGCGTTAGCGGCTTCTTTAAGCTGTTTCTGATTGGTTGCGCTGTATGGTGTCCATTTACCGCCCTTACCGTTGGCGAAAGGTTGCCAGTAGTAAGTATTTCCGTTTTCATCGGTGCGGGTTTCTGGTTCGCTTTCATCATCCAGACCAATAGATCCACCTGTTGCCCCTGCTGCTTTGAAAGTAGTTTCAGGGCTAACGCCTCTTGCGCGTTCTTTGGTAGTACCGTTTGCATAGTATTCAACTACGCGATCCCCTAGATTTTCAGTCTTAACGGGGATGTTTTGATTAACAGCACCCGGAATAGAGCGAGTTTCACCCGTGAGAGTGTTAAACATCGTGCCATTACCGCCACTTGTCCAACTGCCCTTATTGGTTACTAGATCTTTCTTATCACCGCTGTTAATCCAATTCTGAATATCTAGCGGGTTCATCCCTTTAGCCTCTAAATCATCAGCCTGTGATAAACGATGCGCTTTATCGTCGTTATCTGATACGGCCTGACCTGCTGCAATGCCAGCTTTACCAGCATTACCACCATTAGCCATATAGTTACTAAAATAAGTAGCTCCCGCGATCAGCGCATCATGCCAATCTGAATTATCAATCTTTTGGTATTTGTTACCGTTAGCACTGATATAGCTGTTATCATCTTCATCAGCGCTATTAGTAGCAATCTTGTTAGCTTCCTGTGCATCCTGTTTGATTTGCAGCGGGTTACGCTGATCATACTGCGGATCGGTTGCTGCTAAATTGCCCTGCGGGGTGATTGGCGCTAGGCTCTGGCCTAAAACGTTTGATTGTGTTGGATTGTAGCTATCACCACCAAAGCTAAGATCCTGATTTTCCCAAAATGCCATTATTTAACCCCTCTTACTTTCTTAACGATTTCCGGGATCTCTGGCTCTTGCTTACGGTGCAATTTATTAGCCTTGCTATCCTTAGAGTGATGTTTAGTGATGATTGGCTTAACTACGTTGTTAAAGTAATCTTGGGCCATATCTTGCGCTTGCTGCTGATCAATCTGTCCAGCTTGTACCGCTGCTAACAGGCTATTCATGTAGGCTTCTGCTTGTTCGCCATACTCTTTAACCGCTGGATCTTTCTCCAGATTAGTTAAAAAGTTATCATGCTTATCATCAGTGTAAGCGCTCTGGATGTCGTAAACATCCTGCTTAACAGGGCTTAACCATTGTTCCATATTGGCTGTATGCTGGCCCTGTGTATCCTCCTGATTGTTTTCAGGCTGATAAGGGTTAAAGCTCTGCGGGTTTTCCTGCTTCTGCTCACCACGTAAAGCCGCTGCGCGGTCACGGTAAGATTGAAGCATCTGATCAGCTGTAGGCCCGATCTCCGGGTCTAATGGGTTATATTGTTGATTCATCATTATTTGTTATCCTTACATGCTGCTACCGACTGCACCACCCAAAGAAGCGCCTAACTGTGCTCCCATAGGCCCGCCAAAATACGCACCCGCTACCGCACCTGCTGCACCCATAATACCGCCCATCATGCCGTTACCTTGTGCGGGTTGTGTAATGGTTCGGTTAGTTGTGCCTGTGGTTGAATAGCTTGCAATCGGGCCTAAGAATTGATTCATATAACCCAAACGCGCTAACGCTGGTGATTGCTGCAATAGCTGATTCTGGCGCATAATATCAAGCTGATTTTGTTGTTGTTGCTGTAGCATTGAACCAACATTAATAGAGTTTTGCTGATTCTGTAACCATCCGGCGTTATATTGGCTTTGATAGCCCATGCCCTGACCGTAGAAGTTTGCACCGTTGCTAATCTGCTGCCCTGCTAGGCTGGCTAACTGCCCTGCTCCCTGCTGCTGCATATTCAGATAAGACATATAACGATTTTGCGCGGCTGATTCTTCCGCTGTGCGATACTGTAGAGAACCGCTAGAGATTGCTTTAGCTGCCTGACCACCTAACACACCTTGCGCCACACCTGCACGGCTTGATCCCATGTTCCCGCTAGCGGTTGCTTGTTGGTCTAGTCCGTGGCTTGCGCCCTGATACCATTCATTAACATCAGAAGTAAGGCCGCTAATCTGCTCTTTAACTAGATCGCTGTTGTATTCAGATTGGAAGCCTTTTTGATAATCAGCCTGTGTCATGTTGGCAAACTTAGAAAGCTGGCCCTGTGCTTGATTCTGTAGAGCTAGGCCGCTTGTTAGCTGCTGTTGGCCTAAGCCCTGCATGTAACCCGCGCCCTGTTGCAAGTAGCCTAGATCGGTTCCTTGCTGTAGGTTTTGTGCTGCCTGATAGAATCCCTGATTGTAATCAGCATATTGATAACCGGGAATATCCATCTTAGAACCTTGTGAAATACCCTGATTAACTAGTGCTGAATATTCTTTGTTTTGCGCTAACCAATTCTGATTTTGTGTAGTTTCACTGGTTTTAGTTGTACTAGATTTTTTCTTAAAAAGACCACCCATTATTAAGGCTCCCTTAGAATAATTTTAGAGAGAAGCCCATTTATTTAACATTTATGCTTCTTATGGATTAATCAACTAAAAATTCAAACATCTTAGCGTGATCATCACGGTCTAAGCCGCCGTTACGCGCTTTTTTGAGCAATGCCGCCTTTTTAGCTGCTTTTTCGTCTAATGCTTTCTGCCGTTGTGCATTGGCTGCGGTACTGGTAGAGCGTGGGGCTTTTGCCTTAGCTGCTTCAAGTGCTTTAGCTCCTGCTTGTTCTTTCTGTTTGCGGTAGCGGTAATCATTCAGGAATGCTAAAGCAACCTCTTTAGACCAGACTTTTTCAAGCTCGTTTAAATTCACTCCGCGATCCTGCATATCTTTAAACAAGCCGCCTTTAAGCTGATCCCATTGTGGAACCTCTGAGCGGATTACTTGCTCTACCTGATTGATACGGAAACGGGTTGTTTCTGCGCGATGCACGTCTAAAAGCCTCATTTCTTCATCAATGCGAGCATTAAGCATTGCTTTAGCTTCAAGTGCCTGATTTAGTTTTCTGGCTTCTTCCCCGTATTCTGTTGCACTGATACCGCTATTCATTTTGCGTTGAATGTTTGCAATGTTGGTATCAATGCTAAGAGCGTGGGCCATGTGGTTACGCTGGATGTAAGAATGAATCTGATCAATGCTGTTAGCTGCTGTGCTTACAAGTTCCTTTTGATTTTCAAAAACTTCTTTAGCCTGTTTCAGTTCTTTAATCTGCTCTTTACTCATTTGTTCGCCGCCAATATCAAGCAAGGCATCATCTGGCAGATCGTTAAACAGTGTGATTTTGTCTGCGTCTACTTCTGGATTAGTAATCAGATCGCTAACATCATCATTAATATCCTTTTCCGCTTCTGGTTCATCTTCATCAGCAAGGAAAAGATCGGCTAAATCGCTGGTATCTTCTACCGCTCCACCGTCCGGGCCTACCTCGTTAATTTTTGGTAGTTCTTTCTGTGCTGGCGCGTCATGTTCTACAACGTCTACAAGCTGTGAAAAATCGAAAGAAGATGGATCAAAGTACATGTTTTCATTAGACATAATTTTAAATTCCTTTTATAAATTAGAGCGTGATTTCTGGTGCGCTTGCTGTGTTAGCGTCTACAATTTCATTGATAATCAAATCAATATTCTTAACTTGATGGCGTAAAGCCGTTGCTTTATTGTCTGATTTTTCAGTAAAAAATTGCTCTTTCCAATTATCTTGGATGTAACGCAAAATCTTTACGGTGTCCTTTCCGTACAAGCTGCAAGAGTGTTTAAACTCGTTTTCATCTTTAATCAGTTCACTAGGTAGCATCATTTCTAAGGGTTCCTCGTATCGTCGGGAAGTCTTGCCCGTGTGCTGCGGGTCTGACTTTGAACGTTTTAATAAAATAAGTGTTGATTCTGTGATTATGCTTTGATAGAGTTCATCCCGTGGCGATGAAAGACGATTCAAAGCATTAGCGGCGATGGTTCAAGATTCAAAGCATGATAGAGAATGCGCATAAGTGCGCTTGCTGTAAGCCTACTTACTTCATTCTCTAACTTTATAGGTGTTAAAATGGCTCAAACTTTCGATCAACGTCTTAATGAAGCTGTAAGAAATTACAAATCATCATCAAAAGTCTTTGTAGATCTGTTGCTGGAATCTGTTGATCAGTTCTGGACTAATAACAGCGCTACAAAACTGGGTAATTTGATTAATGCTCTCGGCGGTTATGAAAAAATTCAAAGCCGTATCAAAGTATTAGGGCAAACACTTTGCCCTGTTGCTTATAATTTTGATGATGAAAAGGGGCATTATGTCGCCTCTGACTCTGAATCTTGGGCCAACCTGAAAAAAGCGGCTAAAGATTCTAGCGATACTGAAAAACAGGATAAGAAAAAGAAAGAATTAGCTGAAAAAACAGCATCATATGCTTTGTTAATCAATAAATTTAAAGAGGCTGCCCCTTCCTCTGTTTTTGAAAATCCTTTTGATAAACAAACTACTTATTTTAAAGCTGTTGCTTCATCAAAAGTTGTTACTAAACAAGCTGATACAGCGGCTAAACTTCTTGCTACTCTGCTCTTGAGTGATCCAGAATTGACCGTTGAAGATGCAAAAACTAAATTAACCGCCGCGATCACTGGTGTTACTGCTTCTGACATCAGCAAAGCTAAAGATGCAATCTTAAAGAAAACACCTTTAAAACCTGTTGTAGAAACTCCAGAGCAAGATCCAGCACCTCAACCGGAAACAGTGTAAGAAGATAGCCCCGCCCATAAAGCGGGGTTTCTTTTATTCAAGATAGCAAGCCGCCATTAAAATAAATATCATCATTTCAACCATCAGCGCACCCCGTTAACGTTAGGGGCTGTAATATCCCGTGCGTGTCCGATTAAGCCTAGATGATATTCTTTATCAACTGCATCAGCTTTATTAACAACCTCTGCGCCTCTAAGCTGGTTAGAATCAGCTTGATTTCTAGAATCATTCATAATTTTTTGAATGTAAGCTAATGATTCCTCATGCTTGATAGCTTCCCCGCTTATTTCTGCATGTGCTTTCTGCTCAAGTTCGTTAATCTCTGCTGCTGTTTTCCAGTTAGCAAGAATGATAGATTGCAATTGGTGTTTCTGTGCAATATGTTGCAATGCTTCGCTTTCTTTCTGCATCTGCTGTGCGTGTGCATCTTCTGGAATAGTGCTAGGGTCTGTAAGCAGTTTAGAAGCATCCAGATCAGAAGCCTTACAAGCCAATTCAAGCCACGCATATTTATTAGCATCGCTGAGATAGCTAGCCTGAATAGGTGCAATCATTTGCAGCATTTGCCCCATTACCTGCAATTGCATTACCTGTGCTGCGTCATCGCCTTTGGTGTTCACGTCTACAGTGAGATCGTAAAGCGCTGGCATTTCTACGCCCTGCACTACTTGCCCGTTAGCATCTTCAAGAGGCCAACCCTCTACGCGCATGATTTCATAAACCATAGATAAGAGCGGTGTTAAGTAGGTTGAACGAATAGTTTTTGATAGCATCATGCCGCGCTGTGCATCCTGATACACCCCTAAAGCTACTGTAGCTGTAGCAATTGGCGGGATTTCTTCAAGATTGGCACTACCAAAACCACGGCGTAGAGATTTATCACTACTTTCCTGTAGTTTGTCGTAGCTATAAGCCCACGATTGCCCTAACTCGTTATGAGGCATTCTATCAACACTGCCTAAGCTCATTTGCTCAATGATAGCGCCGGGGCGATTGTTTAACAGGCTTTCCCTGTTGTACTGACCTTTAACAGCAAGATAGCGTCCAAATGTTGCTGAATCTGCGTTACTTTCTGCCTGTCGTGCTTTCTTAGTGAGTGCAATCTGATACGGTTTAGCATCTTCAAAGAAGCCACGACCATAGAAGGAACCGATCACAATCTCTTTCTTACAGTGTACAAACGGGAAGAAAGGGATCTCATTAACTTCTAGGATTTCGTTATTAGTTGCAATTACCTGATATTTCCGGGTTTCTGCTTTGGCATGAAGTAAGCTAGAGTTAATGTAATGCTCATATAGATAAATCTTGCGCTCTTTTTCGTCTACGCTGTTGTTATCAAAGTGATCACCTGTAACGGCGTATTCATCGATCATAACGTCTTTATCATTCAAAGCGGCTTGTTTGAGTTTTTCAGGGTCATAGCCTTTTAACTCTGCCTCACCTACTGTTGTTAGCACACGGTGGCAAATGTAACGCGATTTATTAAAATCATCACCGTTTGAAGTATCGAACCAAAGATCCTTAGCTTCTACAAACTCTGCTTTGATTTTCTTTTCACGCTTGATAAGCGGGATTGAACCACGGATAAGAATAAGAGATTGTTTTACTTTCTGCCCTGACTGTGGATCGGTAATCTGGTTAGTTTCCGTTTTCCATTCAAAGCCTTTTACATTCCCTCGCTTCTGATTACCAAAGCTAGCAGGGGGATCAATCTGCCATTCTTCGGAAAGCATAGCGCTAAACTCTGCAAGCTCTATCCAATCTGCGGCGGTTGCTGTTTCGTGATATGTGTTTTCATCTACAAAAACTTTGTTAAAGGCGCTGCCGGGGTTTAGTGCTTCGTTGATTGTCTTTTCAATCAGCCCGTAGCCGTCCTGCTCATCTAAAAAGATTTTGTTAATGTTGGCAGTAATCAGATCGTTACGTTGCTGATTGTTAGACCAGCCACGGGATCTAAAGCTAACTGCAAGACGGCGATCACTTGTAAAGCTATCCAGTAGTTGCGGTAGGGCTTCTTTGATAGTTTCCCTTAGCACTGGCTCTACATACGGTGTAACCTTATCGGGAAATTGTTCACCTACAAAAGTAGCTAGCGGCAATTCTGCATTCTTAAATTTATGTGCCTCTACCCATTTTGCTAAATATTCCTGCCGTGGGCCTTCTGCACTTGCTTTGCTTTGCTCACAATGCGCAAAAATCTTTTGCTTTAAATCATCTGTTAATTTTTTCATTGGCTTCCTTTCCATTTGCCGCCCCATCAGGTAGCGGCTTATAGGGTGAATGGTAGGTTTTCAGGTTGTGACCATTCAGCGGGCTTTCCTGCCTCACTCCAGTAACAACCGCGATTAGAGATCAGGCCCATAAAGCCGTAACGACTAGCATCAATGCAATGATCAGCACCTGCATAGCCTTGTTCTCTGGTTTTTTCGTTGAAGGTGTAAGAATAACTATGCTTTTCAGTGAACCACTGATCGCAGTTATCACACACTTTTAGTTTTCCCTGTGCCATTAGGTAACGCATTTCTACTAAACCTGTTTCAATGCTAAAACGGTTAGTAGTTCGTGTGCCTAACTTGATGTTTCTTAACATCGTTTCCGGGGGGTTCATTGCTGGATCTGGCGGTACATTCACGCCTAAACGCTGTAACAATTTACCGTTACTTTCGTTAGCACTGGATTTCAAGCCCTGATCGTGTGGCACTAAGAAAGGCACACCACAATAAGCGCTGTTATTGATTACCTGTGCTACATGCTGCGGGGATCTGGCTTCCTCTGATTCATCGAAAACGAACAAATCATAAAGATAGAAAATATCGTTATCAGGATCATGCAAACACACTACAACCACTGTAGGATCTTTAACGTTCCCCCAATCTGAGGCTAATATAACTTGCCAATGGGGAAGCGGTATCACGTCACTAACTTTGATTTTTTCGTCGGGAATCTTGAATACAGCGCCTTTACCTACTGCCGGAATACCCTTAGACCTGAGATCTCTTTCATGTTCATCAAGAGCGGCTAAAAGCTCGTCTATCTGCTTTTCGTTAAATAGTGGGCTATCCCACCATGTAGCGCGCTGGATGTACATTAGCCCGGTTTTGTCTTGTGCAAAGCGTAGATAGAGCGGCGTTTCTCCCTGCTCTGGCGTTGCTGTGATCATGATAAAACCATTCTCACCCGGTCTAATGCCGTTAGCTACACGCGCTATACACTGGTTATAGATAGCGTTGCTGTAGGGGCTTTCTTCATCAATCCAGACTCCAGCAACCTTACGCCCCATCAAGACATCTGGATCAGTGGAACCAAAGAAAGAAAGCTCATTTAACCCGCCGTCTTTATGCTTAATGCGTACTTTGATACATCTGGCCCCATCTTTTTCTAAGCCGTTCTTAACCTCGATACAGTCACGGGGGATCGCCCCTGTGCCTATTTCCTCTAGTAAACCGATGTTAGAAGTGCCTAAAAGCTCTTTCTGTTGAATATCGGCAACCATCGTTAAGTTAAGACCAATGCACCAATAAACACGGCCTGATCCCTCAATCCTGCGCCCTTCCCAGTTATCCGGGTAACGGCCTGTTAAGTGATAGGCAAATTCCATAGCCCCGGCGTAAGTTTTCCCGATCCTATTCGCTGCGGATAGGTAGCGGTGATTGAAGGTTTTACCAGCCTTAAAGAATTTTTCTTGATAGTCGAAAGGGTTCGTAAACTCAATGCGGTTAAACTTCCTGTAGACTAGATAAGGCTTGATTATTTCGTGTAACTCTTGAAGCGCTTCAGGATCTAGAGCGTTTAGCGCTTCTGGTGTAATCTTCTCTTTCAGCGCTTCAAAGTTCATAACTCAAACCGCCTTGAGGCTGAAAAATTCGATAATCTCCGCTTTCATCTGTGCGGGTTCTTTCTGGCTTCCTAGAATCTGATCTACACGTTCTGCGGCTTCCTGCTCTGCAATAGTGCGGATTTCATAAGGGGCCAACCATGAAAGCGCTTTGATAATATCCGCTGTGCGTACTGACTTAGGATCATTATCCAGACGGTGAAATAGTTCATCTAACAGGCGGAAAAGTGCATTCTTTTCAAGTAGATATTTTTGAAACGCTGCTTGACGCTCTAACGTGGCTTTGTTCTTTGAACCTTTCGGCCTACCCTGACCGGGGATCAAGTTCTCTTGTCCTTTAATCATTTTTCAAATCCCTGAATTTTGGGCAAAAAAAAGCCAATCCCTAGTTAAAGAGATTGGCTATTCATATTGCCGATAATTAATAAAAAGGCGGGGGATTGATTCACCCGCTGCGCTCTATTGCGCGAATTGGTACAGCACACCCGGCCCTATACACCTACACCCTGTTAAGCTCTCAATTTATCTTTTTGGCTAAAGGCTGAGAGCGCACGTTAGGAGCAATCGTAACGTGTGGAGGTTCTGCGGGATTTAGGGCCGGGATCAAACACGGCTAGGGCTTCTTGTAACCCTGTTAGCCTTGCTTGGCTGTTTGAGTGTAGATAATGACGTAAACCCGATTAGCATTTTCTTTGCAAGCAATGCCTTTCCCGTTAAGGAAAAAGATTAATAGGAATCATTATCTACAGTTTTGTAACGCAAAGTGAAGCGGTAAAGGTAGGGGCAAAAGCCCCACGCCTTGATTAACGCAACCCCGCTAACAATCTTTTAACCGATAGTGTGTTTAAAAGTTAAAGTTAAGTTAGTTTGCACTTTGCGTAAGTGCTCGGTTATCCTCATGCCTTGCGGCTAGAGGCTCTACGGTTTTGTAATACTTATAGTAAGCGGCGATTGCTGACATAAAGGCTTCAAATTCTTTATCTGGTATGTCTAGAATCATTTTAACCATCCTTTTAGATGGCTTTGCCACCTATTTTAATTTGTTTATCTAAGAGGTTTAACCGTGCAAATTCACCATAAAAACAAAGTGATAAAATATCACGGGCTAGGGCTGCTGCTTCTGGTGTCTCATATCCTGCATGGGAAAAATCTTTCCCATCAATGCGGATTTTAGCTTGATATGATCTCTTTAACTTAATCACACCAATGTAACCAGTTGTATTATTTGACGATTTGCGAGAATTAGCCCCATTTTGGGATCTGGTAGCGGCTCTTAGGTTTTCTTTACGGTTATCAAGCTGATCGCCGTTGATGTGATCTACAAATTCGGGCCATTCTCCAGAATGTAGCCAGTAGATCAGGCGATGCACTAAGTAAGTGCGGCCTTTGTACGTGTAGTTAAAATAACCATTCCTACCCAAATTCCCTACACGGGCTTTAGTGTCTGCACGGTAGATTTTACCATCATCATAAATCAGGCGATCACGTAAGCTATCTGGCGGCGGGGTCATGTTAGTTTTATTCATGCTGGCAACTTGCCCCGTAAGATGTAGGCCACTGCTTGTCCGATCACGTAGTAAATTGAATCGGGGTTTTCTTCCGTGTGATGCAAGTCAAAGATAGAATTAATCTCTTTTTTCTTTTCTTTGTCCAGTTCATAGAATGGCTTATGTGCATTCATGATCAGATCGCGTAACTGTTTGTTTTCACTTTCTAAATCTGGATTATCACTAACAGGGATTTCCTGAACATCTTCACCAACAATAGAGCGTAGGCGCTGTAGTTCTGCATAAATTTCTTCTTTTCTATTTGCAAAAGTAATCATTATGCGATCTCCCCGGCGTTCATCTTCACAAAAAGATTAAAAATATTAATCGCATCATCACGATCTTTCATATTTTCAAATACAAACGCCATACCATCACAAAATATTTTACGTTTTTCTGTAACTTCCGGGGCTGGCTTGTTCTGCGCCTCTGCGGTAACTCCTACAACACCGATTTTATGAGCAAGGCTATCAATAGCCTGATCATGTTCGTTTTCAATGCGGGTTGTTTTTGCTTCTAAAATTTCATGTTCGGCTACGTGCTCTGCTGCCATTTCTTCAAGTGCGATAAGGCGATCATTCATTTCCATCAGGGAAATAATCACATCATCAATAAATTTCTGGTTAATATCCATATAAATCAATCCTTTAAAGTAAAAAAAAATAATAAGCCCAAATCCATCTACTTTCTTATACGGGGATTAGGCGGCAATCCATTTACAAGAGAATTGAAAAATTCTTAAAGGCGCTGTGAATATCTTAGACAAGAAACCTAATAGGCCCGTAGGCTGCGCCTGTGGCTCTGTATCGGGTTTTATGGGGTTAGGTAGTGCTACCCTAGCTTTGTAGGGTCTGGACGGCTTACGGCCCGTTTTAGCGGCCCTGTAGCGCCTCTGGTTCAGTGCCTTGCAAGTAGGGCAAGTGCCACCATTGATATAACGCCGGGTATCTCCGCAATGTTTGCAGGGGTGAGACTCTTTAAAAACTTCCTTATTCATTGATTCACCTTAGATCTTTCTCTATAGCGTCTGTTTCTAGCTGCCTGACACAAAACACATCTACCCGTAGAAATATAGCGATGTGGTGATCCGCACTTCCTGCACGGTTTACCCTCAAAATAAATATTCTTGTTTTCGAAAAAGTTATAATCTACCTGATAAGAATCAGATCGGGGGGTTAATCCTGCTGTATATCGCTGTTTTTCCTTCAATGCGTTACGCTTTGCCTTGCAGTAAACGCAACGTTTTTCAACTACATAGCGGGTAGTGTTGCCGCAATGACTGCAAGGCTTTCCCTCATAGGTGATCTGTTTAACATCCATGTTTTATCCTTAAAATGGATCGTCGTAGGCTCTCTGCTTACGCTCAATCTCTCTTATCTTGTCCTCTGATTGCCAGTAGAGGCGGCGGCGGTTCTCTGCTGCTTCGCAAGCACGGCAAAAGCCTTTAAAGTGATAGGCTTTCCATTCACCGCAATTATCACACCGTTGTAAATCGAAAGATTCGGGCTTACGGTTCATTTCTGCGGCTACACATTCCCGGCAATAGTCCAGAAAGAAATAATTCTTAGTCTGACCACAAGATAAACAGCGGTCTAACCCTGTTTCCCGTGGTGGCAATGCTGCGGCGGCGGTTTTACGTTGAATGGCTAGGATCTTGCGCTTCTCTGCGGTGCAATGCTTACAAGCGCTATTGCTGCGGTATTTTTCTGTAGTTCCGCAATTCTTGCAGGGTTTACCGTGATAAGTTTCACCCGTGGCGATAAGAGGCAATTTAACCCCGCCTCTACGCTTTGCCCTGCATGTAAGGCAATTGGCGGATCTAATGTCTCTTGCTGTGCCTCCGCACCGTTTGCAGGGTCTGCCGTGGTAAATATGTTCGTTATCCACCGTTAGACCTCCCTGATCAGCGGAAATAAAGCCCGTTAGGGCTGGTTATGCTTTAGGCATAAAAAAGGGGCAAGCCCGAAAGCCTACCCCTGATTAATACACTTGAATTAACTAAATTGTTTACAACCTGCTTAACTCGCGTAACTGCCTGAATGCTTCCCGTGTAAGGCGGTACTGATTAACGATCCCTTGTCCTAGATAATCTCTCTTGAATGCTTGGATTATTTCACATCGTTCTATGCTGCTTAAATCATCCAGTGATCGCGGCTCCTTAGTCTTGATAGCCCGTCTGCCCATCGTCTTGATCTCCACTAAAGATAACCGGGAAGCAAATCAACAAACCTAAACCCGCCCAAATAGCCACAAGACCTAAAATTACCACCCTAACCAGCATCAGGGCAATGAAGCCAAAGAATTTATTAATCATTGTAACCATCCACCTGATCCCAAAACTTATAGCGGGTTCTGATTGATAAGATATGCCAATAAACTAAACTGCATTGGTAAGGCGATCCGCCGTTGATGAAGCGCAAACGCTGCAAGTTTAAGCGAGCGATGCGGATCAGGTTAGCAATCCTTTCTACTTCCTCTGCACTTGGCTGCTGTGAATCTTTCACCATAAACCACGCGCAAAGACCAACACCAAACCAACCAAACGCAAGAGGAATATTTATTAACACCTCGATCCAGTCAATTTGATACATTGTTTTAATCTCTCACTATGCCAAACATTTGATCCATGCTCTTTAACATGTTGATACAGTGGATATTAAGATCGTTAAGCTCGTTAACCTGCTGATAAAGTGGCTTTGCATCCTGTTTCAAATGGGCTATGTAGGCTTCTTGGGCTGTGCCTAGCTCGTTACAGGCTTTCACGATCTCCCTGTGCTGCTTGTTAGCTTCATTGATTGATTTCACTAACTGCGGCTCTACAAGGTGATAGAGGCTCTTAGCCGATTCTATCAACTGCGCATCAATCAGGGCGCTTACGGTATCGATCAGGCCGCACGATTTACCAACCTGATATTTCATATCACCAAACATCATAGCGCTAGCTGCTTTGAAAGCATTCAAATCATTAATAAAAACAACACGTTTAAAATCATTTTTCAGATTTTCATGCTCTACGCTACTAACGCCATTGCTACCAAATAAACCCATTTTCTAGCCCTCGCTTAAAAGTGTGATGTAATCATATAATCATGAAATTACAAAAGCAAGTGATTCTATGATCACAAAAGCCCCAATAAAGGGGCCGTATAGCTAAGTAATTAAATTACAATTGATTGCAGGTTACAGAATGATCGGCATTAGCAAAGCATTGCATAGATCGGGGCTGGCTGCTTGCAGCGTTAAGGGCGTTAATTTGCGCCTCTGTGAGCCTTTGAGCGTTATAGCCATTTAACCCGGCCTGTGCATTGCCTATCATCGCGTTACGCTGTGCCAGCGTGTTACAGGCTTCTACGTTGCCTTGTACGCAACCCGCTTGTAATGCGGCGTAGCTCTGGCAACCGGAAAGCGAAAGCACCAAAGAAAGCAAGATAATTTTTTGCATAAATTTACCTATATTTAATGAAGGTTGATATTTGACCATCTAAGGAAAATTCTTAGTGATCTAGATCAAGGTTTAGCACAAATTGCACAAGGTTAATTTTTGAGCAAAATTAAGTCTATGATTACTTAGCGTTACTGCATTCAAGCCCCATAACGCTAATTTCACCCTGATCCCCGGTTGCTTTGTATTGAACCGAAATTTCATTTTTATTTAGGACGGCTATGATCAATTCAGAATAAAACTTACCATCTGCTATCTTGCCCTCATAAAGCGCGTTCTTAGAGTCGCTTACCTTCCACCCCTTGTTAATTACCCGGTGCATAGGAAAGGCTAAAGAGTTAGCACCAATCACAATAGAAGCCGATCCCGGTTTAGTGTTTACCACTACCGGAGCGGCGTTTACGGCTACGCCGTTTGTAGTCTGCATAATAGTTTTATTACAAATCAGTGTGTTAGCCTCTGCTGCTTTGGACACTGACAAACCAACAACCAAACCGATCAACACTGAAATAGAAATAACATGGTAACGTTTCATTTTAAGCCTCTGAATCCCGTTAGGGCTGGTAATGCCTTTCGGCATATAGTTTTAGAAAAAGAAAGCAAGAACGGCTAACACTGTGAAAAAAGCAACTACAAAAAAGAAAGTTTGTTTCTGTGCTTTGTAGGCTGGATTTTTAGTAGTTGTTTTCATATGTGCGACCTCTTAGCCACTGTTGCAGGTGTGCCAGCTCATAGGCTGACTATGTGCGGGGTCATAGCCTCCACTTTGAGCCGTTCGGCTCTCTTCGATGCGATAACGCATCTGATAGAAAGCATTCTATGATCATCTGATTCTATGTGCAAGTGATTCTATGATTATGTAATGATGAAAGGTGAGGTTAGCGGATAAGTCATTGAAGGGCCGATGTTTTTAATAATAAAAAATTTCTATCGGGGTAGAGCATTAAAATAAAAGCCCGGATAAAAGGAAGTACCCCACCCCCACCGGGGGCTAAGTTATTGATTTTGCAGGAGTTTCTAGATAAGAGGAAGTATAGACGTCTAGACGTTTAGATGGCTAAACGATTTATCGTTATAGATCAATGACTTACATCGTTTATGCAAGCACATAGATAACTATTCACTTTGATTGCATAACTAATCACCAATTTAACATAATACACGTTATACGCACTAGCAAAGTGCATAGCCTTATATATCAATAGCTTACGTGATGTAAGCATGTACTAACTTGCAATTATGTTAAATCATTGCCGGGATCAGTATCTAATTGCATCGCCTGAAAATAAATTGCTTGACGACTCCTACAAATGGTGAGAAAATAGCTATCGAACGGCAAGCACCGAAAGGCGGAGATAAACACCGATCATGCCTGTCATCTAACTTGAGAATGATTCTCATTTGCACTTGAGAACTCTTATCAAGTCGCCCACTTTTAAATATTTCCGGTGATTAATTCCCCCTCTTAGTAATCGTCTGTTAGCTAGGCTAACTGTTCGGGCCTTTGGCCCTCTATTACTGACGTAATGACCGCCACCATTTAGGCTAGAGAATTGTTTCTTGATGTGCATAAGTGTTTCTATTCTTTTCTTCTTTTCCGTGTATAGGATGCGTTAGCATCCGACCTTAACGAGCGTAGCGAGTTAATAGAAATGATAGTTGATAGGATAACACAACGTCATTTTAGCGGGTAGCTGTACCCGTTGTATTATGCCGATCTATTGGGAATTTATAGGGTTAACCGGGGTTAAGAAAACGGTATTTTGTAGGGTTGTAATGATGTGATTATGTGATAACATGAGTGTAGTTTTATATGATTATGAAAGGCGCGTACAATGAAAGTTATAGCGTTTCTGAATGGTAAAGGCGGAACCGGGAAAACAACCTGTAGCATTGCGGTAGCATGGTGTTTAGCGTTGATGGGTTATAAGGTTGCGCTTTGCGATTCTGATCCACAAGGTAGCGTAAGTAATTGGTTTAATGGCGATGTATGCCCGCTTGATGTGTATGAATGCGGAGAAGAAAAAGAGATTTATAACCTGCGTAAAAGTCTTAAGGCTTATGATTACGTGGTGATCGATGGGGCCGCTACAATCAGTGCTATCAGTGCTGCGGCGGTAATGGTGAGTGATGTAGTTCTAATTCCCGTTACAGCGTCACCTTTAGACTTTGCCGCATGTTCTGGAGTGCTGGCAGTGATAGAGGCTAGAAGCGCTCTCAAGCCCGTTACAGCGCGTTTTGTTCACACTAAGAGGGTGAGTAATGCCCGGATGAATGAAACGCTTAGAGATAGCATAGCGGCTACAGAAATAGCCCTTTTGCGGTCTACCGTGGCTAATCGTCAAAGTTACGTTAGATCCATGCTGGAAGGTGGATCAGTATTTACGGGCAATGATAATCAAGCTAAAGCGGAAATTCAGTTATTAACCAAAGAGATTTTAGATCTGTGTGAGGCGGAGTAATGGCTAAAAGTGTGATGAAGTTAGGCGAACATAAAAACGCTGAGAAGGTGATTAAAGACGCTGAGAAGGTTAACCCCGCACGGCTTCAATTAAACATTCATCCATCTATGCACAAAGCGTTTAAAACCGTTTGTTTTCATGAAGATAAGGAAATGAGTGATCTTGTTCTTGAATTTGTCTATGAATGGATTAAGGCGAAAGGCGAGGATGTAGATCCAGTGTGGTTGATGAAACCAAAGGATTGGTAAGCCCTTGAAAAGTAAAAACCCCGCGTAGATTGCTCTAGGCGGGGCTTTCGTGTATCTTATCCGGGTTGCTACCTGATAGATAACGCTTGTGTGAAACTTTGGCGAGGGCCACACAAAGCAAAGTCTATCAGGGTTGGGGCGTCTGTGCAACGTCCAACTAAAATACTATCCAATAGCAGTTAAAACGATAGCAACCAGTGGCGGCCCTTTGATGCGGGGCTACATCGGACGATGTGATAAATAGCGGATCTTGTGGGAAATCGTAACTAGTGCCGCGAAAGTGCCTAGCTCTACCCCGTCTGGCTGTACGATAACAGCGGCTAATAAACGCCCCGGCTCTTTGCTTCCTCGCTAACTACATGGAAACGATCCTTTACGGAAATGAGGGATCACCAAAACAGATCCAAAGGAAGCGCTAACGCGCCTATGATGTGTGTACCCACAACCGCATCATTTTAGACCTTATTCATGATCGTTTGATGATTTTCTAACCTTTTCATGATTCTATGATCATGGAATAGTGCATATAAGAGTATGAGAATTATTTCTCACTCCGTGAGGTTTAAGAGATTGATCTAAATGGTCTTTATCTTTTTCTTTTCCGTGTATTCTTTTGACCTTCTTAGTGCATTAGCTCTAAGGAATATTTCTTATCTCTTTCCCCATATCCCCGCTATACGCTGATAAAACCGTTTAGCATTGACGGCCACAAATTCACTATTTTGTAAGTGGTTGGTTTATAAAGGAATTTATTTTAAAATTATTTTATAGACCTATGGCCATATTAGCCGGGGTTAGTGGCTTCAAGCCGTCGAAATGCTAGCCGTAGCTGCTCATTCAATAGAGCATCACGGATCTTTTCTTTGCCAAAATGTTTTAGTGTGCCTGGGTTACTGCGGATATATGCCGCCGTTAAGCGGTCTAAATCCTTCGCTACGGCCTTAACATCCTTTAGCCTTACCATCGTATTACCTCCACTGTTAAAACGGCTCTCCGCGCTTCCTGCGCTCTCTGGTGATGTGTCGTGCTGCCTTGCTTCTGGCCCACCCCGGAAAGCTGTCACTATTGGCGATGATTGCCAGTGCATCAGCTTTTTTTATGCGGCGCTCTCTAAAATCCCGTAAGTAGAATTTAAATAGCTCTGCTCTCTTTCCTGCCATAGCCTCTGTAACTCTCTGTGTGACTATCACACTGTAAGCGCCCGTAGGCGCTCTGTGCGCCTCTCTGCTGCATTCTGATAGATAGGCTATAGGGTAGCCCTACCCACCATAAGAAACGGCCCCGTAGGGCCGCTGGTAGCGTTATTGGTTCGCTAAAATGTAATGCCTTACAAAATCCTCAACGGCCTGAGTCATTTTAACGCCATTCTTAGCGCAAGCTGCTTTAAATTGGCGGTGTAAATCATCAGTAACGTAAGTTTGAATGCGCACTACAGGATCAGCTACTTCGATAGTTTCCGTAACTGTGACTTTCTTAGTCAATTTCATACTTTTACCCCGTATTCAAGCAACTTTGCTTTAGCCCGGTTGCGTTCTTTTTCCGGTACTTTGGGATTAGTTGCCAAATCCTTTAAAACCTTGATAGGGTCAAACCCGGATTCTTTCATACGGCGTTGCATATCTGCGGCTAACTGTGCGCGTGTTGCCATTTTAAAACCTCGTTAGATTGGTAATCATATACACACGTTATCACATGATTATGTGATCATCAACCTGATTTTTAAAGAGCGTGGGTAAGGGCCATTGCTGCCCCCTGTCCGGGTTACTTTCGTGATCGGACTCTACGCCCATTGCTTGAGGCTGTACGTTTTTTGTAATATTTGATCTTTCAATCTTACACTTTGTTACAATTACAGATCGTAACTTATTGATTTATAACAATATTTTTTGGACATAGTGCTAACAGCGTGTTTTGATGCAATTCATAAACACATGATTTATCTAGATTTTTCTCTATGATTGTTAATTCATCATGCGCAAAGTGTGCCACGTCTACGGGCCTTACTTCCCATCCGACAAAGGCAGATAGAGCAAGCATAAAGCCGATCATTGATTTTTGTTTACCGTTCATCAGATACCCCGTGAAAAGTTTCAACTATTTTATTTTTAGCTATCTGGCGAGTAGTGATAAAACCGTTTAAATTCAATGATTTAGCAATCTCTTTCATCCATTTATAGCCCTGAAATAGTGCCTGTTTCTCTGCACTGAAAGCAAACCGGGTATAGATAACGCTGCCAAAGTGCGGATCATAGTCAACATAAAGCACCATCATAGCCCGTAGCTTTCCTGCTTCATCCACTGCAAGAAATTCAAAGCGATCATTGCTTACAATGTCGTTAACAATCTCTGCTTGCATCTGCTCTACTGGCAAGCGCTGCCAATTGTCTAGCCTTTCCCGTGTCTCTTGGCAAAGGTAAAGCGGGGCCGCTGCTGTGGGCTGTCCTGCTTTCCTGAAAACTTTTTGATATTCCATTATCTACCCTCGAAAAGAAACGGCCCCATAGGGCCGCTTAATTACTTACGCTGTTGTAGGTCTAGCCCACCGTTTAGGGGCTGGCTTGGCTTGGATTGTTCCAAATCTCCCGCGCCTTTCGGCTTTCGCTTCCCGGTAAGCATCGCTAACTTTTGCAAAGTATTTACTATCATTTGCACCCCTCCATTTTCTAACGGTTGCATCTAATGATCCGTTATTATCCTTGATCATGTAGTCCAGCATCTTAACGGCTACATGTGCATAGAGGCGCTGATCTGCTTTGCTGTGAAGTTCACCCACACCGCCATAACCATAAACAGGATCTTTAGCATCAGCTTTAAGCATCTTCTTACCCTGTGCCGTGAATCGCTCCAGATAATCCCGCTCTTTCTCTGTGAATAGTTCAGGATGATTTTTAGCAAAATCTTTAGCTAGGCTGTAAGTGATCTGCGCTGGCCCGTATGCTGTAGACGGCCCCGCCTCTGCTGCTTTAGTCCTGATAAAGCGATTATCTAAACCGCCTGTTTCCGCACTGGAAAGAGACTTATAGAGATCAATAGCTTTATCACTTCCGATAGGTTTACGGGTAGATTGTGCCATCTGTGGCACTTCCTCTACTGGCGCTGCTGGTTCGCTGCTTGCCTGTGTTGCTGGCGTACTCGGTAAGGTTGGTAAAACCGGGTTAGGCTCTTGCTCTGCTGGCTCTGCCATTTGTTGCAGTGTTGAACCTACAGCACCTTTACGAATATTATCAATGATCCCTTTAACCTCTTTAGCCGTGGCATTCTCAAACGTTGCGCCACGTTGGGCTAACACGTCTGCTACTGCCTGTGCATTTTCTGGATTAGAAAGATAATCAATGTATTCATTACCGCGCTTAACCGTACCTGCAAGACGATCTAACAAGCCCTGAGAAACAGCATTAGCCACCCTGCCGCCCGCCTCTTGTGACAAAGCACCCGCTATAGGGCCGCCAGCCATAGATCCTAAGCCAAAGCCTACAGCACGGCCTGATAATTCAGCTAAAAGATTGCTAGCCTGTGGCACTTCTGCGCGTGTACGCTGTGTGCGGATCACATCCTGTAGAGCGCTGTTTAATGCTGCCTGATCATTCACTGCACCACCGATAGCCGCCAAATCATTAGCCGCTTGTGCCTGTGGTTCTAAGCGTGAAAGCGTATTAGCAAATTTAGTAGCGCTGAAATTCTCACCTGTAGTAGCTGCCCGGATTGCTTCACCTCTTGTGGCTTCGCCTAAACCCTGCCCTAACTGCTGTGATAGCTGCTGCGCTGTTGCAATATCGCCACGGTTTACAGCATCACGCATAGCACTTACGATCTGATCCGTGTTGTAGTTAGCATTCTGGCCCCTGATAAGAGCATTAGCCGCTAAATCAGGGTTTTCTTTCCCTGCAATCTTGCCTAATACTGATTTATCCCCAAAATCACCAACTGAGGCACTATAAAAGCTATCGGCATCTTTCCATAATGCCCCGGCTTGGGGATCTATGGCGCTGATCGTGTTATCCATTTCAGTTTTGAAAGAGTTTTTAACATCATTCAAAGCGTTATAGCTTGTATAATCTCCGCTGCGGTAAGCCTTTTGCGCTTTCTCGTTTAGTGTGCGTTTCCATTTATCAGCGGTTTCAATGCTGTTAACATCTGCTTTCTGAAATTGGTTAAGCGTTCTGCGGGTTTCTGCATTCAAACTAATGTTACCTGTTGCCGCATTTGCATCTAAATGCTGCTGTGCAATCGTCTTAGTTTCCGGCATTTTCAGGTTCGTAATTTTAACAGGGGCATTATCTAGGATCTGTTGTGCGCTGGCTTTGCTTTCATTGTACAAAGTAGAGGCGCGATCTTTAAAGGCTTGCGTAGTGTCTTGCGCTGCTGCCTGTAATGCTCCTACATCACCCGTAGGGCTTATAGTATTCTGTGCGGCTTGTAAGAGGCTTTCACCTTCTTTCTGTGCCTGTTGGCGCTGTGCATACTGGCTATTAGTGCCACGGGTTAGATCCCGCTGCTCTGCTCTGACAAACTTAGCACCCTGATCAGCGTTAAATACCTGAGAAGGGGTTAAAATGCTGTTGCCGTTAGCGTCTGTGGTTGCTGTCCTGAATGCTGCTTGTGCATCCTCATTACCACCCTGTAGCACTGATTGCACATAATCAGGGTTAGCAACGGTTGCCACCTTTTCAGCCTGACTAAAGCCGCCCAATGATTCAGGAAGGATAGAGCGCACTTTATCAACTGCGGCCCCGCCTACTTTCTCAAGTGTTGCACCTGCAAGAGTATTTAGAGCTATATCACTTG
>Ga0209370_1001348_pt1 | contig 22224 bp, 22 predicted proteins | sample AgamicAtPrz_FD_187164 | JGI IMG/M metagenome (GOLD analysis project Ga0209370, IMG submission 187164) | Agave microbial communities from Guanajuato, Mexico - At.P.rz (SPAdes) (version 2) | ecosystem: Host-associated > Plants > Phyllosphere > Phylloplane/Leaf | place: Guanajuato, Mexico... | reverse complement strand
TTCAACGAAACCCGCTGAGCACAAGGGACGGGCGCACATGGCTACCTTGCACACCCAGATCAACCCGCGTTCGGCGGAGTTCGCCGGCAACAGCGCGGCCATGCTCGAACAGGTCCAGGCCCTGCGTGGCCTGCTCGCCCTGGTGGCCCAGGGCGGCGGGCCCAAGGCCCAGGAACGCCACACCTCACGCGGCAAGCTACTGCCGCGCGAACGCATCGACCGCCTGCTGGACCCCGGCTCGCCGTTCCTCGAGATCGGCCAGCTGGCCGCCCATGAGGTGTATGGCGAAGACGTACCGGCTGCCGGCGTGATCGCCGGCATCGGCCGCGTCGAGGGCGTGGAATGCATGATCGTGGCCAACGACGCCACGGTCAAAGGCGGTTCCTACTACCCACTGACGGTGAAGAAACACCTGCGCGCGCAGACCATCGCTCTGCAGAACCGCCTGCCCTGCATCTACCTGGTGGACTCCGGCGGCGCCAACCTGCCACGCCAGGACGAAGTGTTCCCCGACCGTGAGCATTTCGGGCGGATCTTCTTCAACCAGGCCAACATGAGTGCCCTGGGCATCCCGCAGATCGCCGTGGTCATGGGCTCGTGCACGGCCGGCGGTGCCTACGTGCCAGCCATGGCCGACGAAGCGATCATGGTGCGCCAGCAGGCCACCATCTTCCTTGCCGGCCCGCCCTTGGTGAAGGCCGCCACCGGTGAAGTGGTGAGCGCCGAAGACCTCGGCGGCGCCGATGTGCACTGCCGCACCAGCGGCGTGGCCGACCACTATGCCGACAACGACGAGCATGCCCTGGCCCTGGCCCGGCGCAGCGTGGCCAACCTCAACTGGCGCAAGCTGGGCCAGTTGCAGCGCCAGGCAGCGGTGGCACCGCTGTATGCCGCCGAGGAGCTGTATGGCGTGGTGCCGGCCGACGCCAAGCAGCCGTTCGACGTGCGTGAGGTGATCGCGCGGCTGGTCGACGGCTCGCTGTTCGATGAATTCAAGGCGCTGTTCGGCACCACCCTGGTGTGCGGCTTCGCCCACCTGCACGGCTACCCGGTGGCGATCCTGGCCAACAACGGCATCCTCTTCGCCGAGGCCGCGCAGAAAGGCGCGCACTTCATCGAACTGGCCTGCCAGCGTGGCATTCCGCTGCTGTTCCTGCAGAACATCACCGGGTTCATGGTCGGCAAGAAGTACGAGGAAGGCGGCATCGCCAAGCACGGCGCCAAGCTGGTCACTGCGGTGGCCTGCGCCCAGGTGCCAAAGTTCACGGTGATCATTGGCGGCAGCTTCGGCGCCGGCAACTACGGCATGTGCGGCCGCGCCTACGACCCGCGCTTCCTGTGGATGTGGCCCAACGCGCGGATTGGCGTGATGGGCGCCGAGCAGGCCGCCGGCGTGCTGGCCCAGGTCAAGCGCGAACAGAGCGAGCGCAGTGGCCAGCCGTTCAGCGCCGAAGACGAAGCCCGGCTCAAGCAACCGATCCTCGACCAGTACGAGCATCAGGGCCACCCTTACTACTCCAGCGCCCGCCTGTGGGATGACGGCGTCATCGACCCGGCCCAGACCCGCGACGTGCTCGGCCTGGCCTTGTCGGCCGCGCTGAACGCACCGATCGAAGCGAGCCGCTTCGGCATTTTCCGGATGTGACCCATGAGCGATTTCAGCACCCTCGAAGTGATCCGCGACCCGCGCGGTTTCGCCACCCTGTGGCTGAGCCGCGAGGACAAGAACAACGCCTTCAACGCCTTGATGATCCGCGAGCTGATCGTCGCCCTCGACCAGCTGGCCGAGGACGCCAGCCTGCGCTTTGTGCTGCTGCGCGGCCGTGGCCGGCACTTCAGCGCCGGCGCCGACCTGGCCTGGATGCAGCAGTCGGCGCAACTGGACTTCAACACCAACCTGGACGACGCCCGCGAGCTGGGCGAGCTGATGTACACCCTGCACCGCCTGAAAGCGCCGACCTTGGCGGTGGTCCAGGGCGCGGCCTTTGGTGGCGCACTGGGTCTGATCAGCTGCTGCGACATGGCCATCGGTGCCGAAGATGCCCAGCTGTGCCTGTCGGAAGTGCGCATCGGCCTGGCCCCGGCGGTGATCAGCCCGTTCGTGGTCAAAGCCATCGGTGAGCGCGCCGCACGCCGCTACGCCCTCACCGCCGAACGCTTCAGTGGCGTGCGAGCCCGCGAACTGGGCCTGCTGGCCGAAGTGTACCCGGCCAGCGAGCTGGACGCCCAGGTCGAAGCCTGGGTCGCCAACCTGCTGCAGAACAGCCCGCAAGCGCTACGCGCCACCAAGGACCTGCTGCGCGAGGTGGATGCCGGCGAACTCAGCCCGGCCCTGCGCCGCTACTGCGAAAACACCATCGCCCGCATCCGCGTCAGCGCCGAAGGCCAGGAGGGCCTGCGCGCCTTCCTGGAAAAGCGCCGCCCCGCCTGGCAAACCGACGACAAGAAGGAGTCGCGCCCATGAGCCGCCCCGCTTTGACCACCCTGCTGGTCGCCAACCGTGGCGAAATCGCCTGCCGGGTGATGCGCACCGCCAAGGCCATGGGCCTGACCACCGTCGCCGTGCACAGCGCCACCGACCGTGACGCCCGGCACAGCCGCGAAGCCGATATCCGCGTCGACCTCGGCGGCAGCAAGGCGGCCGACAGCTACCTGGTGGTCGACAAGATTCTCGCCGCGGCCAAGGCCAGCGGCGCCCAGGCCATTCACCCCGGCTATGGCTTCCTGTCGGAGAACGCAGGCTTTGCCCGTGCCATCGAACAGGCCGGGCTGATCTTCCTCGGCCCACCGGCCAGCGCCATCGATGCGATGGGCAGCAAGTCGGCGGCCAAGGCGCTGATGGAAGCCGCTGGCGTGCCGCTGGTGCCGGGTTACCACGGCGAAGCCCAGGACCTCGACACCTTCCGCGCCGCCGCCGAACGCATCGGTTACCCGGTGCTGCTCAAGGCCAGTGCCGGCGGTGGTGGCAAGGGCATGAAAGTGGTCGAGGAGGAAAGCCAGCTGGCCGACGCCCTGGCCTCGGCCCAGCGCGAGGCGCAATCGTCGTTCGGCGACGCGCGCATGCTGGTGGAAAAGTACGTGCTCAAGCCGCGCCACGTGGAAATCCAGGTGTTCGCCGACCAGCACGGCAACTGCCTGTACCTCAATGAGCGGGACTGCTCGATCCAGCGCCGTCACCAGAAAGTGGTTGAAGAAGCCCCTGCGCCTGGCCTGTCGCCTGAATTGCGCCGGGCCATGGGCGAGGCGGCGGTCCGCGCGGCCCAGGCCATCGGCTATGTCGGCGCAGGCACCGTCGAGTTCCTGCTTGACGCCCGTGGCGAGTTCTTCTTCATGGAGATGAACACCCGCCTGCAGGTGGAGCACCCGGTTACCGAGGCCATCACCGGCCTCGACCTGGTGGCCTGGCAGATCCGCGTGGCCTGCGGCGAGCCCCTGCCGATTTCCCAGGAACAGGTGCCGCTGATCGGCCATGCCATCGAAGTGCGCCTGTATGCCGAGGACCCGGCCAACGAATTCCTGCCCGCCACCGGCACGCTGGCGCTGTACCGTGAGTCGGCGCCTGGTGAAGGCCGGCGGGTGGACAGTGGCGTCAGCGAGGGCGATGCGGTATCGCCATTCTACGACCCTATGCTGGGCAAGCTGATTGCCTGGGGCGAGGACCGCGAACAGGCACGCCTGCGCTTGCTGGCCATGCTCGATGAATTTGCCATTGGCGGGCTGAAGACCAACATTGCCTTCCTGCGGCGCATTCTCGCCCACCCGGCGTTTGCCGCGGCCGAGCTGGACACTGGTTTCATTCCGCGCCACCAGGACGTTCTGCTGCCCGCGCTGCAGGCGCTGCCGGCCGCTTTCTGGGAGGCCGCAGCCGAGGCCTGGCTGCAAGGCCAGCCCGGGCTGCAGCGCGATGACGACCGCGGCTCGCCGTGGGCCGAGCGCACTGGCCTGCGCCTGGGGCTGCCGGCACGCAGCAGCCTGCATCTGGCCAGCAATGGGCAGGACCAGGCGGTGGCCCTGGAACGCAGCGCCGCGTCCACCTGGCAACGGGTGGGCGAGCACCTGGTGCATGACCACGCAGGTGTGCGTCGCCAGCATCTGGCGATCCGCCGTGGCGGCACGTTGTACCTGCACTGGGACGGCGAGATGCATGCAGTGGAAGCCTTCGACCCGATCGCCGAGGCCGAGGCCAGCCACAGCCATCAGGGTGGTTTGGGCGCGCCGATGAATGGCAGCATCGTGCGGGTGCTGGTCGAGCCAGGGCAGCTGGTGGAAGCGGGGACGGCGCTGGTGGTGTTGGAGGCGATGAAGATGGAGCACAGCATTCGTGCGCCGCATGGCGGCACGGTGCAGGCGTTGTTCTGCCAGGAAGGCGATATGGTCAGCGAAGGGACGGTACTGGTCGAATTGGCGCAGTGACCAAGTTGGTTTGAGTTTTGTCGGGCCTATGAGATCGAGCGCCGCCCGCGCGGCGCTCGATTTCCAATGCGCCACAACAACCACGCCCTGGCACCCGCCGGCCCCACCAGAATCTCAAACCCTAAAAAACCCCATGCACCCGCACCACCACACCGAGAAATTCGCAACCTTCTTCACATAGCAACGCTGGGTAATTGCTGTTCAAGGCCTTCAGGTACCGCTGCCCACCCTCTTCCGCCAGCTCACGGAAGATCGCCGGCTTGCCCGGCTGCCGGGCGATAACCAGGCGCCCTGCCTCGGCCGCCAACCCAGGGTCCACCAGCATGCGCATCCCCTGCGGCACACTGCGGCCACTGCTGGCACTCATCGCGTCATTTTCAACGGTCAGCCAGAACGCCTTGCCTTGGGCAAGGTAGTCCGTCTGCTCGAAGACCCCGGGCTTCGCCTCTTCCGCAGTCCCCAGCTCATCCCAGGCCAGCACCGGGTAGCGGAAACATACGATGTACTGCATGAGGTCCAGCTCGTCCTCGCTGTCCTCCACCTCGTAGCTGCCATGTTCCTCACCCACCTGCCCCTGAATCCGCAGCTGCAGGCTGACGTGATAATGCGGCATGCCGATCTCGACGAAGGTGCGGTTCATCGACTCGATCTTCGGTTGACGCCGCTTGTTCAGCCAATGCGCAACGCTGCCCTGAGACACACCCACGCGCTCGGCAAGCTGCTCTTGAGTGAGCCCTAGCTCCTCCATCCGGTCGCGGACGAGGGCAATCCATTTATCCATGTTCATCGCTGGCACGATACGGACTGCCCTGTGGCGCTCAATAAACATTTAGTATTATTTCATCGGCAGCCAGAAAATACTCCAAGTATTAGTATCGACCTGTCCCCAATCCTACTGGCTTGAGCAGGTATCAGGATGAAAACACCGAAAAACGACGAAACAGATCTCGACAGCGAAGCCGCCCGCCGCGCGCTCGACTATTACCTCAACCCCAACCCGCCGCGCCCCACCCTGGATAACCGGATCTGGACGTTGCACGAAAGCGTGACCGGCGACCAGGCCCGGGAGCACGCCATCGCCCTGCTACGTTGTGCCGCCGCCACGGCCCAGGAAACCGCCACCCATCAGCACGGCAGCCAGCGCGAGCTGACTTTCGCCCTGATGCACATGATGGACATGGCCCGCGCGCTGCTGGAGCACACACGCGCTGTGGAAACAGGCATTTAGGCAATAAAAGAAGGGAGAGAACGTGATTGGCCGGTAACGGCAAAGGCCCCGATTGCCGGGACAGGGAAGCGCACCGGTAAAACTTTTTTACCGGATAAGCGAAAAATTCATTTGACTGGCAAATGATAACGATTATTATTGCACTCAACTGATCGCGAGATCAGCTGGATAACCTGGAGCTTAGGTCGCTCTCAGATTATCTCCTCATCAGGCTAATCACGGTTTGGACCCGGCTTTTTTGCCGGGTCTTTTTTTTTGGCTCTTCAGGCTAATGAAGATCGTGATGGCGCGCATGGTAGCAAAAGTGTTTCAGGGCGTGAACGTTCATTGCAGAACATTGCGAAAACAGCACTTGAGAATCAATATCGTTTGTCTTACGCTGATGTTGCGTCACGGAAGATGCCCCCTCTCCCATCCAGCAAGGAGCTGACCATGAGCCGCCTGCTATTACCGCTCGAGCACCCTACCCCGGCTGCGGGGCATGATACCGAAGCGTCTCTATTGCACGCCTTGAGGCATTTGCCACGGCGTGTACAGCAAGTGTTCCTGCTCAGCCGCCTGGACCAGCTGGGCTTCGCCGCCATCGCCGCCCGCCTCGACCTGCCCCTGGCGAGTATCGAGCGGCATATGGGCCAGGCCCTGCAGGCCGGCCACTCACGCCGCGATGAGCTGGCGAGCGTCGCCGGTCAATGGTACGTACGTTTGCAGAGCCCCGAGGTGACTGCCTGCGAGCGCATCGACTTCCGTCGCTGGCTGGACGCAGACCCGACGCACCTGCAAGCGTTTCATGACACCGAACTGCACTGGCGCAGCCTGCTGGTACCGGCACGGCAACTGGGGCATGACGGCTGGTACCGGCACGGACGAGCCGCGCTGTCGCTGGGCGGTTGCTCGGTCGCGTTAGGTCTGGGCGTAGCGGCGCTGGTAGTGCTCGGTTTTTGCGCCTGACACCTCAACCACGCCGTCAGCGTTTACACCGGGATTGGCCTGTTGGCGCTCAGGTTCGCGTGCTGGTCAGCGTTTCCGACAAGCCGGCCAGTAACAGCCACCCGCACAAGCTGACGGCCACGAACAGAAGCCCCAGGCTCATCGGCAGCGCGCTTTCGACACTGGCAACAAGACTGCCAGCCAAACCACCGCCGGCGAACAGTAGCGTGGTATTGAGCGACGCTGCCGCACCAGCCTGCTGCGGGTAACGCGCCAAGGCTTGTGTCGTAGCCGCAGGCCGCACCAGCGTTGTCCCGGTGCTGCACACGATCATCGATAGTAGAAGCCCCGTCACCGTCAACCCTGCCACCCACTCCCAGACCAGCAGCGTGACGCCACCGAAGGCGATCAGCAGGAACCCGGTCTTGATCTGCGCCAGCGGGCTTATGCGGTTGTTCGCATAGGTCGCGGCTGCACCGCCGGCGATATACGCCAGCCCATAGGCGATAAACACCATCGAGAATTGATACGGGGTCAGCCCGAGGTCATCCATGAATGCCAGTGGCGCGACCACGATGGAGGAAAAATGGCAGGCAAAAGCGAGGCTGGACAACAGGGAGTGCGCAAGATAGGTCGTGTCACGCAGCATGATCCGATAGCTGCCCATGCCTGAAACCCGCCCGCGCGATGCAGGCGTGTCCTGCAGCAACGCAAACGACAGGCACGCAACGATCAGGGCAATGAAGGCGAATACGCTAAAGCTGCCCTTCCAGCCAAAGGCCTGTTGCAGCAACGCCCCCGCAACCGGTGACAACGAGATGAACAGCCCGCTCGCGCTGGTCAGCAGGATACGCATGGCATTGCGCTGCTTGCCGCTATACAGGTCCTGGACCAGCGCCTGGCCCAGGACGAAACTCCCGCATCCCAAGGCCTGCAGCAAACGGAACGCCATGAACGTCTCGTAGCGGCCCGAGAATGCACAACCCACTGCCCCGATGATGGATAGGCCCAGCCCAGCGAGCAACAGCCGCTTGCGTCCCATGGCATCGGACAGTGGCCCGATCACCAGTTGCGCCAGGGCCACACCAAAAGCAAAGAAACTCACCGAGTAGGCTATTTGCTGCGACCCGACATGAAATTCGTCTGCAAGCGCAGGAAATGACGGGAGGATCACATCGAGGGGGAACACGCCCAGTAGGCACAGCAGGATCAACAGGGCCGAGTACAGAAAATTGACCGGTTCGAAGGGCCGAGGCACGCTGTTAACCTCGCCACTTCTCGTTGCAAAAGCGCATCACCTGAGTCTCCGGAACTCCGCCACGTTGTTGCCCGATGATAGCGATGGCCGAAAGATGTACAAGGCGAAGCGGTCAGCGATACTTCCGATAAAAATGTAGGATTTTGCTCCCATCCGAAGCAATACAAGACGCCTCGCTGCTGCCCCTGGCCAGGCCTTTCGCGAGCAACGCTGAGCCTTCGACAACCGCAAACGACCCGCCCCGCTCAGTAATTGAAATCATGGCCAAGCTGGCCCTGCATCCATTCGAGAAATTGCCGCACCCTGTGGGTTTCGGCATGGCCCCGGGGAAACACCAGATGGTGAGCGCTGACCGGGGTCGCCAAGTCCTGCGCGAATACCGGTACCAGCTCGCCCCGGGCTATATAGTCCTGCGCCAGCAAGGAGCTCTCCAACGCCAGCCCGTAACCGTGGCTGGCGGCTTCAAGGCTCATGTACGAGCGATCGAAACTCAGCGCATACGGGGATTGCGGCAACGCCAGGCCTTGCTGGGCGAACCATTGCGGCCACTGCACCAATGCGGCCTCCGACAGGATCAGGTTCTGCCCCAGCAGGTCGCTGGGCTGCTTGACCCGTGTGCGCTCGAGCAGCTGCGGCGAAGCCAGCACGGTGGCGCGTTCATGGCGGATGGTGCGCACTTCCAGGCTGGGCCAGTTGGGATAGCCATGGCGGATATCCAGGTCGATCTGATGACGGCCAAAGTGCAATGACTCGTACGAGCAGGACAGGTTGATCTGGATTTGCGGGTGACTGTTGCGGAAGTGGTCCAGGCGCGGCAGCAACCAGAGCAGCCCGAAGCTTGGTGCGGAATGCAGCCGCAGGCAATCGAAGCCCACGGCGTTACCGGCGCGCTCGGTGGCCATGGCCAGGCTCTGCAGGATGCCCGATACCTCGCGCAGGTACTGCTCACCCGCCGGGGTCAGCGCCACACCGCGCGCCTCGCGAATGAACAATGGTCGACCAATCAAGGCCTCCAGGTTGGCGATCTGATGGCTGACCGCAGAGGGCGTGAGGTTCAACTGCTCGGCGGCGCGCGCAACGTTAGCGAAGCGGGCGACTTGCTCGAAGGCCTGAATTGCTTTCAGCGAAGGGATCTGCGGAGACTTTCTGAGAAGGTCCAGGCTCATGGGCATTCCTGCAGGGTACGCGGCGGTACCTTGGGTTTTACCCGTCCATCGAGCCCGGGCACAAGCCAAGGGCTGAATTTTTTTCAGCATCGGGTGAAACCTGCAGCGTTGCTCGGCCCGCCCAGCAAGACGAAGCTGTGCCTATCGGTTCTGCCTGAACCGCTGCTCACAACAACAATCACTGGAGCACTCTCGATGCTGTTAACTGGAAAATTTGCCGTCGTCACTGGCGCCGCCTCGGCCCGCGGTATCGGCCGCGCCACTGCCCAGGCGTTCGCCGAACAGGGCGCCAAGGTCGCGATTCTCGACCTTGATCAAACCGCCGCCGCCGAAGCCGCCGCTTCCCTCGGCGAAGGCCACATCGGCCTGGCCGCCAACGTTGCCGATGAAGCGCAAGTGCGCGATGCCATCGCCCAGGTCCTGGCGCAGTTCGGACGGATCGACGTGCTGGTCAACAACGCCGGTATCACCCAGCCAGTGAAGACGCTCGACATCACTGGCGCGGACTATGACCGCATTCTGAACGTGAACCTGCGTGGCACGCTGCTGATGTCCCAGGCGGTCATCCCGACCATGCGTGCGCAGCAGGCCGGCAGCATCATCTGTTTGTCGTCGGTGTCTGCCCAACGCGGTGGCGGCATCTTCGGCGGCCCTCATTACAGCGCCGCAAAGGCTGGCGTACTCGGCCTCGGCAAGGCCATGGCCCGGGAGCTGGGGCCGGATAACATCCGCGTCAATTCGATCACCCCTGGCCTGATTCACACCGATATCACTGGCGGCCTGATGCATGATGAACGCCGTCACGCCATCATCGAAGGCATCCCGCTGGGGCGCCTGGGCGAGGCCCGGGATGTCGCCAATGCGGCATTGTTCCTTGCCAGTGATCTGTCCAGCTATCTCACGGGCATTACCCTGGATGTCAACGGCGGCATGCTGATCCACTGAGCATCCGCCGCATCGTGACCGGCGCCCGAGCCCGGCGCAGGTCACGCGTTCGATAACAACAAGAGATCAGAACGAAATGACCACACTAGCGCTCGATGCGGTGTCCGCCGCACGCAGCAGTGCCTACCGCAAGACGGCCTGGCGACTGATGCCCTTCCTCATGCTCTGCTACCTGTGTGCCTACCTCGACCGGGTCAATGTCGGCTTCGCCAAGCTGCAGATGATGGACGACCTGGCCCTGTCCGAAGCGGTCTATGGCCTGGGTGCCGGCATGTTCTTCATTGGCTACTTTCTCTGCGAGGTGCCCAGCAACATCATCCTGCACAAGGTCGGCGCCCGGCGCTGGATTGCCCGCATCATGATCACCTGGGGCATCATCTCGGCAATGTTCGCCCTGGTGGAGACGGCCTGGCAGTTCTATGCCCTGCGCTTCCTGCTGGGTATCGCCGAGGCAGGCCTGGCGCCTGGGCTGCTGCTGTACCTGACTTACTGGTTCCCCTCCTATCGCCGGGCGAAGATGACTGCGCTGTGGTTCATCGCCATTCCGCTCTCGGGGATGATCGGCGGCCCGCTGTCAGGTTGGATCATGGAACGTTTCGCCGGGGTGCACGGCTGGGCGGGCTGGCAGTGGATGTTCCTGCTCGAAGCCATCCCCACGGTGCTGGTGGGGATCCTGGTGCTGAGCTACCTGAAGGATGGCGTCGACCAGGCACACTGGCTGAGCGACGAAGAAAAGGCCCTGGTGCGCAAGGAACTGGCCGAAGACGAGCAACACAAGGTCACGCATGGTTCGGTGTCCGATTTCATCCGCGACCGTCGCCTGTGGTTGCTGGCCGGCATCTACTTCTGCGTGGTGATGGGCCAGTACGCGATCACCTTCTGGCTGCCTACGCTGGTGCGCAATGCCGGTGTCAGCGAGCCCTTGCACATCGGCCTGCTGACCAGCCTGCCGTACCTGTGCGCCATCGTCGCGATGCTGCTGGCCGGACGCAGTGGCGACCGCCACCGTGAGCGCCGCTGGCACCTGGCGATCCCCATGCTGATCGGCGCCCTGGGCTTGAGCCTCGCCGCCGCGCTGGGCAGCAGCCTGACCCTGTCGATCCTCAGCCTGTGCCTGGCTGCGGCCGGGGTGCTGTCCGCTTCCTCACTGTTCTGGATGTTGCCTACCACGCTGCTCGGCGGGGTTTCGGCAGCAGCCGGCATCGCCGCGGTGAACAGTTTCGCCAACCTCGCCGGGTTCTGCTCGCCGTACCTGATCGGCTGGGTTACCACCACCTTGGGCAGCAACGCCATCGGTATGTATCTCATCACCGCCGTGCTCATCCTTGGCGCCTTCCTGGTGTCGCGAGTACCGGCTCATCTGGTCAATCGCTGATTCGAAAAAGGAGTCACCCCCATGACTGCTGTGCCTTCCACCAACGAGGCGCTGCCACTGGCTGTGCGCGCCCGCAATATCCGCCGCCATGCATTGCGCATGGGCCAGGTCCAGGGCCAGGGCTATGTCGGCCAGGCCTTGGGCGCTGCCGACCTGCTGACCGTCGCGTACTTCCACGCGCTGCGTATCGACCCCGACAACCCTGAGTGGGAGCGGCGCGACCGCTTCTACCTGTCCATCGGGCATTATGCGATCGCCCTCTACGCCGCGTTGATCGAGGTCGGCGTGATTCCCGAGGAGGAGTTGGAAACCTACGGCAGCGACGATAGCCGTCTGCCTATGTCAGGCATGGCCGCCTATACCCCTGGCATGGAAATCACCGGCGGTTCGCTGGGCCACGGGCTGGGCATCGCGGTCGGCGCCTGCCTCGGGCTCAAGCGCAAAGGTTCGGACAGCTGGGTGTACAACCTGCTGTCCGATGGCGAGCTGAACGAGGGTTCGACCTGGGAGGCGGCGATGTCGGCCAGCCATTGGCGCCTGGACAACCTGATCGCGATCATCGATGTGAACAACCAACAGGCCGATGGCCACGCCAGCGAAGTACTGGCCTTCGAGCCGATCGTCGAGCGTTGGCAAGCGTTTGGCTGGTTCGTGCAGCGAGTGGATGGCAATGACCTGGATGCGCTGGTCAACGCCTTCGACCAAGCCCGCGCCCACCCGGCAGCACAACCGCGGGTGATCATCTGTGACACGCGCATGGGCAAAGGTGTGCCGTTCCTGGAAAACCGCGACAAAACGCACTTCATTCGCGTCGATGAAAACGAATGGGATCTCGCCCTTGAGGCGCTGGACGCCGGGAGCCAAGTATGAGCACAGTGAATGCACCGAAAAAACGCCTGACCACCTCGGCCATGATCGCCTCGATTGCTGCCGAGGGTCAGCCAACCCGCCCTGCCCCGTTCGGCCATGCCCTGGCCAGCCTGGCCGAGCAACGCCAGGATATCGTCGGGCTCAGTGCCGACCTGTCCAAGTACACCGACTTGCACATCTTCGCCAAAGCCCACCCCGAGCGCTTCTACCAGATGGGCATGGCCGAGCAGTTACTGATGAGCGCTGCCGCTGGCATGGCTCGCGAAGGCATGACCCCGTTCGCCACTACCTATGCGGTATTCGCATCGCGTCGGGCTTATGACTTCATCTGCATGGCGATCGCCGAAGAGAACCTCAACGTCAAGATCGTCTGCGGTTTGCCTGGCCTGACTACCGGTTACGGCCCGAGCCACCAGGCCACGGATGACCTGGCGATCTTCCGGGCGATGCCCAACCTGATGATCGTCGACCCCTGTGATGCGCTGGAAATCGAACAGGCCGTGCCGGCGATCGCCGCCCACCAGGGGCCGGTGTACATGCGCCTGCTGCGCGGCAATGTACCGTTGGTACTGGATCGCTACGACTACCGCTTCCAGCTGGGCAAGGCCCAGGTGCTGCGCGGTGGCCGCGACGTGTTGCTGATCGCCAGCGGCCTGATGACCATGCGTGCCCTGGAGGCTGCAGAGCAGTTGCACAAGGATGGCGTGGATGTGTCGGTACTGCATGTGCCGACCATCAAGCCGCTGGATGAACAGACCCTCCTCGCCGAGGCGCGCAAGCCTGGGCGCCTGGTGGTCACGGCGGAAAACCACTCGATCATCGGCGGCCTTGGCGAGGCGGTGGCGGGCGTGCTGCTGCGTAACGGGGTCACGCCCACCTTCCGCCAGATCGCACTGCCGGATGCGTTTCTCGATGCGGGTGCGCTACCGACACTGCATGACCGCTACGGGATTTCCACCGACGCGGTGTCGAGGCAGATCAAGGCGTGGTTGTAGCGCAGCCAGTCGTTGCGGGTCAGGCTGGGATGGCACCGGCTTAGCCGGTGTTCGCGGGTGACCCCGCTACCACAGGTTGTGCGCAGCGTTTGCGAACAGCCTGTGCAGCCAAGGTGATCGCCAGGTGACACACCGTCACTATCGCCGAGGGTATACTCTTTGCGGTGCCTTGGCCTGGCGAACAGTTGCATCCGGAGAGTGCCCAGTACGAGCGCCTGAACACGAATTTCAGGGCTAGATGCTCGTAACGCTGGACGCTTCTCTCCAGCAACAACCCGCCACGGTGGAAGCCCGGATTTCATGGACTGATTTCTGGACCATAAAAGCCCGGATGCCCATGGAACGAAGCGGCTTTGACTGAAACGAAAAAAGACGCCTAAGCGTCTTTTTTCAATGACCTACAGACTTCTATGGAACTCTGTAGACCGATATTTGGAGCGGGAAACGAGACTCGAACTCGCGACCCCGACCTTGGCAAGGTCGTGCTCTACCAACTGAGCTATTCCCGCGTCGTGATGGGTGCCATTCTATCGATTTCCAAAATGGCGTCAACCCCTTGATTCAAAAAACTTTTTATTTCCGTTCCGAGCCTTCACGCAGGTGCGGCCAGGCGGCCAGTAGGTAGTGCACCATCGACCACAGCGTCAGCCCCGCCGCCACCAACAGCAGTGCGTAGCCGAGGATGACCCAGAAGGTCACAGCCGGCGGGTTGGCCAGCAGGATCACCAGGGCCAGCATTTGCGCGGCAGTCTTCCACTTGCCCAGGTTGGACACCGCCACCTGCGCCCGTGCCCCCAGTTCGGCCATCCACTCGCGCAATGCCGAGACCACGATCTCGCGGCCGATGATGACTGCCGCCGGCAGGGTCAGCCAGAAGTTGGCGTGGGTCTGCACCAGCAGCACCAGCGCCACCGCCACCATCAGCTTGTCGGCCACCGGGTCGAGGAAGGCGCCGAACGGCGTGCTCTGCTGCAGGCGACGCGCCAGGTAACCATCCAGCCAGTCGGTAGCGGCGGCGACGGCGAACACGCTGCTGGCAGCCATGTAGCTCCAGTGGTACGGCAGGTAGAACAGCAGGATGAAAATCGGGATGAGCAGGACGCGCAGAACGGTGAGCAGGTTTGGAATATTCATCGGTACGACTGGCGGCAAGTTGAGCCCGGCATTCTACTCGCTATGCAGGCTGGCATAAATCGACTCGGCAAGCTTTTTACTGATGCCGGGGGCCTTGGCAATTTCGTCGACACTGGCGCGGTTGAGTTCCTGCAGGCCGCCGAAATGTTTCAGCAGGTCGCGGCGGCGCTTGGGCCCTACCCCGGCCACATCCTCCAGGCTGGACACCCGCCGCGCCTTGCCACGCCGTGCGCGGTGGCCGGTAATGGCGAAACGGTGCGCTTCGTCGCGGATCTGCTGGATCAGGTGCAACGCCGGTGAATCGCCCTTGAGGGTGAATTCGTGATGCACATCATTCAGGTACAGGGTTTCGAAGCCGGCCTTGCGCGTTACGCCCTTGGCCACGCCGAGCAGGGCCAGGTCGGTAAAGCCCAGCTCCTGCATGACGTCGCGGGCCATGTTCAGCTGGCCTTTGCCACCGTCTACAAGCAGCACGTCGGGCAGCTTGCCCTCGCCGTCGCGAATGCGCCCGTAGCGGCGGGTCAGGGCCTGGTGCATGGCGGCGTAGTCGTCGCCGGCGGTGACACCGTCGATATTGAAACGGCGGTAGTCGGACTTCAGCGGGCCTTCCGGGCCGAACACCACGCAGCTGGCCACCGTGGCCTCGCCGCTGGAATGGCTGATGTCGTAGCACTCCAAACGCTGCGGTACTTCGTCCAGGCCCAGCACCTCGGCCAGCGCTTCGAAGCGGGCGGCCATGTGCTGGCGGTTGGCCAGGCGCGCATTGAGGGCCTGCTCGGCATTGGTCACCGCCAGCTGCTGCCAGCGGGCACGGGTGCCGCGCACGCGGTGGCTGATGGCCAGTTCGCGGCCACGCAGGGTCTGCAGGGCTTCGCCGATGGCCGCGAAGTCTTCATGCACCACGTTGACGATCAGCTCGCCGGGCAGTTCGCGCTCGGCATTGCCCAGGTAGTACTGGGCAAGGAACGCGGCCATCACTTCGGCCACCTCCTCCTCGATGCCTACCTGCGGGAAGAAGTTCTTGCTGCCCAGCACCCGCCCGCCACGCACGCTGATTAGGTGCACGCAGGCACCGCCGGGGTTGACGAAGGCGGCGACGACGTCGACGTCACCACTGCCGCCTTCGATGTATTGCTGGTCCTGGACCCGGCGCAACAGGGCGATCTGGTCACGCAGCTCGGCGGCCTTCTCGAAGTTGAGGGCCATGGCGGCCTTCTCCATTTCGGCATTCAGCTCGTTGCCCAGCTGCTGGCTGCGGCCCTCGAGGAACATCACCGAGTGACGCACGTCTTCAGCATATTCCTCGGCACCCACCAGCCCGGTGCACGGCCCCTTGCAGCGCTTGATCTGGTACTGCAGGCACGGCCGGGTGCGGTTGGCGTAGTAGCTGTCTTCGCACTGGCGTACCGAAAAGGCCTTTTGCAGCAGGCTGAGGCTCTCGCGTATGGCGCCGGCGCTCGGGTACGGGCCAAAGTAGCGGCCCTTGGCCTTCTTCGCCCCGCGGTGAATGCCCAGGCGCGGAAATTCACCGTCGGAAAGAAACACGTAGGGGTAGGACTTGTCGTCGCGCAACAGGATGTTGTACGGCGGCCGCCATTCCTTGATCAGGTTCTGCTCCAGCAGCAGCGCCTCGGTTTCATTGGCGGTGATGGTGGTTTCGACCTGGGCGATGCGCGCCACCAGCGCGGCAGTCTTGGGCGCCAGGCCAGTCTTGCGGAAGTAGCTGGCCAGGCGCTTCTTCAGGTTCTTGGCCTTGCCCACGTAAAGCAGGCGGGCATCGCCATCGAACATCCGGTAGACGCCCGGGCGACCGCTGCAGGTCGCCAGGAAGGCGCTGGCATCGAAAACTTGGGACATGAGGTTACAGACTTGCGTCGACCATACCGTGGCGAACGGCCAGCAAGGTCAGTTCGACGTCGCTGGTGACCGAGAGTTTTTCAAAGATCCGATACCGGTAAGTATTGACGGTCTTGGGCGAGAGGCACAACTTGTCGGAGATGATCTGCACTTTCTGGCAGCCGACGATCATCAGGGCAATCTGGATTTCCCGTTCCGACAGGGCATCGAACGGCGAGCCCTGTGGCTGGAAGGGTTTCAGTGCCAGCTGCTGGGCGATCTGCGGGCTGATGTAGCGCTGGCCGGCGAAGGCCAGGCGGATCGCCTGGACCATTTCGTCAAGGCCGGCGCCCTTGGTCAGGTAGCCGGCGGCGCCGGCCTGCAACAGGCGCGTGGGGAACGGATCCTCCTCGCATACGGTCACGGCAACCACCTTGATGTCCGGGTGGCTGCGCAGCAGTTTGCGGGTGGCCTCGAGGCCGCCGATGCCGGGCATTTTCACGTCCATCAGCACCACGTCCGGCTTCAGCTCACGGGCCAGCTTGAGTGCCGACTCGCCGGAGTCCCCCTCACCCACCACCTGCAGGCCGTCGATGTCGGCCAGCATGCGGGTAATGCCGGTTCGTACCAGATCGTGATCGTCAACCACTAGGACCCTAATCAAGCACACACCTCGTCAGCAGGGCGATTGGATCCCGCCACCTTAACAAAATTTTTCATGGCGGGCCTAACGCATTCCTTCTGTCAGAAACGACTGAGCTTCTGCGCTGAACGGTCTTACTGTCTGCCGTGGCCTGGCATTGTGGGTCAAACGCGCCATCAAGTGCCAAAGTGCTGCCTGATCGTCGCCCGACAACTGCCGGAAAGCTGCCAGCAAGCCGGTCTCATCCATGCTCAGCCCCTCCAGTGCTGCCGGGGTACGCGTGCCGTTGAGCACATACAAGGCATCCACGCCCTGGGCCGCCAATGCCGCCAGGTAATCGAGCCGCGGCGTGCGTTCGCCACTCTCGTACTTGCCCTGGGCGTTGGGTTCGACCCCACCGATCTCGCCAAACGCACGCTGGGTCATGCCCAGGCGCTCACGTTCCTTCCGCAACCGCGGTCCGATTCCATCCATAGCGGTTCTCCTGTTACCAGGGATCACTATGCCGATGCTCTTTGGCCACTACAAGCCATCATTAAGCTATCAATCGATGACGCGCTGCATGCGCACGAAACATTCGTCCTCGCCCATTTCGACAAAGCCGTGCCGCTGGTACAACAGGCGCGCCGGGTTGCTGCGAAACACCATCAACCGCAGCAGCGGCAGGCGGCGCTGCCTGGCCCACTGCGCCAGCTGCTCCAGCACCCAGCTGCCGACGCCCCGCCCACGCTGCTCGGGAAGCAAATGCAGTTCGCGGATGAACAACGCCTGACGGTCCTGGCTGAGGCTGCAAAAGCCCAGCAGGGCATCACCTTCAGTGACCAGCCACTGCTCACGCCAGCCCCAGGCTTCGTCGAACGCTTGCTCGAGCCACAACAGGCCGTACTCGTGGTAGTACGGCAGCATGGCACGCCGCGTCAGATCACGGGCGAAGGCGCAGTGGCTGAGGTTGGCGGGGGTCAGGCTCAGCAGCATCAACAGTCGGGCTCTTGGGTTCGTCAATCCTGGGCGTAGCATACCGGCGAGTTGCCAGGCGCTCGTCTATCCAGCTCGTCTTCAAGCCATTCGGCCAGAACCCGGGCATTGTTGCACACGGTGTCCTTGCCGGCGTAGAGCAAGGTCAGCGTGCCCGTCCCTGCCACGTCCAGCAGCGGATACCAATGCGCGGGATGAGCTGCCAGCTCTTGCCGGTAGCGCTGGGTGAAACCGGTAAAGTCCACGCTTCCCTGATGAAATGCCTTACGCAACTCATCCGACGGCGCAACTTCGCGCAACCACTGCCCCTGCAGGTCCTCCTTGCGCTTGTTGCGCGGCCACAGGCGGTCGACCAGCACCCGTTGGCCATCGCCTGGCTCAACCGCATCATAGACACGCTTGCAGCGAATCATCGGTTTCTCCTGCCTTTACCGTCTGTCACAAGCCTAGGTAATTCATTGATCGAGGTCACGGCCAGGCGGCGAATAGTTTCTATGCTCTAGGCCTTCGGCACCTTCGCCAACGCCAACCGGAGCCCTCATGGCTACCCCGCTACTGGCCAGCCAGCCGCAGCTGGCCGAACAGCACGCCCGCCCGCAACTGGCACACAAACCTGGCCGCGCCACCCTGGCGTTGTTCTTCGGCCTGCTGCTGGCCGGCCTCGCCTACAGCGCCTGGAGCCTGAAACAGGACGTGAGTGCCAGCGGTACGGTGATCACCACGGTCACACCCTTCCTGCTGCTGGGGCTGGCGTTGCTGATTGCCCTGGGCTTCGAGTTCGTCAATGGCTTCCATGACACCGCCAACGCGGTCGCCACGGTGATCTACACCCACGCCCTGCCAGCACCTGTGGCGGTGGTCTGGTCCGGCCTGTGCAATTTCCTTGGCGTGTTGCTTTCCAGCGGTGCGGTAGCGTTCGGCATCATCGCCCTGCTACCGGTGGAGCTGATCTTGCAGGTCGGCTCTTCAGCCGGCTTCGCCATGGTCTTCGCCCTGCTGCTGGCGGCGATCATCTGGAACCTCGGCACCTGGTGGCTGGGCTTGCCAGCCTCCTCTTCGCATACCCTGATCGGTTCGATCATCGGCGTCGGCGTGGCCAATGCGCTGATGCATGGGCGTGACGGCACCAGCGGTGTGGACTGGGCCCAGGCCAGCAAGGTCGGCTATGCCTTGCTGTTCTCACCCCTGATCGGTTTTGTCTGCGCCGCCCTCCTGCTGGTGGCATTGCGAGCGCTGGTCAAGCGCAAGGCACTGTACCAGGCGCCGCAGGGGCAGACGCCACCGCCGTGGTGGATCCGCGGCGTGTTGATCCTGACCTGCACCGGGGTGTCCTTTGCCCACGGTTCCAACGACGGCCAGAAAGGCATGGGCCTGATCATGCTGATTCTGGTCGGCACCCTGCCGATGGCTTACGCGCTGAACAAGACCATGCCCAATGAACAGGCGCTGCAGTTTTCCGCCATTGCCGAGGCAACCCGCCAGGCGCTGGTACGCAGTGCCCCGCAAACGGCCCCGGCCGACCCGCGCCAGCTGCTTGCCCGCTTCGTTGCCGAACCCGAGGCCAGCCCGCAACTGGTACCGGCACTGGCTGCGCTGACCGGGACGATCGGCGAAGAGGTCAGCGGCTACGGCTCGCTCAAGCGTGTACCGGCCGAGGCCATGGCCAATGTGCGCAATGACATGTACCTGGCCAGCGAAGCCATTCGGCTGATCGAGAAACACCAGCTGGTGACCTTCGATACCGGCACCCGCAGCCATCTGCAGCTGTTCAAGACCCAACTGGACGACGCCACCCGCTATATCCCGCTATGGGTGAAGGTGAGCGTGGCCATCGCGCTCGGACTGGGGACGATGGTCGGCTGGCGGCGCATCGTGGTGACGGTGGGCGAAAAGATCGGCAAGACCCATCTGAGCTATGCCCAGGGTGCTTCGGCGGAAGTGGTGGCGATGTGCACGATCGGTGCGGCGGACCTGTTCGGACTGCCGGTGTCGACCACCCATGTGCTGAGTTCAGGCGTTGCCGGGGCCATGGTGGCCAACGGGTCGGGCCTACAAAAGCGTACGCTGGTGAACTTGCTGATGGCCTGGGTGCTGACATTGCCGGCGGCGATGTTGTTGGCGGGCAGCCTGTACTGGCTGCTGCGCCCGCTTTTCTGAACGTCGCAGGCAAGCCTGGAAGTGTGAATGAGCCCGGCAAGCCCTGACCACTGGCAAATTTGCCAGTAGAGGAAAAGCTCGTAGCTGCTGATGCTGATGCTTCAATCAACCACAGCAGAGGGCTACGCATCATGGCATACCAACATCACGCGTTAGATCTCAAAAGCGCAAAAGAAAAAACTACTGCCCAAGGCGTGTTCAACGTAAAAGTCTCGCACGCGGGGGGCTCGAAAGAGCTTGTATTAACAAACGTCCATTTCTCCCCAGTGCTCGTTTTCGGATCGGCTGATGGTTACTTCCTGTCAATCGGTTGCAGCACTGGACTGGAGGTCGGACACCACGAGGTCGGGCCGAATGAGGGCGATTATTTCTCACAGCTGGTAGTGCCGGAGGGCAGCAACGGTTTTGCCACTGAGGGCGAAATTTACATCACCGAAGCCACGAACGACCTCCTGAGTGGCAGTTTCACACTCACCTATGACGACGGCTACGCGGCTGAAGGTAACTTCACCGTGCGGCCTTGAACACGGTAGTTTTCCGTCAACGAACAGGCGCCGGGACAGGCCTGTCCGTTGACGATTGGTATTCTTCACCCTGTGGCCGAAACGTTGCCGCAGTCATGGGCACTCAAGGAATGGTCAGGCCACGTTGCACCGCTGGTCGTTCGAGGAACACCGCCAGCACCCGCTGCACTTCCTTGAACTGATCGAAACCGACCAGCTCGCGGGCGTTGTACCGCTCTACCAGGTTGCGCACCCAAGGGAAGATTGCGATGTCGGCGATGCTGTAGTCGTCGACCATCCAGGCCCGCCCCTGCAGATGCCGGTCCAGCACGCCGAGCAGGCGCCTGGATTCGTTGACATAGCGATCACGCGGACGCTTGTCTTCGTATTCCTTGCCGGCAAAGAAGTGGAAGAAGCCGACCTGGCCGAACATCGGACCGATGCCGCCCATCTGGAACATCAACCACTGAATCGTCTGGTAGCGCTGGGCCGGGTCCCGGCTCAGCAACTGCCCGCTCTTTTCCGCCAGGTACTGCAGGATCGCGCCCGATTCGAACAGCGCCAGCGGCTGGCCGCCCGGCCCGTCGGGGTCGAGGATGGCGGGGATCTTGTTGTTGGCACTGAGCGAGATGAACTCGGGGCTCAGCTGGTCATCGTTGTCGAAGCTGACCTTGTGTGGCTCGTAGGCCAGGCCGATCTCTTCCAGCATGATCGACACCTTCACGCCATTGGGCGTGGGCAGCGAGTACAGCTGCAAACGCTCGGGGTGGCGCGCCGGCCATTTACGGGTGATGGGGAATGCGCTCAGATCGGTCATGCTTGGCCCCTGCAGAAATGAAAGCTACCACTTTAGGGACAACGTCGCGGTTTGACCATCGCCAGGCAGCTGAGCGAAGGCGCGGCTCCCTGCCGCGCCCGCGTGGCGATCAGTAACGCGGCGCTACAGCCTCGGCCCCCTGCGAGATGATGACCTCGACGCGGCGGTTGAGCTGGCGCGATTGTGCGTCGGCATTGCTCGCCACCGGGTACTCCTTGCCATAGCCGACGCTGGTGATACGCGCGGCCGCCACCCCCTGGCGCCGCAGGGCATTGGCCACCGCCCCGGCACGGCGTTCGGACAACTGCTGGTTGAAGGCATCGCTACCGGTGGCGTCGGTAAAGCCTTCCACCAGCACCTTGCGCTCCGGGTTGGCCAGCAGGTACTCGGCCAGTTGCCGGATGTTTCGTTGGCTACTGCCACGCAGTTCCGCACGGCCGGTATCGAACAACACATCACCGAAGGTCACCACGGTACCGCGCTCGGTCTGTTTGGCCTTGAGCGCCTGCAGCGCCTTCAGTTGGGCCGTGCGCACGTCCAGGCGCGCCTGGGTACGTTGCGCCTCGATACCTTGCAGGCCGGCTTCCGCCTGGCGCAGCAGGATGGTCTGCTCGGCACTGTCGATCTTGCGCTGGGCCAGGTAGGCCAGCTGCTCGACGTCGGGCGATTTCCGGTTCTTCAGCGAAGCCCCTTCGGCCTTGCCCAGGGCGATGTAGGCTTCCTGGGTTTCCAGAGCGGCAATACGGCTGGATTCAGGCTTGCCCTGCAATACCGAGTAAGCCTCACGGGCCTCCAGCAGGCGGGCGTTTTCTGGCGTGGCCGCGCAGCCGGCCAGCAGCAGGCTGCATAGCGAAACCATGGTAAACAGTGGGCGTTTCGACATGTTGGTGTCCTTCAGTGGATGACGTTCTGCGGCGCTTCGAGCATTTCCTGCCTGAGCACCTCGATGCCTTTGCGGGCAGTGTCCAGTTGCTCCTGGCGC
>Ga0209370_1001346_pt1 | contig 22243 bp, 23 predicted proteins | sample AgamicAtPrz_FD_187164 | JGI IMG/M metagenome (GOLD analysis project Ga0209370, IMG submission 187164) | Agave microbial communities from Guanajuato, Mexico - At.P.rz (SPAdes) (version 2) | ecosystem: Host-associated > Plants > Phyllosphere > Phylloplane/Leaf | place: Guanajuato, Mexico... | reverse complement strand
GTATAAGGAAAATGGCAGGGGCGGCTGGATTCGAACCAACGCATGGCAGGATCAAAACCTGCTGCCTTACCGCTTGGCGACGCCCCTGTATCTGTTGCTGCGAACGCTTATGCGCTCGACTTCTTGATCAGACTTTGCAGCTTGCGATGCAACATCGAAATATTGCTTCCTTTCGCCACAAACCCTGTTTGGGTCGCTGAAAGAAGGGCCAGAACTTTATCAGCTTCGGCTTTGCTTGGGAAGGCCCCAAACACACAACTTCCAGTTCCGGTTAGCCGAGCTTCAGTGAATTTGCCCAGAGAATTCAATGCATTGCGAACCTCAGGGTAACTCTGCTCTACCACCGGTTGGCAGTCATTTCGACTGTTTCCCTCGGGAACGGGGCGCATCTTAAGGGGCAGTGAATCACGTGTCAACTGCGGATGTGAAAAAATTTCTGCTGTGCTGACAGACACTTGCGGCACCAGCACGACATACCAGGGCTCGCTCGGGTCGACCGGGGTCAGTTGTTCGCCCACGCCCTGGGCGAAGGCGGCATGGCCGCGCACGAACACCGGTACATCGGCACCCAGGCTCAGGCCCAGGCTGGCCAGGCGGTCTTCGTCCCAGTCCAGTTGCCACAGGTGGGCGAGGGCCAGCAGGGTGGTGGCGGCATCCGAGCTGCCACCACCGATGCCCCCCCCCATGGGCAGTACCTTGGTCAGCCAGATGTCGGCGCCCAGCGTTGTGCCGGATTGCGCCTGCAGCATGCGCGCGGCGCGCACGATCAGGTTGCTGTCGTGCGGTACCGCCTCGATCTCGGTGTGCAGGCGGATCACGCCGTCGTCTCGCACGGCGAAACGCAGCTCGTCGCCGTGGTCGAGAAACTGGAACACGGTTTCCAGCTCGTGATAGCCGTCAGCGCGGCGGCCGATGATATGCAGCCACAGGTTGAGCTTGGCCGGGGCGGGCAGGGTGAGCGTGTGCATGAATCAGTGCCCCAGCTGGCGCGGCTGCCAGTCCTTGACCACCAGGGTAACGTCGAGGTCCTTGCCGTGCAGCTTCAGGCGTTCGGGCAGCCAGTAGCCGTTCTGTTCGGTGTAGCTCAGGTACTGCACCTGCCAGCCATCCTGGTCGAGGCTGGCCAGGCGGCTGTCGCCGTCCAGGGTCAGTTTGCTCTTGCTGTCGGGGGCGGGCAGGCCGCGGACCCACCAGACCAGGTGCGACACCGGCAGTTGCCAGCCGAGCTGCTCTTCCAGCAGGGCCTCGGGGCTGCTGGCCTCGTAGCGGCCCTGGTTGGCCACTTCCAGCACCACGCCACCGGGGCGGCCGGTCAGGCGTGCGGCGCCACGGCCCAGCGGGCCGGCCAGGCGAATGTCGTAGTAGTCCTGGCGTTGTAGCCAGAACAGCGTGCCGCTGCCGGAATCACGCGGGGCGCGGATGCCGACCTTGCCGTTGATCTGCCAGCCATCGAGGCTGCTCAACTGCTCTTTATGGGCGCGCCACTGCTGCGGGTTGCCGTGGCCCTCCAGGGCCTCGCGGCTACCGAAGCCGGCACAGCCGGCCAGCAGGGCGATCAGGGTGAAGGTGATGCAATGGCGCAGGAACATGGCGTTAAAGGGTCTCGGATCCGGTCAGGCGCAGGAGGGTCTTGCGCAGGATGGGGCTGTCGGCCTGGGCGTCGAAGCCCTTGGCCCAGACCTGGCGGGCTTCGCGGCGCTTGCCGTTGGCCCACAGCACTTCGCCCAGGTGGGCGGCCACTTCGTGGTCGGGGAAGCTGGCGAAGGCCCGGCGCAGGTACGACTCGGCCTCGTCGAGGTTGCCCAGGCGGTAATTGACCCAGCCCAGGCTGTCGAGTATTGCCGGGTCGTCCGGGGTCAGCTGGTGGGCCTTGTCGATCAGCGCCTTGGCTTCGCTGTAACGGGTGGTGCGGTCGGCCAGGGTATAACCCAGGGCGTTCAGAGCCATGGCATTTTCCGGTTCGCGGGCGATGATCGCGCGCAGATCCTTTTCCATCTGCGGCAGGTCGTCACGCTTTTCCGCCAGCATGGCGCGGGTATACAACAGGTTGAGGTCGTCCGGGTAGCGCTGGATGGCCTGTTGCAGGACCTGGCTGGCCTGGGCGTCCTTGTTGTTGTTGCTGTAGCTTTCCGACTCGATCAGGTACAGCTGGATGGCGTAGTCCGGCTGCGCCTCGCGGGCCTCGGCGAGCAGGCGCGAGGCTTCGCTGCCGCGGCCGTTGGCAACCAGGATGTCAGCCTGGCGCAGCTGCGCCGGCAGGTAGTCGGGGCCGGGGCCGACCAGGGCGTATTCACGCAGGGCGCCGGCGGGGTCGTGGCGTTCCTCGCGGATGCGGCCCAGGTTCAGGTGCGCGGCGTCGACATTGCTGTCGCGCTCGATCAGCTCCTGCAGGTAGCCTTCGGCTTCATCCCAGTCTTTGTTTTCCAGGCATACCAGGGCCAGCGAATAGCGCAGTTCGTCGTCGTCGGGGTATTGCTGGACCAGGCTGAGGAATTCGCCCTTGGCATCGGCGATGCGGTCCTGTTCGACCAGGGTGCGGGCGTAGGTCAGGCGCAGGCGTTTGTCATCCGGGTTGTCGCGGATCGCCCCGCGCAGCAGTGGCAGCGCTTCCGGGCCGCGGTCCAGGGCCTGGAGCAGGCGGGCACGCAACAGGATCGGGGCGATTTCGCCGTTCTGCGCCGGGTGCGCTTCGAGCAGGTCGAGGGCTTCCTGGGCCTTGCCGTCCTGGTTCAGCAGCAACGCCTTGCCGAACACCAGCTGGCTGTTGTCCGGGTATTTGACCAGCAGGCGGTCGAAGCTGTGCATCAGGCCGTCGCGGGTGCTCTGGTCGGTTTCGGCGGCGGACAGGGCGAGGAAGTCGAAGTGAGTGTCGCCCTGGCCTTGCAGCACCTTCTCCATATAGTTCATGGAGTCGTCATAGCGGCCGGCACGGGCCAGCTGGATGGCGGCGGCACGTTGGGCGTCGAGGTTCTGCGGGTCGTTCCTGGCCCAGATCAGTGCGCTGTCCAGGGCCGGCTCGTCGGCACCGAGGTATTCGGCAATCCGATAGGCGCGTTCGGAGACGCCCGGGTCCTGGGTCTTCTCGGCCTGGTCGGCGTAATTGGCCAGGGCGATGTCGAAGCGGTTGCGCTGCCCGGCCAGTTCCGCCACCAGCAGGCTATAGAGCGTTTCCTGTTTGAACGAGCCATACACCACGGGCTTCTCCGCCTCGCGCTTGGCGGCCTCGGCAGTGGGAGGCTCGGCCTTTTGTGGGGCCAGGCTCTGGCAGCCCTGGAGCAGGGCGAAGGCAAGCAGCAATGCGTATGGTTTGTTCATAAAAGGCTTTAGAAAGACTCACCGGCGGTCGGAGCATGATGACACAAGCGCGGGGGCAAACCCACCTGCGAAGGTATGAAGCTATCGCTTCGCTCATGAAGACCGCGCCATGCACGGGTGGTTCGTCCCAGAGCAGTCACGACGGTACCTGGACTGTGGTTTTTGCTCTTGCTCTTGCTCTTGCTCTTGCTCTTGCTCTTGCTCTTGCTTCTAAGAGCGCAGTAGTTCAGGCGCCGCCGAATGCGACTTCAGGAGGCCGAACGAAGGGCTCCTGAAGTCGCGAAGATCAAGATCAAGATCAAGATCAAGATCAAGATCAAGATCAAGATCAAGATCAAGATCAAAAGCAGAGCAGATGCAGAGCAGAGCAGAGCAGAGCAGAGCAGAGCAGAGCAGAGCAGAGCAAGAGCGGAGGATGCCTGAAATCGCTGCTTGTGCAGGCCTGGAGGCGGCGATAGCCGCAGCGCTACCAGCGCAATAGCGAACGGTGGTTGTCCTGAAACCTGCGAAAGAGGACAATTATCGGCTTCCCGTCACAACCAGCGACCTTGCATGGCCTTTCTTGCACTTGGTATCAACCATAAGACTGCCTCGGTAGACGTACGCGAGCGCGTGGCGTTTACCCCAGAGCAGCTGGTAGACGCCCTGCAGCAGCTCTGCCGGCTGACATCCAGCCGCGAAGCGGCGATTCTGTCGACCTGCAACCGTAGCGAGCTCTATATCGAGCAGGACCACCTGTCCGCCGATGTGGTGCTGCAATGGCTCGCCGACTACCACCGCCTCAGCCTGGACGAGCTGCGCGCCAGCGCCTACGTGCACGAAGAGCACGAGGCGGTGAAGCACATGATGCGGGTGGCCTCCGGCCTGGACTCGCTGGTGCTCGGCGAGCCGCAGATCCTCGGCCAGATGAAGTCCGCCTACGCGGTGGCGCGCGAGGCCGGCACCGTCGGCCCGTTGCTCGGGCGCCTGTTCCAGGCCACCTTCAGTGCCGCCAAGCAAGTGCGTACCGACACCGCCATCGGCGAAAACCCGGTGTCGGTGGCGTTTGCCGCGGTCAGCCTGGCCAAGCAGATCTTCAGCGACCTGGGTCGTAGCCAGGCCCTGCTGATCGGCGCCGGCGAAACCATCACCCTGGTCGCCCGCCACCTGCATGAGCAGGGCGTGCGCCGCATCGTCGTGGCCAACCGTACCCTGGAGCGGGCCAGCATCCTGGCCGAGCAGTTCGGTGCGCACGCCGTTCTGCTCGCCGATATCCCCCAGGAACTGGCCAACAGCGACATCGTTATCAGCTCCACCGCCAGCCAGTTGCCGATCCTCGGCAAGGGCGCGGTCGAAAGCGCGCTGAAGCAGCGCCGGCACAAGCCGATTTTCATGGTCGATATTGCCGTACCCCGCGATATCGAAACCGAAGTCGGCGAACTGGACGACGTCTACCTGTACACTGTCGATGACCTGCACGACGTGGTGGCGGAAAACCTCAAGAGTCGTCAGGGCGCGGCCCAGGCCGCCGAAGAGCTGGTGTCGGTAGGGGCTGAAGACTTCATGCTGCGCCTGCGCGAGCTGGCCGCGGTGGATGTGCTCAAGGCCTATCGCCAACAAAGCGAGCGCCTGCGCGACGAAGAACTGCAAAAGGCCCAGCGGCTGCTGGCCAACGGCGCCAACCCCGAAGATGTGCTGGCCCAACTGGCCCGGGGGCTGACCAACAAACTCCTGCACGCGCCCAGCGTGCAATTGAAAAGGCTCTCGGCCGAGGGCCGCCTCGATGCGCTGGCCATGGCCCAGGAACTCTTTGCCCTCAACGAGGGCTCGACGGACAAATCCCCGCAATGAAAGCGTCGCTGCTGAACAAACTGGAAATCCTCCAGGACCGCTTCGAAGAACTCACCGCATTGCTCGGTGATGCCGAGGTCATTTCCGACCAGACGCGCTTCCGCGCCTATTCCCGTGAATACGCCGAAGTCGAGCCGGTCTACGCTGCATATAAAGAGTGGCGCAAAGTCCAGGACGACCTCGAAGGCGCCCAGGCGCTGCTCAAGGACAGTGACCCGGACCTGCGCGAAATGGCCGTGGAAGAAGTGCGTGAAGCCAAGGAACAACTGCTGACGCTGGAGGCGCAGCTGCAACGCATGCTGCTGCCCAAAGACCCCAACGACGGTCGCAACGTGTTCCTCGAAATCCGCGCCGGCACCGGTGGCGACGAAGCGGCGATTTTCTCCGGCGACCTGTTCCGCATGTATTCGCGCTACGCCGAAAAGCGCGGCTGGCGCCTGGAAATCCTCTCCGAGAACGAAGGCGAGCACGGCGGCTACAAGGAAATCATCGCCCGCGTCGAGGGTGACAACGTGTACGGCAAGCTCAAATTCGAGTCCGGCGCGCACCGTGTACAGCGCGTGCCCGAGACCGAGTCCCAGGGCCGTATCCACACGTCGGCGTGCACCGTGGCGGTCCTGCCCGAACCGGACGAACAGGCCGCCATCGAGATCAACCCGGCCGACCTGCGCGTGGACACCTACCGCGCATCCGGTGCCGGCGGCCAGCACGTCAACAAGACCGACTCGGCGATCCGCATCACCCACTTGCCGACCGGCATCGTGGTCGAGTGCCAGGAAGAGCGTTCGCAGCACAAGAACCGTGCCCGCGCCATGTCCTGGCTGTCGGCCAAGCTCAACGACATGCAGACCAGCGCCGCGCAGAACGCCATCGCCAGCGAGCGCAAGCTGCTGGTGGGGTCGGGCGACCGCTCCGAGCGCATCCGTACCTACAACTATCCACAGGGCCGGGTCACCGACCACCGTATCAACCTGACCCTGTACTCGCTGGACGACATCCTCGCCGGTGGCGTGGAGGCCGTCATCGAACCGCTGCTGGCCGAATACCAGGCCGATCAGCTGGCCGCGCTGGGGGACTGATGACCATCATCGCCAGCTTGCTGCGCAACGCGCAGTTGCCAGAATCGCCCACCGAGCGGCTGGATGCCGAGCTGCTGCTGGCTGCTGCCATCGGCAAGTCGCGCAGCTACCTGCACACCTGGCCCGAGCGGATCGTCAGCAGCGAAGATGCCGAGACCTATGCCAGTTACCTGCAACGCCGGCGCGACGGCGAGCCGGTCGCCTACATCCTCGGGCAGCAAGGCTTCTGGACGCTCGACCTGGAGGTGGCCCCCCACACCCTGATCCCGCGGCCGGATACCGAGCTGCTGGTCGAAACCGCCCTTGAACTGCAACCCGCCACGCCGGCCAGGGTTCTTGACCTGGGCACCGGCACCGGCGCGATTGCCCTGGCCCTGGCCAGCGATCGCCCGGCCTGGCAGGTAACCGCGGTCGACCGGGTGGAGGAGGCCGCGGCCCTGGCCGAGCGCAACCGCCAGCGCCTGGGCCTGGCAAACGCCCAGGTGCGGGTCAGCCACTGGTTCGACAGCCTGGCCGGCGAGCGTTTCGACCTGATTGTCAGCAACCCGCCCTACATCGCCGCCGCCGACCCGCACCTGGCCGTCGGCGATGTACGTTTCGAGCCCAGCAGCGCCCTGGTGGCCGGCGCCGATGGCCTGGACGACCTGCGCGTCATCGCCGCCCAGGCCCCGGCCCACCTGGTAGCGGGCGGCTGGCTGCTGCTGGAACACGGCTACGATCAGGCAGCGGCGGTCCGCGCCTTGCTGGCTGAACAAGGCTTCATCGAGGTCGCCAGCCGCACCGACCTGGGTGGCCATGAACGCATTACCCTGGGGCGCCTGCCATGCTGAGTGATCAGGAACTGCTGCGTTACAGCCGGCAGGTATTGCTGGCCCAGATCGACATCGACGGCCAGTTGCGCCTCAAGCGGAGCAAGGCGCTGATCGTCGGGCTCGGTGGCCTGGGGTCGCCGGTCGCCTTGTACCTGGCTGCCGCCGGTGTGGGCGAGCTGCACCTGGCCGACTTCGATACCGTCGACCTGACCAACCTGCAACGCCAGGTGATTCATGACAATGCCAGCGTCGGCATGAGCAAGGTCGATTCGGCCCTGCAGCGCTTGCAGGCGATCAACCCGGAAATCAGCCTGGTCGCCCATCGCCAGGCCCTGGACGAGGACTCGCTGGCCGCGGCCGTGGCGGCAGTCGACCTGGTGCTGGATTGCTCGGACAACTTCAGCACCCGCGAGGCGGTCAATGCCGCCTGTGTCGCGGCGCTCAAGCCGCTGGTCAGCGGTGCGGCGATCCGCCTGGAAGGGCAGCTTTCCGTATTCGACCCACGGCGCGACTACAGCCCTTGCTACCACTGCCTGTACGGCCATGGCAGCGAAGCCGAACTGACTTGCAGCGAAGCCGGCGTGATTGGCCCCCTCGTTGGCCTGGTGGGCAGCCTGCAGGCGTTGGAGGCCATGAAACTGCTGGCTGGCTTTGGCGAGCCGCTGGTCGGGCGCCTGCTGCTGATCGATGCCCTCGGCACCCGCATCCGTGAATTGCGGGTCAAGCGTGATCCCGCCTGTGCAGTATGTGGCAAGCGCGATGGCTGAGCGCTCGGCGCCGATCGGCGTGATGGATTCGGGGGTCGGTGGCTTGTCGGTGCTCGCCGAGATCCAGCGCCTGCTGCCTGGCGAGACGCTGCTGTACGTGGCCGATTGCGGTCACGTGCCGTATGGCGAAAAGACCCCGGACTATATCCGCGAGCGCTGCCGGCGAATTGCCGGGTTCTTTCATGAACAAGGCGCCAAGGCCATGGTGCTGGCCTGCAACACGGCGACGGTGGCGGCGGTGGCGGATTTGCGCGAACTGTACCCGGCCTGGCCGCTGGTCGGCATGGAGCCGGCGGTGAAGCCCGCTGCGGCTGCCACACGCTCGGGGGTGGTGGGTGTGCTGGCGACCACCGGTACCCTGCAGAGCGCCAAGTTCGCCGCCTTGCTCGACCGTTTCGCCAGCGACGTGCAGGTCGTGACCCAGCCTTGCCCCGGTCTGGTAGAGCGGATCGAAGCAGGCGACCTGGCCAGCCCGGCATTGCGCCAGTTGTTGCAAGGCTACGTACAACCGTTGCTGGCGGCGGGCTGCGATACCCTGATCCTCGGCTGCACCCATTATCCCTTCCTGCGCCCCCTGCTGGCCGAACTGGTGCCAGCCGACGTGGCGATCATCGACACGGGTGCCGCGGTCGCCCGTCAGTTGCAGCGCTTGCTGGGCGCCCACGACCTGCTAGCCGAAGGGCCGGCGGCCGCTACCCGCTTCTGGACCAGCGCTGATCCGCAGTTAATGAGAAAAATCCTACCTTTGCTGTGGCATAAGCCCGACAGTGTGCAAAGCTTTGCGTTGTGAAAAAAACGTGAAATCAAGCTGAACTATCGTACCAATGCCGCTTTCTACCCTTTGCCTGAGATGAGGCGGACACTAACAACAGCATCAGGAAGAAGGATGTTTCTCATGAAGAAACTGCTGTGCTTGGCGGCGGCTGCCGTCGTGACCCTGGGGCATGCACTGTCGGCGCAGGCCGCCGACGTTTCGTTTTCGGTAGGGCAGACCGGCGACTCGACCATGGTCTACCGGCTGGGGCTGCAATCGAACTGGGAAGCGAGCTGGTGGCAAACCAGTGTCGGTCGCCTGACCGGGTACTGGGATGGGGCCTACAGCTATTGGGACGGTGACGAGACCGCGAGTAACCACAGCCTCTCGTTCGCGCCGGTATTCGTCTATGAGTTTGCCGGCGACTCGGTGAAACCCTACATCGAGGCGGGGATCGGCGTGGCGGCATTCTCCAGCACCGAGCTGGAAGACAACCAGCTAGGCTCGTCGTTCCAGTTCGAAGACCGTATCGGCTTTGGTTTGCGTTTTGCCGGTGGGCATGAGATCGGGGTGCGGGCGATCCACTATTCCAATGCCGGCATCAAGCAACCCAACGACGGGGTGGAAAGCTACAGCCTGCATTACCGCATGGCCTTGTGAAGCAACAGCGGCCCGGTGGCCGCTGCCCGCAGGCAGATTCATCTACCAGTGGGCAGCGGCCACAGGCTGGCCGGATCCAGAGCTTCCAGTACCAGCTCCGGCTCATTCTGCGGCCACCGCCGCAACAGCTCTTCTGCCGCGCTCTGCGGTGTCCAGGCTTCCGGTATTGCCTGCGCCGAAGTCACGGGTGCCTTGAGCGACTGTGGGCCCACCACGGTCAGCGCGACCCCCTGAGCCTGCAATGCCTGGCGCTGCTCACGCAGCCACTTCGGTATGTTGTTCCAGCCTGCGCTCGGCTGCGTCGGTGCATACAACTGCAACGCCGAATAACGATTGAACACCGCCATTACCTGCGGCGAGTTGCCATTGGCCAGCAAGGGCAACGCATTGGCCAGGCAATGTTCGCTGGCCAACTGGTTGCTGGTGACGATCGCCTCGAACAGCTCGCTGCCGGCCACATCAGCCGGCAGGTAATCGCAGGTCCCCGCATTGAGGATCAGGCCATCCAGCGCACACCAGGCATGGCAGATCAGCTGGCCGGCCTGCGCCGCCTGCTGTTCCTCATGCAACTGCCAAGGCAGAAGCAGCAGCCGGCGCCCATAGCGTGCCGCCAGGGCATCCAGTGCCTCGCCATGCTTGCCGCTTGCCGCTACCCGGTGTCCTTGGCCAAGCAAGCTTTCCACTAACGCCAGGCCCAGTCCATTGTCGGCGCCCGTTACCCAGATACTACGCGCGTTGTTCACGATACTGCCCTCTGATCCTGCCGGTGCGAGAGGCTTCTGAATGCTTCCAGTGCACGCTGGCGACTACTGTCGAGATCGACAATCGGACTGTGATATGGATGTTTAGCAAAAAGATCGGCTGCTTTCACTGGAAAATGAATGGATTTTTCATCCAGCCCCTGCAATTCCGGCAACCAGTGACGGATAAAGTCTCCCTTGGGGTCGAAACGCTGCGACTGCGAAACCGGGTTGAACAGGCGGAAATAGGGGACCGCGTCGGTGCCGGTGGACGCGCTCCACTGCCAGCCGCCGTTGTTGGCGGCGAGGTCGCCATCGATCAGGTGGCGCATGAAGTATCGTTCGCCCTTGCGCCAGTCGATCAACAGGTTCTTGCTGAGGAACATGGCCACGATCATGCGCAGGCGGTTGTGCATCCACCCGGTGTGCAGCAATTGGCGCATCGCGGCGTCGATGATCGGGTAGCCGGTGCGTCCCTGTGCCCAGGCGTCGAAATCGGCCGGTGCGTCGCGCCAGGGCAAGGCCTCGGTCTGGGCCCGGAAGGCACGGTGGCGCGAGACCTGTGGATAACCGGTCAGGATGTGTTTGTAGAATTCCCGCCAGAGCAGTTCGTTGATCCAGGTCTGCACGCCGCTGCTGCCACTGTCGAATTCGCCCCGGTTGCCGGCCAGCGCAGCATGCAGGCATTGGCGTGGCGAGATTACCCCGGCGGCCAGGTAAGGGGAAAGCTGGCTGGTGCCGGGCTTGGCAGGCAGGTCGCGCAGTTGCTGGTAATCGTCGATGGTTTCGTCGATGAAGCGGGCCAGCCGCGCCTGTGCCTCGGCCTCACCGGCAGGCCAGTGTTCGCGCAGGGCCTGGCCCGGCCGTTCGAAGCCATCCAACTGCTCGGGTATGGGGTCGCTGGCGACCTGTAGCGGTGCCTGGCGCTGCACCCGTCGGGCCAGGGCCGGCAGGCCGCGGTGCAGTTGCTCCAGGCAGCTCTTCTTGAACTGGCTGAAGACCTGGAAGTAGTCGCCACTGCGGGTGAGGATGGTACCGGGACGGAAAAACAGCTGGTCGAGATGGCTGTGGGCATGGATGGCTGAACGCTCCAGCAGGGCGCGGGTGGCGTCGTCGCGGCGCTGCTCGTTGAGGCCGTATTCCTCGTTCCAGTGCACGCTGTGAACGCGATGCTGGCGGCATACCTCGAGCACCGCTTGTGGCGCCTGTTCCCAGGTATCGATGGTGCGGATCAGCAAGGGGATGTTCAGCCGCGCCAGCGATTGCCTCAGGTCACGCAGGTTACGCAGCCAGAAGTCGACCTTGCAGGCGGCGTCGTCGTGAGCCCGCCACTGCCCGGGGCTGACCAGCCACAGGGCGATGGTCGGGCCACGTTCAGTGGCGGCACTGAGGGCGGTGTTGTCGTCGATGCGCAGGTCGCTGCGCAGCCAGGTCAAGTGCATGATGAGTCCGGTCCTGAGGGCGGCCTGTCGGTGCCCTGAAGCAAACGCAGGGCTGCCTGTGGGGTATCGAAGAAGGAGAGGGCGCGATGGTCGAGGCTGGCCAGCGGCACTTCGTGCATGGCCAGTGTCGACCCGCCCAGCAGGGCGGGAACTGGCAGGCTGCGCAGCATGCGTTGCAGCGCCTTGGCATCGATGCGCGGGCCAAGGTGCAGGATGACCGCGCGCACCTTGAGGGAAGTGGCGGCATGGCTGAGCTGTGCAGCACCGATAGGATGCTCCAGCACTTCGACCGCAATACCATTGTTGGTCAGCAACCAGGCGCATAACCACAGCTCGGGGTTGAAGCCGCGCTGGTAGTCATCGGCCAGTAACACCGCCGGGCCTGGCAGCAACTGGTTGTCGTGATAGACCCGGGCGCCAAGCTTGCTGCGCAGCCATGTGTTGAAGAAGATCTGCTCCAGCCCGGCATTGAAGTAGTTGCGCCAGCGCAGCTCGAGAATGTCGAGCAGCGGCAGCAGCAATTGTTCGCACAGGGTAACCGCCGGGTATAGCGCCATTGCCTGGTTGAGCTGCTGGTCGAGCGCACGTTGCGAAAGATTGGCGATGGCATCGATCAGCTGGAACTGCCTGGTTTGCCAGTCGCCTTTGGGCGGTGTGGCGGTGGGCTTGTCGAGTAGCTCGCCGACCTGGCTGACCGATGCGCCACGTTGCAGCCAGGCGAGGATCGCCTCCACCCGTTCGACCTGGTCCAGTGGATACAGACGGTGCCCCTTGGCCGTGCGCTGGGGCTTGAGCAAGCCGTAGCGTCGCTCCCAGGCCCTCAAGGTAACCGGGTTGACGCCGGTACGGCGGGCCAGCTCGCCGATGGGCAGGAGGATCTCAGACAGCATTGCGCAGCCCCAGGCGCTCTGGGTGCGGCTGCAGATAGGCCTGTTGCAGCAGATACGGATCGGGGTGCTTGCGCAAATGGTGCTTGAGCAAGGTCAGTGGCACGACCAGTGGTACCACGCCTTGCTGGTACTGGCTGATGATGGCCTGCAGTTCGGCCTTGTCCTGTGGCGTCAGGGCGTCCTTGAAGTAACCACACAGGTGCTGCAGGACATTGCCATGAGTGCCGCGGCTGGCGCAGCGGCGCAGCGCCTGCATCAGCTGGCTGAAGTAGCGGGGGCCTATGCTTTGCGGGTCGTCGTCGCGGCGCATGCTGCCGAGCAGGCGCCCCAGGGTACGGTAGGCCTGGGGATTGTTGGCCATCAGCAGGTACTTGTAGCGCGAATGGAACTGCACCAGCGCACCGCGGCTCAGGCCCTCGGCCAGCAGGCGTTGCCAGTCGGCATAGGCATACACCCGGCTGATGAAGTTCTCGCGCAGCACGGCATCGTGCAGGCGGCCTTCCTCTTCCACGGGCAGGTCCGGGCGTTGTGCACAAAACGCCTGGGCATACGCGCCACGCCCGCTATTGATGGCCGGGCGGCCATTGTCCTGGTACACCTTGACCCGCTCCAGCCCGCAGGACGGCGACTTTTGCATGAAGATGTAGCCACAAATTTCATCCAGCTCCGCAGCCATTTGCTCACCGTAGCTGCGCAGCGGGCCGGTCAGGTCGATGTCGCGGTTGCGGGTGCCGACCACCTCCGGTCGCTCGGGGTCGCCGACCAGGCGAATGGGGTCGCGCGGTGTGCCGAGGCCGATGGCCACCTCCGGGCACACCGGCAACCAGTCGAAGTGTTCCTCGAGCTGCAGGCGACACAGGTCGGAGGCCTTGTGGCCGCCGTTATAGCGCACGCTGTGGCCGATCAGGCAGGCGCTGATGGCAATGCGCGGCTTGCGATGCGTGGAGGGGTCGTGCATGGCTGTCTCCATAAACCTGTACGAGAACAAAATCTTGTACAGGTTTATTCCAGCACAGCCGAGGAGTTATGCAAACTAGTATTTTTGTATAGCTTCGTCACTCAAGGTGTTCAAGCAGCCGCCGTGCTGCTTCCTGGCCACTCAGCCAGGCGCCCTCGACACGCCCGGACAGGCACCAGTCGCCGCACGCATACAAACCCTGGTCGGCATCGGCCAGCGCCCCCCACTCGTGGTTGCTGGTCGGGCGGGCATACAGCCAGCGGTGGGCCAAGGCAAAGGTCGGTGCCGGCACCACGCAGCCGACCAGCTCGGCGAATTCGCCCCACAGCTGCTCGATCACCTCTTCCTTGGGCAGGTCGATATGTTGTCGGCTCCAGCTCGAGGTGGCGTGCAGCACCCAGGTGTCGAGCTGTTCGTCACGGCCCGGTTTGCTCCGGTTGCGGGCCAGCCAGTCGAGCGGGTTGTCCTGCACGAAGCAGCCTTGCATGGGGGTGTCGAGGGGGTGTTGGAAAGCCACGGCCACGGCCCAGGTGGGCTCCATCTGCACCCCCGCTGCCACTGCGGCCAGCTTCGGAGTAGCAGCCAGCAGTGGCGTGGCCTGCGGGGCCGGCACGGCGATGACCACGCGGCTGAAGGGGCCGTGACTGCAGCCTTCGGTATCCTGTAGGTGCCAGTATTGCTTGCCGCGGAACACCTCGGCGATGCGGCAGCCGAAGTTGACCGTCACATCCTTGAGCAGGCCGCGGGTAATGGCGCTCATGCGCGGCACGCCGACCCAGCGCGTCTGTTCGTCCGGAGAGGGGCTGAGTTCGCCATCGCGGTAGTTGTACAGCTGCGGCTTCCATTGCTCGGCCCAGCCGGCGGCCACCCATTGCTGTACCTGCTCGACGAAGCGCCGGTCTCGAGCGGTGAAGTACTGGGCACCGAGATCCAGCGCACCAGCCTCGCTGCGCTTGCTGGCCATGCGCCCGCCACTGCCATGGCCTTTGTCGAACAAGTGCACGGATTGCCCGGCCTTCTGCAAGGCCTGGGCGGCAGACAGGCCGGCGATACCGGCCCCGATGATGGCGATTGGTACTGTCATGATGGCCTCTTTAAACCTTGCTGTAGGCAGACTACGCTGTCAGACAAACCTGTACAATGCACAAATTTTGTATAAGGTTATACCGCTTTGGCGGGCAGCTTGGCCTATGTTTATCCGAGAGCGTCGGGTCAAAAAAGTGCCTTGTCGTTAAAAATAGACCACCGCCGCATTCTGCGAGGACACAGCCATGCATATATTGCTGACAGGCGGCACCGGGTTGATTGGCCGGCACCTGTGCCGGTACTGGCTTGGCCAGGGACATCGACTGACGGTGTGGAGCCGGCGGCCTGAACAGGTGCCGGCAATCTGCGGGGCCGGTGTGCGCGGTATCGCCCGGCTGGAGCAGCTGGAGGCGGACGATCAGCTGGATGCGGTGGTCAACCTGGCTGGCGCTCCGATTGCAGACCGGCCCTGGACGGCGGCCCGGCGCAACCAGTTGTGGGCCAGCCGAGTCACCCTTACCGAGCAGTTGCTGAGCTGGCTGGGCACCCGTGAGCAGCGCCCGGCAGTGCTGATTTCCGGTTCGGCGGTAGGCTGGTACGGGGATGGTGGCGAACGCGAGCTGAGCGAGGTTTCACCACCGGTGCGGGAAGATTTCGCCAGCCAGTTGTGTATTGCCTGGGAGGAAACCGCGCTGCGTTCCCAGGCCCAGGGCATTCGCGTGGTGCTGGTACGCACCGGGCTGGTGCTGGCCGCTGATGGCGGCTTTTTGTCGCGCCTGCGCATGCCCTTCAAGCTGGGGTTGGGCGGGCCTTTGGGCAGCGGGCGGCAGTGGATGCCCTGGATCCATATAGACGACCAGGTCGCCCTGATTGATTTTCTCTTGCAGCACAAGGACGCCAGCGGTCCTTATAATGCCTGCGCTCCGGAGCCCGTGCGCAACCGTGAATTCGCCACGCGCCTGGGCCGCACCTTGCACCGCCCGGCGCTGCTGCCGCTGCCGGCACTGCTGCTCAAGGCCGGTCTGGGCGAGCTGTCGGTCCTGCTGCTCGGCGGCCAGCGCGCCCGCCCGGTACGCTTGCTGGCGGCAGGCTTTACCTTCCGCTTCAACGATCTGCAATCGGCCCTGGACAACCTGTCCGGCCAACTCTGACATAGGACGCTGCATGACCGATCACGCCCTGCTGCTGGTCAACCTGGGTTCCCCTGCTTCCACTTCGGTGGCCGATGTGCGCCGCTACCTCGACCAGTTTCTCATGGACCCGTATGTGGTCGACCTGCCCTGGCCGCTGCGGCGCCTGCTGGTGTCGCTGATCCTGATCAAGCGCCCGGAGCAGTCGGCGCACGCCTATGCCTCTATCTGGTGGGACGAGGGTTCGCCACTGGTGGTGCTGACCCGGCGTCTGCAGGCGGCGATGGTCGGGCACTGGCCGCACGGCCCGGTGGAAATCGCCATGCGCTATGGCCAGCCGGCATTGCCTGAAGTGCTGGGGCGGCTGGCGCAACAAGGCGTGCGCAAGGTGACCTTGGCACCGCTCTACCCACAGTTCGCCGACAGCACGGTAACCACGGTAGTGGAGCAGGCAAGGCAGACCATTGCCGAGCAGCGGCTACCGTTGCAGATGCGCGTGCTGCAGCCGTTTTATGAACACCCGGACTATATCGAGGCACTGGCCGCCAGCGCCCGTCCCTATCTGGAGCAGGCCTATGACCACGTACTGCTCAGCTTCCACGGCCTGCCGGAACGCCACCTGAAGAAGTTGTTCCCGAAAGGTAGCCAGCACGACCTGCGGGCTGCCGATTGCTGTCACGCGGCGCCCGCCGAAGTGCGGGCGGTCTGCTACCGTGGCCAATGCCTGGCCACGGCCAAGGCTTTTGCGCGGAAAATGGGCATTGCCGATGGCAAATGGTCGGTATCGTTCCAGTCGCGGTTGGGCCGGGACAAGTGGATCGAACCCTATACCGAGACACGCCTGGACGAGCTGGCCAGGGCCGGGGTGAAGAAGCTGCTGGTGATGTGCCCGGCGTTCGTCGCCGATTGCATCGAAACGCTGGAAGAGATTGGCATGCGTGGCAGTGAGCAGTTTGTCGAGGCGGGGGGGCAGGAACTGGTACTGGTGCCATGCCTCAATGATCATCCGGAGTGGGTGAGGGTGCTGGCCGATCTGTGCGAAAAGGCCTGATTCTCAGGACGTCTGTCTGTGCCGGCCTCTTCGCGGGGTAGACCCGTGAAGAGGCCGAGTCAGGTCAAGGCTGGTCATCCAGCTTTTTGTGCTTCCAGCCATCATTGCCCGGCAGAACCAGGTTCAGGGCGATGGCCACGATGGCACACAGGGCAATGCCTTTCAGGCCCCAGTCATCCGGGCCGTCGCCGCTGCCGATGAGCACACCGCCAATACCGAACACCAGGGTGACCGAGACGATCACCAGGTTGCGCGCTTCGGCCAGGTCGATCTTGTGGCGGATCATGGTATTCATGCCCACCGCTGCGATCGAGCCGAACAGCAGGCACAGGATGCCGCCCATCACCGGCACCGGAATGCTCTGCAGCAGCGCGCCGAACTTGCCGATGAAGGCCAGGGTGATGGCGAAGATTGCCGCCCAGGTCATGATTTTCGGGTTGTAGTTCTTGGTCAGCATCACCGCGCCGGTCACTTCGGCGTAGGTGGTGTTGGGCGGGCCACCGAACAGGCCGGCGGCGGTGGTGGCCAGGCCGTCACCCAGCAGGGTGCGGTGCAGGCCGGGCTTCTTCAGGTAGTCGCGGCCGGTCACGCTGCCCACCGCAATCACCCCGCCGATGTGCTCGATCGCCGGTGCCAGGGCAACCGGGACGATGAACAGGATGGCCTGCCAGTTGAACGCCGGCGCGGTGAAGTTGGGCAGTTCCAGCCACGGGGCGGCGGCGATCCTGGCCGTGTCGACCACGCCAAAGGCGAACGACAGGGCAAAGCCTACCAGCACGCCGGCGATGATCGGCACCAGGCGGAAGATGCCCTTGCCGAACACGGCGACGATCAGTGTGGTCAGCAGGGCGGGCATGGAGATCATCATCGCCGTCTTGTACGGCAGCAGCACGCTGCCGTCCCCGGCCTTGCCCATCGCCATGTTCGCCGCGATCGGTGCCATGGCCAGGCCGATGGAGATGATCACCGGGCCGATCACCACCGGCGGCAGCATGCGGTCGATGAAACCGGTGCCTTTGATTTTCACCATCAGGCCCATGAAGGTGTAGACGAAGCCGGCGGCCATCACGCCGCCCATGGTCTCGGCCAGGCCGAACTGGCCCTTGGCGAGGATGATCGGGGTAATGAAGGCAAAGCTCGAGGCCAGGAACACCGGTACCTGGCGGCCGGTGACCAGCTGGAACAGCAGGGTGCCGATGCCGGCGGTGAACAGCGCGACGTTCGGGTCGAGGCCGGTGATCAGTGGCATCAGCACCAGCGCGCCGAATGCCACGAAGAGCATCTGCGCGCCCGAAACGACCTGGCGCCAGAGCGGGTCGTTGAAGCCGTCCTGCATGGTCAGGCGTCCTTTTGCTTGGTGCCGAAGATCTTGTCACCGGCATCGCCCAGGCCTGGCACGATGTAGCCGTGTTCGTTCAGGTGCTGGTCGATCGAAGCGGTGTAGATCTGCACGTCCGGGTGGGCTTTCTCCACCACTTCGATGCCTTCTGGCGCGGCCACCAGGACCATGGCACGAATCTCCCTGCAGCCCGCCTTCTTCAGCAGGTCGATGGTGGCAACCATCGAACCGCCGGTGGCCAGCATCGGGTCGATGATCAGGGCCAGGCGCTGGTTGATGTCCGGCGCGAGCTTTTCCAGGTAGGTGTGGGCTTCGAGGGTTTCTTCGTTGCGGGCAACACCCACCGCGCTGACCTTGGCCCCCGGGATCAGGCTGAGCACCCCGTCGAGCATGCCGATGCCGGCACGCAGGATCGGCACCACGGTAATCTTCTTGCCAGCGATCTTTTCAACTTGCACCTTGCCACACCAGCCGTCGATCTCGTAACTTTCCAGCGGCAGGTCCTGGGTCGCTTCGTAAGTCAGGAGCGCGCCGACTTCCTGGGCAAGTTCGCGAAAATTCTTGGTGCTGATATCGGCACGGCGCATCAGGCCGAGCTTGTGGCGGATCAGCGGATGGCGGATCTCACGAGTGGGCATAGGGGGCTCCGAAAGGCGGGCAAAAAAACCGCGCTAGATTAATCTATTCAGCCTGTGCTGTCGTCTGGTCATTTGGACGTTAGTCCATAAATGCTTGATCTGTGACGAGCGGATGCGTACCTTTGCCCGCTTTTCCAAAATGCCACCCGGAGAGCGCCATGTCCGCCGATCTCGAGCATATCCGTCAAGTCATGCGGGAAGCTGACTGCCTGTACACCGAAGCCGAAGTCGAAGCGGCCATCGCCAAAGTCGGCGCGCAGATCTGCCACGACCTGCACGACAAGAACCCGGTGGTGTTCTGCGTGATGAACGGCGGCCTGATCTTCGCCGGCAAACTGCTGACCCACCTGCAGTTCCCGCTGGAGGCCAGCTACCTGCACGCCACCCGCTACCGCAACCAGACCAGCGGCGGCGAGTTGTTCTGGAAGGCCAAGCCGGAAGTGTCGTTCATCGACCGTGACGTCTTGATCGTCGATGACATTCTCGACGAAGGTCATACCCTCAGCGCCATCATCGAGTTCTGCAAGCATGCCGGCGCGCGTTCGGTGCACACCGCAGTGCTGATCGACAAGGACCATGAGCGCAAGGCCAGCCCGAACCTCAAGGCCGACTACGTGGGCTTGCCCTGCGTCGACCGCTACATCTTCGGCTACGGCATGGACTACAAAGGCTACTGGCGCAACGCCAACGGCATTTTCGCCGTCAAGGGGCTGTGACCATGCGCCAGCCTGCGTTCATCGACCAATCGCTGTTCGCCGGGCTGGCCGCGCAGGCTGCCGCCAACCCGCGGCAGCGGCAGCACCACACCTTCCATGAAATGGACGAACCCTGCCACCGCATGGCTGTCGGCCTGCAACCGGCTACCTACATCCCGCCGCACCGCCACCTCAGCGCCGACAAGGCGGAAACGCTGCTGGCCCTCAAGGGGCGCTTCGGCCTGCTGCTGTTCGATGAACAAGGCGTGGTAACCGACAAGCGCGTGCTGCAGGCGGGCGGTGACTGCCTCGGGGTCGACCTGGCGCCCGGCATCTACCACGGGCTGGTAGTGCTGGAGCCGGACAGCATCCTGTTCGAGTGCAAGGCCGGGCCGTACCGTCCGGTGGGCGAGGGCGAGCACGCGCACTGGGCGCCGCGCGAGGGTGAAGCGGGGGTTGCCGCGTACCAGGCCTGGATGTTTGCGCAGTTCGATTGATGCCAGGCCGCTCCTACAAGAGGCTGTGCACGCCGTGCTAGAGTGCCTCTTCATACAAGGAGCCTCACATGCGTGCGTTTCTTCCCCTTCTGCTGGCGGTCAGCCTGCCGCTTGCCGCCGCACCGCTGCACAGCCAGTTCCTGCCACCTGACGACCAGTCCCTGCGCCAGGAAGCGCCGACCGGCCAGCAGTTGCTGCAAGTGACCGAGTATTCGGTGGTGGTCGGGGCTCAGCGTCAGTCCGACCAGCAGCCGATCCCGATCACCTCGTCGCTGCAGGTGCGCCTCAAGGGCAAGCCGCTGAGCAAGGGCGCGACCATCGCCCAGGTGCTGCTGACCTTCGACGGCGAAGCGGCCAAGAGCCTGAAAAAACCCGTGTATGACGAGAAAACCCGCACCCTGAGCCTGAATTACCCGGTCAGCGACTACCGGGTGGTCATGGACCTGCTGCGGAATGAAACGCTGTATGTGCAGTTCCTCACCTACGGTAACGGCCATATCTGGGCCGACCTGCACACCGGCACCGTACGTACGCGTTGAGGCGCGCGGGCTGAGGGGGGTACACTGCCGGCCTTCGAAATCCCGTGATGGTCCAGTTGGAGTCGGCAATGCGTAAAGACAAGAAACAGGTAATCGGCGACGAGATCAGCGACGACTACATCAAGACGTTCCTGCAATTCGAGCCGGCCGATGGGGTGACTTCGCCTTCGCTGCACAAGCTGGTCAAGGCCTACCGGGGCCTGCGCGTCGACGACTTCGCGCGCTTTGTCGGCTTCTTCGTCGAAGCGGGCCTGGACCTGGATGGCAAGGACGAGCATGGCAAGACCTTCGTCGAGCTGATTGCCGACCAGCGCAATGCGGCGGAGTACATCGAGATCATCGCCAACGCCCGTGGTTGATCGTTAGCCTGCACCGGCCTCTCGCGGGCGCGCCCGCTCCCACAGGGATAGTACACAGCCTGAGGGTGGCGCCGAACCTGTGGGAGCGGGCATGCCCGCGAAGAGGCCGGCACAGGTTGGTGAGTATCCAGGCACAAAAAAACGCCCCGAGGGGCGTTTTTTCGTTACCAGCCGAATCAGGCGTAATGCTTGGCCGCCGGGCTGCTTTCCACCAGGTCCAGCGCCGCGTCGTTGTCGGCACTGATCTTGTGGTACAGGGCAGCGTCGGTCGCCAGGGTCTTCTCGCGCGCCGGGAAGATTTCCTTGAGTTTGGCAGCCCAGGCACCCTTGGCCTGCTCGGGGAAGCAGCGCTCGATCAGTTCCAGCATGATCGACACGGTCACCGAAGCACCCGGCGATGCGCCGAGCAGTGCCGCCAGGCTACCGTCCTGGGCCGAGACCAGCTCGGTACCGAACTGCAGCACACCGCCTTTCTTCGGGTCTTTCTTGATGATCTGCACACGCTGGCCAGCCACTTCCAGGCGCCAGTCTTCGGCCTTGGCCTGCGGATAGAAGCGGCGCAGGGCTTCCAGGCGCTGCTCCATCGACTGCATCACTTCACTGACCAGGTACTTGGTCAGGTCCATGTTGTCGCGGGCCACGGCCAGCATCGGGCCGATGTTGCCCATGCGCACCGACAGCGGCAGGTCCATCAGCGAACCGTGCTTGAGGAACTTGGTGGTGAAGCCGGCGTACGGCCCGAACAGCAGCGATTTCTTGCCGTCGACCACGCGGGTGTCCAGGTGTGGTACCGACATCGGTGGTGCACCGACCGCGGCCTGGCTGTAGACCTTGGCCTGGTGCTGCTTGACGATTTCCGGGTTGTCGCAACGCAGCCACTGGCCGCTGACCGGGAAGCCGCCGAAGCCTTTGCTTTCCGGAATGCCAGACATTTGCAGCAGCGGCAGGGCCGCGCCACCGGCACCGAGGAAGACGAAGCGGGCGTCCACTTCGCGGCTGCCGCCGCTGTTCACGTCCTTGATGCTCACGGTCCAGCCGCTGCCGTTACGGCGCAGGCCGACGACCTTCTTGCTGTACTTGACCTGGGCGTGCTCGGTGTCGCCCAGCAGCTTCAGCAGCTTGTTGGTGAGCGCGCCGAAGTTGACGTCGGTGCCCTTGAGTACGCGGGTGGCGGCGATGCGCTGGTCGGCCGGGCGGCCTGGCATCATCAGCGGCATCCAGTCCTTCATCACCGCCTTGTCTTCGGTGTATTCCATCTCGGCGAAGGCGTGGTGCTGCTTGAGCAGCTCGAAGCGCTTCTTGAGGAAGGCAATACCCTTGTCACCCTCGACATAGCTCAGGTGCGGTACAGGGTTGATGAAAGCACGCGCCGAGCCGAAGTTGCCCTTCTTGCTCAGGTAGGCCCAGAACTGGCGCGAAACCTCGAACTGGGTGTTGATGTGCACGGCCTTCTTGATGTCGATGCTGCCATCGGCGGCCTGCGGCGTGTAGTTAAGCTCGCACAGGCCGGCGTGGCCGGTACCTGCATTGTTCCAGGGGTTGGAGCTTTCCGCGGCTCCGGAGTCCATCGCCTCGACCACCTCGAGTTTCAGGGCCGGGTCGAGCTCCTTGAGCAGTACGGCCAGGGTGGCACTCATGATGCCCGCGCCTACCAGTACCACATCAACCGATTCGTTCTGCGCCATTTAACGCGTCTCCACAATCTACAGCTACCTAATTGAC
>Ga0209370_1001345_pt1 | contig 22252 bp, 20 predicted proteins | sample AgamicAtPrz_FD_187164 | JGI IMG/M metagenome (GOLD analysis project Ga0209370, IMG submission 187164) | Agave microbial communities from Guanajuato, Mexico - At.P.rz (SPAdes) (version 2) | ecosystem: Host-associated > Plants > Phyllosphere > Phylloplane/Leaf | place: Guanajuato, Mexico... | reverse complement strand
GCCGAGCGCCTTGGTCGCGCGGCGGCGCAGTTCGGCCATCTTGTCGAATTCGTCGGCGAACTCGTTGACCGCGCGCTGCGCGGCGCGCTCGAGCATCTCGACGCGCGATGCGCGTTCGCGGCCGGCGTCGTCGCGGTGCGCGGTGAGATCCGCGCTGCGACGCTTGCCGATCTCGGTCAGGCGGTGGTTCAGCGCCTCGATCAGCAACGCGCGGCGCTTCGGGTTGTCGAGCAGGTCGTCCTGCAGATACGGGTTGCGACGCACGACCCAGATGTCGCCGAGCACTTCATACAGCATCCGTGCCGAGCGGCCCGTGCGCCGCTCGGCGCGCAGTTCGTCGAGCACCGCCCACGCCTCTTCGCCGAGCAGGCGGATCACGATCTCGCGATCCGAGAAGGACGTGTAGTTGTAGGGAATCTCGCGCAAGCGGGGCGCGGGGTCGGCGGCGACGGTGGCGGCCGCGCCATGCGGATCGAAAACTTGTGGTGCGTTCATGTTCGGACGACTCGGAGGGCCGATATCCCGTGCACGGGCGTCGGCAAGCGCGTGGGCGCAATCTTGGGGAAATCTGTTCTGTTACCAGGCGCGCGGCTGTCCTTCATGGGGCCGGAGCGGGCGACTCGCCCCTCCTGGCCGGCGACAGGGCCTGGCGGCACTCGGAACCATCAGCACGATCGCGCGCGGCGCGCATGCCGTTCGGCCGCGGGGCTGGCTGCGCGCGGCGTCGGCTTCAACGGTGCGATCCGAGGGTGCCTCTGCATCTTCCGAATCCTTGATTCAAAACGGAATTCTAACCCATGATCGCGCCGTCCGTGACACGCCGGACAGGTCGTGGGGCTATCGCCGCGAGCCACGCCAGGCGGGGTTCGGCGCGATTTCGTGTGACCATTCGCCGTCCGTCCGGTCGGTAACCATGCAGTTAAACCGGTAAAAAGCGCCGCCCGGCGGCGCGAATGCCCTGCCCGCACGCGCACACGACCGCCCACGACCGCCCGCCCGGCATGCCGCTTGCGTGCGGGCGGACCCTTGGCGCTATCATTGACCCTTTACCGTCTGCATCCGCACTGCACGCGAGCGCCCATGGCATCCCACGATTACCTGAAGAAAATCCTCACCGCGCGCGTCTACGACGTCGCGATCGAGACGGAACTCGAACCGGCCCGCAACCTGTCGGCCCGGCTGCGCAACGCCGTTTACCTGAAGCGCGAGGACAACCAGCCGGTGTTCTCGTTCAAGCTGCGCGGCGCGTACAACAAGATGGCGCACATTCCGGCGGACGCGCTCGCGCGCGGCGTGATTACCGCGTCGGCCGGCAACCACGCGCAGGGCGTCGCGTTCTCGGCGGCCCGGATGGGCATCAAGGCCGTGATCGTCGTACCGGTCACGACGCCGCAGGTGAAGGTCGATGCGGTGCGCGCGCACGGCGGCCCGAGCGTCGAGGTGATCCAGGCGGGCGAATCGTACAGCGATGCGTACGCGCACGCGGTCAAGGTCCAGCAGGCGCGCGACCTCACGTTCGTCCACCCGTTCGACGATCCGTACGTGATCGCCGGCCAGGGCACGATCGCGATGGAGATCCTGCGTCAGCACCAGGGCCCGATCCACGCGATCTTCGTGCCGATCGGCGGCGGCGGGCTCGCGTCCGGCGTCGCCGCGTACGTGAAGGCGGTGCGCCCCGAGATCAAGGTGATCGGCGTGCAGGCCGAGGATTCGTGCGCGATGGCGCAGTCGCTGGACGCGGGCGAGCGCATCGAGCTGAGCGAAGTCGGCCTGTTCGCGGACGGCACCGCGGTGAAGCTCGTCGGCGAGGAAACCTTCCGGCTGTGCCGCGAATTCCTCGACGGCGTCGTGACGGTCAACACCGACGCGCTGTGCGCGGCGATCAAGGACGTGTTCCAGGACACGCGCAGCGTGCTCGAGCCGTCCGGCGCGCTCGCGGTGGCGGGCGCGAAGCTGTACGCGGAACGCGAAGGCATCGAGAACCAGACGCTCGTCGCGGTCACGTCCGGCGCGAACATGAATTTCGACCGGATGCGCTTCGTGGCCGAACGCGCCGAGGTCGGCGAGGCGCGCGAAGCCGTGTTCGCGGTCACGATCCCCGAGGAGCGCGGCAGCTTCAAGCGCTTCTGCTCGCTCGTCGGCGATCGCAACGTCACCGAGTTCAACTACCGGATCGCCGATGCGCAATCCGCGCACATCTTCGTCGGCGTGCAGATCAAGCGCCGCGGCGAATCGGCGGAGATCGCCGCGAACTTCGAGTCGCACGGCTTCAACAGCGTCGACCTGACGCACGACGAGCTGTCGAAGGAACACATCCGCTACATGGTCGGCGGCCGCTCGCCGCTCGCGCTCGACGAGCGCCTGTTCCGCTTCGAATTCCCGGAACGGCCGGGCGCGCTGATGAAGTTCCTGTCGTCGATGGCGCCGGACTGGAACATCAGCCTGTTCCACTACCGTAACCAGGGCGCGGACTACAGCTCGATCCTCGTCGGGCTGCAGGTGCCGCAGGCCGATCGCGCCGAATTCGAACGCTTCCTCGCGGCGCTCGGCTATCCGTATGTCGAAGAGAGCGCCAACCCGGCTTACCGCCTCTTCCTGTCGTAAAGGCTTCGTGCAATGAATCCCGAACATTCCCCGCTCGGCAAGGCCACCGTCTACGCGGCGCAGTACGATGCGTCGCTGCTGTTCCCGATCCCGCGCGCGGGCGCGCGCGAGCAGCTCGGCATCACGTCGGCGCTGCCGTTCTTCGGCACCGACATCTGGAACGCGTACGAGCTGTCGTGGCTCAACGCGCGCGGCAAGCCGCAGGTCGCGATCGCGACGTTCTACGTGCCGGCCGAATCGCCGAACATCGTCGAATCGAAATCGTTCAAGCTGTATCTCGGCTCGTTCGCGCAGTCGAAGTTCGACTCGGCCGACGCGGTGCGCGACGTGCTGAAGCGCGACGTGTCGGCCGCGTGCGGCGCGAGCGTCTCGGTGCAGCTGGTGTCGCCGCACGATTTCGGCAAGCTGGAGATGGACGAGCTCGACGGGCTGTCGCTCGACCGGCTCGATCTCGACACCGACGTGTACGAACCCGATCCGTCGCTGCTGTCGGCCGCCGACGGCGAGAACGAGGCGCCGGTCGAAGAGACGCTCGTGTCCGACCTGCTGCGCTCGAACTGCCCGGTCACGGGCCAGCCCGACTGGGGCAGCGTGCAGATCCACTATGTCGGCCCGCAGATCGACCATGCGGGGCTGCTGCGCTACATCATCTCGTTCCGTAATCACACCGGCTTTCACGAGCAGTGCGTCGAGCGGATCTTTCTGGACATCCTGCATCGCTGCAAACCGGTGAAGCTGGCGGTGTATGCGCGCTATACGCGGCGCGGCGGGCTCGACATCAACCCGTTCCGCACGAATTACAACCAGCCGATGCCGGATAACGCGCGGACGGCGCGGCAGTAAACTTCGCCATCATGCAACAAGGCCGGTGCATATCCCTGCACCGGCCTCGTCGTACACCTTCCGCGCTTGCCGCGTTACTTCACCGGCGGCTTGTACGCGATGCAATCGACCTCGACCTTGCAGTCGATCACCATGCTCGACTGCACGCACGCGCGTGCCGGCGGATGCTCGCCGAAGTACGACACGAATACCTTGTTGAACGACGCGAAATCGCGCGCGTCGTCGAGCCACACGCCGCAGCGCACGACGTGCTCGAGGCCGTAGCCGGCTTCCTTCAGGATCGCGATCACGTTCTCGATCGTCTGCTTCGACTGCGTGACGATCCCGCCTTCGACGACCTCGCCGTTCACCATCGGCGTCTGGCCCGACACGTACAGCCAGCCGTCGGCCTCGACCGCCCGCGCGAACGGCATCACCTGGCCGCCAGTCCCCTTCGCTTCGCCTACGCCATATCGCTTCATCGTTTCACTCCTCGTGTTGTCGGCCGGAGCCGGCGCTTCAGCGCCTGCTCCTGCCCATGCAACGCACGGTTGCGGATGCGCGCGCCGGCTGCTGCGGCGCGCGCGGAAGATCGGAATGCGCGCGTTCAGAACGCCGCGTCGGCGCTGGCCGGCACACGCTCGCCGCGTGCGACGAAACCGCCGGCGCGCTCGCCGGTCGGCTGGCCGTTTTCGTACGTCAGTACGCCGTTCACCCACACGGCGTCGATCCCGTGCGCGGGCTGCTGCGGCTTCTCGAACGTCGCCGCATCGATCACGCTCGCCGAATCGAATAGCACGAGATCCGCGTGGTAGCCGACATGCACTTCGCCGCGCTTCGCGATCCCGTAACGGCGCGCGGACAGCGACGTCATCTTGCGGATCGCCTCCTCGAGCGGCAGCAGGTTGGTGTCGCGCACGTAATGGCCGAGCACGCGCGGGAACGCGCCCCACAGCCGCGGATGCGGAAGCGGATCGTTCGGCAGGCCGTCGGAGCCGACCATCGTCGCCGGGTGCGACAGGATCCGGCGCACGTCGTCCTCGGACATGTTGTGGTACACGGCGCCGGCCGGACGAATGCGCTGCGCGGCTTCCTGCTCGGTCACGCCCCAGTCGGCCGCGATCGCCTTCAGCAGCTTGCCCGCGACTTCCGGGTGCGGCTCCGACCACGTGATCGTGATGTCGATGTCGCCCGTCACCTGCTTCAGGTCGAGCGTCGACGAGCTGCGGCTATACGGATAGCAGTCGCAGCCGACCGGCTGGTAGCGGCGCGCGCCTTCGAGCGACGCAAGCACCTCGGTGCTGCGCCCCCAGTTCGACGGGCCCGCGCACTTCAGGTGCGAGATCACGACCGGCACCTGCGCGTGGCGGCCGACGCGATAGGCCTCGTCCATCGCGTCGAGGATCGCGTCGAACTCGGTGCGCATGTGTGTCGTGTACAGCGCGCCGGCCTGGGCGAGCGGTTCGGCGAGCGCCATCACTTCCTCGGCCGGCGCCGCGAACGCGGAGCCGTACGCGAGGCCCGACGACAGGCCGAGCGCGCCGTTCGCGAGCGCCTCCTCGAGCTGCGCGCGCATGCCGGCGATCTCGCCGTCGGTCGCCGCGCGGTCGAGGCGGTCCATCTGGTTGTTGCGCAGCGCCGTATGGCCGACGAGCGCCGCGACGTTCACGGCCGGGCGCGCAACGTTGACGGCCGCGACGTAGGCGGCGAAGGTCGGGTACCGGAACGCGCCGCGCTCGCCGAGCAGGTTCATCGGGTCGGGCGGATCGCCCGCGAGCGTCACCGGCGATGCGCTGATCCCGCAGTTGCCGACGATCACGGTCGTCACGCCCTGCGAGATCTTCGGGATCATCTCCGGCGCACGGATCACGTGCGTGTCGTCGTGGGTGTGCACGTCGACGAAACCCGGCGCGAGCGCACGGCCGTTCGCGTCGACGACGTTCTCGGCCAGCCAGTTCGACAGGTTGCCGATCGCCGCGATCAGGCCGTTGCGGATCGCGACGTCGCGCGTGACGGGCGGCGCGCCGGTGCCGTCGTACAGTTGCGCGCCGACGATCAGCGTATCGGCCGCTTCGGGGTGCGAATGCATGGTCAGTCTCCTACCGGTTGACGGTCTCCGCCGCCGCGGTGCGCATCGAGCGCGTGTTTGATGCGGCGCAGCGATTCCCGGCCCGCATCGCCGAGCCGCAATGCGACACCGGTGACGAGCACGTCGATCGCCATCATCATCGCGTAGCGCGATGTCGAAGGCTTGTAAATGAAATCGGTTTCGAACGCGACGACGGGAATCAGATGGTCGGCGAGCTTCGCGAGCGGCGACGCCGGCGCGGTGATCGCGATCAGCTTCGCGCCGTAGCGCTTCGCGAGCCGGCAGCTTTCGAGCAGCTCGGGTACGCGCCCGCTCACCGACAACGCGACGACGACGGTATCGCCCGACAGCGTCGCGGCCACCATCCGCTGCAACAGGCTGTCCTGGTAGCTCGCGACCGGCCGGCCGAAACGCACGAGCCGGAAGCGCAGCTCGTCGGCGAGCGCGGTCGAGCCGCCGCCCTGCCCGTACACGTAGGTCATCTTCGCGCCGGCGAGCAGATCGGCCGCCGCGTCGAACGACGTGTTGCGCAGCAGCTGGTGGTTGTGCGCGAGCGCGACGCGGATCTCGTCGTAGACCATCGACGCGGGGCTCGCGTCGTCGGCCGGCGCGTCGTCGGACGGCACCAGAAAGCGCTGGCCGACGGCCGCCGCCTGCGCGACGAGCACCTTCAGTTCGCGCACGTCGCGGCAGCCGACGGCCTTCGCGAAACGCGTGACCGTCGCGACGCTGACCTCCGCGTCGCGCGCGAGCGCACCGATGCTCGCATGCGCGGCGCGCGCCAGATCCGCGAGGATGAACGCGGCGACCTTGCGCTCGGCTTCGCGCAGCTCGGGCGCGCACTCGGCGATCCGCGCGACGATGTCGAGGACCGGCGGGGCGGCCAGAGCCGGATGCGGCTCGGCCGCGAGCGGAGCGGACGGGGAAGCGGGCGTATTCATCGGCTGGAAAGGAGGGGAAGCTTGATGTTATTAAATAACATCACCGCGCCGATGCTACTTTCTGTACCATCTGCATGTCAACTTCAGTGCAATGCATAGTGATGATGGAGCGGGATGACATGAAAGTTACAAACTATCAGGAAGCGACGATCGATCCGTTCGGCAAGGGCCTGGGCAATCTGCCGAGCGCGAGCGTGCCGCTCGGCGACGCGGGCCGGCTCGAATGGAACCTGCTCGCGGAAGACGTCAGCCTGCCGGCCGCCGTGCTTTACGAGGATCGCGTCGAGCACAACCTGAACTGGATGCAGGCGTTCGTGCAGAAATACGGCGTCAAGTTCGCGCCGCACGGCAAGACGACGATGGCGCCGCAACTGTTCCGCCGCCAGCTCGACGCCGGCGCGTGGGGTATCACGCTCGCGACCGCGCACCAGACGCAGGCCGCGTATCACGGCGGCGTGCGGCGCGTGCTGCTCGCGAACCAGCTGGTCGGCCGCCAGAACATGACGATCATCGCCGGGCTGCTGTCCGATCCCGATTTCGAATTCTTCTGTCTCGTCGATTCCGCGGAGAGCGTCGACCAGCTCGGCCGCTTCTTCGGCGCCGCGAAAAAATCGCTGAACGTGCTGATCGAGCTCGGCGTGCCGGGCGGCCGCGCGGGCGTGCGCGATGCCGCGCAGCGCGAGGCCGTGCTGGCCGCGATCGCACGCTATCCGGACACGCTGAAGCTGGCCGGCATCGAGCTCTATGAAGGCGTGCTGAAGGAGGAAGGCGAGATCCGCGCGTTCCTGCAGCAGGCGGTCGCGCTCACGCGCGAACTCGCCGAAGCCGGCCGCTTCGCGCGCACGCCGGCGATCCTGTCCGGCGCCGGTTCGGCGTGGTACGACGTGGTCGCGGAAGAATTCAAGAAGGCGTCCGACGCGGGCTTCGCGGAAGTCGTGCTGCGTCCGGGCTGCTACCTGACGCACGATGTCGGCATCTACAAGAAGGCGCAGACCGACGTGTTCGCGCGCAACCCGATCGCCCGCTCGATGGGCGAAGGGCTGCTGCCGGCACTGCAGCTGTGGGCGTACGTGCAGTCGGTGCCGGAAGCCGACCGTGCGATCGTCGCGCTCGGCAAGCGCGATGCGGCGTTCGACGCGGGCCTGCCCGAGCCGGCGCGCCACTTCCGCCCGGGCCGCGACACCGCGCCGCGCGACGTCGCCGCCGCCGAAGGCTGGGCCGTCACCGGGATGATGGACCAGCACGCGTACCTGCAGATCCCGCCGGGCGCGGACGTGAAAGTCGGCGACATGGTCGCGTTCGACATCTCGCACCCGTGCCTGACGTTCGACAAGTGGCGCCAGGTGCTCGTGCTCGATCCGCAGTTCCGCGTGACGGAAGTCGTCGAAACCTTCTTCTGACGCGCACCGCGCGCGATGCCGCCCTGCCGCTCGCGCGGGGCGGCCGTCACGCGCGCTTCAATCCGCGGGAGTACACTGCGCTTTCGTCCTCGGGGCCCGTCGCGGCCGTCATGCACGGCGCGCCCGGGCCTTCAACGCTGCTTCACTGGAGAAAGCCATGGCCGCGAAGAAGATCCTGTTCCTGACCGGCGATTTCGCCGAAGACTACGAAACGATGGTGCCATTCCAGGCGCTGCAGGCAGTCGGCCATCACGTCGATGCCGTCTGCCCGGGCAAGCGCGCGGGCGACAAGATCAAGACCGCGATCCACGATTTCGAGGGCGACCAGACCTACACCGAGAAGCCCGGCCACACCTTCACGCTGAATGCGGCATTCGACGACGTCGATGCGGCGCGCTACGACGCGCTCGCGATCGCGGGTGGCCGTGCACCCGAATACCTGCGACTCGATCCGAAGGTGATCTCGCTCGTGCGCGAGTTCGCCGAAGCCGGCAAGCCGATCGCGGCGATCTGCCACGCGGCGCAACTGCTCGCGGCCGCCGACGTGATCCGCGGCAAGCGCATTTCGGCGTACCCGGCCTGCGCGCCGGAGGTGAAGCTCGCGGGCGGCGAATACGCGGACATCCCGGTCGACGCGGCCGTGACCGACGCGCCGTTCGTCACCGCGCCTGCGTGGCCCGCGCATCCGGCGTGGCTCGCGCAGTTCCTCGCGCTGCTCGGCACGCGCATCGAGCTGTAAATGCAGTTGCAATGAGATGACGTGAACGCCGGGCGGCGGCAGGGTCGTACGCCCCGCGTGCACCGCGTGCCTCGCGCCGGCCGCGATTGGCCGACGCGTGCGCTCCGTGGCGCGGCTTGGCCCTGCTCTTCAATGCGATGCCGGCGTCGAGCCGACATCCGCGATTCGCGACTCCAGCATCGCCAGCGCGCCCGACAGCGCATTCAGCACGTCGTCCGGCAGTTGCGCCACCGTCTGTTCGAGGAATGCCTTGCGGCGCGGCAGGCACGCGTCGAACGCGATGCGGCCGGCGTCGGTCAGCGCGACGTTGGTCACGCGATTGTCGCGGGCATCGGACGCGCGCTCGATCCAGCCGAGCGCGTCGAGCGACTTCAACTGGCGCGTGAGCGCGCCCGGATCGATGCGCAGCACTTCGACGAGCTTCTTCTGCGACGCATGCCCGTCCATCGTGTGCAGCGCGACCATGATGCGCCAGCGCGGCATCGGCTGCCCGACGTGCGTTTCGAATGCGGTCATGAACGCGCGATACGTGCGTCCGAATTGCTGCAAGATCGCGACGCGGTCCTGTTCTTCCATGCGCTCAGTTCTGTTCGTTCAATCGGTCAATCGGCCGCGACGTGCGGTTCGATCTTGCGCCGCAGCGCGATCGGCGGCACGCGGCGGCACTGCCACACCGACACCACGGCGACGACGGCCGCCATCGCGACGCCCACGTGAATCGCGCCGACCAGCGATTCGCGGGCCGCTTCCAGCAGCAGCGCGCCATTATGCCCGGCACGCGTCAACTCCGCGACGAGACCGCCCTGCGCCGCGCGATCGATCAGGATCTGCGGATCGGCGAGCCGCGCGTGCCACTGCATCGCGTGATCGGCCGACAGCGCGCTGCGCACGCCGCTCGAATACATCTGGTTGACGAGCGTGCCCGTGAGCGCGGTGCCGAGCATCCCGCCGACCATCCGCAGCGACTGCAGCAGCGCGGTCGCAATGCCGAGGTGCTCGCGGCCGGCCGTCTGCTGCGCGAATACGGTCAGGTTCGGCAGCACGAAGCCGAGCCCGATGCCGCCCGCGACCATCAACGCCATCAGCATCCAGGCCGGCGTCGTGTGGGTCGCCACGACGATGCCCGCGCACGCGATGGCGAACAGCACGAAGCCGACGTGCAGCATCGCGTTCGGGTTACGGATGCGCGTGACGACGCGGCCGTTCATGATGCTGCCGATCGTGATGAACACGACGAGCGGCGTGATCACGAGCCCCGCCTCCTTCGGCGACATCCCGAAGCCACCCTGGAACAGCAGCGGCGCGTAGAACAGCAGCGAAAACATCGAGAAACCGGCGAGGATCGCGAGCACGAACAGCGCCGACAGCGCGCGATTGCCGAACATGTCGAACGGCAGAATCGGCTGCGCGCAGCGCTTCTCCCAATGCCACAGGCCGATGCCGGCCGCGACCGCGACGACGAGCAGCAGCGACGCCCAGCTCGCGACGCCGTACTTCGGCAGCCACTCGACGAACAGTTGCAGCGCGCCGAGCGACAGCGCGATCAACAGCGCGCCCGGCCAGTCGAGCCGCATCTTGCGATCGTGCGCGACGTGGCGCAGGTGCGGCAGGTAGCGCCATACGAAGATCAACGACAGGATGCCGATCGGCAGGTTCACGTAGAACACCGAGCGCCAGCCGAACGACTGGGTCAGCACGCCGCCGAGCGACGGGCCGACCGCGTTCGCGATGCCGAACGCGGAGCTCATCAGCACCTGCCAGCGCAGCCGCACGACCGAATCGGGGAACAGATCGGGAATGCACGCGAACGCGGTGCCGACCAGCATCCCGCCGCCGATCCCCTGCAGCCCGCGCGCGAGCACGAGGGTCAGCATGTCGTTGGCCATCCCGCACAGCACCGACGCGCCGGTGAACACGACGATCGACGCGATCACGAACGGCTTGCGGCCGTAATAGTCGCCGAGCCGGCCGAAGATCGGCACCGTGATCACGGAACTGAGCAGGTACGAGGTCGCGACCCACGCATACAGGTCGAAGCCGCGAAGTTCGGCGACGATGGTCGGCAGCGCGGTGCCGACGACCGTCTGGTCCAGCGCGACCAGCATGGTGACGAACGAGATCCCGATCATCGCGAGCAGCGATTCGCGGAACGGCAGGACTTGCCCGCTCGAATGGTGGGCGGCAGTATGGACGGCCATTTTTTGTCGATGCAACGTTTGCCGAGTCAAATAATCTCAAAATTCTAGCATGCGGGAGTAATCTAGGCTGGCGCTGGTTCAGGGCCCGTTCACGCCAAGGAGAAAGATGGAACCGATTTCAATCACCCCCGCGACGGCGCTGTCGGCCGAGGATCGGGACGCGCTGCGGCGCGCGAAGCAGGTGCTGGAAAGCCCGTCGCTGACGATGAAGCTGACGGGCGTGCTCGGCGCGCCGGTCGAGAAAATGATCGCGCGACTGCCGGACTTCGCGACCGGCAAGATCAACGATGCGACGCAGCTCGCCCTGCGCAAGTGCCTGAACATCGCGCTGCGCACGCTCGGCAAACCGCCGGCGCCGGACGCCGAGCCCGACAAGCCCAGCAACCTGCTGCACAAGCTCGCGGTCGCGACGACCGGCGCGGCGGGCGGCGCGTTCGGCTTTCTCGCGCTGCCGGTCGAGCTGCCGGTGACGACCACACTGATCTTCCGCTCGGTATGCGACATCGCGCGCAGCGAGGGCGAGGACCTGACGTCGGTCGATACGCAGTTGCAATGCCTGGCCGTGCTCGGCATGGGCGGCAACCCGGACAAGCAGGAGGAGGACGCCGATCTCGGCTATTTCGTGCTGCGCGGCGCGCTCGCGCAGGCGATCTCGAAGGCGTCGTCGGACATCACGGCCAAAGGCATCGCCGCGCACAGCTCGGCGGCCGTGTTCAAGCTCGTGCAGACGGTGGCGTCGCGCTTCTCGGTGCAGGTGACCGAGCAGATGGCCGCGAAGTCGATCCCGGCGATCGGCGCCGTGCTCGGCGCGACCGTCAACACGCTGTTCATCGATCACTTCCAGCAGATGGCGCACGGCCACTTCACCGTGCGCCGGCTCGAACGCAAGTACGGCTCGGTGGCCGTCCAGGCCGCCTATCAGGCGATCGACGCCTCGCCCGCGCGCTGAGCCGCGCGCTCGACCGCGACGCGGCGCAGGAACGCGGCCGCGCGGTCGAGCGCGTCGCGCGCTTCCGGCACCATCGGCGCGTACAGCTGCCACACGTGCGGCATGTCGGGCCACTCCTCGATTTCCACCGCCACGCCGGCCGCCTTCGCCTTCTCGGCGACGCGGCGTGAATCGTCGAGCAGCACCTCGGTGCTGCCGACCTGGATGTACAGCGGCGGCAGGCCCGCGAAGTCCGCATGGAGCGGCGATGCGTACGGATTCGTAGCGGGCTCGTCGCCGAGATACAGCTTCGCGGCCTTCGGCAGCGCCGCGGCCGCGAACATCGGGTCGCGGCCGTCGTTGCTGCGCATCGTGCCGCCGGTGCCGGCCAGGTCCGTCCACGGCGAGAACAGGATCGCACCGGCCGGCAGCGGCTCGCCGCGATCGCGCAGCGCGACGAGCGTCGCGAGCGCGAGGCCGCCGCCCGCCGAATCGCCGCCGAACACGATCGACTCGGGTGGCGTGCCGAGCACCAGCAGTTGCCGGTACGCGGCGAGCGCATCGTCGAGCGCGGCCGGGAAGCGGTTTTCGGGCGCGAGCCGGTAGTCGAGCGAGAAGGAACGCACACCCGCGCGCTTCGTCAGCCCGAACACCAGCGGCCGGTGGGTTTTCGTCGAGCAGAAGTAGTAACCGCCGCCGTGGAAATACAGCAGCGTGCGGCCGGCCACGCGCCCCGCGCCCGTATCGGTGCGTTCGAGCCATTCGCCGCGCAGCGGTGCGTCGCCGGCGCCGTGGCATTGGCGCAGCCGGTAGCCCGACGGCGCACGGCGCGGCACGATCATCCGCAGGTCGGTAAAGCGCCGGGCACGCGCGGGGTCGAGCACCTCGCGCGTGGTCTCGGGACGAAACTGCCAGCGCAGCAGCCAGCAGGCGAACTTGCTTTGCCAACTCATCGGACGCACTCCGTCATCGCAATGTGACGATGGTACGGGCGAACGTGCCCGCGTCGCTCGACAGGTGCCTCTACATCAAACGGCGGCGCTCAGTTCGCCGGCATCACCTGGCCGCGGATCTCGCCTGACGGGTGGTCCTTCGTGTGAATGTTGAAGTACCACTTGCCGCCCATCAGGTCGGTGACCTGCGCGTCGGTGAGTTCCTTCGACCCCTTGATCGGGCTCGCCAGTTCGTCCTTCGGAATCGGCACCTGCACGCCGGCGTTCTGGCCGACCGGCGCGGGCCCGTGGAAATGCGCGGCCGTGGCCGGCCCCGTGAGGTGTTCGTAAGTGACCGTCCACTGCAGCATGCGGGTGGTCGTGTCGTAGGTGGCGGCGACGGCGCCCGAGCCTTTGGTCGCCGTCGGCGGCACTTCGCTCGACGGCTGCAGACTGGCGGACAGGCGCACCGTTTCGGCAGCGGCGCTGCCGGCGGCCAGCACACCCGCGAATAACGCGACCTGGAGCAAACGCAGCTTGAGCATGGATTCTCCTTGTACGACGTGGTACGCCGCCGGAACGGGGGCGCTACGCATGATGGTAGTCGATCGGCGCCGCGCCGGGAGTCCGCCGAACGGCCATGCTGCGAATCGCCGCACCGCCCGTCGGCACGCCGCGCACGGCCGGCGATCCTGCGCGACGCGGCTCGCGCCAGTCTGCGTCAGGCTGGAACAGACCTTTTCAGCTTGACGGCTGAATCCAAGTGCAGCCTTTCGCTACACTTCGTTCCACAGTTGCTTGTTTCCTTCGTCCGAAGGAGTCTGCGAGTATTCACGCGGCCACCCGGCCGCGTTTTTTTTGCATGCGCCGCGCGTCACGCGCGATAGCCCGGATCGATCCGGTCGACGATGCGCTGCAGCGCGTCGAACGCGTCCTGCCCCGCGCCATGCTTCGGATCGAAATTCAGCGAATCGCGCACGCACCCTTCGAGCACGGGTGGCGCAATCGGCAGCGCATCGCCGATCGCATGCGTCGCGATCTGCACCTCGCACGCCCGGTTGAGCAGCCACATCAGCGAAAACGTCTGCGCGAGCGTCGCGCCGATCGTCACGGGCCCGTGGTTGCGCAGCAGCAGCACGGGCCGCCCGCCCGCGCTGTCGACGATGCGCCGCCCCTCCTCGAGATGCACGGTGATGCCTTCGAAGTCGTGATACGCGATCTTCCCGTACAGCTGCGCCGAATAGAAATTCGAGAACGACAGCCCGTCGCGCGAACAGCACACGGCCATCGTCGGCGTCGTGTGCACGTGCATCACGCAGTGCGCATCGGGCAGCGCCGCGTGGATCGCACTGTGGAACGTGAAGCCGGCCGGATTGATCGGCCAGTCGGAATGACCGATCACGTTGCCGTCGATGTCGATCTTCACGAGGTTCGACGCGCACACCTCGCGGTAATGGAGCCCGAACGGGTTGATCAGGAAATGACCGTCCTCGCCCGGCACGCGCAGCGAGATATGGTTGTAGATCAGCTCGGTCCAGCCGAGGGTGTCGAAGATGCGGTAGGCGGCCGCGAGCTGCACCCGCGCCTGCCATTCGGCTTCGGAGAAGCGCGCGGGGCGCGTGAACGGCTGGTTCGGTACACGTTGCATGAGGGAGCTCCGGTTGCGACGGCGCGCGGCCACGGCGAGCGGCGGTGCGCATCGTCCATCGTCTGCCGGCGCCGCAAGCGATGCGTGCGCCGCTTATGGCGCATGTGCGCCGCGCCGTTCCGGCCCGCGTTGCGCGAGTGACGCGCCGGCGCGCCGCACGATACGCATATAGTTGCGCGCACAACCATATCATCTTTCCCCGCGCACCGGTATCGCGGGTTTTGCCGGAGCCGTTCCCGCCCTTACAACTGGTCGTCGACCGGCAGCAGCGTGAAGATGCCCGTCATCACGTTGCGCAGCAGCCCCGCATGCGGGTCGACGTGATAGGTGGCGGTCCGACCGCCTTCGGTGCCCGTCCATTCGAGCGCGGGCGGGCTGCCGTCGGTCCGATTCGCGAGCGTGACGCGGTAGCTTTCGTCCGGCTGCGTCACGCGCGCGAAGATCGCCGCGGCCTGTTGCGCGAGCACCGGGCTGTGGACCACGAGCGCCAGCTCGGTGTTCAGGTACGCGGAACGCGGGTCGAGATTCAGTGAACCGATCACGACGATTTGCCGGTCGATCACGTACGCCTTCGCATGCAGGCTCGCACGCGAGCGCGAACCGAACAGCCGCGCGGGCTGCTGGTCCGGCTGCGACTTGAATTCGTACAGCTCGACGCCGCGCTGCAGCAACGGCACGCGATACGGCGCGTAGCCGGCCTGCACCGCGACCGCGTCGGTCGCCGCAAGCGAATTCGTGACGATCGCGACGCGCACGCCGCGCGCGGCCGTGTCGCCGAGGATCTTCACGCCGGCGTCGTGCGGCACGAAGTACGGCGAGAACGCGAGGAATTCCTTCTGCGCGCCGCGCGTCAGTTCGGCCAGGCGCTGCATCGGCGGGCTCACGTACGTGCCGGTCGGCCGCGCGACCTTGTCCGGCGCATCGACCTTGAATTCGGCCGGCGCCCACACGAGTTCGAGTTCGTCGTGGGCGATCTGCCGCGCGAGCGGCGTCGCGTTCAGCGGCTTCGCGTTGTACGGATCGGCATTCTTGCGCCAGTGGTCGCGCAGCTCGTCGCGCATCGCGTCGAGATCCTTCGGATCGAACGTCTGATGATTCAGCACGCGCAACGGATAGCTGCTCGCGCTCGCCCAGTAGTCGTCGAAGCTCTTCGAGATGTCGCGCGTCACGGGGCCGGCCGCCAGCACGTCGAGATCGCGGAACTGCAGTGTCGGGCTTGCGCTGAAGTATTCGTCGCCGAGATTGCGGCCGCCGACGATCGCGAGCTGGTTGTCCGCGATCATCGCCTTGTTGTGCATCCGGCGCGTGAAGCTGTCGATCCGCGTGAAGAAGTTGGCCGTGCGCTCGACCATGCCGCGCTGCGATGCGCCGAACGGGTTGAACACGCGGATCTCGACGTTCTGGTGCGTGTTGAGCGCGGCCATCACGCGGTCGATATCGTGGAAGTTCAGGTCGTCGACCAGCATCCGCACGCGCACGCCGCGATCGGCCGCGTACAGCGCCGCGCCGAGCAGCAGCTTGCCGGTCGTATCCTCGGTCGCGATGTAGTACTGCATGTCGAGCGTCTTCGTCGCCGCCCGCGCGAGCGCGATGCGCATCTGCAGCGCGGTGGCGCCGTCGGCCAGCAGCCGGAAGCCCGACTGCCCCGGATGCGCGGCTTCCGGTGCGGCCAGCGCATCGCGCAACGGTGTCGCGGTATCGGCCGGCAACGCGTGGGAGACGGGGCGATCGAGCGAGGTTGCGGGCGGATGCGTCGCGCACGCGGCGAGCGGCAGCAGCGCGCAGACGATCAGCGCGCGGGCCTGGCGGCAGACGGCGCGCCACGACAGCGCGGCCGGCGCGCGCCGGATCAGGGACGTGAGCACGGCAGCTCCCTCGACAGTCGGATCAATGGGCACGTCATCTCCGCGGCGCGCGGCCGACAGGCGGTTGCGATCGATTCTAGTGGGCGCCCGACGAACCGGTCAATTGGGCGGGCCGCGCATGCTGCGCCGTTGCGCCAACCCGTCTCGCGGTGCGTCGCTCCGTTCGACATGGCTGCGCACGCAATCGATATGGGTCTGCATCGCGGGTGCGCGCCGCTTGGGGGCCGGCGCGTGCGAATCGCCTCGCACACGACCCGTGTGCTGCAATGACAGCAACCCGGGTGCCTGCCCGTCCTCCATCGTCATCCCGGCCACGTCGATCGGATGTGCTCGCGCAGCATGCCGGTCACGCTCGTATGGAGATGCAGGAACATCGCGTTGCGCGACGGGAGCGCGATCGCCTCGTGCAGCTTCGCGTCGGTCGCGGCTTCGACGGCGGCGTCGCCGTTCGCGTGCGCGGTTTCGAGCGCGTAAGCGGCAGGCACGCCGAAAAAAACAAAACCCCACGCCCGAACGAGCGTGGGGTTTTCATGTCGCTTGCCGATCGCCGGCGCTGACGGCCGGCGATCCGCTGCGCGATCAGCTGCCCTTCGCGATGCGATCCTGGATGTGCTGCGCACGGCTCGCCGACGACGGGTGCGAGCTCATCATCGAGCTCTGGCCGCCGTCCATCTGCGCGAGCTTCTGGAAGCCGGTGACGAGGCCCTTCTGGCTCATGCCCTTCTGCTTCATCAGGTCGAACGAGTAATCGTCGGCCGCGCTTTCCTGCGACTGCGAGAACTGCGCGTTGATGAACTTCTCGGTGATGTCGCCGAGCTGCGAGCTCGACAGCGCCGCCACGCCCGGCGATGCCGCGCCGGCCGCGCTGCGCGCCGCGCTCACCGCGTACGCCGTCTGCATCGCCTTCTTCGAGTGGCCGAGTGCGACGTGGCCCATTTCATGGCCGATCACGCCGCGCAGCTCGTCGTCGTTCATCATGTCCATCAGGCCGCTGTACACGCGCACGCAACCGTTGCCCATCGCCCACGCGTTGACGTCCTTGGTCACGTAGACCTTGTAGTTGATCTTCTGGCCGTTCAGCGTCATGTCGCCGAAGCCCTTCATGACCTTCGTCAGGCGCTTCGCGTACGCGCTGTTCGCCGGCGCGATCTTCGACTCGGCATCGCTCGACTTGCACGATTCGTTCGACAGCGCGGCGATGTCGCTGTCCGACAGCGTCGCTGCCTTGTACAGGTTGGTCCCCGCCGACGTCAGGCTGTTCGCGTCAAGGCTCTGTACCCCGCCGCATGCGCTCAACAGAAACGCCACGCCACACGCCGCCACTGCTTTCTTGAGTTGCATCCCGGAATCCCTCGATAGTTGTATTTGGGAGCGGCGATTTTGCATAATCCGGCAGAAAATTACCAGTTGTTTACATCGGATGACACGTTCATTACTCCATGAATTGAAATGAGTCAACGATCCGGCACCGGATTGACGACGAAAAACGTGACAATCGCCGCCCTCGGGGCGGCGACCGGGAAGGAAAACGGACGGGCCTTCGCTCAGGCCGTCTGGTCGCGGCGCCGCGTCAGGCGGCGTGCGGCCAGCATCGGCAGCCGCATCGCGAAGCCGGTGAACAGGCGCAGGTGCATCCACGCGAGCAGCGCGTTGTCGCGGCCGTAGTGAAAGTGCGACACGCCGCCTTCGTGCCGGCCGAAATAGCGCACCGGCGCGTCGATGCGGATCGGGCGCACGCCGGCCCAGCACAGCCGCACGGCGGCTTCGGGATCGAAGTCGAAGCCGCGCATCCACGGCTGGCGCCGCATGATCGCCGCCAGCGGCGCGACCGGATAGACGCGAAAGCCGTACAGCGAATCGCCGATCCCGGCCCACAGCGTCTCGAGGTCGGCCCACGCGTTCGACAGCCGGCGCCCCTGCACGCGCAACCGTGGCGCGCTCGCGTCGAACTTCGGCACACCGAGCACCATCGCGTCGGGCGCGGCCTGCGATGCGGCCATGAAGGCGGGAATCAGGTCGGCCGGATGCTGGCCGTCGGAATCCATCGTCAGCACGTGCGTGAAACCGCTCGCGGCGGCCGCGTCGAGCCCCGCGAGCACCGCGGCGCCCTTGCCGCGATTCTCCGGCAGCACGATCACGCGCAAGCCGGGATCGCGCTCGGCCATCGCCTGCAGCCGTTCCGCGCTGCCGTCGGTACTGCCGTCGACGACGACCCACACCGGGTTCCACTGCGCGCGGGCATTGCGCACGGTCGTGTCGACCTTGGCGCCCGGGTTGTAGCTCGGAATCAGGACGAGATGAGTGGACGACGCGTGCAGCTTGGACATGGGGACAGCCGATGACGAAGACGGGGATCCTGACAAAAGTGTATGACTTGCCGACGAACGCCGGCGTGCGTCGTCGGCACCGGCCGCAGGCCGGGTCGGTTGCCGGATCGTGAGGCTCTCGCGCTTCATGACAGCCACTCCATGGCATGACCGGCGCTGGCCTCGATCTCGACCAGCAGGTCGTCGCGACACACGTCCGCATGAACGAACAGCGGCCGCACGTGAGGACCGGCCGCCTCGCGCAGCACGCGGCCGATCGCGGCCAGCGCCGCGGTGTCGCCTGCGTCGCGCACGTAGACGCGATAGCTCAGGTCGGCGAGCGAGAACGGGCCGTGCCCCTGCCGCGCGGCCTGCTCGAGCACGGCCGCGAGGTTCGCGACCGTCTCACGGGTCTGCGCGACCACGTCGCCGCGATGCACGGTGCGGTGCCCGACGATGCTCGCGGTGCCCGATACGAACAGCACCGGCGTCGCGTCGCCGTCCGTCCATGCGGCGGCACGCGCGAACGTCGGCGCGCGCGGGCCGTACTGCGCCGGATAGTGATACGCACTGACCTGGCGCGGATTCTCGATGGCATCGGCCGGCGTGCGGCTCGCGAGGAAATGAATCGCGAGCGGCGCGGCCGGCGATGCATCGCCCGCGACCGGCACGACCGAGCCGAGCGCGCACGCGGCCGGCACGCCGCCCGTCAATGCGCGTCGGCATGCGTCGAACGCACGCTGACGGCCGATATTGAACTGACGATAGCGCTCGATCCCGCACTGCACCGCGTTGATCGCCGGCACGGTGTTCCAGATCCGCAGCGGATGCGGCATGCCGAGCGTATCGAGCAAATCGAACAACTTGCGGTACGCATCGAACGTCGCGCGTTCGAGCGGCGTGCCGCCGTCGCGCGGCGCGTCATCCCCCGCGTCCGTCTCGTGCACGACGAGGCTGCCGAACACGAGCCCCGCCGCTTCACTGTAGCGGTAATGCAGCGCGCCACGCCGCCCGCTGCGCAGATCGTGCGCATCGCATTGCCACAGTTCGCAGACGGCATCGCCCGGCGCGAGCTCGGCGCCGAGCAGCGCCATCTGCACGGGTGCGACCGGCAGGCCGGGCGCGGCATCGGTCAGCATCCGCGCCAGCGCCTGCGCGCGCGACGCGTCCTGCGTTCCCGCTGCGCCGATGCACACCGCGCCCAACGCGCCGGGAAACACGCGATCGAGTCGGTCGCCCCGGCTGCGCGCGTCGCGCAGCAGCGTGACGAGCCGCGCATCGCTCATCTGGACGAGCCGCAGCGCGCGGTCGCCGCCGTGCGCGAACGGCGCGGCGGCGGGCAACAGCGGACTCGGGCGCCGTTCGGCGTCGACTGGATGCACGGACACTTCGATTTCCTCACTATAGGGCGCAGGGCCGCGCGGTCCTGCACCGCGTTGCGTTACGTCAGGCCAAAGCGGCGCGCTCCGTCATGCGAGCCCGCCGTTGACGGACAACACCTGCCCCGTCACATAGGCCGCGGCGTCGGATACCAGATACGCGACCATCGCCGCGACTTCGTCGGGCCGGCCCGCGCGCTGCGCGGGCACGAGCTGCCTGATGCGTTCGGCGGGAAACGCCTGTTCGGCCATCGGCGATGCGATGATGCCGGGCGCCACCGCGTTCACGGTGATGCCGCGCGACGCGAGCTCCAGCGACAGCGACTTCGTCGCGCCGATCAGCCCCGCCTTCGCGGCCGCGTAGTTGGCCTGCCCGCGATTGCCGGTCACGCCGGCCACCGACGCGATGTTGACGATCCGTCCGCGCCGCGTGCGGATCATCGGCAGCAGCAGCGGCTGCGTGACGTTGAAGAAGCCGTTGAGCGTCACGTCGATCACGCTGTGCCATTGCCGGCGCGACATGCCGGCCATCGGCGCATCGTCGTGAATGCCGGCGTTGTTGACGAGGATCTGCATCGGCGTCGGTCACGTCGAACGCGATCGCGTGCGCGGCGCCGCCGGCCGCGACGATCTGCTGCGCGACCGCCTCCGCCTGCGCGAGATGGCGGTTCGCATGCACCCACACTTCATGGCCGGCCTGCGCGAGCGCCGTGCAGATCGCCTGCCCGAGTGCGCCGCTGCCGCCCGTCACGAGCGCCCGCATCGAATGGCTCCGTTCATCGCGTTGTCACCTCGATCGACGCGGCCCGCGCATCGTCCGTCGAGCGCCGCCGCGTGCCGTCTTCACCGTTGCGCCGCGCCGGTGCGCGACGCCCGTGCGCTACGCCCGTGCGCGACGCCGTCACTTCGTGCGATGCGCGGCGACGTAGGCCGCCAGCGCACCGAGCGTCGCGAAGATCTTTTGGTTGTCCGGATTGTCCGAGCGCAGTTCGAAGCCGTATTTCTTCGAAATCAGCAGCGCGATTTCCAGGATGTCGATGGAGTCGAGCCCGAAACCTTCGCCATACAGCGGGGTGTCGGCCGTCACTGTGTCGAGCGGGACGTCTTCGAGATTCAATTCGCCGATGATCAGCGTGGCGAGCTCTTGTTCCAGTGCGTTCATCATGGGTGCGTGCAGGCGGCCCATGGCAGCGGGAGGCGCACGGAAACGGCAACCGTCGGGCACGCCCGGCGCGTGCAGAATCTCCGTCCCTCCGGCGTCTGCCGGCTTCCCCGCCTGCGTTATGGGGGATCGTTTGTAAAAGTTACGCGGATTCTAGACGAAGGGTATCGGGCCGTATACCGCGAATGGTTACAAGACTGGCGAGCCGCCGCAGCAGCCCGTTTCGGACGCGAATGCACGAGACGCTTGAGCCGCTTTGGATGGAAATGGACCGACCCCGCGAAACCGTTCGTCCGGCGCCATACAATCGGTTACAAAACCCGGTCGCGGCCGCCCCGAACCCGCGCTGCCGCGGCCCTAAAATGAGCGTGCCCGACCACCGGCCCGGACCCGCGTCCCGGCCGCCATTCATATGATGTTTGACGGCCCGCCCCGCGTCCGTCCACGATCCGCCCGATGTCTTCAGTCATGCCGCATCCGCCCTCGCGCTCCGTTCCGGTTCGCCCGCCCGTCAGCCGCTGCAGCCCGACCGCCGGCCGGCGCGCGCGCCGCGCACCCGGAGGCCGCCGATGAGCCGGCTGCTGCCCGTCGTGCGCGGTGTCGCCGCGGTCGGCGCCGTGGCCGCCTACCAGGCCGGCGCGCACTACGCGAGCGCGACACCCGGCGCGCACGGCTTCGGCCTCGCGATGGCGCTCGTGCCGCCGCTGCTGCTCGCGCTGGGCGTGGCGCTGCGCTCGCCGCGGCGCGCCTGGCTCGTGCCGGCATGGCTGCTGGTTGCCGCCGCGCTGTGGGCCGCGCGCGCACCGCTCGCGCGGCACTTCGAATGGGGCCTGTATCTGGAGCACGCGAGCTTCAACGTCGCGATGGCGCTGCTGTTCGGCCGCACGCTCGCGGCCGGCGACGTGCCGCTGTGCACGCGCTTCGCGGCGATGATCCACGGCACGGTCACGCCCGCCGTCGCGCGCTACACGCGGCGGATCACGCTCGCGTGGACGCTGTTCTTCGTCGCGATCGCCGCCGTGTCGACGCTGCTGTTCGCGACCGCGCCGATCGTCACGTGGTCGACCTTCGCGAACTATCTGTCGCTGCCGCTCGTCGCCGTGATGTTCGCCGCCGAGCATGCGTGCCGGCGTTTCGCGCTGCCGCACGAGCCGCGGCCGCGGATGGTCGACGCGGTGCGCGCGTATCGCGCGTCGACCCACGCATCGCAGGGCTCGCGATGAATTCATGACCGGCGCG
>Ga0209370_1001344_pt1 | contig 22252 bp, 13 predicted proteins | sample AgamicAtPrz_FD_187164 | JGI IMG/M metagenome (GOLD analysis project Ga0209370, IMG submission 187164) | Agave microbial communities from Guanajuato, Mexico - At.P.rz (SPAdes) (version 2) | ecosystem: Host-associated > Plants > Phyllosphere > Phylloplane/Leaf | place: Guanajuato, Mexico... | reverse complement strand
CACCTTGCTTATATCTGTCCTGGATAATCGCCTTTTGTTCTGGTGTGTAGTAGATGCGAGTTCTTCGTTTCATGGCAACGTCCCCCTTCGATTAAGGATAGCGTTGCATCGACCTGTTGAACTCACACCCCCGCACGTTCTGCTAACGCCCGGTTCTACCGGGCGTTGTTCATTTTGTAGCACCTCAGGTTACAATAACCTCCAGTGATAGATACATGGAGGCTGCGCGATGTCACAAGCCAATCTTAGCGAAACCCTGTTCAAACCCCGTTTCAAGCATCCGGAAACATCAACACTGGTACGTCGGTTCAACGCTGGCACGCAGCCGCAGGTCCTATCAACGCTGGATGGTAAAAACGTCCCGCACTGGTATCGCATGCTCAACCGCTTAATGTGGATTTGGCGCGGTATTGATGCCCGCGAGATCCTCGAAGTGCAGTCGCGCATTGTGATAAGCCAGGCCGAGCACACCGATCCGGAACTGTACGATACGGTGGTGGGTTACCGCAGCGGTAACTGGATCTACGAATGGTCCACGCAGGCGATGCTCTGGCAGCAAAAGGCGATGCAGGAGCAGGACGCGACGCAGAGCGGTCGCCACTGGCTGCATGCCTCCAGCCTGTACAGCCTGGCGGCTTATCCGCACATCAAAGGCGATGTGCTGGCCGAGCAGGCGCAGGCGCTGGCGAATCGCGCCTATGAAGAGGCGGCGCAGCGTCTGCCTGGGGCGCTCAAAGAGATGCAGTTCAGCATTCCGGGCGGTTCGCCGGTGACCGGCTTTTTGCATATGCCGCCAGGCGACGGCCCTTTCCCGACGGTATTAATGTGTGGTGGGCTGGATGGCCTGCAAATCGATTACTACACCCTCTATGAGCGTTACTTCGCTCCGCAGGGGATGGCGATGTTGACGCTGGATATGCCTTCTGTCGGCTTTTCGTCGAAATGGAAATTAACCCAGGATTCGAGCCTGCTGCATCAGCATGTTTTGAAAGCGCTGCCGAATATTCCATGGGTCGATCATACGCGAGTAGCGGCGTTTGGCTTCCGTTTTGGCGCAAACGTGGCGGTACGCCTGGCTTATCTGGAAGCGCCGCGCCTGAAAGCGGTGGCGTGTCTGGGGCCGGTGGTGCATTCGCTGCTTAACGAGCCGTTACGCCAGGGGCGGGTGCCGGAAATGTATCTTGATGTGCTGGCCAGCCGTCTGGGGATGCATGATGCTTCCGATGAGGCGCTGCGCGTTGAGTTGAACCGCTACTCCCTGAAAACTCAGGGCCTGCTCGGACGGCGTTGTCCAACGCCGATGCTTTCCGGCTTCTGGCAAAACGATCCGTTCAGCCCGGAAGAGGAGTCGCGTTTAATCAGTACGTCATCGAGTGAGGGCAAACTGTTGGAGATCCCCTTCAATCCGGTCTATCGCAATTTTGATAAGGCGTTGGAGCAAATAACCGGTTGGATCAACCATCATTTCCGTTAATAGATTGATAAATTCTATTGATTTGGTAAAACAGTTGCTTCACAAAAGGAGATCGCAATGACGTTACCGAGTGGACATCCGAAAAGCAGACTGGTTAAAAAATTTACTGCGCTTGGGCCTTATATCCGCGAAGAGCAGTGCGAAGATAACCGCTTTTTCTTTGATTGCCTGGCTGTTTGCGTCAACGTAAAACCAGCGCCGGAGAAACGCGAGTTTTGGGGATGGTGGATGGAAATGGAAGCGCAGGAAACACGTTTTACCTATCGTTATCAGTTTGGTCTGTTTGATAAAGAAGGGCACTGGAAGCCGACGGCAATTAAAGACCAGGAAGTGGTCGATCGCCTCGAACAGACGCTACGTGATTTCCACGAACGGGCGCGTACGATGCTGGCGTCCTTAGAGCTGAAGCTGGAACCTGCCGATAATTTCAAAGAGTCGTTGAAACTCACCGCGTAAATTCCCCCCTGAATAAAAAAAGCCCGATCGCCTTTCACGTATCGGGTTTCTGGCACTGGCCAGCTTGTAACCTGAATCAGGTTAAAGAAATGCCCTCAGCCGAGGGCATTAATATAACGAGGGTGTTGCGGGTTCAAAAACTTAGAACTGGTAGGTTACGGCAACGGCTACGATATCGTCGCTGCTGATGCCCAGTTTGTTGTCATCTTTGATCTGGTTGATTTTGTAATCCACCATCGCAGAGATGTTTTTGTTGAAGTAGTAAGTTGCGCCAACGTCGATGTAGTTAACCAGATCTTCGTCGCCGATACCGTTTTCGATGTCTTTCCCTTTGGTCAGCACATAGCCCAGGGACGGACGCAGACCGAAGTCGAACTGGTACTGGATCACCGCTTCAAAGTCCTGCGCTTTATTCGCAAAACCGGTGCTGGAAGAGATCGGCGTCATGTTGTAAGACACGCCGTACATGGTGGCGATGTACAGGTTGTTCGCGTCATATTTCACGCCAGTTGCCCAGGCTTCTGCTTTCTCGCCGCGGCCCAGCGCCAGAGAAGTATTCTGTGCGTTAGTACGGTCAGAGTTGGCATAAGCGCCGATCAGCGTAACCGGGCTGCCGCCGAAATCGTACGCCAGAGAAGTACCCCAGCCGTCACCGTTCTGTTTGATGACGCTGCTGCGGCCGTTTTCGTTTTTACCCTGGTATTGCAGGGACATATCCAGACCGTCAACCAGACCGAAGAAGTCGGTGTTGCGGTAAGTTGCAACGCCCGTGGTGCGTTTGGTCATGAAGTTATCGGTACGGGCCAGACCGTCGCCACCGAATTCCGGGAACATATCGGTTACGGCAGCCACGTCGTACAGCACGCCCAGGTTACGACCGTAGTCGACAGAACCAAAGTCTTTCATTTTCAGGCCAGCAAACGCCAGACGGGTTTTCTGACCAGAGGTGGCTTCGTCGTTGTTACCGGCAAATTCGGCTTCCCAACGACCATAACCGGTCAGTTGATCGTTAATCTGCGTTTCGCCTTTGAAACCGAAACGAACATAAGTTTTATCACCGTCGTTGCTGGTATCGTCGCTGAAGTAGTGCATGGCTTTCACTTTGCCGTACACATCCAGCTTGTTGCCGTTCTTGTTATAAACTTCCGCTGCGTGAACGGATGCAGAAGCGACAACGCTCATTACCATTAATGCCAGAGTGCTCTTTTTCATTTTGATTCCTGATTTAACTAACGCGCTAATATTCGCTGGGCATATGCCCCGTGAAAAACAGGAAGGGTTTTATCGCTCTGAAATTAAATATTTATGACAAATTGAGAATAATTTTAAAAAGTTGTGTTTTAGTGTGTTTGCAATAAAAACGTCAAAATTTACCGTTACGCTTGCTGATCCCGCGCAACAAAAAAGTGGCCTGATTGCACTGACGGTTGGCAATCGCCGCGACTCCTGTTACAACGTCTGACGACTATCGATATTTCTTATTTTTTCTTAAAAACGGCAGAGAATCATGAGTGACAGCCAGACGCTGGTGGTAAAACTCGGCACCAGTGTTTTAACGGGCGGTTCCCGCCGCCTGAACCGCGCCCATATTGTGGAACTGGTGCGCCAGTGCGCGCAGCAGCACGCCGCCGGGCATCGTATTGTAATTGTGACTTCCGGGGCGATTGCCGCCGGGCGCGAACACCTGGGCTACCCGGAATTACCAGCCACCATCGCTTCGAAACAGTTGCTGGCGGCGGTCGGGCAGAGCCGTTTGATTCAGTTATGGGAACAACTGTTTTCTATTTACGGTATTCACGTCGGGCAGATGTTGCTGACCCGCGCGGATATGGAAGACAGAGAGCGCTTCCTTAACGCTCGCGACACGCTGCGTGCGCTGCTTGATAACAATATCGTGCCGGTGATTAACGAGAATGACGCGGTCGCGACGGCGGAAATCAAAGTCGGCGACAACGATAACCTTTCTGCGCTGGCAGCGATTCTGGCCGGTGCGGATAAACTGCTGCTGCTGACCGATCAGCAGGGGCTGTTCACTGCGGATCCGCGTAACAACCCGGATGCGGAACTGATTACAGATGTTTACGGTATTGATGATGCCCTGCGCGCGATTGCGGGCGACAGCGTTTCTGGCCTTGGTACTGGCGGAATGGGCACCAAATTGCAGGCTGCCGATGTCGCCTGCCGCGCCGGGATCGACACTATTATCGCCGCAGGCAGCAAACCGGGCGTGATTGGCGATGTGATGGAGGGGATCTCCGTGGGAACGCGTTTCCACGCGCAAGCTTCGCCGCTGGAAAACCGCAAACGCTGGATCTTCGGTGCACCGCCAGCGGGTGAGATCGCCGTTGATGAAGGCGCTACCGCCGCGATCCTTGAACGTGGCAGTTCACTGTTGCCGAAAGGCATTAAAAGCGTGACAGGCAACTTCTCCCGTGGTGAAGTGATCCGCATCTGTAATTTGCAGGGGCGCGATATTGCCCATGGCGTTACCCGCTATAACAGCGATGCGCTGCGCCGTATTGCCGGGCATCATTCGCAGCAAATCGATGCCATTCTGGGCTATGAATATGGCCCTGTCGCCGTTCACCGCGACGACATGATTACCCGTTAAGGAGCAGAAGTATGCTGGAACAAATGGGCATTGCTGCGAAAGCAGCATCATACAAACTGGCATTGCTCTCCAGCCGCGAGAAAAATCGCGTGCTGGAAAAAATCGCCGATTATCTGGAAGCGCAGTCGCAAGAGATCCTGCTGGCGAATGAACAGGATCTGCTGGAAGCCCGCCGTAACGGCCTGAGCGAAGCGATGCTCGACCGTCTGGCGCTGAACCCGGCGCGCTTAAAAGGGATCGCCGACGATGTTCGTCAGGTTTGCAAACTGGCCGATCCGGTCGGCCAGGTGATCGACGGCGGTTTGCTGGACAGCGGCCTGCGCATTGAGCGCCGTCGCGTCCCGCTGGGCGTTATCGGCGTGATTTATGAAGCGCGCCCGAACGTGACCGTTGATGTGGCTTCGCTGTGCCTGAAAACCGGTAATGCGGCAATCCTGCGCGGTGGCAAAGAAACCTGGCGCACCAATGCGGCCACGGTAAAAGTGATTCAACAGGCGCTGGAAGAGTGCGGCCTGCCTGCCGGTGCGGTACAGGCGATTGAAAGCCCGGAGCGCGAACTGGTCAATCAAATGCTGCGCATGGATAAATACATCGACATGCTGATTCCGCGCGGCGGCGCTGGCCTGCACAAGCTGTGCCGCGAGCAGTCAACGATCCCGGTCATCACCGGTGGTATTGGCGTCTGTCATATCGTGGTGGATGAGTCTGCCGAGATCGAACCGGCGCTGAAGGTGATCGTCAATGCCAAAACGCAGCGCCCAAGCACCTGCAACACCGTCGAAACCCTGCTGGTGCATCAGGGGATTGCCGCGACTTTCCTGCCTGCGCTGAGCAAACAGATGGCGGAAAGCGGCGTGACGCTCCACGCCGATGAACAGGCGCTGGTGCTGCTGAAAAACGGCCCGGCAAAAGTGGAAGCAGTGAAAGCGGAGCAGTACGACGACGAGTTTCTGTCGCTGGATCTGAATGTGAAAATCGTGGCCGATCTCGATGCGGCTATCGATCATATTCGCCAGCACGGCACACAGCACTCCGACGCGATCCTGACCCGTTCGCTGCGCAATGCGGATCGCTTTATCAATGAAGTGGATTCTTCGGCGGTGTATGTGAACGCCTCCACGCGCTTTACCGATGGTGGTCAGTTTGGCCTTGGCGCGGAAGTGGCTGTCAGCACGCAGAAACTGCACGCGCGCGGCCCGATGGGCTTAGAAGCGCTGACCACTTATAAGTGGATTGGTTTTGGCGACAATACCGTTCGCGCATAAATAAAACGGGCGGTACATCAGAATGGGATGTACCGCCCGTTGGTTATTTCTGGTTCTGACTCTTTCTGCGCGCCTGCAAATTCCTCTCGCGAATAACTTCAACAATCGGCCTGTTTACAGGCGCGAAGCCTTACATTTTATAGCGCCGGATGGCATCCATAAGCTCGTTTGCCTGCTGCAACAGCCCTGAAGCGGTGCTTTTGGACTCTTCCGTCAATTGCACGTTACGCTGCACGGTGGTTTCGAGTTGCGTCACTGCTTTGCTGATTTCATTGATGCCTTTGGTTTGTTCCTCTGTCGCCAGGCTGATTTCAGCAATCATGGTGGTTACTGAGGAGACGCTACCGACGATTTTTTGCATCGTCGTACTGGTATTATCTACTTGCTGTACGCCAGAGGCGACGCTGCTTACCGTGGTATCGATGAGGTTGCTGATCTCTTTCGCCGCCTCTGCGCTACGGCTGGCCAACTGCCGCACTTCATTGGCGACAACGGCAAATCCACGCCCCTGTTCGCCAGCGCGCGCCGCTTCTACCGAGGCATTGAGCGCCAGGATGTTCGTCTGGAAAGCGATACCGTTGATAACGCTGGTAATCACGCTAATTTGCGACGATGCGGCTTCAATCTCTTTCATTGTCTTAATGAGATAATGAACAGAATCAATGCCTTGCTGTGCGTCACTTGCCGCGTCAACGGCGGCCGTATTCGCCTCGCGAGAGGTGGCCGACGAGTGGGCTACGTTGGCAGAGATCTCCTCAAGCGATACTGACGTCTGTTGCAGGCTGGCAGCAGACTCTTCCGTGCGCAGAGCCAGGTCATCGTTTCGTGATGACATTTCTATCGCCGCAGCGCGTACCTGCCCGCTATTGTTGCGGATGCTGGTCATCGCTTCGACCAGTTTGTCGGTGAAGCCGTTGAAGGCTATGGCGATTTGTGCGATTTCATCTTTGCCGTGTACCGGTAAACGTTGCGTCAGATCGCCTTTATCGGAAGAGAAGAACTCGTCCATCGCTTCACGGATCTTAATCAGGGGCGCAACGCTCTTCTGCGTAATGTAGCCGACGGTCAGCACAGATAAACAGATCAAGACAAGCAGCGAAATGGCTGATGTTTGCAGTAAGGTATTCATCCCGCTTCTGACTTCGTTTTTATCAATCGCTACAACGATATACCACGCCGTACCTTTAATCGGGCGAGCCAGCAGATAGGCATCTGCCCCGGAAATGCTTGCTTCAACTGGAGTAGCGGAAGCGAGTAGTTTGGATAAATTAAGATTCGGGCTGACAGAACTTAGCTGCTTCATGGTGAGATCATCATTGGGATGCGCAATGATTTGCCCTTGCGCATCGATAAGCATGCCAAAACTGCGTGGCGTTGGATGTATCGCCCGGACATTTTTAATAATTTCATCCATCGCAATATCGCCTTCGATTACCGCTTGCAATGCATTATTGTTGAAAGCAGGCGTGGCGATAGTCATCGTCAAACGTCGGGAAGAAATATCCTGATAAGGCTCAGTAATGATGGTTGTTCTGGCATTGTTAGCCTCGATATACCATGGCCGGCTGGTAGGATCATATCCTTCAGGAATACCTGAAGGGTCGGAAGATAAAACATGCTTGTCAGTAAATGCAATGTCGACATTTAAGAAGTTTCCGGCTGCGGCAACTTGCTTAAGCAGTGCTACCGGGTCCGGGTGATTAACGTAAGGTGTAAGATTTGATATTTGCGCAATTCGCGTGGTAACCCACTGTTCTATTGTTGTAGTGTTACTTTCCGCTAAGGAAGTCAGGGTTGAGTTGATCGACTTTGTCGTCGCATTATTACTGATAAAATAGTTAATTGCGGTGTTCAAAGAAAGTGATAGCACCAGAATTGCGACCACGATAAATAATATTCGATTCCGAAAAGATGAGAGCATAAAGCGTCCTTGTGTCTCGAGGAATACAACTAAGCGTAATGGTGTAATAACCCATATATAATACTTTACTCAATCAGCAAAGGAAGACTTCATATAGGTTGAATACAGCGCTTTTATGTGGCTAATCATGCTGATGAATAAAAAGAAATGTAGAAATAAGGGGATACCGTCTTAACCTATTTAAATGTTTTATGGGATTCTACTTAATATATAAGAATGTAGTGAATTAAGAGAATTATCTTTACTTAAACAACGGCTTTAAATGAAATGATACATATAATAGATGAGCAATATTTATAATAAACTCACGAATAATTTGCGTAAATTATATAAATATATCTGTTCATACTTTTAGTTCATTTAACCTGGCTAAGACAGGGTCGCGATGACGGTACACAGAAACGGTGCGAGTGCTGGAAATGCCAGCAATCTACCTGCGACAGCACGCTCCACCGCGCACAAATGAAGCAGGGTGGTGCAAAAGTAGCCGTTTGATTCCCAAGGGCATTGACGCATCACTCGCTTAGTTTTAACCTTCTACTCCGTGATTCACATTCGTGAACGCATCGCAGGGCCGATATAGCTCAGTTGGTAGAGCAGCGCATTCGTAATGCGAAGGTCGTAGGTTCGACTCCTATTATCGGCACCATTTCAAACTCTTCCCAAGTCTACCGAAATCAACTTAAAGCCCGTATACTGCGGTTTATAGCCCGTATTTTATCTCCTGTTATCAACTGGACTCAACCGAAATCAAGTTACAGTTGGGGGCATAAGTGGGGGCATTCTGTGTTCGGTCCAGGGAGATGCCCCCAATGAAGCTAAATGCGCGACAGGTAGATGCAGCTAAACCCAGAGAAAAAGCCTACAAGCTGGCAGATGGTGCTGGTTTGTATCTTGAAGTCGTTCCCTCTGGTTCTCGATACTGGCGAATGAAATATCGCTTCAATGGAAAAGAGAAGCGTATGGCTTTTGGGGTCTATCCGGCAGTGTCCCTTGCACAAGCGAGGGCACTGCGTGATGAAGCCAAGAAAAAGCTGGCCGAGGGTATCGATCCATCGTTTGCCAAGAAAGAAGAAAAGCTAGTTCGAGATGTGCAACTCAATAATACGTTTCAGGCAGTGGCGCTTGAATGGCACGGAACGAAGGTGAGTCGATGGTCAGAAGGTTATGCTTCGGACATTATCGAAGCCTTCAATAAAGATATTTTCCCCTATATTGGCCAGCAGCCGGTGAATGAAATCAAACCTTTGGTTCTGCTGAATGTGCTGCGTCGAATGGAAAGCCGTGGTGCGACAGAGAAGGCTAAGAAGGTTCGCCAGCGCTGCAGTGAAGTCTTTCGTTACGCCATAGTTACCGGTCGTGCGGAATACAATCCTGCAGCGGATCTAACTAGCGCGATGTCAGGGCATGAATCGAAGCATTATCCCTTCCTTACTGTTGAGGAGTTACCAGACTTCTTTAAAGCTCTCGCAGGTTACACAGGAAGCCCGTTAGTTGTTCTTGCAGCACGTCTGCTGATCCTTACGGGAGTTCGCACTGGCGAGCTCAGAGGTGCTTTCTGGAGTGAGTTTGATCTTGAAAAAGCTGTGTGGGAAATACCTGCCGAGCGTATGAAGATGAAACGGCCTCATCTTGTCCCCATTTCTACCCAAGCGCTGGAAATTGTACAGCAACTCAAAGTGATGTCAGGGCAATATCCACTGGTGTTCCCAGGGCGTAATGATCCCCGCAAGACGATGAGTGAAGCGAGTATTAATCAGGTGTTCAAGCGGATTGGATATACGGGGAAGGTAACGGGGCATGGTTTCCGTCATACGATGAGTACGATTTTGCACGAGGAAGGGTTCAATACGGCTTGGATTGAGACGCAGCTGGCTCACGTTGATAAGAATGCGATTCGTGGAACTTATAACCACGCGTTGTATCTGGAAGGAAGGAGGGAGATGATGCAGTGGTATGCGGATTATATAGATAGTATTTTGAAATTTAAAATAGTCATAGCCTTATAACTTCCCCTTTCGGTTTAACGGATTTCGTGTTAGACAGAATGAAATCTCAAGTAGAGCTCCTCCATTTTGGAGGAACTCATTACCGGAAAGTTTTTTTTCCTGATTTGCAATTACACTTCATTCGGAAAAGTTATAGCTTTTTGTGCAGAGTCTGAAGGTATGGTTTCGCAAATAATGTTAAAAAGCCTTAACGCTACATTAAATAATACGAAATAATATAGGTATAGCGTCATGTGAAAGCGATAAAAATCATTAGTACTTCTCGAAGTTCATCCAGAATCAACCGATTGTTATAGTCACAAACGCATAGAGTTAAATGATTAAAATTCACTTCATCACACGAACACTACCCCTACACTCAGCATTTCGTCGAAAATGCCAAAGGAGCCCTTTCTATTAAGTGTTCGTACGCGCCATAAGTAGAACGATCGCATATTTTGGTCTGCCACATCTGGCAGTTCTCGATACGCTTTACCTCTAGATAAAAGAGCTGTACCGCAGTTTCCATCGAACTGCATCGGTCGAACTGGTCCCCATCCCACATTCCAGTAGTAAAGGTCGGCGACAACCTTATTTTTTGATGTTACCTCTAACTTCTTGTTACGAGGAACAACCTCGATCAGCTCGTGGCTAGGCATTGTGGGCAAAAAGAGTCGCCTTGGGTAAAGATCATGTTGCAAGTAGCCCAAACGATCCATATCGATCGGCATGGCCAGAGGCCAAGCCCTACTCTTTTCATCTGTGAATGAATATAGGGAGGGGGACATGAAGATGGTCATAGTACCAAGCGGCTCCGGCGCATAACTCTGAAGCGTTTGTCCGCTACACCAAAAGTCTTTTAGGTGCTCGGCCAAATTATCATCCCCGATGCATCCTCCTGAGACTTGATCCCAGCGAACGACCGAGACTTCAACACAGCGGTCAATTGAAATTCCGATTGGTGACGTGAAAGCTACTAGCTCGTCTCCAGGACATTCGGTTTGGACTTGTTCAATTAGGCCTTGGACTGTTGCATCTATTTCTTCGTTGCTACCATCGAAGCCACTTTGATGTGGAAACCAAGAAGGGCGCATTGGTCGTAGTAACGCAAGTGTTGGATGAACAGGCAGTGCAAGCAGAGCCATTTCTTCCATCCATTCTGGAGGAATGCCCCAAACCTCTTTGGCAACCGACAATGTACGGAGATAGGCGGAGATCATCCGTATTGCTGTTCTGGATGATATGTTACAGATGAAACCATCGCCGAAAGGTCGTGAAAAATACCAAGGGTCACCTTGAAAGGGAGCATCTGGATAAATGTCCTTGTTTAACGACCACTCAAACGCCATCTGGCGGACGAATGGAAAGCCCGTATTGCGCTCAGCGTTAGCCATAATGGTGTGAAAAATTCTAGGAAGATCAGCTCCTTGTACGCCGTTGAAATCCTGTGGAATAGCGAAGTTATCGTTCACCACCTCCAAACCGGCGATCGGTATATCGACCCGTAGACCAAGGCTCTCCAACAACAGATCTGAGAGGATAGACGGATTAGGAATGCTTTGTACCAATTTCTGGCTCGCCTTGTAATGATGCATCTGCATCGCTATCCAGAAGACGCAAAGTGTCTCCACCACTTCTGCCTCAAGCTTACGCGAGCTCAGAAACCTAAGTAACGCAGCCTCAGTTGTTGCTTTCGATGCTGATTCACCCAGCCGGGCGGCAAGTTCCTGCATGGTCCACCATCTTGTAGCGGTTGATGGCCAGCCGAGTCTGGCGATTAGAATGCTTAGGTCGTCCATCATTTTCCCATTGTCATCGAGGCATCAAGTTCTGTCGCCCAACGAGGACGTTCCAGAGGTAGGGTTCGGGTGTCTTCATGCACGCACTTGACCATCATTTCGGCAAACTTTACGGCATCTGCTACACGCCTCTGCTGCACATAGAAATAGACCATCAACTCCGTCGGTGCTATACGCGGTGGGACTGGCTCACCGAACAAACCGTAGGTAGTCGCAGCAACGAACTCATCGCAACGGCTCGGGAAGTACTTCACTACCATGTCCAACCTCTTACATGTATCTTCCTCTCTCTCCACAAAACTCATCCACCCGCCATTTCGAATCTGCGCCTGGACAAGATATTTCCACGCCGCTTTCGAGCCGCTCAGCCTACGTTTGGTCTCAAAAGCAAGGTCAGACAGATCGAAGATGCCCTTTTGCCGCCCCTCGTCTGACTGCAGCAAACCATCCAGAGCCGCGAGTAAGCGTTTACCCTGCCCGGAGCGCTCCCAGTGCTCATACCAAGCCCGAAGCACTCTCTTCTTTTCGTTATAGCTTGTTGACAGACTTACCAGCAACTGATCAAGTTTCTCTGGGGCAAAGGTGGTAACATCGCCAGTGTACGGATTGCTGTCGTTATCGTTGTTAGACGACCCAGTGCCCTGCAGCACACCAATATCCCAGCCGACATGCTCCCTAAGTACGCGTAGCTGTCCTGCGGCACCATCCTCACCATCACGTTCAAGCTGTATTAACTCGTCCTGAACGTCGGGATGAACTCCCGTACGCATGAGTGCATCCAGCGGCCAGCGATCTCTTACGCCCTGTTGCACATATACCCGTAGACTGTTCTCCGCATGCGACCATTCACCTGCGTGCGTGTGTTCCTCGTATTTTACGACCAAAGCCATCGGGCTGAGTTTTGCCAGCAGGTGGTCAGCAACTTCAAGCAGGTGCCTAGTGCCTTTTCCGTCTGTGTAGTCCAGCACGTGATGGATTTGTGGCGAAAGCAGACTGAGTAGCCGTCGAGCATCATCTGGTGCTGCATCAACCAAGTAACCAATAGCATCGACTGCGTTACTCAACGTGGGATCTTTACGATGCCCATAGCCGGTCGTAAGTTCCCAGACCTGTTTACAAAGCTCTTGTGCGTTGACATCTAACCCATGGGTCAAAGTGATGCCACATAACTGCAGAGGTGTCTGCAGATGTACGCTAGTCTCTTCGCGGATATCTGCATCCAGCATGACGCGTTGAGAATGGACGAAAGCTGCGGCCGCCTCATCACTCATCCTTGTCAGCAATCCTGCCGCGTATTGAGTGCGGAAGGAGGCACTGTCAAACCACTCGGATGTTGCTGCCGCTGTCAGGGTTGACTCAGTAAGTGCCACATCGTCACGGTTGAAGAGCAGGCAGCTACCAAGTCGAATGTCGCAGGCAACACGATGCAAGCCAGCCCGGAAGTCCTCTGCCGCTGAACTCGCGCTGTGACTCTGCCTAAAATGCCTGAACTTGCACGGTTTGAGGAGATTGAATAGCTCATGAAAATCCACAAATTCCCCTTGCCACCAACGTTCTGCAACTTGGGCTGCAATTTCTGAGAGAGCATCAAGGAAGCGACTGATGTTCGCCCTTTCCTCGTAACTGGGTGCTCGTACGAACTCGAAGGCGGTTTGATCCTCAGCTTTCATGCACAGGCTCAGATGCACACCGCTGAAGAACCAATGGTGTACCAGCGTATTAAGATTGTCTTTATGCTCGTAGTAGTTTCCCTTGAGCCACTCGACTGGAATAGCCTCATCTAATGGCTTCGAAGTCCGCTTACAGGCCGCTTCCATCGCTGCAACAAAGGGGGTTCGCATCAACTTACTGAAGTCATCGTGGTCGACGATACTTACTCCGGCCGTTGCAGCAGCACGAACGCAGAAGTCGCTTAGAACTCTCGTGTCCACATCAGGCTGTAGCGAAACAGCCGCTTCCATCAAGTCATCCAGATAACCCTCCTCAACCAGCATTCGGGCTCTGGGCATCCATACTATTTGGCTGCTTTCTCGAACTAACTGGGTAAAAGCCTCTGGGGTCGCTCCGATGGCACTAAGACGTGTGAATGCATCGACCAGAAACTGGAGTTCGTCAGCGCCCGTGGTGGTTGAATACCGATTGGAGAAGCGGATAAGGCCTCTAAAACGACGCAGGGTCTCCTCACCGCAGGTCTCGGCCATTACAGTTTGTCCACGTGCTTGCAAGGCTAAGCCGAGAGCTGCCACGTCCAAAATATCTGTTTCGTGTCGCGAAGCTATAGCCTCTTGAACAACCCCCTCATTGGCTGTCAGCGTCAGGGTAAATGATACTAGCCGGGCTATGTCGTCGCTCTGCATCTGAAATTCGCTGCCGTCAACCATCCGGGACTGCAGGTGTGCGAGCCGATATGCGTCTGCAAATGCACTGGTCTCCAGAGCTGCAACCAGTGCCTCGGATAGCAGCGTGTCAAAGAGTGATTGTGGATAGCCTTCCTCTAAACGAAGCATGATCCAGTCACGAGTTAGTCCAGTAATGAGATTTTCAGGATTACCCAACCTTGCCTGGACCGTCCAGAGCCAGTTAACACTAAGAGAAGGTGGCGCCTCAGTTTCCAGCCAGATCGCCACCGCTGGCATCAGGTTTTTGATACGCTCGCCGTAGTCAGAGGTCGAGCGTACAAAAACCGCCAGGCTCTCATGGAAGACCTTCAGACCAGCAGCCGATGAGTGCAGCAGATGTTCCACCCTGGCGACATCTGGCGGCGCAGCGCCCTGCTTAGCGGAGATCTCCAGAAAAGCAGCTTTGGGCCAAAAGAAGGGAAACGCACATACCAATCGCAGCGTGTCTTTGAGACTTGGTGGCAGCTCTTCCCACAACGATGCGTAGTAGAACTTTGCCTCTTTGGTCATGTCACCCTGTAGCCGCTCAATATTCCAGCTATCTAGGTCTCGTCCTGCATGCTCAAGCTCAGCTGTGGCATAGATGACGTGCAACGGGTGCCCGTTGGTTTTCTTACGAAGAGCGGTCGCAGCTTCTTGTAGCTGGCGTTCTGCTTGCTCCTCATCGTCGAACCGGATCAAGAGCCTGCCTTCGTCAACCGCCTTGTGAAGGTAGGACTTGATGGCGTTCTCGGACATCGCCGGTAATGTTCGCCAACCAGCCTTAGGTGCTACCGATAAGAGGTCTCTGGGCAGTTGAGCATCGGCGACTGGCTGTGTACCTACCAACAGAACCATGTTATCCGGGCAGGGAATAATCTGGGAGAACACATCATCCAGAGGCCGTTTGTCAGCGTTGTTAATACGCCAGACATGGTCTAGGCCATCCAGAACCAGTACAAACGGCTTGTCCTGACTCTTATAATAGGTTGCGCACGCTTCGAGGAGGCCTCTCAGATTACTGCTTGGCGCATCAACTTCCGGATGCATATGTTTGACCTGCGCCTCGATCGATTGCTCCACCACGTAGCTGTTCACTCGGTCTCGTCCCCGCTCGGTCGTCGAGAGGAAGTAGTGGTGCCGTACCGTGGGGACTCCCGATTCAGTAAGCATTTCACACAGTGCGCTCAAGTATGTGCTTTTCCCACGACCAGGAGGCCCTGTGAGCACTATTGTCTGCCCGGCCCCGGCAACCGTGTCACGTACGAATTCACGGTGGAACGTTTCATCAGGCACCTCATATCCGGGAGGCACAATAAAATCTTCAGGCAGAGGAGCCGGCGGCATTGCCCGCAGAATAGCGCGGATTTGCTCCAGAGAAATCCACCCTTCTGGCGGCGGGGAGTTTTTCTGAATCGACCAGTTCAAGGCGACATTTTTTAAGTTCGCAATGCCCTCTGGTGTGCTATGCAAGCGCAGTCGCGCATCGATCTCGTGTTCAAGTGATTCGAAACTCTTATCGCTGTGAACAATTTGCAACTGCTTGAAAAATAATTCGCACTTCTTTTCGTCGCCGAGTTCGGCGATAACCGCTAATCGCTGTGGTTCTGAAACTTTGGATAAGTCGATTTTTCCATCAGTCAGACAAGATTCGATGTCGGCATCGGGTCGGCGATTGGTCTTCAACGAGAGCTCTCCGAGGTGAGCAGAATCCAATTTAACAAACGCATCAAACCACTTACGTAGCATCGATCTCGATCGTTCAGTCTTTCCGGTCCTCTCCAACATCCACGCCCAATTCAGGGGGTGCTCGGTAGGATTAGGCGTATATTTCACCTGCTGGAGGTCAACGAGATCATTAGGGCGTTCGGCAACGATGTCATCCAGTCCGGTCGGAGCAACAGCCTCGTCGTCGCATTCAAACTTCACTCGGGTATAGCGTGTCGGCGCATCTAGCCAGTCACACAACAGTTTTAGCCCCTGTCTATTCTGATAGACATAGCCTGCAGCAGTAATTGCAGTGTTTTTGATTTCTTTAGACATTAAAGGGCCACCTGTGATCTGAATGCTTTACCACTGCTCTCGATAGCTGGCCTACTCACAGTTACTGAATGGAGTAGGACACATGGTCAGATTTATACTTTTAACTCTATGATGCTCTCATCACGTATAAGCGTCTAATTCCTACGAATACCGGCAGTATGCCCTTAGCTTCAATCGTGCGAATGCCAATGCGGGGCGGGCGTTGGAGCACGCAAGAGGGGCTGGTTATCAGCGATCTACATACGTTACGGCAACTGGAAGAGCACGTCATCCCCGTGGCTAAAGGATGCCCATAAAAAACGAACTCAACTCATCTAGTGTGCTGACTTACCACGACACGATGGGGCTGCTTACTCGCCATGAACTTACACGGTTCGATCTGACGGCGTATATCATTCTGTCCGGTGCTGAGGTAGACAGATCCTACCGCAGCATTACTGCGCGAAATGTCCGTGACCACGAGCTGGCTATGCTGGACTGAGCTCGTGAACTTTCTATGTGAGTCTATTTCAAGAAACATTATCCGTTAAAGACGGAAGTAGGCAACTTTGTTAATGCCTGGTCTCGTCAGCATGACGTACCGCCCCTTCAACGGCTATCAATTTCTACTGCTGGAGTAATCGTGAGGATACAGGAAGGGGGGTTATATGGAGTTCGTAGCAATAAATGGCTGGAGATATATGCCCGCTTAGTGCTTTGATTTCAACAGGAAGCAGGCCATGATGGATAATTAATGATATGTTTATGCACAGACAAAAGTGCAAGTGTTAATGATGAAAAATCATAAGATCAACTCCTTTGAGATACATATGAGTCCTAACAAACTCTTCGCAACAAATAAAAATAATGAGTGGTATATGTAATGGAAATATTGAAATTCCCCTCAGATTTTGCAGTGGTTCGTCTGGCGACGCTAAATATCAAAGGTCAGACTCCGAGACTTCTTTTTACTACGGTAACCTTGCTGACGTCTGACAGGATGCCGCCACCAGAAATGATTCGCGCTAAACCGCAGACTATTAATGATGAATGCAGAGTGTATTTCAAACGTGTAGTAATGACCAAAGATGCCGCCATCCAGTGGTACTTATCTCTGCGGGAAGGCGTGGCTTTCACGCCTGTGCCTGCAGATGAAGCGTCACACACCATTGAGGATAATCAGCCCCTTGCACTGTCTAAATTATTTGACGAAAGAACATGGCCAAATTTCAGCTTACCCATTGGCGAAAATCTCTTTTCTCATCCCTCTGCTCTAAACCATCCAGCTCCATTCATGGGAAATCAAAGTGGTCGTGTACATCGCAAGTTTGCTACCTTTGAGACGCCAGAAGTATTTCTAATGGATGACGATGCGGTCAAATTCGTTGAGCAGCATATGCATGTTGATTTGCGAGAGTACCAAGAGTACCTCGGAGGTGCAGTATTTGTAAGCCCTGAACCGCTTTTCAGGTACATTGAAAATTTCATGGTGCCAGAGCAGGAGGGCAAAACCGAGCGGATAATTTACCGCTTCATTCCCAGAGCGGGACAGACAGTTTCAGGTGTTGAAATAACCACCTTTGATATGGACACCAATCTGCTTACTAATTTCCAGACGCATGTGTTAAAAGAAGATGGATTACTTGATCTGGAAAAAGGTGTATGTGATGGACAGTATGGATTTATCGCTCGTCACCCCGATTACGGGATCTTGGCATACGCTCCTCCATCAGGGTTTATCCGAAGAATAGGCATGAAAATGGGAGTTTTGAGTGGACAGCGTAGAATTGTTAGTGTCCCCACTGGCGACAGCAAACGTGCTGAAACACTAACCTACTCTGCTACTGAGCATGCTGAATATACTGACACTTTGATTGGTGACCAGATTACAGAGCCTGAAGCGTTCAGAATAAAGAGAAGAAGCCATTATTACCGGCGTCAGCAAAAAAATGAAGCGGCAAAATTCAAGCAACACTGGTTTGAGGAAGGTAGTCGTGAAGAAGCTATACGTTTCTTTCAGGGGTTGATGAAACAGGCGCAGGAACGCGTACTCATCGCAGACCCATATTTCCAGGACATTCAGCTCGCACAGTATCTTTACGCGGTTCATCCCCATACCGTACCCGTTACGATTTTGTCGACTAAACGCGCATTTATCGACCATTCGCGTGCTGAAAGCATAAAACGTTTCAGACAGGGTATAGCACAGCTGAAGGAGAACCAAAATGTAAATGTTCTAACATACCTTCTTCCCCCTAACTGCCTGCATGATAGGTTTATTGTCATCGATGATAATGTATGGCTATCCGGGAACTCACTTAATTCCGTTGGCTTCCAGTCATCAATGGTAGTTAGGCTACCTGAACCTGAAGGCGTCATAAGAAAACTGACTGCGCTTATTGACAAAGGTATTCCTCTCGAATCGATTTCAGATGATGAGATTCAGTTTGATGGAGAGATTGAAGGAGAGGCGGATGTTTGATAATACAACGGAGTTAATTGTCGCTGTTGAACCAGAAAATCCTCTACATGAAAAAGCAATCTACTGGGGGAGTTCGCCCTTCGGAGATATCGGTAAATTTCCAACAATATCAGAGATATATGCTCGAAGCTTATCTGAAGAACCCATGCCTTTATCAATTTTTGTCAGTGCCGTGCGCAACGCAACAACGCGTATATGGATAATGGATGAATATTTTTTTACTTCCGGCAGCAAAAAAATAAAAACTACTATTCATGTCTCGAATATATGTGACTGGTTTCACAAAGATCTGATGGCTACAGATATCCGGATCCTGACAGGATCACACAGCGAAGTCACTGCGGATGATCTCAGCTTGGTAAGGATGCAGGCAGAAGATATCAACCGCAGCAAGCCAAAGCGGCAGACTAATTGCAAGATCGACATTAAAACGAATCTAACATCTGAAGATCTTAATTTCATTCATGACAGGTTCGCTATCGTTGATAACGAACTTTGGCACTTTGGAGGGACTGTAGGGGGTTATCAGAAAAATGTCAGCGCCGTCAGCCGTGGTTGGTGTGCGCTGGAAACTGGTGCGATCGAGTTCTTTAGATTAGTGTGGATTAAAGCCGGAGGATCATCTGATGATGTGGCCTGACACAAAACTTGCCTTACAGAAAAAAACTCAGCAATTTTCAGTGGATAAAAGCGCAGATGATTTCTTCTCTTGGTTAATAGCTTTTCCTGGTGTCGCACAGGAATGTGCACATGATGCGGTTGAATCGTGCTTCCATCAAGATGCAGAAACCCTGCTCACATTCATCAATGATCAAGCTAAAGGTAAAATAAGCGATGAAGAAAATGATGTTTTTCTTACTCTTGTTTGCGCGAGCGTACTGAATATCTCACCTAATATTGAAACATGGAAAGTCATCAGAAAAATTATTTCCAATTCGTGGGCGGCTGAAAATTGGATTAGCCAAGCTATGCTTGCGCTTTGTAAAACTGAAATAACCATTGCTGAGACATACACAACACTGATTAAGAATATTTTTTATGCTGTCGAGTCAAACACACTCAAATCTCAGTTTGAAAACAGGCAAAATGAGCGAAATGACTTCCTCGAATACTGGTCACAGCAGCAAAATAAGTTGGAGGAGATCTGGTGGCATCTTAGACGTTTTGACTCGTTTTCATTGGAGGAATCACGTCTTTTCCCGGTACTAGCCGAAATGGAACCAGATGAGTTTGCAGGTCTGCTTTCAAGTTCCCAGGATCCCTTTGTGATTCAGTCTGCACTGGCAGTATCTGGGGCAGGTCACTTCTCTCCACGGCTTAAGTTTTGGGAATTACTGATGCATTGCGCGCCAGTTGCATTCAGTAAAACTGGTACCTGGAATGGTGAACTCTTATTACCATTGCTTTTGTCCCATATCTATGACCGCCTAACAAATATTCCTGGTCGCTTGTTCCATGAGTTTGATCTTAGTGAGGAGGCATTCAAAAAGGAATTAAAGCCACTAACGTCGCACATAGGTAAGATCATAGGTGCAAGAGAAGATGCTGCTGGAATTGTTACTCGCTGGGGGGCTTGGCTTATGCGCAACTTCATGCAGGGCGAAGCTGAAATCAATAATCTTAAACGTCCCACTTATCTTTATGGAATGATGGTGGATGCCTTGGGGCAAAGTACTGGAAATTTAAGTCTTCCAGACAAGAGTCCGCAGGAAAGCCCTGCATGGGAAAGTATGTGTTACTTTGCATTACGCGCAAGTTTCGCCCATGAGAAGTGTCATACCGCGCCACCATTGGATGAGTTTAAAAATCTCTGGTATGCGGCAAAAAGTACTGATTATTTTCCTGCACTTATCAGAGCAAAAACGAAGTTGTCTTTACATTTTAGACGGGAGGGACTCCCAGTACCCGGTTTAACCGCACATGCTTTCGCTTTTATGTTTATCACGCCCGGAGCGACTTCAGAGAACTGGTTCGCAATGTGGCAGTCATCGTATTTCATGCGCGAAATCGCTGAATTTGGTAGTCATGACAGCAAGTCAGATGATTACTCTGACCGCCATGATGCTGGATCCCTGATGCTGATATTGTGCAGCACAGGAATAGCGGCATTCGACAACCTTGCGTATGAAGGCTGTAATGGCAACCAAGTTGCCTTGTCCGATGCGATCAACCTCTTTGAGCACCTATCCAGTGCGATAATGGAAATGATGGCTGTAGATGACTCGATTAATGTCCCACTTTGGAAGGGGCTTTATTTACATTTGTGCCTAAGACGACTTATCTGGGATAAGTCGATCATTAACAGGCCTGAACGTGACTTGTTCGATCATTGCACCCGACCGAACCTCAGCGATATTCTGGACTATTATAAAGCCGAGCCCATGGACCTATGCCGACTGCTCTCAAGCTGTTTGTCAAATGGCATTCCCTCCGCGACACTCAAAAAGGCCGTGGCAACAGCTGATATTAGTTTACAGGCTGTACTGGATAAACTTCACTATCTGAACAACCTTTCAGAAAGTAAATTTCCGCTGAATAAAGATCTCGTGCAGGATGTAGAAGGATTGATGTAGATTCTCCTTGTTGAATGAAAGTAGATGAATTAAACGTCCATTCGACTCAAAGTGCATAGACAGACAGTCTTATGGAAACCGTAGGGGACCATAAGATTGACAATTCTCATTTATTCCGCTGAGTAAATAATTCTAAGGCAGACTTTAAATATCTGCCTTTTTTTGCTTACATTGGATATCTCTCTGTAGCAACAGGACATAGTCGCCATCTCATTGATATAGCTGATAAAATCTTAACGACGAGACGCTGATCTCTGGGGTATTATCATTTCATATTTGTTTTGTTCAATTCAATAATTACATTTCTTGAGATCTACCAACATTGAAAATGACTTGAACAATTTATGATTTAGTTTGCGATATAAGTCACATAATTTTTTCCACAAATATATTTGTGAGTTTAAAGAGGCCTTTGGCTGCCAAAGGCCAGTTTCAATTCTTTTTGCAAAAAATATATTTGGCTTAATCTACTGTAATATCATCGCTTAGTATCACGATTCCATGAAATATGTTCCCATTCGTCATTCTGTTGCCACCAGGCACCTTCAGATCTACGCCAACAACTTTGGTCATTATCTCCTCCTGGCCATGTATTTCTCTCTCCAATCAATAACCAAAATGGGGTTAGTGCTTCTTTCGCACAATATTTTTTCAGTGCTTCTTCACATATTAGAACTGCAGATGCATTTTTAACTGGCCCTAAAACCTTGATTATCTCATTGCCAGCGATATCGATCCAAGAACTCGTGCTGTTTTCTGCAAGCTTGATAGATAAACCATCAGATAACCATCTTTGAGGCATATATAATTCAAAACCTTCTTGCATTGTTTTATCTAGATGGCTTTCCCAAATGTACCTTGCGACAGGGTTGGAATACTTTACTCCTGATGAGTTTCGTAGTTCTCTAGTAAATTGTTCAGACTTCCAAGTACCTCTCCAATAGGCCTCCAAAAAGAAAGGACCATCTATAAAATCTTGAGGTTGTAAGTCTGAAACATCCAGTGACTGATGTTCTTTTAGATCTGCGACAAAATTTTCTATATAATTTGATTTTACAAATGCGCAATAGATAAAGCGAAACTCTTCATAACGAGCATTATGCATTCCTCGCTGAGGTTCGGGGTAATTTTGCCTTTCACAATTATATTCATAAAGTGACCTGCTCCCCGTTGATTAACACACCGCGATGTTAGTAATGTCTTCATAAGCCACATGAGGACATCCCCATGAAGAAGCGTTTTTCCGACGAACAGATCATCAGTATCCTCCGCGAGGCTGAAGC
>Ga0209370_1001343_pt1 | contig 22254 bp, 17 predicted proteins | sample AgamicAtPrz_FD_187164 | JGI IMG/M metagenome (GOLD analysis project Ga0209370, IMG submission 187164) | Agave microbial communities from Guanajuato, Mexico - At.P.rz (SPAdes) (version 2) | ecosystem: Host-associated > Plants > Phyllosphere > Phylloplane/Leaf | place: Guanajuato, Mexico... | reverse complement strand
CCAGCAGGTCAGCAGGGCCGATCTGCTGCGGCTGCTTTCACACCTGCAGCACTATGTGCCGGAGCCCGGCGCGGCTGATGACTTCGTCCTTGGCCAGCAACTGGAGCAGTTGCTGCTGACCATCAGCGTGCGTAGCGGTACCCGCCGCTTCATTGGCGGTGACGACGAAGACATGATCAACCTGATCGAGCAGGTGTTCAGGTTCATTGCAAGTGATGACAATCTGCCCATTTGCCTGCGAGCAGTGCTGGCGCGCCTGCAGATCCCGCTGCTCAAGGTGGCGCTGCTGGACAGGGGGCTGCTCAGCCGCGCCAGCCATCCCGCCCGACGGCTGCTCAACGAATTGGCGGCGGCGGGGCTCGGCTGCGACCCGCGCGAGCAAGGGCAGGGTGATGCCTTGCAACTGCGCGCAGAACATGTGGTTCAGCGCTTGCTCATCGATTTTGCCGAAGACTCGCGTCTGTTCGGTGAGCTGCTCGAGGACTTTCTCGGGCAGACCCAGCATGAACGGCGGCGTACCGAGCTGTTCGAGCAGCGCACTCGGGACGCCGAAGAAGGGCGGGCCAATGCCTCGCTCGCCAGGCGACAGGTGCAACAGGTGCTCAGCCAGCGTCTGCGCGGACGTGTGTGGCCGCAGGCAGTGGTACAGATGCTGAGCAACAACTGGAGCCAGGTCATGATGCTGGCCTGGCTCAGGCACGGAGAAACCTCTCTGGGCTGGCGCAATGCTCTGCAGACCCTTGATACGTTGCTGGCCAGTGTGATGCCATCGCTTGCGCCGCAGGTCCTGATGCATCAGGTACCGCCGTTGCTCAAGTCACTGCGCGATGGGCTGGCCAGTGTTGGCACCGATTCGCTGGTGACCCGTGAATTTTTCCGCAAACTCCAACAACTGCACCTACGTGCTTATGCAGGTGACGCCGAGATAGACGAGGACGACATCCTGGTTACCCAGGACATCCTGGTGACGTTGGCCGAAGAGGCAGACGGGCCTGGGCTGCAACCGGCCGGTGAGCAGGGCAAGGTCTCGCAGAAGGTGCAACGCTTGCGCATGGGCACCTGGATTGAAGTGTCCGATGACGGTGGCATCCAGCGCTGCAAGTTAGTGGCTCGCCTGGACAGCTGCGACAAGCTCGTCTTTGCCAATCGCAGCGGCATGAAAGTGCGGGAGTGGAGTGGCGCCGGCCTTGACCAGGCCCTGGAAGCCGGCACTGTCCGCGTACTGGATGACGGCCCTTTATTCGAGCGCGCCCTGGAAGCGGTCATAGAGACTTTACGCAGGAGCGGGCAGGCCGCCTTGTGACGATTACCGTGTCAACGACAGCGGCGGCAGGGCATACTGACGCTCTGTGCAGCACTTTTCAGGACAGGCCCCATGCAATTGGACCGTGCCACTGGCTGGTTCCACGGAGACGGAATCACCCACTGCCCCTCACCGAATTTCAATGTTCGCCCGCAAGGTGAGCACATTTCTCTGCTGGTGCTTCACAACATCAGCTTGCCGCCGGCCAACTTCGGCGGCGGTTACGTCCAGGCGTTCTTCCAGAACCGACTCGATCCGAACGCTCACCCCTATTTCGCCACCATCGAGCACCTGAAGGTATCTGCGCACCTGTTCATCGAGCGTGGAGGCGCGGTGACCCAGTTCGTCTCGTTGCACGACCGCGCCTGGCATGCGGGCGTCTCCTGTTTCGACGGCCGTGAGGGATGCAACGACTTCTCGATCGGCATCGAGCTCGAGGGCACTGACCACATACCCTATACCGAGGCGCAGTACCTGACCCTCGACCGCTTGACGCGTCACATCCGTAAGGCCTGGCCGGCCATTACCCCCGAGCGTATTCAAGGGCACAGCGACATCGCCCCCCAGCGCAAGACCGACCCCGGCCCTGCCTTCGACTGGGAGCGGTACCGCCAGGCGTTACAGCGCAATGAGGGCTGAAGTATGAGTTTTCTGGTATTGATCCTGGTGCTGTGGTTCGAGAAGTTTTCGGGCTTGCGCCATCTGGTCCAGCGTGACGGTTTCTTCCTTGGCGAACTGGCGCGCCTTGAGCGCAGAGGTGGGCTGCCTGCAGGGTGGGTGCTGGCCGCTGTGGTGCTGGCGCCGGTGGTGGTGCTGTCACTGCTGTTGCATGTGCTTGAGCCCGTTGCCTACGGCCTGCTGGCCTTGCCAGTGCATCTTCTGGTGCTGGTCTATAGCCTGGGGCGTGGCGATGCCAAGGCTTCCCTCGGGCCTTTGCGTGACGCCTGGCACAGGGGCGATGAACAGGCCGCGCTGCACGTAGCCGCACGTGACCTGGGGGTCGTGGCCGATGGGCCCCGCAGCCTGCGCGAACGCCTGCAAAGCAGGCTGCTGTGGGAGGCCTATCAGGGCTTTTTCGCCGTCATCTTTTGGTACTTCCTGCTGGGCCCAGCCGTCGCGCTAGCTTACCGCCTTCTGGCGTTGTGCCAAGCGCACAGTCAGCGACCCGCACTCCAGCAACGTGCCGAGCAGCTTCGCCATCTCATGGACTGGGTGCCGGTCAGGGTGGTGGCATTGAGCTTTGCTTTGGTCGGCAACTTCGTCGCCGTTGCCCGCGAAATGTTGCACGAACTGTTGAACTGGCATATCAGCGCCGCGCACCTGGTGGCCCGCATCGGGCGCATTGCAGATGACGGCAGTCATGCCGGCACTGCCGGCGACAATGAAGGTGGGGCGCGGCGCCTGGACAGCCTGTGGGACCTGGTGCTGCGTTGTGGTGTGCTGTGGTATGCCGCTTTCGCGTTGTGGACCGTGTTGGCCTGACCACGTAGGCCGGGCCTGTGCGAGTCAGCCCAGGGCTTGCCAACCAAACAGCTCGCAGGCGTTGCGCGTGCTCGCTTCGGCCAATTGCTCGACGGGCACGCCCATCGACTCGGCCAGCGAGTGTGCGATGTCTGGCAGGTGCTCGGGACTGTTGCGCACCCCAGGATGCATGACCGGCGCCATGTCCGGTGCGTCGGTCTCCAGCACCACGCTGTCGAGCGGTAAGCGGGCAACCGTACGGCGCAGCCGCACGGCCTGGGGCCAGGTCGCCGCGCCGCCCAGCCCAAGCCGAAAGCCTAGCTTGATGTACTCACGTGCCTCTTCGTAACTGCCGGCGAACGCATGGATGATACCCGCCCGCATCGGCCTGTAGCGCTTGAGGGCGGCAATCACCTGGGCGTGGCTGCGGCGTACGTGCAGCAGGGCCGGTAACTGGAAATCGCACGCCATTTGCAACTGTGCCTCGAACAACCGTTGCTGACGGACCTTGTCCAGTTCAGGCAGGTAGTAATCCAGTCCGAACTCGCCTACCGCACACAGACGGCTGTCGCCACGCAAGCGCTCCAACCAGGCGCGTAACTGCTCGATGTGGCAGGGTTGATGCTCTTCAAGGTAGACCGGGTGCAGGCCAAGCGCCGCCGCCAGGCGCGAGTCGCTGCAGGCCAGGTCCCATACCCGCTGAAAGTTGGCCTGATGAACCCCCAGCACCACCATTCGCTCGACGCCTCGCGCGCTTGCGCGGGCCATCAGGCTCGGGCGGTCGGCGTCGAAGTCGGGGAAGTCCAGGTGCGTGTGGGTGTCGATCAGGCGCAGGTTCATGGCGCGTCGATTCGCTGCTTGAAGGTACGCGCTACCGCATGCACGCCGGGTTCATAGCGTTTGTCTTCGATTGCGGCAAGTGCCAGCTCCAGTGCCTTGGCGGCCATGTCACCATGACGCTGGGCCATGGCATTGACCGGCAGCGGCAAGAAATCGAGCAGTTGGTTGTCGCCGAAAGTGCCCAGCTGCAACCGGCGCGATTCGATGGGCTGGGCGTGCAGCGCGTCGAACACCCCCTGCAGGAGCACGTACGAGGTGGTGATCAAGGCATCGGGCAGGTGGCCCAGCTCATCGATCAATTGCTGCATGAGCCGCTGCCCGCACTCTCGGCTGAACGCTTCGCCCTGGTAGCGGCGCACCTCACCGGCAAAGCCCTGCAGCGCATCGTCGAAACCACCGGCGCGGGCCTGGCTGACCGACAGTTCAGGGCGTGCGCCGATCAGGGCGATGCTGCTTGGCGCGGTGCTCAACAGGCTGGCCGCCAGACGACGACTGGCATCATGGTCATCGCTGATCACCGAGCAAAAATACCGTGGATCCAGACCGCGGTCGATGGCGATGACCGGCAGGCCCTTGTCTTGCAGTTCGCGGTAGCTCTGGTCTTGCGGCGGTAGGCAGCTGGCGACGAACAAGGCATCGCAGCGGCGTGCCCGGAACAGCTGCTGCAACTGGCGTTCGCTGTCGGGCTGGTCATCACTGCTGGCGATCAGCAACTGATAGCCCCGGGCCCGGGCGCCTTGCTCAAGGCGCTTGGCAATACGCGCATAGCTGGGATTCTCAAGGTCCGGGAGAATGAAGCCGAGCGTACGGGTGTGCCGGCTGCGCAAACCAGCGGCCTGGGGGTTGGGCGTGAAGCCATGGGCCTGCACCACCGCCTGCACGCGCTCCACGGTGCTGTTGCTGATGCGTTGCTGTTCGGCCTTGCCATTGATGACGTAACTGGCGGTGGTGACGGACACACCGGCCAGACGGGCGATATCGCTGAGTTTCACCGAGTTTTCCTTGTTATGACCAAAGCTGGCTGTGGGCGATGACCAGGCAGTTTGACCCTGATACCCCAGCGAGCGCAGGCGACCATTGTCGCAATTGTCCGACAGGATGGGGCTTTTTCATCGGCAGATTATCGAGTAACGTGGCCGCCTGGTCAGATTAAACGTTTCAGCCTCCTGATTTTCTGCATCTGCTGCCCACTGTGCAAGGCGGTTGAACTGGCCATTTCCGTGAATTTCACAACAATACTCCAGTACCCATCCGGGAACTGCAAAGGGAGAAGGTCATGCTCGAGCTCGCCAAGGAGCAGATAGCCATGGGCCAGACGGCCCCCGACAAGGCGCACGCATTGCGCCTGCTGGCGGATCGCCTGGTCGCCGACGGACTGGTCGCCGAGGGCTACCTGCAAGGGTTGCAGGACCGCGAGGCGCAAGGTTCCACGTTCCTTGGCCAGGGCATCGCCATCCCCCACGGTACGCCGCAGACCCGCGACCTGGTGCACACCACAGGCGTGCGTCTGTTGCAGTTCCCCGAGGGTGTGGACTGGGGCGATGGGCAGATTGTGTACTTGGCCATTGGTATCGCTGCGCGCTCTGACGAGCACTTGCGCCTGCTGCAATTACTGACCCGCGCCCTGGGCGAAACCGATCTGGCCGAGGCCCTGCGCCGTGCCGGCTCGGCCGAGGCCTTGCTCAAACTGCTGCAGGGTGCACCGCAGGAGTTGGCGCTCGATGCGCAGTTGGTCGCCTTGAACCTTCCAGCCGAAGATTTCGATGAGCTGGCCTGGCGCGGTGCGCGCTTGTTGCAGCGCGCCAACTGCGTGGACAGCGGCTTTGCTGCCGTACTGCAACAGGCAGAGCCGCTGCCGCTGGGAGAGGGTTTGTGGTGGCTGCACAGCGAACGTCAGGTTCGCCAGCCAGGCCTGGCCTTCGTCACCCCGGCACAACCTGTGCGCTACCGCGATCAACCCCTGACGGGTCTGTTCTGCCTGGCCAGCCTGGGGGCTGCCCACCAGGCCTTGCTTGAGCGGTTGTGCGAAGTGTTGATCGAAGGCCGTGGGCAGATGCTTTACCAGGCCACCAGCAGCCGCGCCGTGCTCGAAGTGCTCGGCGGCGAGTCGCCTGCCGACTGGCCGAGCGCGCGCATCCTGCTGGCCAACGCCCACGGCCTGCATGCTCGCCCAGCCAAGGTGCTGGCGCAGCTGGCCAAACGTTTCGAGGGCGACATTCGCGTCCGCGTGGTCGACAGCGGTCAGCCTGGCGTGTCGGTGAAAAGCCTGAGCAAGCTGTTGAGCCTTGGCGCGCGCCGCGGCCAGGAACTGGAGCTGGTGGCCGAGCCTGCTATCGCCGCCGATGCCCTGCCTGCGTTGCTGGCAGCCATCGAGCAGGGTTTGGGTGAGGAGGTGGAAGCGCTGCCGCTTGTTGCAGAGGCCCCTGCGCAGCCAGCAGTCGAAACGGCGAAGGCGCCGGCGGCCGGCAGCCGCGTGCAGGGTGTGGGCGCTGCCCCAGGTATCGCATGCGGCCCTGCCCACGTCGTGACCGAACGCACGTTCGACTACCCGCTGCGCGGCGAGTCGTACGATCAGGAACGACACAAACTGACCCAGGCCGTGGCTACCGTCAGTGCCGACCTTCAGGTGCTGGTGCAGCGCAGCGACGCGGCCATCGGCGAGATTTTCGTCACCCATCAGGAAATGCTGGCCGACCCGGCCCTGACCGACGACGTCGAGCAGCGCCTGGCCCAAGGGGAAAGTGCCGCCGCCGCGTGGATGGCGGTGATCGAATCAGCGGCCAGCCAGCAAGAAGCGCTGCACGACGCGTTGCTGGCCGAACGGGCCGCTGACCTGCGCGATGTGGGTCGCCGCGTATTGGCCCAGCTGTGCGGCGTCCAGACGCAGAGCGAGCCTGACCAACCTTACGTGCTGGTGATGAGCGAGGTTGGACCCTCCGATGTCGCCAGGCTCGACCCGGCGCGGGTTGCCGGTATTGTTACAGCCCAGGGTGGCGCCACCGCGCACAGCGCCATCGTCGCCCGGGCGCTGGGTATTCCTGCCGTAGTCGGAGCAGGCCCCGGCGTGCTGCTGCTGGAGAATGGCACACCGCTGCTGCTCGACGGCCAACGCGGTGTGGTCAACGTCGCGCCGCCAGCCGAAGAGCTGCAGCGTGCCCTGGCCGAGCGTGACGTGCGTGAGCAGCGTCTGCAAGCCGCCTGGGCCAACCGTTTCGACCCTGCAGTGACCCGTGATGGTCATGCCATTGAGGTCTTCGCCAACATCGGTGAAAGCAGCGGTATCGACAAGGTGGTGGAGCAGGGGGCCGAAGGCGTCGGCCTGTTGCGCACCGAACTGATTTTCATGGCCCACTCTCAGGCGCCGGATGTGGCCACCCAAGAAGCCGAGTACCGCCGCGTGCTCGATGGCCTGGACGGGCGCCCGCTGGTGGTGCGAACCCTGGACGTAGGCGGCGACAAACCGCTGCCGTACTGGCCGATCGCCGCAGAAGAGAACCCGTTCCTCGGCGTGCGCGGCGTGCGTCTGACCCTGCAGCGCCCGCAGGTGATGGAAGACCAACTGCGGGCCCTGCTGCGCGCCGCAGATCAACGCCCTTTGCGCATCATGTTCCCCATGGTCGGGCAGATACACGAGTGGCGCGAGGCCCGTGCGATGGTCGAGCGCCTGCGCACGGAAATACCCGTGGCAGACCTGCAGGTGGGCATCATGGTCGAGGTGCCTTCGGCAGCCCTGCTGGCGCCGCAACTGGCGCGCGAGGTGGACTTCTTCAGCATCGGCACCAATGACCTGACCCAATACACCCTGGCCATCGACCGTGGCCACCCCAGCCTGTCTGCCCAGGCCGATGGGCTGCACCCTGCGGTCCTCAGCCTGATCGACATGACGGTGCGCGCCGCCCACGCCCATGGCAAGTGGGTGGGGGTGTGCGGCGAACTGGCGGCTGACCCGCAGGCCGTCGCGGTGCTGCTGGGGCTTGAAGTGGATGAGCTGAGCGTGGCATCGCGCAGCGTTGCCGAAGTCAAGGCCCTGGTGCGCCAGGCCGATTCCCGTACAGCCCGCGCCTTGGCGCGTGAGGCCTTGCAACAAGACAGCGCCGCCGCGGTTCGCGCGCTGGTGGAGCGTTATTGAATGGCCAAGATCCTGACCCTGACCCTTAACCCCGCCGTGGACATCACCATCGGGCTCGACAGCCTGCGCCCCGGTCACGTCAACCGCAGCCAGGCCCAGCACAGTCACGCGGCTGGCAAGGGCCTGAACGTCGCCCAGGTGCTGGCCGACCTGGGCCATAGCGTGACCGTCAGTGGCTTTCTCGGGCAGGACAACCTGCCGGCGTTCGAGGCGCTGATCGACTGGCGCGGCTTCTGCGATTGCTTCGTGCGCGTGCCTGGGGAAACCCGCAGCAACCTCAAGCTGGTCGAGGCCGATGGCCGCGTCACCGACATCAACGGTTTGGGCCCGGAAGTGGACGCGGCCGCTTGCGATGCCTTGCTGCGCCTGTTGCGCCAGCACGCGCCGGGGCACGATGCCGTGGTCGTTGCTGGCAGCCTGCCACGCGGGATCAGCCCTCAATGGTTTGGTGACTTGCTCGATGAACTCAAGGCGATGGGTTTGAAAGTGGCCCTCGACACCAGCGGCCAGGCGCTGCGCGTCGGTCTGCAAAGCCTGCCCTGGCTGGTCAAGCCCAATACCGAAGAATTGGGCGAAGCCCTGGGCACGCCCGTGGACGATGCCGGCCAACAGCGACGGGCTGCCCGCCAGCTACTGGACGAGGGCGTCGAGCACGTGGTGGTCTCAGCCGGCGAGCACGGGGTGCGCTGGTTCGCCCGTGACTTCACCCTGGTGGCGGTACCGCCCAAGGTGAACGTGGCCAGCACGGTCGGTGCCGGGGACTCCCTCGTGGCCGGCATGGTTCACGGGCTGTTGCAGGGTGAAGCCGCGTCGCGCACCTTGGCCCGCGCCACCGCCATCGCCGCACAGGCCGTCACCCAGGTGGGTTTCGGCATCAATGACCATGACCAGTTGGCCCGCCTGCAAGCCGCCGTGAGCCTGACAGAACAACAAGAGGGTTGCCAATGAACATTGTCATTCTCACCGCCTGCCCCAATGGCCAGGTATCGAGCGTACTCAGCGCTCGCCTGCTGGCGGCTGCGGCCCAGCGCCGTGGCTGGACCACCCAGGTCGAGGTGCAGGATGCCGAGCATCCCGAACGACAGCTCGACGCAGCACAGATCGCTGCCGCCGACTGGGTGCTGGTGGTCAGCACCGGCCCGGTGGACCTGAGCCGTTTTGTCGGCAAGCGTGTGTATCAGAGCACGCCGTCCCAGGCATTGGCTGACCGCGAAGGCTTTCTCGACGAAGCAGCCGCCAATGCGCAGCCGCTGACGGCCGTAGCATCGGATGTCGCTACCCGCGATGAAGTGCGCATCGTTGCAGTCACTGCGTGCCCGACTGGCGTCGCCCACACCTTCATGGCGGCCGAAGCCCTGCAACAGGCCGCGCAGCAGATGGGGTACCAGCTCACCGTTGAAACCCAAGGCTCGGTCGGGGCACGCAACCCGCTTTCGGCCGAAGCCATCGCAGCGGCCGACGTGGTGCTGCTGGCCGCTGACATCGAGGTGCCCGCCGCGCGCTTTGCGGGCAAGCGCATCTACCGCTGCGGTACTGGCATTGCGCTCAAGCAGGCCCGCGCCACCCTGGACAAGGCGCTGGCCGAAGCCAAGGTGGAGGAGGGTGGGGCTGCTTCGGCCAGCGCCGCCGCCAGCAAGGGCGAAAAGACCGGCGTCTACAAGCACCTGCTGACCGGTGTCTCGTTCATGCTGCCCATGGTCGTGGCCGGGGGCCTGCTGATCGCCTTGTCGTTCGTGTTCGGCATCGAAGCCTACAAGGAAGCGGGGACGCTACCGGCTGCGCTGATGCAGATCGGCGGCGAAGCGGCGTTCAAGCTGATGGTGCCACTGCTGGCCGGTTATATCGCCTGGTCCATCGCCGATCGGCCGGGGTTGGCCCCAGGCATGATCGGCGGTCTGCTGGCCAGCACCCTGGGCGCCGGCTTCATTGGCGGCATCGTGGCAGGCTTTCTGGCCGGCTACAGCGCCAAGGCCATTGCCCGCTGGGCGAAGCTGCCCACCAGCCTGGAGGCGCTCAAACCGATCCTGATCATTCCTTTGCTGGCGAGCCTGTTCACCGGGCTGGTGATGATCTACGTGGTGGGGCAGCCCGTGGCGGCCATGCTTGAAGGCCTTACGCGGTTTCTCGACAGCATGGGCACTACCAACGCGATCCTGCTGGGGCTGCTGCTCGGTGGCATGATGTGCATCGACCTCGGCGGGCCGATCAACAAGGCCGCCTATGCGTTCTCGGTAGGGTTGCTGGCCTCTTCGAGCTATGCCCCGATGGCGGCCACCATGGCCGCTGGCATGGTGCCGCCGATCGGCCTGGGCCTTGCCACGTTCCTGGCCAGGCGCAAATTCGCCCAGAGCGAGCGGGAGGCAGGCAAGGCAGCGTTGGCGCTGGGGCTGTGCTTCATTTCCGAAGGGGCCATTCCATTCGCCGCCAAGGACCCGCTTCGAGTAATCCCGGCGAGCCTGGCAGGGGGCGCGCTGACCGGAGCGTTGTCCATGTACTTTGGTTGCAAGCTCATGGCGCCACACGGTGGCCTGTTCGTTCTGCTGATCCCGAACGCCATCAACCATGCCGCGTTGTACCTGTTGGCGATTGTCGCAGGCAGCTTGCTGACGGCGGTGGTGTATGCGCTGATCAAGAAGAATGAAAACGTCGAGTTGATGGTGGCGCCGGCCAAGGGGTAGGGTTGCTCAGCGGCAGCCTTCTCGGCTACGGATGCCGTTCATCGGGCTTGCTGGCTTGCACATGAAGTGCAAGGCGATCCGATGAATACGTCAACTCCGACATTACGCGATCACTGTGGGAGCAACTGTCTTGCCCGATTTATTTAAAATCTAGCCCGCCCCCCCCAGGGGGCGCGCTTGTCGCGCGGCCACGGGCGAAGCCCGTGCCATCCAGCGCGGTATTGGATTGATGGGCAAGCCCGCTCCTGTATGAGTTACGTCGGCTTCCTGCTCTAGGTCCGCATAGGCTGTGGCAAGACCAGATCAAGCCAAGGCTTGCCCGTCCTTAGCATGGCATTGAGCCGTACGATCAATACCCGCATACAGGCTACGAGGGCGACCTTGGCAACTTTTCCGCGTCCGCGCAGCGCCTCATAACGAGCCTTGAGTGCTGGGTTGTACTTTATCGCCACAAGGCATGACATATACAACGATCGCCTGGCCTCAAACCGCCCGCCCGAGATAGAGCGTTTGCCCACGGATTTTCCGCTGTCGTGGTTAAAAGGCGCCACCCCGACCAACGAGGCTATTTCTTTGGACTCTACACGCCCCAGTTCTGGCAGAAGTGTTATCAGCTTGCCCGCCGTTACCAGCCCAATGCCTTTGACCTGGACCAGCTGAGTAACCCGTTCATCTTTCAGGGCTTCCGTTTGCTGGCTGATCGCTTGCTCAATCAGCTTGATCTGCGACTTGAAGTGCTGAAGGTTGGCTTTCAGAAAGTCGGACACCGCGCTGAACTGCGCCTGTTTCAGGCGCCTGCGGTCGTCATCACGCTGCTGAACCAGCCGATCACGTTGCTGCAGCAATTCTCGCAACAGCGCACGCTCCGGGCTGATCCGCAGGGTGGGCTGGTCTGGAATGACCTCAGCGTAGTGGGCCAGTACTTCGGCATCGATGGCGTCGGTCTTGGCTTTGACTCCGATGGATTCTGCGAACGCTCGGGCTCGCCTGGGATTGACGCGTATGACCTTGTAGCCCGCGTCCTGCAAGAACCTCAGGATATTACGCTCATAGCCACCTGTGGCCTCCAGCAGAACACGCTTTATGCTGAGACCGCAAAGGCCATCGAGCAACGCTTCGAATCCCGCTGGATCATTGCTTACATGAAGTCTGGCGCCCTGAGGCCGTACCGCAGCATCAAGCGAAAGACTAGAAACATCGATACCCAGGTAGGAAACCATCGCCTAAATCTCCTAAACTCAACACTGTGAGAGGACTTTGGCTTGGCCCACGCTTGTGATTCGAGATCAGAGCCGCGTCCAACTGTTCGGGCTCTCGCCAAAGTGGAACGGTGAATGGCAGCTTGTGCTCCCACTCGTGCTCAAGGCACCTGCGGCCTTCAGCTTGCCATTCACCGCTCTCACTCCAGATTCTAATCTCTAATCAAGACACAAGCGGCCTCGTGCCGCGATGGGCCGCGCAGCGGCCCCGGCTTTTGAGAGAGACAGTTTTACAGCCTTTGACTTGGGACGCTCCCACCCGGAAGTTCGCTAGCTTCTAAGTCGGCGCAGGCAGTTGCTCTTTGAAGAGTTGCTCAGCTACATGACACCTGAAGGCCAGCACTATCAGAGTGGGGCCGCTTTGCGGCCCATCGCGGCCGGTCCGGCGCCCCGGCAAGGCCGCTCCTACCCGGAAGTTTGCTAGCCTCCAAGTCGGCGCAAGCAGTTGCTCTTTGAAGAATTGCTCACCTTCATGACACCCGAAGGCCAGCGCTATCAGGGGTGGGACCGGCCGCGATGGGCCGCGCAGCGGCCCCGGGTTTTGAGCAGGCGCGAGGTTTCATCTCCCTCCTCAAGCCTGAAACCTCAAAGCCGGGGCCTCACCTAATCAACCCCCACAAACCCACCTGTCTGATGCTGCCAAAGCCGCGCATACAACCCCCGCTGCTCCAGCAACTGCGCATGGCTGCCCACTTCCACGATGCGACCTTTGTCCAGCACTACCAGCCGGTCCATGCGGGCAATGGTGGAAAGCCGGTGGGCGATGGCGATCACGGTCTTGCCCTGCATCAGCGTTTCCAGGCTCTCCTGAATCGCCGCTTCCACCTCCGAATCCAGCGCCGATGTGGCCTCATCCATGATCAGAATCGGCGCGTTCTTCAGCAGCACCCGGGCAATCGCGATGCGCTGGCGCTGGCCGCCGGACAATTTCACCCCACGCTCACCCACATGCGCATCTAGGCCGGTACGGCCCTGGGCGTCCGACAAGTGAGGGATGAACTCATCGGCGCGGGCGCGGCGCACCGCTTCCTGCAACTGGGCGTCAGTCGCATCCGGACGGCCGTACAGCAGGTTCTCGCGGATCGAACGGTGCAGCAACGATGTGTCCTGGGTAATCATGCCGATCTGCGCACGCAGGCTTGCCTGGCTCACCTGCGCAATGTCCTGGTCATCGATCAGAATCTGCCCACCCTGCACGTCGTACAGACGCAACAGCAAATTCACCAGGGTCGATTTCCCGGCCCCCGACGGCCCAATCAACCCGATCTTTTCCCCGGGCCTGATCGCCAAGTTCAGCCCCTCGATCACATTCCTCGCCTCCCCATAATGAAAGCGCACGTTCTCGAACCGCACGGCGCCCTGGGTGACCTTCAAGGCCGGGGCAGCAGGGCGGTCGGTGACGGTGACGGGCTGGGCGATGGTCTGCAGGCCATCCTGCACCATGCCAATGTTCTCGAAAATGCCGTTGACCACCCACATGATCCACCCCGACATGTTCACGATGCGGATGACCAAACCCGTCGCCAAGGCAATGGCCCCCACGGTGATCAGCGACTGGCTCCACAGCCACAGGGCGAGCCCGGTAGTGCCGACGACCAGCAAGCCGTTCAACGTTGTGATGACCACGTCCATGCTGGTGATCACCCGCGAAGCCAACTGGGTTTTCTCGGTCTGCTCGCTGATGGCCTCGCGGGCGTACTGCTGTTCGTGATCGGTATGGGCGAAGAGCTTGAGCGTGGCAATGTTGGTATAGCCATCGACGATGCGGCCCATCAACTTAGAGCGGGCCTCGGACGACACCACCGAGCGCGCTTTGACGCGTGGCACGAAATACGCCAAGGCAGCAATGAAACACACGATCCAGATCACCAAGGGCAACATCAACCGCCAATCAGCCTCGGCAAACAACACCAGCGACGTGATGGCATAGATCAGCACATGCCATAACGCATCCACCGCCTGCACCGCGGAGTCGCGCAGCGAGTTGCCGGTCTGCATGATGCGCTGGGCGATGCGCCCGGCGAAGTCGCTCTGGAAGAAGTTCAGGCTCTGTTTGAGCACGTAGCTGTGGTTCTGCCAGCGGATCATGCTGGTCATGCCCGGGTTGATGGCCTGGTGTACCAGCAGGTCATGCAACCCGAAGAACAACGGACGCAGCAACAGCACCACCACCAGCATCCAGATCAACTCGCCGCTGTGCTCGCTGAAAATACGGGCGTTGGGCGCGCCCTGGGCCAGGTCGATGATGCGGCTCAGGAAGCTGAACATGGCCACTTCGATCAACGAAGCGATCAGCCCAACCACCAGCAAGGCCAGAAAGCTCGGCCATACCTGGCGCAGATAATAGATATAGAACGCCCATACGCCGCTGGGCGGCGCTTCACTGGGGGCCTCGCGGAAGATGTCGATCAGTTGCTCGAAACGACGGTACAGCATCAGCGTTGAAACTCCTGTTCAACCGACCGGTAATCGGGTCACGTCCCTGTGAGACCCGTGATCAATCGATGCGTTTAGCCGACTTGATGAACACCGGGTCGGCAGGCACGTCACGCATACCTTTCTTGACGGTGGTGGGCGAATTGACGATCTGGTCGACCACTTCCATGCCCTTGGTTACCTTGCCGAACACGGCATAACCTGCGTCCCGGCCTGGGTTGAGGAAATCGTTGTCGGCCACGTTGATGAAGAACTGGCTGGTGGCCGAGTTCGGGTTCGAGGTGCGGGCCATGGCCAGGGTGCCGCGGGTGTTTTGCAGGCCATTGCTGGCTTCGTTGGGGATCGGGTCCTTGGTGTCCTTTTGCACCATCTGTTCGGTGAAACCGCCGCCTTGCACCATGAAGCCCGGAATTACCCGGTGGAAGAGGGTGTTGTTGTAGAAGTCGCTGTCCACGTACTGCAGGAAGTTCTTGGTGCTGACAGGTGCCTTCTCGGCATTGAGCTCGATTTCCACCTGGCCGAAGCTGGTGTCCAGCACAACGTGCGGTGTCTTGTCGGAAGCCATGACGCTGGTGGCGAACGCGACGGAACAGGCGGTAAGCAGCAGTTTTTTCAGCATGGGCGCAAAGGTCCTTCAAAGTGGAGGCGGCGGCTTTCGAGGGCCGCCGGTACGGTGGATACATCGCAATGAACAAGGGCAATAGCGTGCCGTGAATCTTCGACGTCTGCCAGTGCAGGTTGCGGGCCGAGCACAAGCGCAGCGTTTGAACGTGTGTCAGGGCCTGATCGCAAGGTGTTGCACCCCGCTCAGACAGCCAGCCGCTGCCGGCGTTCGCAGCCGGCCCTGGCCATCACCCTCACGCCTGGGCCGGGGCTGCGAAGGGCACATCCAACGGCGCCGTGTCAAAGTTGCGCAGCAGGTCGATCAGGATCTGCGTGGCCGGACCCAAGGACTTCTCCTTGCTCGCGTAAAGATAGAACAGCGGATGGCGGCTACCGCCCTGGTCCAGCGGCAGGGGTTTGAGCACACCGTCACGCAGCTCGCGCTCGATCATATGCCGCGGCAACCACGCAAAGCCCAGCCCGCTGCTGACGAAGGTGGCAGCCGTACCCAGGCTGCCGACCGTCCAGCGCTGTTCGGCGCCAAGCCAGCCCACATCGCGTGGCTGAGCGCGGCCCGAATCTCGAATCACCACCTGCAACTGGCTTTCAAGGTCCTGGAACGTCAACTCGCGTCCCAGCCGGTGCAGGCTGTGGTCTGGGTGAGCCACGGCCACGAACTCCACGGCGCTCAACTCCGCGCCCAGGTAGCCGCCAATGCTGTAGCTGCTGATGGCAAGGTCGGCGATGCCTTCGAGCATCACCTCCTCGACCCCGGACAGCACCTCCTCGCGCAGGCGCACGCGACAGCCGCGGCTTTGCGGCATGAAGGCGGCCAGGGCACGTACCAGGCGCGCGCTGGGGTAGGCCGCATCGACTACAAGGCGCACCTCGGCTTCCCAACCCTGTTCCATGTGGTGCGCCAGGTCTTCCAATTGGCTGGCCTGCTTGACCAGATGCCGCGAGCGGCGCAGCAGCACGCTGCCTGCCTCGGTCAGCACCGCCTTGCGGCCGTCAATGCGCAGCAACGGCACACCCAACTGTTCCTGCATGCGCGCCACGGTATAACTGACCGATGACTGCGATCGGTGCAGCACCTCGGCAGCTTGGGCAAAGCCGCCGTGATCGACTACAGCTTGCAAGGTCCGCCATTGATCCAGCGTCACGCGCGGCGCTTTCATGTCCTGCTCCTGTTGGCCTAAGCTGCGCTCTACACAAGGAGAACGCCCATGAAGAACTATTGTGCGGCATTGTTGCTATGCCTGCCGTTGACCGCTTTTGCCTATCCCATCGACATGGAAAAACACATGGACGGGGTAAAGGTCGACGCCACTGCCTACGACACGGCCTATGACCTGGGCGCCATTACCTTGGAGAACTACGGCCAGGTGCCCGCCGCCTGCAAGGTGACCTTTCGCAACGGTCCTGAAGCCCCGCGGGTGCGCCGGATAAATGTGCCGGCCGGCAAACGCGCCGACGTCACCGCCAAGTTCACCCGTCAGATCATCAAGCTGCGCGTCACCGTGAACTGCGCGGCTGAATAAACTAATTAATCGATAAATCGTACCGACTATTTACGCTTTTTCATCGATAGGTCAAGCGCTAACCTTCCTCCATCGCATTTATCCCAGCCCAATGGAGGCCGTCATGTCCCACGTTCTGATCGTCGAAAGCAGTGCACGCCAGCAGGATTCGATTTCCCGCCAATTGACCCGGGACTTCACCGCCCAGTGGCGTGCCGCTCACCCGACCGACCAGATTACCGTGCGTGACGTGGCGGCCAACCCGGTGCCGCACCTGGACGCCGACCTGCTCGGCGGCTGGATGAACCCGCAAGACCAGCGCAGTGCAACACAGCTCCAAGCCCTGGAGCGCTCCAACCAGCTGACCGACGAATTGCTGGCAGCCGATGTGCTGGTGCTGGCGGCGCCCATGTATAACTTCACCATACCCAGCACCCTCAAGGCCTGGCTGGACCATGTGCTGCGCGCCGGGATAACCTTCAAGTACACGCCCACCGGCCCTCAGGGCCTGTTGAATGGCAAGCGCGCCATCGTACTGACAGCGCGCGGCGGCATCCATGCAGGGGCTGGCAGCGACCACCAGGAGCCTTACCTGCGGCAGGTGCTGGGCTTCATTGGCATTCACGACGTGACATTCATTCATGCCGAGGGCCTGAACATGAGCGGGGATTTCCATGAAAAGGGCCTGAACCAGGCCAGGGCAAGCCTGGCTTCGGTAGCCTGACTGCAGCGAATCTCACCCCGGGCACCTGTATCAGCGCTTGTAGGTGACCGCTTCATTCGAGCTTCGCAGCGCGTTCAACTCAATACATACCCCACCGGCAACAGCGCTGGCGGCAGCGGCGTCTGCCCCAGTGCGGCCAATACATCACGCTCCACCGTTCGCACCATGGCATCGGTAGGCAGGTCGTTCTCGTCGCGGCCGAACGGGTCTTCCAACTCGTTGCCAATGGCATCGAGCCCAAAGAAGGTGTACCCCACGATGGTCGTGAACAGCGGTGCCAGCCAGCCTAGCGGTTCGGCCAGGGCGAACGGCAGCAACAGGCAGAAGATGTAGATGGTGCGGTGCAGCAGCAAGGTATAGGGGAAGGGCAACGGCGTGCCCTTGATCCGCTCGCAGGTGGCCTGAACCTCCCCAAGGCCCGCCAACCGCTGCGCCAGGAGGTTGTAGCGCCACTCGGACAAGCCCTGCTGCTCGGTCAGCCGCGAACACTGCTCGCCCAGTTGCAGGAGGATGCCGTTACACACGTTGTGAGGGCTGACCGCCTCGGCATTCCCCAGCCAGGGCCGCGCGGCAGCCAGGTCGTCTTCGTCTCGCAGCCTGGCATTGAGCGCCTGTGCGAACCCGCACAGGCTGCGCAGCATCTCGGCGCGTAGCGCGGCATCGGCGATCACCACGCTTTCGCGAGTGAACGACCGAATCTCGACGATCAACTTGCCCCAGGCCTTGCGGCCCTCCCACCAACGGTCGTAACACGCGTTGTTGCGAAAGCTCATGAAAATCGACAGCGACAAGCCGAGCAAGGTGAACGGCGTAGCGCTGACCGGATAGAAGAACGCTGGGTAATGCCGTTCGACCAGGACGATGACCGCCGCCAGCAGTGTGACCATCAGGCAGCGCAGGGCGATCTGTTTGATGATCGACCCTTTGAGGGTGAACAGCACTCGCAGCACACCCTGGGTGGGATGAACGATCATGGCAATCCAGAGACGGCGGGTCAGCCGCCGGTCATGTTCATGAAGCGCAGGATTTGAACGTCGCCGCCCACCTCGAAGTGATGGCGATACGGCTTGAGGTGCAACGAGTCACGAATGGCTTTTTCCAGCCGTTCAGCGTTGCCGGGGTGGGCACGCAGCACGTGCTTGAGGTCGACCGAGTGCTCATTGCCCAGGCACAACAACAAGCGCCCCTCTACGGTGAGACGTACGCGGTTGCAGGTGGCGCAGAAATTGTGGCTGTGGGGCGAAATGAACCCCACCCGGGTTTGCGGGGCATCGGCCAGGCGCCAGTACCGCGCGGGGCCCTGCGAAGATTCGGTCGACTCCACCAGGCTGAACTGCTCGGCCAGCGTCGCGCGTACCTCATCGCTTGAGAAAAACGACTCTTCACGGGCGTGCTCGCTGATCTGTCCCAGCGGCATCTCCTCGATGAAGGTGATGTCCAGTTCGCGATCGATCGCAAAGCGCACCAGGTCGACGAGTTCGTCGTCATTGCGCCCTTTGAGTACCACGCAGTTGAGTTTGGTCCGGCGAAAGCCGGCTTTACGTGCAGCATCGATGCCGGCGATCACCTGGTGCAGGTCGCCGGTGCGGGTCAGTTGCTTGAACCGGTCGGCATCCAGGCTGTCGAGGCTGATGTTCAGCCGCGTCACCCCCGCATCGAAGAGCGGTTGCGCCAGGCGCCCCAGCTGCGAGCCGTTGCTGGTCAGGCACAGCTCGCGCAGCCCCGGCAGGGCAGCGATGCGCCCGCACAGGTCGACGATGCCTTGGCGTACCAGCGGCTCGCCCCCGGTCAGACGAATCTTGCGGGTGCCCAGCGCCACGAAACGCTCGGCTACCTGGAACAGTTCTTCAAGGCTCAGGATCTGCTGGCGGGGCAGAAACTGCATGTCCTCGGCCATGCAGTACACGCAACGGAAGTCGCAGCGGTCTGTGACCGACATCCGCAGGTAGTCGATTTTCCGGTTGAAGCCGTCGATCAGTGCCCGGCTGCTCTGTTCCACGTACGCGCTCGAATCAGGGAGGTTGGCCTCCAAGCTAGCGCCTGGTGGGGCGGGCCGTCAAATGGCTTTGACCGACCGACCGATAAATGCTCTCTATCACCGTGCAGCCCCCGCGTTTACGGGGGTCATCGAAGGCGCTTATCACCTCGTAGGATCTTTCGATTGGACGGCTCTACGCCAGGCTTCATAGGCTGGACAAAAGCCATAGCAGGGCGAGGACTTCACCCATGAGCCAGGATCCACACATCCGCGACTACAAAGGCGCCGCTGCCGGCTGGGGCGCGCTCAAGAGCGTGACCAAAAGCTGGCTGGGCAGTGACAACGCCTTCAAGAATTTGCGAGCCATGCTCAAGACCAACCAGAATGGCGGCTTCGACTGCCCTGGTTGCGCCTGGGGCGAGTCGCCGGAAAACGACACGGTAAAGTTTTGCGAGAACGGTGCCAAGGCCGTCAACTGGGAGGCCACTGGGCGCTCGGTCGATCCGGCCTTCTTTGCCCGCTACAGCGTCAGCGCCCTGGCCGATCAGACCGATTACTGGCTGGAGTACCAGGGTCGCCTGACCCATCCCATGCGCTACGATGCAGCCACCGACCACTATATCGAAACGAGCTGGGCAGAGGCCTTCGCGCTGATCGCCAAGCACCTGCACGCCCTGGAATCACCCGATCAGGCCGAGTTCTATACCTCGGGCCGGGCCAGCAACGAAGCAGCCTTTCTTTATCAGTTGTTCGTGCGCGCCTACGGGACCAACAACTTCCCGGATTGCTCGAACATGTGCCACGAGGCCAGCGGCGTCGGCATGGCGCAGACCTTGGGCGTGGGCAAGGGCACCGTGGTCTTTCACGACCTGGAACTGGCAGACGCCATCTTCGTCATTGGCCAGAACCCTGGCACCAACCACCCGCGCATGCTCGAACCGCTGCGCGAAGCCGTGAAGCGCGGTGCCCAGGTGGTGTGCTTCAACCCGCTCAAGGAGCGGGGTCTGGAGCGCTTCCAGCACCCGCAGCACCCGCTGGAAATGCTCAGCAATGGCTCCGAGCCTACCAATACCGCCTACTTCCGCCCGGCACTGGGCGGAGACATGGCGGTGATGCGCGGTATTGCCAAGTACCTGCTGCAATGGGAGCGCGAAGCCAAGGCCAAGGGTGAACCGGCGGTGTTCGACCATGCTTTCATTGCCGAGCACACCAGCGGCATCGAGGCCTACCTGCAGACCTTGGATGCTACACCCTGGCCTGCCCTCGTGGCGCAGTCCGGGCTGACCCAGGCCGAGATCGAGCAGGCCGCGCGCATGTACCGCAAGGCCGAACGCGTGATCATGTGCTGGGCCATGGGCGTTACCCAGCATCGTCATTCGGTGGCCATCGTGCAGGAAATCGTCAACCTGCAATTGCTGCGTGGCAATGTCGGCAAACCCGGCGCAGGGCTTTCGCCAGTGCGCGGCCACAGCAACGTGCAGGGTGATCGGACCATGGGCATCGACGAGAAGCCCAAGGCCGCCTTGCTCGATGCCTTGCAAGCTCGTTTTGAGTTTCAGGTGCCGCGCACCCACGGGCACAATGCCGTACTGGCGATCAAGGCCATGGAAGAAGGCCGGGCGAAGGTGTTCATCGGCCTTGGGGGTAATTTTGCCCAGGCCACCCCTGACACCGCGCGCACCCATGCCGCCCTGCGCAACTGCGCGCTGACCGTGCAGATTTCCACCAAGCTCAACCGCTCGCACCTGGTGACCGGTGGCGATGCGTTGATCCTGCCCTGCCTGGGCCGCACCGAAATCGACCTGCAGGCCAGCGGCCCGCAAGGCGTGACGGTCGAAGACACCTTCAGCATGGTGCACATCTCCCACGGCCAGTTGCGGCCACGTTCGCCCCACATGCGCTCCGAGCCCTGGATCATTGCCGGCATGGCCCAGGCCACCTTGGGCAAGCACCCCATCGACTGGGAACACGCAGTGGCCGATTACGCCCATATCCGTAGCCTGATTGCCGATGTGATTCCAGGCTTCGAAAACTTCAACGAACGCCTGCAGCAACCTGGGGGCTTTCACCTAGGCAACCACGCCGCCGACCGTATCTGGCGCACCGCCACCGGCAAGGCACAATTCAGCCCCAATGCGCTCCCCGCAGAACTGGTCAACGCCCAGGTGCTGGCGCGTGGCGACAAGCCAGACTTGATCTTGCAGACCTTGCGCTCCCACGACCAGTACAACACCACCCTCTACGGTCTGGATGACCGTTACCGCGGTGTGTTCGGGCTGCGCGAAGTGGTGTTCGTCAACGAGGCCGACATTCGGCGCATGGGGTTCGAGCCGGGTGAGCGCGTCGATCTGGTGTCGTTGTGGGACGACGGCGTCGAGCGTCGGGTGTCGGGTTTTCGTCTGGTGGCCTATGACGTACCGCCGGGGCAGGCTGCCGCCTATTACCCGGAAACCAACCCCCTGGTGCCGCTGGAGAGTTATGGTGAAGGGACCTATACGCCGACCTCCAAGTTCGTGGCGATCAAGGTCGAGAAGGCCAAGGCGGATAATCGCATTGCAGCGGCACTGGCGACCGACTGAGTCTGATCAGGCGACAGGGTCACCTCTGCAACCCCGCGTCAACCGCGATTCACTGGAAAAGCCGTGGTGTATTTCATCTGCTCCATGGCAAAGCTCGAGGTAATGTTCGACAACCCATCAGTGCTAGTGATCAGCTTCTTGTAGAACCGGTCATACGCTGCGATATCACCCACTACCACCCGCAGCATGTAGTCCCAGTCGCCGGACATGCGGTAGCACTCCATCACCTCCTCGAACGCCGTGACCGTGGCGGCAAACTGCTCCAGCCATGCACTGTCATGACGCTGGGTCTTGACCTGCACGAACACGGTCAGGCCCAGCCCCAGCAGGTCAGGATCCAGCAGGGCCACACGACCGACGATGTAGCCTTCGTCTTCCAGGCGCTTGACCCGCTTCCAGCACGGGGTGGTGGACAGGTTGACGGCCTCGGCCAAGGCCTTGAGCGAGAGCGCGGCATCGCGCTGCAACAGGGTCAGGATGTGTCGGTCGAAGCTGTCCATAGGGGGCATGGGCCGTGGCGAAGAAGTTTTCACAGGGTACTCCAAGGTCAGGGCTTTTGCGTTGTGCGATAGTGGCAACCTTACCTCTGCCAACGAGCCCGACCATGTCCGACAAGCCGCGCCATTTCGCCACCCGAACCATTCATGCCGGCGAGCAGTTCGAAGTCGCCGACAATGCCATTTTCCCGGCCATCGTCACGGCCAGTTCGTTCATCAAGCGCGGCCTGGACGACACGCCGGACTA
>Ga0209370_1001342_pt1 | contig 22267 bp, 18 predicted proteins | sample AgamicAtPrz_FD_187164 | JGI IMG/M metagenome (GOLD analysis project Ga0209370, IMG submission 187164) | Agave microbial communities from Guanajuato, Mexico - At.P.rz (SPAdes) (version 2) | ecosystem: Host-associated > Plants > Phyllosphere > Phylloplane/Leaf | place: Guanajuato, Mexico... | reverse complement strand
CCCGCTGAAGACCCTGCGCAGTGGCGAGTGGTCGCGGTTCAAGCAGCGTCTGCGCGAAAGTCACTATGACCTGGTGATCGACGCTCAGGGGTTGTTCAAGAGCGCCTGGCTGACGCGCTATGTCAACACGCCAGTGGCCGGGCTGGACAGCAAATCCGCCCGCGAGCCGATTGCCGCGCGCTTCTATGATCGCCTGTACAGCGTGCCGCGCGCCCAGCACGCCCTGGAGCGTACCCGCCAGCTGTTCGGCCAGGCGCTGGGGTACAGCGTGCCCGCCGGTCTGGGCGACTATGGTTTGAACCGTGCCCAGCTTGCAGATCCGGCTGCCAGCCCTTATCTAGTGTTCCTGCACGGCACCACCTGGGCCAGCAAGCACTGGCCCGAAGCCTATTGGCGCGAGTTGGCCGAGCAGGTCGCCGAGCAGGGCTGGGCGATCCGTCTGCCGTGGGGCAACGAGGTCGAGAAGGCCCGTGCCGAACGCATCGCCGAGGGTATCGAAGGCGCTGCCGTGCTGCCGAAGCTCAACCTGGCGGGCGTGTCCAAGGTGCTCGCCGGCGCCCAGGCCTGCGTCGCGGTGGACACTGGCTTGGGCCATTTGGCGGCGGCGCTGGATGTGCCTACCGTGTCGCTGTACGGGCCGACCCTGCCGGGCCGGGTCGGCGCCTACGGGCGTTCCCAGGTGCACCTGTGCGCCAGCGGTCCGGATGCCGGCAAGGGCGACCGCGAAAAGCCCTGCTTCGATGACCTGAAACCGCAGCGGGTGTTTACCGAACTACATGCCCTGCTGCTGGATCTGGGGCTGGACTGATGCAAGCGAGCGGAGGGCCGATGCGCCTGGCTTTTATCCTCTACAAGTACTTCCCCTACGGCGGGTTGCAGCGCGACTTCATGCGCATTGCGCTGGAGTGCCAGCAGCGCGGCCACAGCATCCGCGTCTATACGCCGATCTGGGAAGGTGAGGTGCCGGAAGATTTCGAGGTGGTGGTGGTGCCGGTCAAGGCACTGTTCAACCATCACCGCAACGAGAAACTCACCGCCTGGGTTCAGGCAGACCTAGAGCAGCGCCCGGTCGACCGGGTGATCGGCTTCAACAAGATGCCCGGCCTAGACGTGTACTACGCCGCCGATGGCTGCTTCGAAGACAAGGCGCAGACCCTGCGCAACCCCTTGTATCGCCGCTGGGGCCGCTACAAGCATTTCGCCGAGTACGAGCGGGCGGTGTTCTCGCCCGAGTCGAAGACCGAGATCCTGATGATCTCCGAGGTGCAGCAGCCGCTGTTCGTCAAACACTACGGCACGCCGGCCGAGCGCTTCCACCTGCTGCCGCCGGGCATTGCCCAGGATCGTCGTGCGCCGGCCAATGCCACCGAGATCCGCGCCGAGTTCCGCCGCGAGTTCGCATTGGGCGACGACGACCTGCTGCTGGTGCAGATCGGATCGGGCTTCAAGACCAAGGGCCTGGATCGCAGCCTCAAGGCCCTGGCCGCGCTGCCGGCGGCGTTGAAAAAACGCACCCAGCTGATGGTCATCGGCCAGGACGATCCCAAACCCTTCCTGCTGCAGGTCAAGGCGCTCGGCCTGAGCGATCAGGTGCAGATTCTCAAGGGCCGCAGCGACATCCCGCGCTTCCTGCTCGGCGCCGACCTGCTGATCCACCCGGCCTACAACGAAAATACCGGCACCGTACTGCTCGAGGCGCTGGTCGCCGGGCTGCCGGTGCTGGTCACCGACGTGTGTGGTTACGCCCATTACATCAGCGATGCCGACGCCGGCCGCGTGGTGCCCAGCCCGTTCGAGCAGTACACGCTGAACCGCGTGCTAGCCGAGATGCTGGCCGACGATGCTGCGCGCGCGCGGTGGAAGCAAAACGGCCTGGCCTATGCCGACACGGCCGATCTGTACAGCATGCCGCAGCGGGCTGCGGATGTGATTCTGGCGGCGCCGGCTTGATGCTCGATCTGCGGGTGTCCGCTGGCTCCGATTGTCAGAGGCAGTGCGCGGGTCGAATGGTGACCGCGTTCTGCACCGTGGCGGGCAATGCTGCGCATCACAACGATCTGCCGGCGTGCCGGCTTCTGCGAGAGGCCCTATGCCGCTGATTCTTGCTGAACCATTCAAGTCCCTGTGGGCCGGCAAAGATGCCTTCGAAGAGGTCGAGGGCCTGCAAGGGCAGGTTTACCGCGAGCTCGAGGCGCGCCGAACGTTACGCACCGAGGTGGGCGGGCAGGGCTATTTCGTGAAGATCCACCGTGGGGTTGGTTGGGGCGAAATTGCCAAGAACCTTATCACGGCTCGCTTGCCTGTCCTGGGGGCCGGGCAGGAGTGGAAGGCCATCCAGCGCCTGAACGAAACCGGAGTGTCGACCATGACCGCGGTGGGCTATGGTGAGCGTGGCAGCAATCCGGCGCAGCAGCATTCGTTCATCATCACCGAAGAGCTGGCGCCCACCATCGACCTTGAGCAACTGACGCTTAATTGGATCGATAGTCCGCCAGCGCTTGCGCTGAAGCGCGCCCTCATTCGTCGTGTAGCGCAGATGACTGGGCGTATGCATGCAGCCGGTGTGAACCACCGGGACTGCTATATCTGCCACTTTCTGTTGCATACAGACAAGCCTTTCGATCCCGAGGATTTCCGGCTATCTGTGATCGATCTGCACCGTGCTCAGGTGCGTTACAAGGTGCCGCGCCGCTGGCGCAACAAGGACCTGGCCGGGCTGTACTTCTCCGCGCTGAGTATCGGCCTGACCCAGCGCGATCTGCTCCGTTTTCTGAAGGTCTATTTCCTGACAGCCGACAGTCGTCCGCTGCGTCAGATTCTGCGTGAGGAGGCCTCTCTGTTGAGCTGGTTGCAGCGCAAGGCGGATCGGCTGCGTTCGCGCTACATGCGCAAATATGAGGCGGAGGATGACATATGAGTCAGTGGCGCGTTACCGCCTTGGCCACGCCCGAAGCGGCCCGAGCATTCGCCTCTCTGGAAGCGGTCTTCGCGCTGCAGGGCGAGGCCATCACTCATGACCCGCTGTCGGATGTGATTCGCGTCGAATTCGGCGGGCTGCGCTACTACGTCAAGCGTTACCACGGTGCAGGCAAGGGCGCTCGGCGTTTCGTCGGTCGGCCGCGGGTCAAGGCCGAGTGGCAAAACCTCAAGCATTTCGCAGCCTGGGGTATTCCGACTGCACCTATCGCCGCCTATGGGCTGGAGCGCAAGGGCACTGCCTTTCATCGTGGTGCGTTGATCACTCAGGAGCTGGTCGATACCACTGATATGTGGCGTCTCGCCTCCACGGGGGACGCTCGGCTACGTGATCGGAACTGGGTGGAGGACATAAGCTGCCAGTTAGCCCGTGCTACACGCATTCTGCATGATCACCACTTCGCCCATAACGACCTGAAATGGCGCAACCTGCTGATCGACCAACACCGTCGCCTGTATTTTATCGACTGCCCGACCGGGGCGTTCTGGTGGGGGCCGTTTCTGCGTCGGCGCATCGTCAAGGATCTGGCCTGCCTCGACAAAGTGGCCAAATATCATCTTTCGCGCACCCAGCGGCTGCGCTTCTATCTGCAGTATCGGCGCCGCGACCGGCTCAACGACAGCGACAAGCTGCGCATCGGACAGATCGTTCGCTATTTCGAGGGCAGAGAATGAAGGACTTCATCGCCAGCGACGACCAGGCGCTGCTCGAGCGTCACGGCCTGGCCAGTTTCGAGTCGCTCTGGTCGCTCGAACTGCATGCCGTCGACGAGCCCAACAAGGCGCCGCGTGGGGGGTGGAGCACGGTCTACCGTCTCGACCTTGAGGGGCGCGGTTACTACCTCAAGCGTCAAAGCAATTACCTGACGCACAGCCTGGAGCGCCCCTGGGGCGAGCCGACGCTGGCGCGGGAGTTCCGCAACATTCGCCGCTACCAGCGCCTAGGGATCCCGGCTATGAGTGCGGCGTTCTATGCGCAGCGGCGGGTCGCTGGTGAGCGGCGCGCCGTGCTGCTGACCCACGCGCTGGATGGCTGGCAGGACCTTTATAGCTGGCTGTCTGAATGGGAGCAGCTTGCCACCGAACAGCGGCAGGCGATCGTCAATGCCTGCGGCGCCCTGGCTCGGCGGGTTCATGGGTGTGGTCAAGTGCATGGCTGCTTCTATCCCAAGCATATCTTTCTTCAGCCGCGACGAGCGGGCTTCGCAGCCCAGCTGATCGACTTGGAGAAGGCCCGGCCACTGTTTCTCGGCGAGCGCGACCGCGTCAAGGATATCGAGCCGTTGCTGCGTCGTACCAATGCCTGGAATGAGGCAGATCGCCTGGGTTTCCTGACCGCCTATCTGGGTAGTACGCAAAACCTAGATCACTGGTTGCAGCGTCTGAGTGCGCGCTTGAAAGACAAGGCACAACGCACATGAAGCTGGCCCAACTGAACGAGGCGGGTCGCAACCCGGCATTGCCTCTCGTAATTGACCTGCCGGACGGTACCTCGCTCGAACTGCAGAGCCTGTTGCGCGTGTTGCCGGGGCAGCGTTATGTCGGCCTCGCTCGGTGGCAGGGACGCAGTGTGCTCGCCAAGATACTGGTTGGCAGCAAAGCCGAACGGCATTTCGCGCGGGAGCTGCAGGGCGCTCGGCTGCTGGCTGAGCAGGGGTTGTGTACGCCGCTGCTGCTCGAGCAGGGTGTCGCGAGGGGAGAGGGCGGCTGGCTGCTGTTCGAGTTTCTGGAGGGTGCCGGCAGTCTGGCAGACGACTGGCAGGTCGTCGCTGACGATGCCTGGTTGAGCGATGCGCAGCAGCAGGTGCTGGGTGAAGCGCTTGGCGTCATCGCTCAGTTGCACCGTCTTGGGCTGTGGCAGGAAGATCTGCACCTGGACAATCTGCTGCGCCACGGTGGGCGTCTGTATTTGATCGATGGCGGTGGCATTCGCGCCGATACGCAAGGGCAAGCGCTGTCGCGAGATCGTGTGCTGGAGAACCTCGGTTTGTTCTTCGCGCTGTTTCCTCGCGCCATCGATGACTTCATCGAAGAGCTGTTGGTCCACTATCTACTGGTCAACGGCGAACATGCCCTGCCGCTTGAGGCCCTGCTCAAGGCTGTAGCCAAGGCGCGCGGGCTACGTCTTCATTCTTTCATGGCCAAGATTCAGCGTGAGTGCACGGCCTTTCGCGTCTGGCGTGGGCCGTCGCGCCTGCAGGTGGTGAGGCGTGAAGAGGGCGCGGCGCTGGCGCCTCTTCTGGCCGACCCCGACGCGGCGATAGCTGCAGGCGAGCCACTCAAATTGGGCGGCTCCTCGACCGTGGCGCGCGTCCAGCAGGCTGGTCGGCAATTGGTCATCAAGCGCTACAACATCAAGGGCTTCGGCCATTGGGTGCGGCGTTTCTGGCGGCCGAGCCGGGCCTGGCACAGCTGGTGCGAAGGCAACCGCCTGGATTTTCTCGGAATCGCCACGCCCAGGCCGCTGGCCGTCCTGGAGCGGCGCACCCTGTGGCTGCGCCGCCAGGCCTATCTGATTACCGAACACGCGCCGGGTATGGATATAATCGCTCGTTTCGCACCTTGTGGAGCGGACGGTCTGCCGCCCGAGGCGGATTTGCAGGCGCTGGAGGCCTTGTTCTCGGCCCTTTTACACGAACGCATCAGTCATGGCGATTGCAAGGGCCACAATATCCTCTGGCAAGGCGGTCGTTGGGCGCTGATCGATCTGGATGCCATGCAGTACCATGGTCAGTCCGGCAGTTTCAAGGCGGCCTATGAACGTGATCGAGCGCGGCTGCTGCGCAACTGGCCAGCCGACAGCGCTCTGTACCGTGAGCTCGACCGGCGCTTGCCTACTATCACCTGAGCCTTGCTAACGAAGGCTCATCGAAATCAAACCGTTTCGGTTGTCGAGTCCAGGCGACCGCGTTAAGAGGCTTTATCCGTGGCATTGACGATTCTTGGCCTGTCTGGCGCCCTTAGTCATGACCCCTCCGCGGCGTTGTACATCGACGGCAAGTTGATTGCAGCGGCCGAAGAAGAGCGCTTCGTACGCGACAAGCACGCGAAGAACCGCATGCCCTACGAGTCGGCCAAGTTCTGCCTGGAGCAGGCTGGCATCAAGCCTTCGGATGTCGATGTGGTGGCGATTCCCTTCGCGCCCATCAGCTTATTCGGCAAGGCGCGCTGGCACTACGCCAAGCGTTACTGGTACGCACCGGATCGCGCCCTCGACGCGATCTTGATGGGTAACCGCCGCTACAAGCGCTATCGCAAGAAGATCGTCTGGTGTCTGGAACAACTGGGCTTCGACGCCAAGAAGGTCAAGATCGAGCCGGTCGAGCATCATCTTGCTCACGCTGCCAGCGCCTATCACTGTTCGGGCTTCACCGAGAAGACCGCCATCCTCGGCATCGATGGCAAGGGCGAGTACGCCACCACCTTCTTCGGCTACGGCGAGAATGGCCGCATCCACAAGATCAAGGAATTCTTTGACCCGGATTCCCTTGGCGGCCTTTATGGCGCGGTCACCGAATTCCTTGGCTTCGAGATGCTCGACGGCGAGTTCAAGGTCATGGGCATGGCGCCCTACGGCGACGCCAGCAAGTACGATTTCTCCCGCCTGGCCAAGTTCGAGAACGGCGAGTTGGTGATCAATACCGACTACGCCAACGTCATCGGCCTGCGCCGCCACAAGGAAAAGGGCAAGGGGTTCTACTTCTCGCCCAAGCTGATCGAGTGGCTCGGGCCCAAGCGTGAAGGCGACATTGCCGACGACCCGTACATCCACTACGCCGCCAGCATGCAGGCGTTGTTCGAGAAGCTGGCGCTGGAGATGATGGATTACTACTTGGGCGACATCATCCGCGAAACCGGCAAGATCGCTTTCGCCGGCGGCTGCGCGCTGAACGTCAAGCTCAACCAGAAGATTATCGCCCGCCCCGACGTCAAGGAGCTGTTCGTGCAGCCGGCCTCTGGCGACGCCGGTACTTCGGTCGGCGCCGCGGCCTACGTATCCCACAAGCGCGGTGTGCCGGTCGAGAAGATGGAGCACGTGTACCTCGGCCCTTCGTACTCCAACGAAGATGTTATTGCTGCCTGCGCCCGCCATCCGAATGCGCCGAAATGGCAGAAGATTGACGATATGCCGCAGCGCATCGCCCAGATCATGGTCGATGGCAACCCGGTTGCCTGGTTCCAGGGCCGCATGGAATTCGGCCCGCGCGCCCTGGGTGGTCGTTCGATCATCGGTTGCCCGAGTATTCCCGGGGTCGCCGATCGCATCAACGAACAGATCAAGTTCCGCGAGCGCTGGAGACCGTTCTGCCCATCGATGCTCGATACCGTCGCCGACAAGATGCTCAAGGTCGACCACCCGAGCCCGTTCATGACTTTCACCTTTGAGGTCAATGACGAGTGGAAGGAGCGCGTCAGCGAAGTCGTCCACGAAGACGGCACCTCACGTGCTCAGGTGCTCAAGCGCGAGTACAACCCGCGCTGGTATGACCTGATGCTGGAACTGGAAAAGCTCACCGGCAACGGGGTATCCCTGAACACCTCGCTCAACCGCCGTGGTGAGCCGATGATCTGCTCGCCGACCGACGCTTTGAACATGTTCTTCGGCTCGGACCTGCAGTACCTGATCATGGAAGACATTCTGGTGATCAAGGAAGGTGCCGTAGCGCCAGCCGTCGAATTGTCCGCGAGCGTGGTCCCTTAAGCTCGGCTGATAATCCATCTGCCAATGGCTGCCGCGGATCGTCGAGTTTGCACGGCGTTCTCGCGTAGCCAGCAGCGAGGCAGGCCTTTGGGTGGGCAGCTGCATTTGGTTGCAGGTTCCCTGATGGTACAATCGCCGGCCTCACCCCAGAGCCAGCATCTTATGCCTGATTCAAGCGCCAAATCGCCTTCGATCTCCAGCTTCAAGCTGTACATGCGGCTGTTGAGCTACATGAGGCGTTACTGGTTCATGTTTGGCGTCAGCATGATCGGTTACATCATCTTCGCCTCGACCCAGCCGATGCTTGCCGGTCTGCTCAAGTATTTCGTCGATGGGCTCGCGTCTCCCGAGGCCGGCATGGTCGAGCTGCCACTGCTCGGTAGCATGCAGCTGCTGTACGGCGTACCGCTCGCGTTGCTGCTGATCACCTTCTGGCAGGGGATCGGCTCATTTCTCGGTGGTTATTACCTCGCTCGGGTTTCGCTGGGGTTGGTTCAGGATCTGCGCATCGCGCTCTTCAACAACCTGCTGACGCTACCCAACCGCTATTTCGACAACCACTCCAGCGGCTACCTGATATCGCGCATCACCTACAACGTGGGCTCGGTCACGGGGGCGGCGACGGACGCCCTGAAGGTCATGGTGCGCGAAGGGCTGACGGTGGTGTTCCTGTTCGGCTATCTGCTGTGGATGAACTGGAAGCTGACCATGGTGATGGTGGCGATTCTGCCGCTGATCGCCCTGATGGTTAAGAGCGCGAGCAAAAAATTCCGTAACCAGAGTCGCAAGATCCAGAGTGCCATGGGCGAGCTGACCCATGTGTCGTCCGAAACCATCCAGAATTACCGGGTGGTCCGCAGCTTTGGTGGCGAGCGCTACGAGCGTGAACGCTTCTATGAGGCGAGCGAAGACAGCACCCGCAAGCAGCTGCGCATGACCCGCACCAGTGCGATCTACACGCCCAGTCTGCAGCTGGTCAATTACGCGGCCATGGCGTTTCTGATGTTTCTGGTACTTTTCCTGCGCGGGGATGCCAGCGTGGGTGACCTGGTGGCCTATATCACCGCTGCAGGGCTTCTGCCCAAGCCGATTCGGCAGCTCTCGGAAGTCAGCTCCACTGTTCAAAAGGGGCTTGCCGGTGCCGAGAGCATTTTCGAACAGTTGGACGAAGAGGCTGAGCCAGACCGGGGCAATGTCGAGAAAGAGCGGGTCAGTGGCACCCTTGAAGTCAGGAACCTGAGTTTCGTTTATCCCGGCACCGAAAAAACCGTACTGCAGGACATCAGCTTTACCGTCGAGCCAGGTCAGATGGTGGCGCTGGTGGGGCGCTCGGGTAGCGGCAAGTCGACGCTGGCCAATCTGATTCCGCGTTTCTATCAGCATGATCAGGGGGATATTCTGCTTGATGGCACGCCCATCGAAGACTATCGCGTCGAGAACCTGAGAAAACATATCGCCCTCGTTACCCAGCAGGTTTCTCTGTTCAACGACTCCGTGTTGAACAACATCGCCTATGGCAGTTTGCGAAACTCGCCGCGCGAGGCTGTCGAGCGTGCCGCCGAGGCCGCATATGCTCGCGAGTTCATCGATTTGCTACCGCAGGGTTTCGACACCAAAGTCGGCGAAGACGGCGTCGTGCTTTCCGGCGGTCAAAGACAGCGCCTGGCCATTGCCCGGGCTTTGCTCAAGAGTGCGCCCGTGCTGATTCTCGACGAGGCGACCTCGGCGCTGGACACCGAGTCGGAGCGCTATATTCAGGCAGCTCTGGATAAGGTCATGGAGGGGCGCACCACCTTGGTCATCGCGCACCGCTTGTCGACCATCGAGAAGGCCGATCTGATCCTGGTGATGGACCAGGGGCGGATCGTTGAGCGCGGCACCCATGAGTCGTTACTGGCGCAGAACGGTTATTACGCCCGCCTGCACGCCATGGGGCTCGAGGATAAGGACGAGTCACGTGCGCAGGAACAGCCTGAGTCCTAGCGGCTGAGGCGAGAGAGACATGGCGTTGGCGGTGAACAGAGTGCGCCTGAAGGTTTGCCGTACGTGATCAGGGACGATATTTGGATTATGCGGGAGTTCTGATGGCCGAAGTTTTAACGCACGCTGATGCTCGTCTATCGGCGGTGCCGGCTGATTGTCGGATCGCATTGGTGCCCTCCATGGGGCTGGGTGACGGATGCATTTATCTGGTGCTGGCCGCCAATCTGGCGCGCGCGGGTTACCAGGTCACGGTGTTGAGCAATCATCTGGGTGCGCTCAACGACTGGTTGCCGCTGTTCGAGACCCGGACGCTGCCTGCGCCTGACGAAACCTTCGCGGTGCTCGACGAATTCGATCTGGTCATCTCCGATATGGGCAGCATGCTGACTCGACATGCCGAAGCGGCCGAGGTGCTGGCCCGCCGTTATGTCTTCGTCGGTACGCTGAAAGTCGACTCACGATTCGTCCGGGAGCCGGCTGCCGAGACGCTCGCGCGACTGCCTGTTGACAAGGCTCGCCTCCTGGCGCCGCTAGCTGCAGCTGCCGGGCCGTTGCGTTGTGTGCCGGACGATAGCGTAAGCATGGTCGAGCAGGCCGTAGCTTTTTGCCGCACACGCTTGGGATTGAAGGAGGCCAGCAGCGATATCGGGCTGCAGATGCCTTCCACGCTCCAGTACCGCGGTCATGCAAAGCGGGTGATGCTGCATCCGCTGTCCTACAACGTGAAGAAAAACTGGCCCGCGCGTAAATACCTGGCTCTGGCCAGGCGCCTGCGTGCCGAGGGCTATGAGCCGCAGTTCGTGCTGTCGCCCAAGGAGCGCCGTGAGCATCTTGGGGTGTTTGCGCCGGAATTCGATGTCCCCGAGTTTCCTGATGCCGGAGCGTTGACCGCCTATCTCTATGAATCCGGTTATGTGATTGGCAACGACTCTGGCGTGGGCCACCTTGCGTCGGCGTTGGGTGTACCGGTTTTGACCCTGTACCGCAAGCGCCGCGATGGTTTTTGCTGGCGCCCGGGCTGGGGAACCGGGCATGTCGTGCGACCGGTTTTCTCGCTAAGTTTCATGCGTGATCGCTGGGCGATGTTCATGAGCGTCAAACGCGTGGTCAGCGGCTTTTACATGTTGAGTCGGAAGGTCGGAGGAGGCCGATAATGGGTGGGTCCACTTCGATAACGATCGTCATCCCCGCGTACAACTACGCCAAGACCTTGGGGCGTACCGTACGCTCAGTCGTTCCGCAGCTGAGCGCTGATGACGAATTGCTGATCATCGACGACGGCTCCAAGGATCAAACGCCGCAAGTCATCGAGGCTTTGCAGGTCGAGTTTCCTGGTTGCTTCACCGCTATTCGCAAGGAAAATGGTGGCCTTGCCTCGGTACGCAATCTGGGTATCGAAAAGGCCCGTCATGACTGGCTGATTTTTCTTGATGCCGATGACGAAATGGCGTCCGACAGCCTTGCCCTGATTCGTGCGCATCTGGCTGCCAATAGCGAGACCCGGATGGTAATCGGCGGGCATTGGTCAGTTGATCAGAACGGCCGGCGTCGCCAGCATTCGCCTGACCACCTGCCGCAAAACCCTGTTCAGCGTGTGCGTGCTTATCTGCTGGACAAGAAGCTGAGCATTTCCAATGGCGCTTGCGTCATGCATCGCTCCATCTTTCATGCCGGCAATTATCCCGAGCGCTTTCGCAACGCCGAGGACATCCCGGTGTTCGCGCAAACCCTCGCCGCCTATCCGGTTACCTTGCTTCCAGAGCCCCTGGCATTGATCCACAAACACAGCGACAGTCTGCGCCATGATTTCAGCTCCAGCCTGGCGGGTGGTGTCGAACTGGTCGATGAGGTCTTCGGGCGTCTGCCGCCAGCGCTGCAATCGTTGCGTGCTGCCTTCTACCAGCAGCGCTGCCTGTCTCTATTCCGCAGTGCCTGTCTGGCTGGTGATCCGGTCGCTGCCAAGCAGTTCTATCGCCAGGCGGTAACCAGCGATTGGCGCGTACTGCTCAAGCTTTCCTATCTGCGCAAGGCGATCCGCCTTTGGATGGGCCGTCTGGATGGTTAGCAAGCTGAAAGTTCTGCAACTGCAGACCCGCTACAACGCCGCGGATACCAACTCCGACCTTGGTGAGCAGATCCTGCAAGGGCTGCCCGCAGAGCGTTTCGAGGTGGTCAATGCCTATCTTGAGGGGCGACCCGCCGAGACTCTGCCTAGCCCTTCGGGTCGCCGCCAGGTGTTCTTCGAATTCAGCGACAAAGATATGAGCGGGTTGCGCCGCAAGGTGCGGGCTCGCCTGTTAGCGTTCTGCCGCGAGGAGCAATTCGACGTGGTGCTGCTGCACCGCTTCAAGGCCGTCAACCTGTTCATGCACCTCAACAAGAAGTTGCGTATTGCCCGTTGCATTGGTGTTTCCCATGGCTTCGGCGAATACGACCGTTTTTATCGCCGCTGGCAGGCCAGGCGCCTGATCGATGAACACTGGCGTTTCGTTGGTGTATCTCCGGCAGTCGTCAACTACCTGGTGTCGCTGCGCTGTGGTTTCACGGCCGAAAACACGGTGGCGATTACCAATGCACTGGACATCGACCTAGCCGAGTCCCTGCAGCTTTCCCGAGATGAAGCGCGCCAGACGTTGGGCCTGCCGATGCAGCCGTTGATGATTGGCGCGATTGGCCGCTTGGTTCCCATCAAGGGCCATACCTATCTGGTCCGTGCTTTCGCGGCGGTCAGTGAGGAGTTTGCCGATGCAAACCTGGCAATCATTGGAGGCGGGCGTGAGCAGGATAATCTTGCCGGACTGATCGCCGAATTGGGTTTGCAGGGGCGTGTGCACCTTTGCGGTACCCAGCCCGATGCCATGCGTTATATAAGGGCTTTCGATCTCTTTGCCATGCCCTCGCTGCAGGAGGGCCTAGGTCTGGCGTTGCTTGAGGGCATGTGCGGCCGCTTGCCGGTGCTGGGCTCGGATATTCCCGCCATGCGTCCTTTACTGCAGGGCGCTGGCGGACGGCTGTTCAAGCCGGCTGACGTGGCATCCCTGACCGAGCAGTTGCGCGCCAGCCTGGCTGATGGCGCGGCCGAGCGTGTCGAGCAGGGGGAGCAGGCCTACCGATACCTCAGACGCGAGCACGACATTGAGGATTTCCGCCGTAAATATCGTGAGCTGATCGAGGGCGACCAGCTGCTGACAGGATCGTCTTCATGACCGATAGCCACAATCCGCTGCCACTGGTATCGGTACTGATTTCTTCCTACAACCACGTCGATTTCATCGAAGCCAGCATTCGCAGCGTCTATGCGCAGAGCTACCCAAATATCGAATTGCTGGTTGTCGATGACGGCTCGCGTGATGGCAGCGTTGAGCTGATTCAGCGGCTGCAGACGGAACTGGGATTCGATTTCGTGGCACAGGCCAACAAAGGGCTGTGCACCACGCTCAACGAGATGATCGCACGCAGCAAGGGCCGTTACATTGCACCACTGGGCTCGGATGACGTCATGTTACCCGAGCGCCTTTCATTGCAGATTCCGTTTATGGAGAGGCACCCGGAAACGGGCATTTGCGCCGGTGGCATCGTATTGATCGATGGTGAAGGCAAGCCGTTGCCGGACAAGAAGCAGCGGCATCGCCCGGCTCGGCGGCTCGATTTCGATGACCTGTTCATGGATCGCAAACCGGGGCCGCCGGCCCCGACCCTGCTGTTTCGCCGCGAGGCGCTCGAGCAGGTCGGCGGCTTCGATCCGACCATTCGTATCGAGGACTACTTCATCGAGCTGCGCATCGCGCGGGCCGGCTATTTCGTCGACATACTTGAGGAGCCGCTGGCCCTTTACCGCGTCCATGGCAGCAACACCTACAAGAACCGTCGATTGATGATCGAGACCGAGCTGGCGATCTACCAGCGTTTCAGCGACCACCCGGGTTACGAAGCGACGCGCCTGCGTTACCTGAACGCGATGTTCACCAAGGTTGCCAATGAGGACCGGGTGCTGGCTGGAGAATTGTTGGCGCAGATCCCATGGCGCTCGCGCAACCTGAAGACCCTGAAGGGGCTCTGGCGCTACTGGCTCAAGCGCTGATTGCAGATTGGATGGCTCGGCAGTTACCGAGCCGCCAGCCATTTTTTCAGATCGCGCTTCAAGCGTTCGGTATCCCGCTGGCTGGCACTGACCGCGTAACCTTCAAGCCAGCTATCCAGATGCTGGTGCGTCAACCAGTCGATGTCCTCGGCGTAGCGCAGGATATGCTGTAGATTGCGGCGCCTTTTCCAGGGGGCGAGCGCGCGGTTCTCGAGCTTCATGTCGGAAAGGTCGATCAGGCCGAAGCCACCATCGGGTAATAACAGCACGTTGCCCAAGTGCAGGGAGCGGAAATAAACCCCGCGCTGGTGCAGCTCGCCCAAGAAGGTTCCAAACTCTTTCACCAGCGCTGCGCGTGCGCCTGCATCGAGCTGGCGCAGCTGGTTACGCAGCGTATCGCCTGGCAGGGGGTGATAGCGGACGGCGCTCAGGCGACGTTCGCTGATCATCAGTACGTCGAGCACGGTTGGCGCGGTGATGCCCAAGTTCAGCAGGCCCCGGGCATTGTCGGCGAAGCGTTGTGCTGGCAGGTCCCAGAGGTCGGAGGATAGTAATCGCTTGCGGCGATACAGCTTGAGGAAGTCGCCATTGTCCAGCCGCGCCACCTTGATGCCCAGGCCATCTTCTTCGATGGTTTTGGCGCCCAGTAGGAGAGCGTCAAGCTGTTTTGAATCGATACGTTTCATGCGCTTGCCTGTCGGTGCCGGATGGAAAGGGCGGCTAGCAGTGCAAGTGGAATCCAGATCAGGAACCAGCTTTCATTGGGGCGCGAAAGGAAGTTACCGCCCTCTGTCAGCCCCGCGCATATTCCGTAGACCAGCAGAGCCGAGGCGATCTGGAAATGCGGCAGACTGCGTAGTCGCAGGCAGCGAGCCAGCGCGAAGGCATACATTACGGCCCACATCCCCAATCCGATCATCCCCAACTCGAGAAGTACCGCCAGCTCGACGTTATGTGGGTCGTGCAGCAGGTAGCCGATGCCAGGAATATCGTATTCGAACTTGCTCCCATAACCGGCGCCCAGCCACAGATGTTGCCCTGCCTGGCGCCAGGCATCATTCCACAGTTCGGGGCGGAATGAGGTGCCGCGTTGCAGCAAGATGTCCGGGTAAAGCAGATACGTGGCAATGACGCCGATCAACAGGATCGCGGCGAGATAAACGGCGCGTCTGCCGCTGACCAGCAGCATCCAGAAGCTGGTCAGTGCCAGCCCCATCAGGGGCGTCCGTGAACCTGTGGCGAGGAGGGCCGCCAACAGGGGCAGTGCCATCAGGATCGGGAGCCAGTCATGGCGTTCGTTGCCTGCCAGCCAGGCGGCGACCCAGTAGGTGCATAGAAAGCCGAGAACGTGAGAAGTGAGCAGAGGGTTGCGCAACGCCCCGCTACCGATCAGGCGATCGCCCGGCGACGCGGTGTTCAGGAACCAGGCGACATTGATCAGCGCCGCCAATGCGCCGACACCCGCACCGATGCGCAGGGCCTTCAGAAACAGGCCTTGGTTACTGAGCGTCATCAACGCGCAACCCGTGAACAACATGAATACATAGAGCGGTCGCTTGGCCAGGCTGGCAAAACTATCGTCCGTGCGGCTCCAGCCTATGGTGATGAGCAGCCAGGCACTCAAGATCAGGAAGCACAGTATGACGGGGTCGCGTAGTATCGGTTTAATCTGCTGGGGTACGAGCAGCATGCCCAGTAAGGCCGGCGCCACGATCAGCGCGTAATAGAATTTCGTGTACTGACTTCCATCGGGAATCCAGAACATGCCTGTCAGCAGGACCAGATAGCCGCCAACCAGCCAGCGTGTGGTAACGAAACTGTACAGACGTGTGCGTAGGGCGTTGGGCTGTGAAGAGGTTAGCTGCACCGGAGTTCCTAAAAGCATCAGTAAAGGCGCGTATCTTAAAGCATCAGTTCCTTAGTAGGCAGCGGCCGCATGATAAGCTTGGCGACCTTTTTGCCCGAGCCGGATGCCCGATGTTCAACCTGTTACAACGCTGGCGCGAGCGAGGCTGGCAACCGATTAGCGCTGATCTTTATGCACAGACCTGGGCGCGCTTCGGTGGCAGTGTCATCACGCATCCCGAGGTGGTTTCGCGCCTGTCGAAACTGGCGGGTATTTCAGTGCGCTATCTCGGCTGGCCGTTACACGGCGAAGTGCAGGCCGCCGTTGCGGTCTGGGGCGGTTCACTGGCGCTTTCCCGTGACGTTCTTAAACGGAAGGGGCAACGTGATCTGTTCGATCTGGGGAACGCCGAGGTGATCTTGCCGGCAGCACCGGGCGCTATGGCGCCGGTACGCCAGCGTATGCGCTACGTGTCTGCCTTGAATGAAGGGGCGATTTCGAACCTTCACAAGCAAGCCGATGAGCTGGCGTTGGCCAGGCAGCCTGAAGAATACGGCAAGAAATTTCGTTACAACCAGCGCCGTGAACTGCGCATGCTGGAAGATGCCGGCGGTGAGATTCTCCCGGTTGCCGATTTGTCGCCCCAGGCACTGGCCGCTATCTACACGGAACTGTTCGAAAAGCGTTGGGGTTTCGACGTTCCCGGCAAGCAGCATCTCGTCCAGGTATTCGATGCCCTTAAGGATTTCCTCTGGGGTCATTACCTGCAGCTGGACGGCAAGCCCATAGCTGTTCAGGTCCTGTACAGGGTTGAGTCGCCAGAGTGGATCAGCATCGAATACATCAACGGTGGAGTGGATCCAGCCTCTCGTGATTTCAGCCCCGGCAGTGTCCTCAGCTTTATCAACACCCAGTCCGCATGGGAAGATGCGCGCCTGCGAGGAAAGCCGCTGCGCTATTCCTTTGGCAGAGCGGATGTCGAATACAAGGATCGTTGGTGTAACCGCCAACCTGTTTTTCGGGTGTAGATGAATGGAAGCACGTAAGCAGCAACTGGTACGTCGGCATCGGCGTAACAAGCGTATTCTGATGGTCGTGGCATTGCCGATTCTGGTCGCACTTGACTGGTTCGGTTCGTGGGGGACCGCCCCGGTCGTACTGGTGCTGGCATGGATCGCCCATGAAGCCTGGTTTTCCGACCATCTCTTCTACTCGCCTCGTGACGATTATCGGCACGCCTTTGCGCCTGATAGCCTCAGTCTGCCAATTTTGCTAGACCGCCATGGCCAGATTACCCTGCATGAAGGGGTGTGGCCTGAGACTGCCGATACGCTGGTATTGGCCATTCATGTGCGCAGCAATTGGTTGGGCCGCTGTCTTGACCCCCATGTCCTGATCGGCGAGGGAGAAGATCTGGACCGCCAGGACTTCGAAAGGGGCGTCAATGGCATGCGCTTTCTCAACCTGTCCGGGTGTCTGCCGCTGTTGCGGACGGGGCAGTTGAAGCTGAGCGGGCGCTTCTGCACGCTGGGGCGTGAGGCGACGCTTTACTGCTTCAGTAATCCTGACTACACCCGCCAGCGCGTTATGGTACTTGCGCCCCACGCCGATGATGCCGAGCTCGCTGCATTTGGCCTCTACAGTCGCAGTCAGGACGTGTCCATCGTGACGCTGACGCAGGGTGAGATCGAAGCCGATTTCTATCGCCGCCTTGGCCTGAGCGACGCTGCTGCGGCCCGCCTAAAGGGGCGTCTGCGCAGCTGGAGTAGCCAGACCGTGCCGCTTTGGGGGGGCGTCGAGCCAAGTCGCTGCGTGCAGCTTGGTTATTACTGCATGCAACTGCGGCAGATGGAGAGTGAGCCTTCCATGCCGTTCGCTTCGCGTGAGTCCGGCGACTCCGACATCCGTAGCGTGCGCCGCTTCAATGCGATGAAATTGCCCGCGGATATGGACGGTGCACCTACCTGGCATAACCTGACGGCTGACCTTGCCGCCTTGCTGCAGCACTTCAAGCCGGAGGTGGTCGTGCTTCCTCATCCCGAACTCGACCCCCATCCTGATCATATTCAGACGGGGCGTGCGTTGCGTCAGGCCATCGAGTGGAGCGGCTGGCAGCCCGATGTACAACTGCTCTATGCCAACCACCTGGCCGATAATGACCGCTGGCCTATGGGGCCAGCGGGATATGGTGTCGCCTTGCCACCGTGTATCGAACCGTTACCGGCCAACAAGCTCTGGTGTTTGCAACTCGATGACAGCGTACTGCTCGACAAGAGTCAGGCGCTGGCGATGCAGCACGATCTGCAAACGCCGCTACCCTTCAAGAAGCGCCTGCGTCGGTTCATTCAGTGGTGTCTGGCCGCGCGTCGCTGGCCGCAAGCAGGTGAAGATGAGTTCTTCCGCAAGGCCGTGCGTCGCCATGAGCTGTTCTGGGTTCGTCCGTTCGAACGCTGATACGCTCTGAAACGCCCAGCGGCTGTGCGAAATAGCTGATGTGCTATTCTCCGCGGCGATTTTGCAATTCCGGAGTTTCCGCATGAAGTTATCCATGCCCCGTTTCGATCAGGCACCCGTCTTGGTGGTGGGTGATGTCATGCTCGATCGGTATTGGCACGGCGCTACCTCACGTATATCGCCCGAGGCCCCGGTGCCGGTAGTCAAGGTCGAACAGATCGAGGATCGCCCGGGCGGTGCGGCCAACGTCGCGCTGAATATCGCCGCACTCGGTGCGCCTGCCGTTCTGGTTGGCGTTACCGGCGAGGACGAGGCTGCCCAGAGCTTGCAGCAGAGCCTGGAAGCCATTGGCGTGAAAACCTACTTCCAGCGCATCGAAAACCAGCCGACCATCGTCAAGCTGCGGGTCATGAGCCGTCATCAGCAGCTGTTGCGCATGGATTTCGAAGAGCCTTTCCAGACCGATGCCGAGGCGTTGGCGCGGCAGGTCGAGCAGTTGCTCGATCAGGTCAAGGTGCTGGTGTTGTCCGATTACGGCAAGGGCGCGCTGCAGAACCATCAGGCACTGATCAAGGCGGCGCGCAAGCGCGGCATTCCGGTGCTGGCCGACCCGAAAGGCAAGGACTTCTCCATCTATCGCGGCGCCAGCCTGATCACCCCGAACCTCAGTGAGTTCGAGTTGATCGTCGGTCGTTGTGAGGATGAAGCCGAGTTGGTCAGCCGTGGCGCGCGTCTGATGCGTGAGCTCGACCTGGGCGCCTTGCTGGTCACCCGTGGCGAGCACGGTATGACGCTGTTGCGCCCCGACCATGCGCCGCTGCACCTGCCGGCGCGGGCGCGTGAGGTGTTCGATGTGACCGGTGCCGGCGACACCGTGATCTCCACCCTGGCGGCGTCCATCGCGGCAGGCGAGGAGCTACCCCAGGCCGTGGCGCTGGCCAATCTGGCCGCCGGTATCGTGGTGGGCAAGTTGGGTACCGCCGCGATCAGCACGCCTGAGCTGCGCCGCGCCGTACAGCGTGAAGAGGGCTCCGAGCGCGGTGTACTGAGCCTGGAGCAATTGCTTCTGGCCACCGAAGATGCCCGCGCCCACGGCGAGAAGATCGTCTTTACCAACGGCTGCTTCGACATCCTGCATGCCGGCCACGTGACTTACCTCGAGCAGGCGCGGGCGCAAGGTGACCGCCTGATCGTGGCGATCAATGACGACGCCTCGGTCAGCCGCCTCAAGGGCCCAGGCCGGCCTATCAATGCCGTGGATCGCCGCATGGCGGTGCTGGCCGGGCTCGGCGCCGTGGACTGGGTGGTGAGCTTCAGCGAAGACACGCCCGAGCGCCTGCTCAAGCAGGTGCAGCCCGATGTGCTGGTCAAGGGCGGCGACTATGGCATCGACCAGGTGGTCGGTTCCGATATCGTGCTGGCTTACGGCGGCGAAGTGCGGGTGTTGGGGCTGGTTGAGAACAGCTCGACCACGGCCATCGTCGAGAAGATCCGCAGTCGCTGATCGCGCAAACAAAACCCCGCCAACTGGCGGGGTTTTGTTTTGTAGCGCTTGGCGATCAGACCGCCGCGGCGGTATCCAGGCGAACCCGTGATGAGGGCTCCGGACGCGTGCTGAACAATTCTGGCTTGCTGGCTTTGGGCGTAAGGTTGTGCAGCGCCAGCCAATCCTTCCAGCGAATCCGCTCGTCGCGCACCAGCCAGCCGTCCTGGGCGGCGAAGCTTTCCGCCAGCCACAGGCCGCGGGTGTTGGCTGGCACCAGTTGGCCTTGGCGCAGGGTCAACAGCTCGGCGGTGGGACGACCCTGCTCCAGGGGAATCAGGTACAGATCCGGGCGGGCGTGATCCAGGCGGGCGATCAGCTTGCCATTCTCCAGGTGTTCATCGACGTGCAGCAGGGTGGGTTGCTTCGCCTCTTTGGGCAGGTCCAGGCGCAGGTCGTAGACCAGCTGCAGCGAGGCGGTAGGTACGTGCACATAGGCTCGCGGGCGCTCGAGCAAGGTCAGGTTGCCGCATTGCACCGGGCGAGCGGCGCCGGACAGTGGGCTGAGCCGGAAGTGGACGTTGTCCCGGTATTTGAGCGCGCCCTCGTAAGGCGCCGGCAGCCAGGTGTCGCCGAAGCGGCCATAGAGCCAGCCTTCGCTGGTTTCCAGCAGGCACTCTTCGGCCACTTCCTGCAGGGCGGTCAGCAGCGGCAGGTTGAGTTCGTGGGCGGGCACGTAGCCGGAGATCAGCTTGAGCACCACATCGCCGCGGTCACGGCGGCGCTGGCGCACCAGCAGCCAGTAGTCACGGCCCTGCCAATGCAGGGTCAGGCGTACCGATACACCCAGGTTGGCCAGCTCTACCGCGAAGCGCTGGCTGTCGGGCAGCTCGACCGGTTTGCGGCGCTCGAGCATTTCGCTGAAATTCAGCGGGCGGCCGAGGCTCTGATAGGCGATGCCATCCGGCGTCGCTTCGACGTACAGCGGCAGGGTCTTGAAGGTGGCGGGGTCCTTGCGGGAAATGATGCGCGGCATGTCGGCTCCTTCTTGCGTCGGGGTCGGCCGCCTGGGCGGCGTCAGAGGGCGTACTCGTAACGCCCATTCATCACTCTGCTGATCCTCTGTTACCACTTTTAGTGCCGACAATAACCTCGGCCGCCACGGCCACGTTGTGGGCCAGATGCAGCGGGTTGATGGTGCCGACGATGGCGCTAGCGACCCCGGGGTGCCCGAAGATCAGCTCGAAGCTGGCACGTACCGGGTCGACACCGCTGTCCAGGCAGACATGGCCGCTGGCCAGGGCTTTCTTGATCAGGACGCCTTTGGCGTGACTGGCAGCATAGTCCAATACCGGGCGCTCCTGCTGCTCGCCGAGGTTGTAGGTGACCATGGCGCAGTCGCCGCGCTCCAGGGCCAGCAGGCCGCCCTCGACCGTCTTGCCGGAGAAGCCGAAGCCTCGAATCAGACCGGCCTGCTTGAGTTCGGCCAGGGTGTCGTAAACCGCTTCGTGCTGCAGGATCGCCAGGTCGTCGCCGTTGGAATGCACCAGCACCAGGTCGATATAGTCCGTTTCCAGACGTTTCAGGCTGCGTTCCACCGAGCGTCGGGTGTGGGCAGCGGAAAAATCGAAATGCGAGACGCCGTTGTCGAACTCCTCACCGACCTTGCTGACGATTACCCAGTCATGGCGCTGGCCGCGCAGCAGGGGGCCGAGGCGCTGTTCGCTGGTGCCGTAGGCTGGCGCGGTGTCGAGCAGGTTGATGCCCAGTTCGCGGGCCAGGCCGAGCAGTTGCAGGGCCTGCTGGTCATCGGGGATGGTGAAGCCGTTTGGGTATTTGACGCCCTGGTCGCGGCCCAGCTTGACGGTGCCCAGGCCGAGCGGGGAAACGCTCAGGCCGGTGCAGCCGAGTGGGCGGTGGAGGCTGTGCAGGTCAGGCATCAGAACGCTGCCTCCCACGCGGTGCGACCGATCACTGGGCGCGGCAGTTCGGGCAGGGCAGGGTGAGCGGCCGGGCGAATGCCGTCGCGTTCGAGATGGCTCAGCACGCGATCGGCGAAGTCCGGCGCCAGTGCCAGCTTGGTCGGCCAGCCGACCAGCAGGGCGCCCTGATCGCTGAGGAAGGCATTGTCGGGACGCACCAGGCCGCTTTGCGCCGGTTCCGCGCGCTCGACGCGCAGGGTCGCCCATTGGGCTGTGGACAAGTCGATCCATGGCAGCAACTGACCGAGCTCCTTGCGCGCCGCTTCGATCTGCGCGGCTTCGTCGCGGGCCACGCCGTCGGCTTCGGCCAGGTCGCCACCCAGATACCAGACCCATTCGCCGTCGGCGCTCGGGTGGCTGGTCACGGTGATCCGCGGCTTCGGCCCGCCACCCAGGCAGTGGGCGTACAGCGGTTTCAGGCTCGGGCCCTTGACCATCACCATATGCAGGGGGCGCAGCTGCTGGGCCGGCTGGGGAACGTCGAGACTGGCCAGCAGATCGGCATTGCCACGGCCGGCGCTGAGCACGATGCGCTGGGCGCGGATTTCGCGACCGTCAACGTGCAAGCCAACCAGCTGGCCGTTCTCGTGCAGCGGTTCGATGGCGTCTGCAGCCAGCAGACTGTCGCCAGCCAGCTCGGCCAGGCGTGCGATCAGGCTCGGTACGTCGACCACCAGCTCGGCCAGGCGATAGACCTTGCCCTTGAATTTCGGATGCTGCAGTGCCGGTGGCAGCTGTTCGCCCTTGACCTGGTCGACGC
>Ga0209370_1001340_pt1 | contig 22296 bp, 17 predicted proteins | sample AgamicAtPrz_FD_187164 | JGI IMG/M metagenome (GOLD analysis project Ga0209370, IMG submission 187164) | Agave microbial communities from Guanajuato, Mexico - At.P.rz (SPAdes) (version 2) | ecosystem: Host-associated > Plants > Phyllosphere > Phylloplane/Leaf | place: Guanajuato, Mexico... | reverse complement strand
GCGCGCGCTTCAACGCCGGATTCTACAAGCGCCTTGACGCTTCGTGCAGTACTTTTATGCGTTTTCGCGGGGTTTCCCGCAGGTTTTGTTGCGCGCGACCGACTTCATCGACGCTCGAGCATCCAAAAACGCCTTCACGTATGGGCTCAAACGAGCCCGAACGCGAATTACGTTCGATATTTGCGCACCTATACTGGGCCCGCTCAATGCCCGGATGCCTTCATGCGCGAAGTCAGATACGTCAAAGGACTGGACGGCCTGCGAGCCCTCGCCGTCATCCTCGTTTTCCTGTCCCACAAGGGCCATGTCCTTGCCGTCGACGTCGGCAAGCTCGGCGTGTGGACGTTCTTCCTCATCAGCGGATTCCTGATCGTCGGCGAACTGCATCGCAATCGTCAGGCGGTCGAGCGCGGCGCCATGACGCGTCGCCACGCGCTCGCGCTGTTCCTCGCGAAGCGCGCGCTGCGGATCTTCCCCGTGTATTACCTGCTGCTCGCCGCGCTCGCGATCGCGCACGCGCTGTTCTACCAGCGCGGCGTCAATCTCGGGCTCGCATGGCACGCGGTGTTCCTGTCGAATTACTGGATCGGCGTCGTCAAGGACGGCTGGCCGGGCTCCACGTCGCACTTCTGGAGCCTCGCCGTCGAACAGCAGTTCTATCTGATCGCCCCGCTCGCGCTGCTCGCGGTGCCCGCCGCGCGACACGTCGCGCTCGGCGTCGCGGCCGTCGCGCTGTGCGCGCTCGCGCATCTCGCGCTCTACCTGTCGGATGCGTCGCCGGTGCTGATCTACGCGTTTTCCCCGTGGAATTTCGCGTTGATCGCGCTCGGCGGCGTGGGCGCGATGGCGCTCGCCGATCGCGGCGCGGCCGCCGCGCGCCGCGTGCCGCCCGGCTGGCTCGGCGCGGCAGGCGTCGCCTTCTTCCTCGCGCTGCCTGCCTGCACGGCGTTGCCCGATGCGGTCGCGGGGCTCGCGGATCTCGGCTTGTCGGTGTCGCTCGGCGCGCTGATGCTGTGGATCGTCAGCGCGCCCGAGCATCCTGTCGTCGCGCTGCTCGACTGCGCGCCGCTCGCCTATCTCGGCACGATCAGCTACGGCTTCTACCTGTTCCACAACCTGATTCCGGCGCGCTTCGGCGCGCTGCCCGCGTCCCTCGCGCACGTGCCGATGCCGGACTTTGTCCGCGACGCACTGCCGGAAATGCTGCAATTCGCACTCGCCGTGCTGCTCGCGCACCTGTCCTGGCGCTATCTCGAAAAGCGGCTGCTCGACTTCAAGAAGCCGATCGCCGCGCTGCTGGCCCGGCACTTCGCCGCACAGCCGAGCGCGTCGCCGCGCTGAGCGGTGCGCGGCGGGAACCGGATCGGATCGCGCCGATACCGGTGACGCCCGGCAGCCGGCGGCGTGGCCGCCGATGCTGCGTCATCGCGCGACACCCGCGCGAGCGTCGTGCATACCGAGCGCGCCACGCATCCATCGATCCGGTCACGCGGCGAATGCGTCGGCACCGGTTTCACGCGCGACGTCCCGCCTCATCGGCCTGCTTCCCGCGTCGCGCGGCGCCGCCCTCCGCCCATTCGAGGTGCGACATCCGGACGTCGCGCACCACGCTCGGGCGCCCGCCAAAAACAAAAAAGCCCCGGCGCGCGAGCGGCCGGGGCCAACGGAACAACCACCACCTGAAACGACGGAGCGCGCGGCCGCTTAAGCGACGGCAGCCAGCGCGGGCAAGCAGGTACGCAGGTACGCCTCGAATTCGCGGCTCACTTCCGGGTGCTGGAGCGCGAGCTCGACGGTGGCCTTCAGATAGCCGATCTTGCTGCCGCAGTCGAAACGCGTGCCGTAGTAGCGATACGCGAGCACCTGTTCGTTCGCGAGCAGCGACTGGACGGCGTCGGTGAGCTGCAGTTCGCCGCCCGCGCCCGGCTTGAGCTTGCGCAGATGATCGAAGATCGTCGGCATGAACACGTAGCGGCCGACCACGCCGAGGTTCGACGGCGCATCCTCGGGCGCCGGCTTCTCGATGATGCCCGACAGCTTGATGATGTCCTCTTCCCACTCCCGGCCTTCGACGACACCATACGAGCGGCTGTCCTCGCGCGGGATCGTCTCGACCCCGATCACCGAGCTGTGATAGTGGTCGAACACGTCGACGAGCTGCTTGAGCACCGGCTGTTCGCCGTGCAGCAGGTCGTCGGCGAGGATCACCGCGAACGGTTCGCCGTGCACGAGCTTCTCCGCGCACAGCACCGCGTGGCCGAGGCCGAGCGCTTCCGGCTGGCGCACGTAGAAGCAGTTGACGTGGCTCGGCTTGATGCCGCGCACGAGCTCGAGCAGCTTTTCCTTGCCGCGCGCCTCGAGCTCGGCCTCGATCTCGTACGACTTGTCGAAATGATCCTCGATCGCGCGCTTGCTGCGCCCGGTGACGAAGATCATCTCGGTGATACCGGCGTTGATCGCTTCCTCGACCGCGTACTGGATCAGCGGCTTGTCGACGACGGGCAACATTTCCTTCGGGCTCGCCTTCGTTGCCGGGAGGAACCGCGTGCCGAGACCGGCAACGGGGAACACGGCCCTGGTGACTTTCAACATGTTCGCATCCTGATAGCGTTGACTGCGCCGCGTCGACCGGCGACCCGGCGCGATTGTGTTCCGAACGGCATATCGAGAATCGACGGTACTGCCAATTCCGCTCCGCTCATTTTCGATATGAACTGTTTGCCCAATTATTCCAAAAAAAATATAATCGTTTCAACCCGGTCGATATTGCCGAACCGATTTCCGGAGCAGAAACAAATTACCGATTTTCCGGATACAAATTCTTACGATTCGAATTCCTCGATATAGGGCACGCCGCCCCGCTCGAGGCCCGGGCGGATCGGTTCGTTCTTCAGCGCCTCGCGGTACGCCGACAGCACGGCCATGACCAACAGTACTGCAGCGCTCGCGATCCAATGCATGTCCATCTTGCCGCTCCTTGCATCAATCAACTGGAGCTTCAAACTATCAGAAAAAAATCGGCAAATAATTGGTGCCCGTCAAGGAACCGCTTTCAGGCCGGGATAAATCCATGATGTGGAATACCGATATTTCCGGGCGAGATTTTTTTATTCATTGACCGAATTCTTGCGCATTACGATTGGGTGAAACTCCCCGTTCATCCGTCGCAAGGAATCGAATCGCATGCAAGCTTTCAGCGGATCGTCTCTGGCCGCGCCGCCCGTCGCCGATCACAAGGAACACGTGATCGACGCGATGCGCGGCTTCGCGGCGCTGCTCGTCGCCTATTTCCACTGCCGTCAGGTCGTCTGGGTCGGCATGCAGAGCTTCCATCATGCTTACGGTCATGCACTCAGCCCGGGCGCGATCGCCGGTTACCTGACCTTCCCGTTCGCGTGGGGCTCGGCAGGCGTCCCGATCTTCTTCGTGATCAGCGGCTACTGCATCCACCGCAACGCGGCGCTCAAGCTGGCGGCCAATCCCGCGTACCGGCTCGACGCGCCGAACTTCTGGCTGCGCCGCTTCGCGCGCATCTACCCGGTGCTGCTCGCCGCGCTGCTGTTCACGCTCGCGCTCGATGCGGTCAGCCTGCAGATCGAGCCCGTCAGCCACAAGATCCGCGACGTCGGCCTCGTCGCGTTCCTCGTGAACCTGTTCTCGCTGCAGGGCATCGCCGGCTACACGTACGGGTCGAACGGCGCGTTGTGGACGCTGTCGCTCGAAGTGCAGTTCTACGCGATCTACCCGCTGCTGTTCGCGCTGCGCCGGCGCATCGGCATGCCGGCCGTCGTGGCCGCGGTCGCGCTCGTCAACGTCGCGTCGGCGTGGCTGCTCGAACGGCACGACCTGCAGTTCTTCACGTCGTACTGGCTGTCCTGGACGATCGGCGCATGGATCGCCGACGTGCGCGCGCAGCAGTCGCGCGGCACGGCCGTCGTGCCGTCGCGCGCATGGTACGTCGCGGCCGCCGTGCTGCTGGCCGCCGGCTGCGGCGCGTTCCATGTCGGCCAGTACGGCGCGTTCCAGCTGTGGTCGGCCGGCTTCGCGTGCTTCCTGTACCGCGCGCTCGCCCGCCCGCCGCGGCCGACGCCGCCGCTGCGCGTGCTGAGCTGGTTCGGCGACTTCAGCTACTCGCTGTATCTCGTCCACCTGCCGCTGTTCGTCTGCCTCGGCTCGGTGCTGTTCCACTCCGAACTGCAGCTGTCGATCTGGCCGTCGTTCGCGTTCATGGCCGTCGCGATTCCGGTCGCGTACCTGTTCTACCGGATGTTCGAACGGCCGGCGATGTCGTGGTCGGCCAGCTTCAAGCCGAACCGCGCCGCCCGCGTCGTCGCGTCGACGCCCGAACAGGCCGTCTGACGCGGGCCGGCCAGCTCGGTCGGCCCGTCCGGTTCCGGAGCCCTCGCGCGGCGTGTCGCTGCGCGGGGGCTTTTTCATGGCCGGCACGCGGTTGCAAGCCTGCTCGACAAGGGACCGGCAGCCTGCTGCGCTCCGACGGCGCCACGGCCCGCGCAGGTCGCCGGTGCACGGTTTCCGCAGCACGACTGCGACGGTGTCGCCTGACCGCTTCACGTTCCCGACGGCCCGCTCCCGTTCCAGATGACGATCGGCCACGCTCGCGCCCGACTCGCACCCACGGCGCAAACCTACCCGTCCGCTCCAACCAGACGCCTCGCCCGCTGAAAAGCAAAGCCCCCGCGCAGCGCAACGCCGCATGGGGGCCCGTTTTCCGCCGTTTCCCGCCGGCTCGCGCCGGCTGCTACTTCTTCGCGTTCGCGGCCCTGGCGGCCTTCGCCGTATCGGCGAGGATCTTCTCCACCCGCTCCACGTAGGTTTCGGTCCCGAACCGGCGTACCGCGGTCGCGCGCCCGCTCGCGACGAGCCGCTCGCGCAACGCGCGGTCGCGCTTGAGCGTCGCCAGCGCATCGGCCAGCGCGGCCGCGTTGCCCGGCTCGCAGAGCAGCCCGTTGTCGCCGTCCTCGATGATCTCGACGACGCCGCCCGCGCGCGCCGCGACGACCGGCCGGCGCGCAAGCATCCCCTCGACGATCACGCGCCCGAACGGCTCGGGCGTGATCGACGTGTGCGCCACGACGTCGACCGCCGTCATGCACGCGGCCACGTCGCGCTGGAAGCCGAGGAAATGCACACGCTCGTCCATCCCGTGCTGCGCGACGTATTCGTGCAGTTGCGCCGCATAGTCGTCCTCGCCGAACAGCGGCGCGCCGACCAGCACCACGTGCATGTCGGGATGGCGCGCGGCGGCCTCCAGCAGCACGTGCTGCCCCTTCCAGCGCGCGAGACGGCTGAACGAGCCGACCAGCCATGCGTCGGTGGGCAACCCGAGGCGCGCGCGCAGCGCGGCCTGGCTCACGCCTTCCAGCGCATCGAACGGTTCGGCCGAAATGCCGTTGAACACGACGTCGACGTGCTGCGGCGTGAAGCCCGTCAGCGCGCGGAACGCCTGCGCGGATGCGTCGGAATTCGCGATCACGCGCGTGACGCCGAACCGCGCGCAGTACTTGATCGCCTGCAACTGCTTGCCGCCGAAATGGTCGGTGCTGACGATGTCGCGCAAATGCCAGACCACCGGCTTGCGCGCGAGCCGCCCGGCGAGCGCGGCGACCACCATCGCGCGTTGCGTGTTCGCGTAGATCACCTCGGCGCGGCGCGCGCGCCGGGCGACGTCGCGCACCAGCCGCACGAGCTGCTTCACCGCGCCGAACGATACGCCGCCCTGCTTGCGCACGCCCGCGAGCGCGCCCTGCTCGACCACGTCGACGCGCGCGCCGATCTCGTCGAGCGCCGCACGGAACGGGCCGTCGTCGAACAGCAGCACGTCGGCGTTCGCGCGCATGTGTTTCATGATCTCGAGCAGCGACAGCTCGGCGCCGCCGAGCACGCCGCTCTGGTCGAGCACGAGCGTCGCCGGGCCGCGCGCGGCCGGCAGCGGGGTAGCCGTGCCGCGTTGCGCGGTCGAGCCGGGCAGCGCTTGCTCGACGTAGTCGAGGAAGCGCTGCCGGAACGTGTCGGCGGAAAACCGCTCCGCGTTCGCGCGGCACGCGTCAGGCGTGAAGCGCTGCGGCGCGCGCTCGAAATCGTCGACGGCCGCGACGATCGCGTGCGGCGTCTGTTCGTCGAAGAAGAGGCCGGTCGGGTTCAGGTTCGACTGCGGGTCGAGCACGGTTTCGAGCGCACCGCCCTTGCCGTACGCGATGACCGGCGTGCCGCACGCCTGCGCCTCGACGACCGAGATCCCGAAATCCTCCTCGGCCGCGAACACGAACGCCTTCGCGCGCCGCATCCGGTCGTGCAGCACCGCGAACGGCTGGTAGCCCATGATCTCGACGTTCGGGCCGGCCTTCGCGCGAATCTTCTGCATCTCGGGGCCGTCGCCGATCACGACGAGCTTGCGCTCGGGCGTGCGCGAAAACGCTTCGACGATCAGGTCGATCTTCTTGTACGGCACCATCCGCGACGCGGTCAGGTAGAAATCCTCCTTCACCGCGTTCAGCGAGAACGCGTCGACGTCGACCGGCGGGAAGATCACCGCCGCGTCGCGGTGGTAGACCTTCTTGATGCGCCGCGCGATGAACGCGGAGTTCGCGACGAAGCCGTCCACCGCGTTCGCGGTGCGCGTATCCCAGTTGCGGATGTAATGGAGAATCATCCGCGCGAGCAGCGATTTCGGCCCGTGCGTGAGATTCGACTGTTCCAGATACTGGTGCTGCAGATCCCACGCATAGCGGATCGGCGAATGCACGTAGCTGATGTGCACCTGGTCCGGCCCGGTCAGCACGCCCTTCGCGACCGCGTGGCTGCTCGAGATCACGAGGTCGTACTCGGACACGTCGAGCTGCTCGATCGCGAGCGGCATCAGCGGCAGGTAGCTGCGGTACTTGGTGCGTGCGAACGGCAGCTTCTGGATGAACGACGTCGTCACTGGCTTGCCGCGCACGAACGCGCGATCGTCGAGGAAATCGACGAGGCTGAACAGGTCCGCGTCGGGAAAGCACGCGACGATCTGTTCGAGCACGCGCTCGGCGCCCGCATAGGTGACGAGCCAGTCGTGGACGATCGCCACGCGCAGCGCCCGCGCCGGCTGCCGCGCGCCGGCCCGTTCGGCCGGCACCGCGCGGTGCAGCGCGGCGGCATCGCCCACGTGCGCCACGGCGGCGTCGGCCGTGGCGAGATTCAGGATGGCGTGTTCCGCCAGATCGCGATTCATGCAGTTCTCCTCGCATTGAGACGGACAAACAGGTCGCGCACAAGTGCACGCAATCCCGGCGTCATCGTGAGCGACCACGCGACGTTCAGCACCAGCACGACCGCGCACATGCCGATCGACTGGACCAGCCCCGGCCATGCCTGCGCCAGGAACAGGCTCGCCAGCAGGAACGCGAGGTGCGCGAGCATGTCGAGCACGATCGCGCGCATCCGGATCGCCGACAGGTACAGCAGCACGCCGTAGTCGACGAGCGCGCGCGCGGCGACGACCACCGCCGCGCCGATCAGCCCGAAGTGATGAATGCCGAACCACAGGCCGCCGACGAAGAACGGCATCTCGACGAGCCCGGCGAATGCCGCGCGCGCCGGGTTAACCTGCGACTGGATCAGGATGCGCGTGACGCTCGCCTGGCCGACGAGCCACACGCTGATCACCAGCACGCGGCCGACCGGCGCCGAATGCGCGGAGAGATCGGCGCCGACCCACAGCGTGAGGAACGGCGCGAGCGCGAAGATCGCGACGATGCCGACCGGCGTGAACACGCCGTTCAGGAATTCGAGCGACTGGCGCGCGAGCGTATCCGCATGATCGCGACCGACCGCCGACAGGCGCGGGAACAGCGTGCGCACCAGCGCGTTCGGCAGCATGTTCAACCGCGTGACGAGGTTCTGCGGCACCGTGTAGTACGTGACGAACTTCGCGCCCATGCCGGCGCCGAGCATCACGCGATCGAGCGTGTCGGCGATCATGCTGGTCGTGCTCGCGATCAGCATCCAGCCGCCGAAGTTGAACAGCCCCTTCGCGGTGCCCCACTGCGGCGGATCGATGCGGCGAATCCCGAGCACCTTGATGCTGGCCTGACCGAGCATCACCGCCGCGATCAGCCGAGCGACGACGGCCGCGGCCAACACCGTCTGCAGGTTCGGCGCGATCCACCACGCGGCGCCGAGCGGCAGCAACTGGAACAGGAACGTGCCGATCGTCTGGTTCGTGTTGAACACGCCGAACCGTTCGGCGCCGTTGATCGCACCGGCGAACACCCACGACACGTTGGCGAGCGGAATCGCGAGCGCCAGCCACGGCAGCGCCAGATACACCTCGTGCTGCATCGCGGCCGACACCTTCGTGAAATACGCGGTGTAGACGAACGCGCCGAAATAGATCAGCAGCCCGCCGACGACGCCGGTGCCGAGATTCAGCCAGAACGCGCTCCAGAACACGCGCGCGCTTTCGTCGGCGTTGCCGCTCGCGAGCGCCTTCGAGATGTGGTTCTGCGCGGCCATGCTCATCCCGAGATCGAGGATCCCGAAATAGCCGATCAGCGTCCACACGAGGCTGACGACGCCGTAGCGTTCGACGCCGAGCGCGTGGATATACGCGGGCACCGTCACCAGCGACACGAAGGTCGGCAGGATCAGCCCGATGAAGTTGATCGAAACGTTCTTGAGTATGCCTTTGTCCATGCTTTAGCCCAGGGGCCCGTTACGGTTTCCAGCGGTACATGAGCACCTTGCCGCGTGCGTCTTCCTCGACGAACACCAGGTACTCGCCGTTCTCGCGCCGGAACGCGCTGATGCCGAACGGCACGTCGACCCAGCCCGACGCCTTGCCGACCTCGGCGCCCGGGCTCATCACGCCGACTTCCTTGCCGGTTTCCTTGTCGTACACGTGGATCTTGCCGACCGGCTCCACCGTGAAGATGTAGCGGCCCTCGACCGTGATCCCGATCAGGTCGAGGATCGGCTTCGCGTCGAGCTGCCACGGCAGCGCGACCGTGTAGCGCACCACCGGCGAGCCGCTCGACCACTTGTCGAAGCGCACCAGCACGCGGCCGACTTCCTTGTTGATGCCCGGCTGCGGCGGCGCATCGGCCGTGTAGCCCGTCACGTACAGCGTGTCCGTCTGCGGCTCGTAGATCGCGCGACGCAGTTGCGTGAACGGCTGCGGCACCGGATAGGTCGTGACCTTGTCGTACGAATAGATCGGATTGCCGGCCTTGTCGACGCCGCCGTACTGGAAGCGGTGGATGCCGCGCACGTCGCTCGTGCGCCAGATGTCGCCCTTCGTGTCGACCCACCAGCCCCAGCCGCCCGCCTTCGCCTTGCCGGTGGTGTTGATCTCGGACTCGTCGGCATCGATCCGGCCGTTGCCGTTCGCGTCGCGCCAGATCCAGTCGCCGCCCGGCGGCTTGTTCGGCACCTTGTCGACCGGCCGCGCGCGGCCGGCGATCAGGCCCGAGGGAATCGCGACCTCGCCGTCGCGCTTCGCGTCGAAGCGATAGATCTTCAGGTGATCGGCATACATGTCGGTCAGGTACAGGAACGTGCGGCCGTCGACACGCCGCGCGAACGGCATGCCCGGATACTGGTCCGTGTGGAACACGGGATCGTCCGGATACTTGAAGCGATTCGACAGGAAGCCTGCGTATTTCCAGTCCTGGCCCGGCGGCTTCGACAGGTCGAGTTCGAAGCGCTTGTTGCCCGTGTACACGCTGTTCGGCCGCGCGGGGTCGACCCACGCGCCGTCGACGAACAGCAGCCCCTGCACCTGCCAGCGCAGCTTGCCGTCCGGCGTATAGCTTTCCAGCACCGCGCCGAGCCCCGCACCGATCGTGTCGTGGCGCGGCCCGATCCCGTTCATCGATACGTAGACGTTGCCCGCGCGGTCGACACCCACGCCCGTCAGCCCGTTGAAGCGCTGCGGCCCCGGCCGGCCCGGCACCGGGCCCGCGAAGATGCCGCCGCGCTCGCCGAGCGTGCCCGACGGCGCATAGCCGTTGCCGCCCTTCGAGAAGATCAGGATCTGCTGGCGCGGCCCGTTGTCCGCGACGAGCACGCGCCCTTTCGCGTCGACCGCCACGTCCACCGCGTCGGTGCCTGCCGGCAGCGCCGGCGCATCGTCGAGCTTGCGGCCGTCGGCCCGCACGTGCGCGAGACGCGCGGGGCCGCCCAGCGTATCGGTCAGCAGCCACAGCGTGCCGTCGCCCGCGAGCGCGATGCGGCCCGGCTCGTGCGCGCTCCACGTGCCCTTCTGCTGCATCGTCTCCGCGTCGTAGACATCCACCACGTCGCGCGACGGATTGGTCGCGAACAGCGTCTTGTCGTCGGCCGCGAGGCCGCCCACTTCCGCCTTCGCCTCACCCACTTCCGAACGCGCGGGCGCCGGCACCTCGTTCATCATCATGAAGCTGGCGGCCATCCGCGCACGGCCGGCGTCGGCGCGGCCGCCCGGTGCGACCTGCGGCGCCGCGCGAAACGGCGCGGGCTGCTTCATGTCGCCGATCGTGCGCCGCGAGATGCCGAACCATTGCTTGCCCCTGTCCGGCCAGATGCCGGGCGACTGCAGGTGGCCGCGCTCGTTGCCGACGCCGATCGCGACATACGCGTACTTGCTGTTCACCGCGATCGCGCTGCCGCCGAGGTTGCCCCAGCCGTGCGTGCCGCCGGCGAAGCCGAGCATCTTCCCGTCCTGGTAGACGCTCGCCTCGGCGCCGCTCTCGTCCCACGGCGCATTCGTATACACCTTGCCCTCGGGCGTCACCGCGATCGCGCGAATGTCGATCTGCGTCCACGTGCCGTCGCCATAGCCGAACGTGTTGCCGATCCACGACGTCGTCGCGGGCAACACCGTTTCGGCCGGCACGGCGCTCGTCAGCAGTGCCGCGCATACCGTCATGCCAACCAGAATCAGACGTCGCAATGCGCTTCTCCAGACTCGATGCAACAGCGACCGGCGCCGCCACGGATCGTCCGCGGCGGCGCCCTGTCGCTAAATGGGTTTCAAACGTCGCGATGCAGGTTACAAGCAAAAATAATCACAAGAAATTTGGAAATATTTGGGGATGTTTCCGTCTGAAATATCGAGCCGGAACAGCGCGTAAATGACCGCCAAAAACGGCAATAACGACCGCCTTTCACCCGTCACCGCGTAGAAAATTCCGCTCCGCCCCGCCTGTCGCGCCCGTCCGGGCGACGGCCTTTCATCTCGCGATCGTAATAATCGGCATTTGCATATTTGTCGTCGGCTAAATGACGTGCGTTTTTTTACCGATTTCTTTTCCCTAGAATCGATTTCGATTCCATATTTCAATTTAAAGGCATGCAATACGTACACGCATCGGATGCGGGTCGTGAAGGAGCCGCGCGATGACGGCCCTGTCGCGCCCCGCCGACCTCACCCCGCCGCAACACGGCCGCATCGTGCAACTCGACGGGCTGCGCGCGATCGCGGTGGGCGCCGTATTCCTGCAACACGCGCTGAAGGCGCCGCTGTGGATGGGCGTCGATCTGTTCTTCGTGCTGAGCGGCCTGCTGATCACCGGCATCCTGCTCGATCGCAAGGCGCGCGGGCAGTCGTACTTCAGCCACTTCTACGCACGCCGCGTGCGCCGCATCCTGCCGCCGTACGTGCTGCTGCTGGTGGTGTCGACGCTGCTGTTCGGCGCGAGCTGGCTGCCGCACTGGCCGTGGTTCGCGTTCTTCTCGACCAACATCGGGCTGTCGCTCGGCAGCATCGGCCATGACAGCCTGAACGTGCTGTGGTCGCTGGCGGTCGAGGAGCAGTTCTACATCTTCTGGCCGTTCGTCGTGCTGTGGTGCTCGGAGCGCGCGCTGCTGTGGGTCGCCGCCGCGCTGATCGTCGCGGCGCCGGTGCTGCGCGCGATCGCGACGCCGTGGTTCGATTCGTTCTGGCCGATCTACTATCTGACGCCGTTCCGGATGGACCTGCTCGCGGCAGGCGCCTTGCTGGCGATCGTGCTGCGCCGCGACCGGCGTGCGCTGGAGCCGTTCTACCCGCTCGCGATCGTCGGCGCGCTCGTGTCGCTCGCGATCCTCGGCTGGCTGCACCTGTCGTTCCCGCGCTTTCGCGCCGCGAACACGCCGCTGTCGAACGCGGCGCTCTACAGCATCTCGCTGCTGCTGTGCACGTCGGTGGTCGTGATCGCGCTGCGCGGCCGCGGCCTCGTGCAGCGCGTGCTGACGAACCCGATGCTCGTCTACGTCGGCACCGTCAGCTACACCGTCTACCTGATCCACCTGAGCGTGCTGTACGCGCTGTGGCCGCTGCACCTGAACCGCTTCGTCACGGCCGCGCTCGCGCTTGCGATCACGCTCGCTTACGCGACCCTGAGCTGGTACGGCTTCGAACGGCGCCTGACGCGCGGGCCTGCGCGCCGCGCGCTGCCGGCCGCCGCCGGCACGACCGCGTGAATTTCATCATCCAACGTTTCTACCAGGACAACGCCATGAGCCAAACGCGTAAAAAGGCCATCATCACCGGGATTTCGGGGCAAGACGGTGCGTACCTGACCAAACTGCTGCTCGACAAGGGCTACGAGGTCACCGGCACCTACCGCCGCACCAGCTCGGTGAATTTCTGGCGCATCGCCGAGCTGGGTGTCGACACGCACCCGAACCTGACGCTCGTCGAACACGACCTGACCGACGCGGGCTCGAGCCTGCGCCTGCTCGAACGCACGCAGCCGGACGAGCTGTACAACCTGGCCGCGCAAAGCTTCGTCGGCGTGTCGTTCGACCAGCCGGCCACGACCGCCGAAGTGACCGGCATCGGCCCGCTGAACCTGCTCGAGGCGATTCGCGTCGTGAGCCCGAAGACGCGCTTCTACCAGGCGTCGACGTCCGAGATGTTCGGCAAGGTGCAGGCCATCCCGCAAACGGAAACCACCGCGTTCTATCCGCGCAGCCCGTACGGCGTCGCGAAACTGTACGCGCACTGGATGACCGTGAACTATCGCGAATCGTATGGCCTGTTCGGCAGCAGCGGCATCCTGTTCAATCACGAATCGCCGCTGCGCGGCCGCGAATTCGTCACGCGCAAGATCACCGACACGATCGCGAAGATCAAGCTGGGCAAGGCGACCCGCCTCGAACTGGGCAATCTCGACGCGAAGCGCGACTGGGGCTTCGCGCTCGAATACGTCGAAGGCATGTGGCGCATGCTGCAGGCCGACGAACCCGACACCTACGTGCTGGCGACCAACCGCACCGAGACCGTGCGCGACTTCGTGCGGATGGCGTTCGCCGCGGCCGGCTACCAGATCGAATGGACCGGCAAGGGCGAGCAGGAGCGCGGCCTCGACGCGGCGACGGGCAACGTGCTCGTCGAAGTGAATCCGAAGTTCTACCGCCCGGCCGAAGTCGACCTGCTGATCGGCTGCGCGGACAAGGCGAAAAGCAAACTGGGCTGGGCACCCAAGACGACGCTCGAACAACTTTGCCAGATGATGGTCGAAGCGGATTTGACGCGGAACCAACACCATGACACGTTCTGAAACCGGGCGTCCGTCACGCCGTGCGTTCGTCACGGGCCTGACGGGCTTCACCGGTCGCTACATGGCCGAACGCCTGCAGGCGGCCGGCTATGACGTCTGGGGCACGGTCGCGCCCGGCACGCCCCACCCCGACGATCCGGCGTTCGCACAGTGCACGCTGCTGCCCGTCGACCTGCTCGACGCGGATGCCATGCGCGCGGCCGCGGCCGACGCACGACCCGACGCGGTCGTGCATCTCGCCGCGCGTGCGCATGTCGCGCAGGACGAGCCGTCGCAGACCTACGCGGTCAACATCGTCGGCACGCGCAACCTGCTGGGGGGGCTGGCCGGCCTCGACCGCCGTCCGTCGGCGGTCCTGCTGGCAAGCAGCGCGAACATCTACGGCAACTCGACGGCCGGCGTGCTCGACGAAACCGTCGCGCCTGCGCCGGCGAACGACTACGCGGTCAGCAAGCTCGCGATGGAATATGCGGCGAAGCTCTGGGCCGACCGGCTGCCGATCGTGATCGCGCGGCCGTTCAACTACACGGGTGTCGGCCAGAGCGATGCGTATCTGCTGCCGAAGCTCGTCGCGCACTATGCGAGCAACGCGCCACGGATCTCGCTCGGCAACCTCGACGTGAGCCGCGATTTCTCCGACGTGCGCGACGTGACGGCGGCCTATCTGAAGCTGCTCGAAGCCGCGCCGGCCGGCGAGACGTTCAACGTCTGCTCGGAGCGCGCGTATTCGCTGAAGGAAGTGCTGGCGATGCTGTCGCGGATCGCCGGTTACGTGATCGACGTGACGATCGATCCGCGCTTCGTGCGGCACAACGAAGTGAAAAGCCTGAGCGGGTCGCGCGACAAGCTGCGGCGCGCGGTGGGCGAATTGCCGGTCACGCCGCTCGACGAAACGCTGCGCTGGATGGTGGACGCGATGCGTGCAGCACCGCCCGGGCACGCCGCGGGCTGAACGTCGGCAAAACACGCGCGCAACGGCATGCGCCGAAACGACAACGGGCCGCTCTCTCGAGCGGCCCGCTTCATTGATGCCGAGCGAAAACCGGCTGTGTCGCTCAGCCGTCCAGACCGCGCGCCAGATCGTTGCGAACGTCGGCTGCGTGCTCGAGCCCGACCGCGAGGCGGATCAGCCCTTCGGTGATCCCCGCCGCCGCCCGCGCTTCCGGCGTGATGCGACCGTGCGTCGTGGTGGCCGGATGCGTGATCGTCGTGCGCGTGTCGCCGAGGTTACCGGTAATCGACACGAGCTTCGTGTTGTCGATCACACGCCACGCGTTCGCGCGTTGCTGCTCCGGCGTGTCGCCCTTCAGCTCGAACGACACGATCGCGCCGCCCGCCTTCTGCTGGCGCTTCGCGAGTTCATGCTGCGGATGCGATTCGAGGCCCGGATAGAACACGCGCGCGACCGCCGGATGCGAGTCGAGCCAGCGCGCGATCTCCAGCGCGTTCGCCGATTGCTTCTCGACGCGCAGCGACAGCGTCTCCATCCCCTTCAGCAGCACCCACGCGTTGAACGCCGACAGCGTCGGGCCCGCGCTGCGCACGAACGGGAACACCTTGCCCATGATGAATTCCTTCGAGCCGACCAGCGCGCCGCCGAGCACGCGGCCCTGCCCGTCGAGGAATTTCGTCGCCGAGTGCATCACGACATCCGCGCCGAGCTTCAGCGGCTGCTGCAGCACCGGGCTGCAGAAACAGTTGTCGACGACGAACAGCGCGTTCGCCGCCTTCGCGATCTTGCCGATCGCCTCGATGTCGGCGAGTTCGGTCAGCGGGTTCGACGGCGTCTCGAGGAAGAACATCTTCGTTTCCGGCCGCACGGCTTCCCGCCATGCGTTCAGGTCGGTCGGATCGACGAAGGTCGTCGTGATCCCGAACTTGCTGAAGATCTGCGAGAACATCCCGAGCGTCGAGCCGAACAGGCTGCGCGAGCTGACGAGGTGGTCGCCCGCCTGCAGCGCGGACATCACGACGGACATGATCGCGGCCATGCCCGACGCCGTCGCGATGCACGCCTCGCCGCCCTCGAGCGCCGCGAGACGCTCCTGGAACATGGTGACGGTCGGATTCGTGAAGCGCGAATAGGTGAAATAGTCTTCCGAATTCGCGAAGCGCTCGGCCGCGTCGGCCGCGCTCGAGAAGCAGAAGCTCGACGTGAGGAACAGCGCTTCCGAATGCTCGTTGAAGTCGCTGCGCAGCGTGCCCGCGCGCACCGCAAGCGTGTCGAAGTTGAGGGAGTCGTCCATGTTCCGTTTTCCGTATTCGAGGGCCGCGCCGACGGTCATGCACGCGGCGCGGGCCCGGTCAAAACCGAGGCCAAAAAACAAAAAGCCCGCTATGCGTCGGCATCAGCGGGCTTCGGTGCGGTACGACAGCGATCGACTCGGGCCGGCTGCCGCCGGCCTTCGCTTTAGCTGTTTTGGGAAGTTGCCCCGCGTCCGCAAGCTGATATCAAATCGACGCAAGGCCACATCCTATCACGCCTCGATAAAAGCGTGCGCCGGCGTTACTCGACCGACAGCTGCAGGTTCATCTGCGAACGCTCGGTATCGCCGGCCGTGTCGCGATCGGCCTGCGACGCCGGCGTGAGACGCGCACGCTCGATCGCATCGAGGTACTCGGGCGTCACGGCGCCGGTGATGTAGTTGCCGTCGAAGCACGACGCCTCGAAGCGCTCGAGCTTCGGATTGATGTCGCGCACCGCGCGGCGCAGATCGTCGACGTCCTGATAGATCAAATGATCGGCGCCGATGATCTTCGCGACTTCCTCGTCGGTGCGGCCGTGCGCGACGAGCTCGCCACGCGTCGGCATGTCGATGCCGTACACGTTCGGGAACTTCACGGGCGGCGCTGCCGACGCGAAGATCACCGACTTCGCGCCCGCATCGCGCGCCATCTGCACGATTTCGTGCGAGGTCGTGCCGCGCACGATCGAATCGTCGACGATCAGCACGTGCTTGTCCTTGAACTCGATGCTCATCGCATTGAGCTTCTGGCGCACCGACTTCTTGCGTACGGCCTGCCCCGGCATGATGAAGGTGCGGCCGACGTAGCGGTTCTTGAAGAAGCCTTCGCGATACTCGACGCCGAGCTTCGCGGCCACCTGCATCGCCGCCGGGCGCGACGAATCGGGAATCGGCATCACGACGTCGATCGGCACGTTCGGCAGTTCGCGCTTGATCTTCTCGGCGAGATAGTCACCCATGCGCAGGCGCACGTTGTAGACCGGCACGCCGTCGAGGCACGAATCCGGACGGGCCAGATACACGTATTCGAACATGCACGGATTCAGCGTCGGGTTCTCCGCGCACTGCTGGCTGTGGAAGTTGCCGGCCTTGTCGATGAAGACCGCTTCGCCCGGCTCCAGGTCACGCACGAATTCGAAACCGATGCCTTCGACCGCCACCGACTCCGACGCGACCATCCATTCGGTGCCGTGCTCGGTTTCGAGCTTGCCGATGCACAGCGGACGGATGCCGAACGGGTCGCGGAACGCGAGCAGGCCGTAGCCGGCGATCAGCGACACGATCGCGTACGAACCCTGCAGGCGGCGATGCACGCCCGAGACCGCCTTGAACACCGACGCCGGATCGAGCTCGAGGCCCGTGGTCGACAGTTGCAGCTCGTGCGCGAACACGTTGAGCAGCACTTCGCTGTCGGAGTTGGTGTTGATGTGCCGGCGGTCGATCCGGAACATCTCGTCCTTCAGCTGCATCCAGTTCGTCAGGTTGCCGTTGTGTGCGAGGATGATCCCGAACGGCGCGTTCACGTAGAACGGCTGCGCCTCGGCCTCGCTCGACGCCGAGCCGGCCGTCGGGTAGCGCACCTGGCCGATGCCGTAGGTGCCGGGCAGGCTGCGCATGTTGCGCGTGCGGAACACGTCGCGCACCATGCCGTTCGCCTTGTACATGTGGAAATTGCTGCCGTCCGCCGTCGCGATGCCCGCCGCGTCCTGACCGCGATGCTGCAGCAGCAGCAGGCTGTCATAGATCAGCTGATTGACCGGGGATTGGGAGATAACGCCTACGATGCCGCACATGGCATGTCCTTCAAGATGACAAAATCGGTTCCGTCCTGCCCGGCCGCGTCGTCACACGCGTACGTACTGGGCCATGCCGTCGGGCAGGAGCTGCTTCAGCTCGTGCACGCCCTGTTCGGCAAAAGGACGCAATAGCGCATTGCGCCAGAAATCCTGTTTGGGCAGTTCGGTCAGCCCGGCCGCGGCGACCAGCAGCACCACCAGCACACAGCCGCGGACGAGCCCGAACATCATGCCCAGCGAGCGGTCGACGCCGCCCAGGCCACTTGCCTGCGCGATCCGCGACAGCAGCGCGTTCGCCACACCGGCGACCAGCACGACGCCGATCACGAGCAACGCGAAGGCGATCACCCACTGCGTCAGCGCGCCGCCCGGCCAGTTCGCCGGGATGTATGGCACGACCAGCCCGACGTAGCGGCCCGCGATCACGATCGCCGCGATCCAGCCGATCAGCCCGAAAATCTCGGACACGAAGCCGCGCCACGCGCCGCGCAGCGCCGACAACGCGATCACCGCCAATACAGCGTAGTCGAAAGCCGTCAGCATCGTGGCCTTACTGCGTCAGACCGGCTTCGCGCACCTTCGCGATCGCGGCGGAGGCCGCCGAGCGATCCGCGAACGGGCCGGCACGCAACAGTGTAGCCGTGCTGCCGTCTGCCTGCTTGCGATGCTCGACATATGCGGGCACACCCGCCGATTTCAACTTGGTCGCCCACGAACGGGCCGTCGCGTCGTCCTTGAACGAGCCGAGCTGCACCGCGAAGCGCGCACCGGCCGGCGACGCCGGCGACGATGCGTCGCCGCTGTCCGGGCTCGCGGCGCCGTCGTTCGCGACGGTGGCGGGCGCAGGCTTCGGCGCGGCCGGTTTCGGCGCGGGAGCAGCAGCCGGCTTCGGCGCGGGCTTCGGCGGCGTCACGCTCGCGGTGGTGGTCGCATCGGGTTTCGCGGCCGGCTTGGCGGCATCCTTCGGCGCGGGAGCGGGTGCCGGTGCGGCCGCAACGGCCGTGTCGGACGCCGGCGGCTCGTCATGCGCGACGCCCGCTTGCACATCGGGCACATCGTCGTCGCGCGGCGCGACCGCCTGGTGCGCGGGGCGATTGGGGATGTCGATCGCGATGTCGTCGGTGACCGGCTTCGGGTGCGAATCGAGCACCATCGGCAGCACGATCACCGCGGCCACGACGAGCGCGATCGCGCCGACGAGGCGACGGCGCGCGCGTTGCTTTTCTGGAAGGGTCGGATCGAGGAGCAGTGCATCCGATTCCGGACGCTCGGTGCGGCGCGAGCGTCGCTCGACGCGTTCAGTGCGCTCCGTGCGCACGTTCCGGGAGGCCCCGGTACGACCGCCGCGCCGCGGGGGCGCGTCGTCGTCTTTCTTGCCGAACGAGAAAATTCCCATGAATGGCTGAGTCCGAAACTGCCCGTCAGTCAGTGTTGCTGCGATTTACGGTAGGCCAGCACGCCGGCAACCGTATGGAAACTGCCGAAAACCACGATTCTATCATTCTCGGATGCTCTTTTTAGTGCATCGCGAAACGCTTCCGCGGGCGACGCGTAACGCGTCACGCTCGAATCGGGCCCCTCCTCCACGCCAGCCTTGCGCAGCGCGGCTTCGAGCTGCTCCGCGGAAGCCGCGCGCGGCAGCGGCAGGTCGGTCACGCACCAGTGGTCGATCTCGCCCTTCAGGTGCTGCAGCACGCCGTCGATGTCCTTGTCGTGCATCGCGCCGAACACCGCGTACGTGTACGGGAAGAAGCCCATGTTGCCGAGGTTCTGCTCGAGCACGGCCGACGCATGCGGGTTGTGCGCGACGTCGAGCACGATTGCCGGCTTGCCGGGCAGCACCTGGAAGCGCCCGGGCAGCTCGACGTTCGCCAGCCCGAGCCGGATGTCCTGCGCGGACACCGGCAGCACCGGGCGCAGCGCCTCGAGCGCGGCGAGCGCGGCCGACGCATTGATCAACTGGTTCGCACCACGCAGCGCCGGATACGCAAGCGCCGGATAGCGCTTGTCGCGGCCGAGGTAGCTCCATTGCTGGCGCTCGGCGCCCGCCTGCGCCTCGTAGCGGAAATCGCGGCCGACGAGCCACAGGTCGGCGCCGATCGCTTCGGCGTGGTCGATCAGCGTCTGCGGCGCGGCCGGATCGCCGCAGATCGCCGGCTTGCCCGCGCGGAAGATCCCGGCCTTCTCGAACGCGATCTTCTCGCGCGTGTCGCCAAGGTATTCGGTGTGGTCGATGTCGATGCTCGTGACGATCGCGCAATCGGTATCGATGATGTTGACCGCATCGAGCCGGCCGCCGAGGCCGACTTCGAGAATCACCGCGTCGAGCCCGCGCGACGCGAACAGATGCAGGATCGCGAGCGTCGTGAATTCGAAATACGTGAGCGATACGGGCTCGGCCAGCGACGTGCGCGCGGCTTCGACGGCTTCGAAGTGCGGCAGCAGTTCGTCGTCGGTCACGTTCTGCCCGTTCACGCGCGCGCGCTCGTTGAATTCGAGCAGGTGCGGCGACGTGTGGCAGCCGACCTTGTAGCCGGCGCGCACGAGGATCGTCTCGAGGAATGCGCAGGTCGAGCCCTTGCCGTTCGTGCCGCCGACGGTGATCACCGGGCACGCGAATTCGAGCTGCAGCGCCGCCTTGACCTGCCCGATGCGGGTGAGGCCCATGTCGATGCCGACCGGGTGCGCACGTTCGAGATGCGAAAGCCACGCGTCGAGAGTGGGAAAAGTGCTCATCGGATCAAATCTGGATCGGTACCGCCACTACGCCAAAAAACGAAGCGCGCCGCCTGACGCTGAAGCCAGGCGACGCGCGGAGTCACAACCTTGCGCCGGTCAGGCCAGCGCGTCGGCCGGCTGTCGCTGCAGCAGCGCGAGCAACTGCGCGATCTCGTCACGCATCTTGCGACGGTCGACGATCATGTCGATCGCGCCCGTCTTCAGCAGGAACTCGGCGCGCTGGAAGCCTTCCGGCAGCTTCTCGCGGACCGTCTGCTCGATCACGCGCGGGCCGGCGAAGCCGATCAGCGCCTTCGGCTCGGCGATCACGACGTCGCCGAGGAACGCGAAGCTCGCCGACACGCCGCCCATCGTCGGGTCGGTCAGCACCGAGATGAACGGCAGCTTGGCTTCGGCCAGCTTGGTCAGCATCGCGGTGGTCTTGGCCATCTGCATCAGCGACAGCAGGCTTTCCTGCATCCGTGCGCCGCCTGACGCCGTGAAGCAGATGAACGGCACGTGCTGCTCCAGCGCGTTCTGCGCGCCGCGCGTGAAGCGCTCGCCGACGACCGAACCCATCGAGCCGCCCATGAACGAGAACTCGAAGCAGGCCGCCACAACCGGCAGCGTGTGGATCGCGCCGCCCATCACGACCATCGCGTCGGTCTCGCCGGTTTCGTCCATCGCTTCCTTCAGACGATCGGGGTACTTGCGGCTGTCCTTGAACTTCAACGAGTCGACCGGCACGATTTCCTGGCCGATCTCGTAGCGGCCTTCCGGATCGAGCAGCCCGTCGAGGCGCTCGCGCGCGCCGATGCGCATGTGGTGATCGCACTTCGGGCACACGTGCAGGTTCGCGTCCACGTCGTTGCGATAGAGAACGGCCTCGCAGGACGGGCACTTGACCCACAGGCCTTCCGGAATGCCCTTGCGGCTTTTCGGGTCGGTCTGCTTGATCTTCGGCGGCAACAGTTTGTCGAGCCAGCTCATCGTATGGTTTCCTGTTCCGTGGCGGGACGAGCCGCAAGGCCCGCCCGCTTCCTGTTGTGTTTATCGCGCCGTCTTGCCCGCGCCGTCCAGGGCGGCACGCAGCTCGGCGATGAAAGTCTTCAGCGCGGCGGCGGCAGCGTCCGGTTCGGCGCTTTCGAGCAGCTGCACGAGGCGACTGCCGATCACGACGGCATCCGACACTTCGGCCACCGCGCGCGCCGTTTCGGCGTCGCGGATGCCGAAGCCGACGCCCACCGGAACCGGCACGCGCGACTTGATGGCCGGGATTTTACCTGCAATGCTCGAAACATCCAGATTTCCCGCGCCGGTCACGCCCTTGAGCGACACGTAATACACGTAGCCGCTCGCGATCTTGCCGACGTCGGCGATGCGTTCGTCGGTCGACGTGGGCGCGAGCAGGAAGATCGGATCGATCTGCGCGGCACGCATCTTTTCCGCGAACACGCCCGCCTCTTCCGGCGGATAGTCGACCACCAGCACGCCGTCGACGCCGGCCGCGTGCGCTTCGGCCGCGAACGTGTCGACGCCCATCCGTTCGATCGGGTTCGCATAGCCCATCAGCACGACGGGGGTTTTGGGGTCGGTTTCGCGAAAACGCTTCACGTCGGCGAGCACGCTCTTCAACGTGACGCCGCGCGCGAGCGCGCGTTCCGACGAGCGCTGGATCACCGGGCCGTCGGCCATCGGGTCCGAGAACGGCACGCCGAGTTCGATCACGTCCGCGCCGCCTGCGGCGAGCGCGTGCATGAATTCGACGGTTTTCGCGGGGTCGGGGTCACCGGCCGTGATGAACGGGATCAGGCCCTTACGGCCTTGTTCGGCGAGTGCGGCGAAGGTCTGCTGAATACGGGACATGGCAATTTTCCTCAGTGCATTCGGCGGCGGCGCGATTCACGCGCACGCCGGCGCGGCGAGCGCGCTCACGCGCTCGTGCGCGATCGCACAATAGCTTTCGTTGATCTCGTAGCCGACGAAGTCGCGCCCCTGCCGTGCGCAGGCCACCGC
>Ga0209370_1001338_pt1 | contig 22308 bp, 21 predicted proteins | sample AgamicAtPrz_FD_187164 | JGI IMG/M metagenome (GOLD analysis project Ga0209370, IMG submission 187164) | Agave microbial communities from Guanajuato, Mexico - At.P.rz (SPAdes) (version 2) | ecosystem: Host-associated > Plants > Phyllosphere > Phylloplane/Leaf | place: Guanajuato, Mexico... | reverse complement strand
TTGAAGGAGCTGACCGTGGAGCCCACCGCATGGCCCTCTGCACTGCGCGCCGTGATGATGGTCACGCCGGTGGCAAATTGCCCCAGCGCATCGCGAAATTCGCGCTGCGAGAAAGGCAAGGCCGAACGCAAGACGGAGGTAGGCAAGGCGGAGTTCACGAAATACAGAGCTCAGGTCAGCGACCACAACGGTGCGCCACGGTTCAAGATCAGCAGATCCAAAGAGCATCTGCAGGACTTGATCAATTATCAACTTGAACCTTGCCGGTCACAATCCGTAAGGGCTTAAGGCCAGAATCATCAATTTTGATAGCTTCTCACGCAGTAATACACAGGCCTGCAGGCCTAAAACTTCATCAATCCTGGGTCTGAGCTGCCAGCAGCCCTTGGCCGGCCTGCTGCGCCAGCCAGCCGCCGACCTTGGCTTTGCTGCAGCGTTGCAGCTGCATCAGCAGCTCATGCTCGGGCCAGGGCAAGGCATGGCGATCGCACAGATCCTGCTGCATGCGGGCCAGCAGGGCCGCCGCCATCTCGGCATCGGCCAGCGCCCGGTGGGCGCGGCCCGTGGAAGGCAGGTGCAGGTAGCGCGCCAGATTGCCCAGGCTGTGGCTGGGCGCCTGCGGGTAGATGCGGCGCGACAGCAGCACGGTGCAGGCAAACAGCTGGGGGGCCGCCTCGCCCGCCAGCGCCAGCTCGGCCTGCCAGAACTTGCTGTCGAACGATGCGTTGTGGGCCACCATGGGCGCAGCGCCCACAAAGCGGGCCGCATCGCGCATCACCTCGGCGGCGGGCGGCGCCGTGCGCAGCATGGCATTGGTGATGCCGGTGAGTTCGGTGATGAAGGGCGAGACCCAGGCCCCGGTCTGCATCAGGCTCTGGAAACGGTCCACCACGCGGCCCTGCTCCAGCAGCACGATGGCTACCTCGGTGGCCCTGGCACCCTGGGCGGGCGTCATGCCCGTGGTTTCGAAGTCGATGACGGCAATCGCAGCACTCATCACTGCATTGTGCCGTGGCCGGCGCCTCAGTCCTGACCCAGCTCGTCTTCGCCGGGCAGACCCAGGCTCTGCACCACATGCTCGAGTATGCGGAACAGCTGCTCGCTCTCGGCGCTGCCCAGTTGCTCCTCGATCTCGGTGTAGATGGTCTCGAAATGCGGCACGATCTGGGCCACCATCTCCTGGCCGGCTGGCGTGAGGGCGAACTCGGAGCCCCGCAGATCGGCTACATGGCGGCCGCGCTTGATGAGCAGGCGTCCTTCCAGCGTCTTGAGCAGGCGCGAGAGGCTGGGCATGCTGATGAAGGTCAGCTGCGACAGCTCCATGGGACGCAGGCGCTTGTCGGCCACCCACATGATGCGCAGCACGCGCCATTGCTGCTCGGTCAGGCCGTGCGCACGCAGCGAGGGACGAAAGCGCACCATGACCGCCTCGCGGGCCTTGAGCAAAGCCATGGGCAATGAGCGCGCAAAGGAACGTGAGGTTTCAAGGGCAGGAGTGATGTCGTGCTGGATCATGGCATGGACGAGTTGCTGGCGTAATTGTATGTAAGAGCCCCACGCAGCGATACCGTCAATCCGGGCAAAAGAGTCAGCCAGCCCGTACTCGTCCTGCAGTCCTATGCCCTGTCTCAGGCGGACGCAATCCGCGCGCCGCGAGCGACCTCGGGTGCCGGCTCATCCCAGAACCGGAAATCCAGTGCCGGGCGCTCGCCGCTCATCAGCGCCGCCATGGCCTTGCCCGAGCCTGCTCCATGCGTCCAGCCCAGGGTGCCATGCCCGGCATTGACCCAGATGCCTCTTGCCTGCGTGGCCCCGATGCAGGGAATATTGCTGGGCGTGGCGGGCCGCAGACCGCACCAGAACTGCGGATCGCCACCCTGCTCGGGCAGGCGCGTGTCGCAGACGCCGGGCATCAGCTCCTCCACGCGCCTGACCAGCATCTCGCAGCGCGCCCTGGCCGTGGGCGTGTCCAGACTCAGATCGAAGCCTCCCAGCTCTATGGTGCCGGCTACCCGCAGTCGGTTGCCCAAACGGCTCATGGCCACCTTGCGGCTGTCGTCGATGGTGGAGACCATGGGGGCTTTTTCGGGCCGCAGCAGCGGCAAGGTGGCGCTATAGCCCTTGCCCGGATAGATGGGAACCTTCACGCCCAGAGGCCTGAGCAGCAGCGGCGTGTAGGAGCCGCAGGCGACCACCACGGCATCCGCGCTCAGCATGCGCGGGGCGCCATCGCTGCGGTCGCGAATCTGCACCTGGGCAGGCCTGCCCCTGCGCGCCGGCTGCAGGCTCAGGATGTCGTGGCCGTAGAGGAACTGCACACCGGCCTGGGCACAGAGACCGGCCAGCTTTTCGGTGAACAGACGCGCATCACCGGACTCATCGGTGGCAGTGAAGGTGCCGCCCGCAATCTGCGCCGCATAGGGCGTGAATGCAGGCTCGATGGCAAGCAGCTCGTCGCGGCTGACCAGACGACGCTGCACGCCGTATTGCCGCATCAGCTCCACGCCTTCGGCGGCCTCGGCAAACGCCTGCGGGCTGCTGTAGAAATGGGCAATGCCGCGCTCCAGCCGCTCGAACTCGACACCGGTCTTCTGGACCATGTCCTTGAGCGCCAGATGGCTGTAGGCGCCCAGCGCCACGATCTGCTGCACATTGCGCGCAAAGGCGCGGTCATTGCACTGGGCCAGGAACTGCAGGCACCAGCGCCATTGCGCGCTGTCGGCCTGGGGCCGCAGCAGCAGAGGAGCCTCTTTGTCGAACATCCATTTGAGCGCCTTCCAGGGTGCCTGGCGATTCGCCCAGGGCTCGCAGTAACTGACCGAGATCTGGCCGCCATTGGCATAGCTGGTCTCCAGGGCCGGACCGCTCTGGCGGTCCACCACGGTGACTTGATGACCGCGCTCGCGCAGATGCCAGGCGGTGCTGATGCCGATGATGCCGGCGCCCAGGACGATGATGTTCATGCGGCCAGTGTCTGCACTCTTGCGGGCAAACAAAAGCAGCATTAAATTTTCAGCAGTTTCATCAGAAATGCTAATGAAGTTGCCATGAGCTCCTGGGACCCTGTTGCGCTGGAATGCCTGGCCGCCATCGTGGAAGAAGGCGGCTTCGAGCGCGCGGCGCAAAGGCTGCACATCACCCAGTCGGCCGTGTCCCAGCGCCTGCGTGCACTGGAAGCCCAGGTGGGCTCGGTACTGGTGGAGCGCACGCGTCCCGTCAAGCCCACCAGCGCCGGGCGGCTGCTGCTCAAGCATGCCAAGCAGCTGCGCCTGCTGCGCGCCGATCTCGCTCATGAGTTGCAGGAGCTGGCACCGCAGACCGGGCAGAGTCTGGCCGGAGAAATCGTCTCCATCGCCATCAATGCCGACAGCATTGCCACCTGGGCCATGACGGCTCTGGACGAGCTGGTGAAGAGCGGCCTGCCGCTGGAGGTGGTGGTCGACGATCAGGACTTCACGCAGGAGCTGCTGCGCTCGGGCCAGGTCATGGGCTGCGTCACCACGCTGAGTCAGGCCATGCGCGGCTGCACCGTGCAGCCTCTGGGCGCCATGCGCTATGTGGCCGTGGCCTCTAGCGAATTTGCGCAGCAAAGATTGCCGCAGGGGCTGACGCGCAAGAACTTCAACCAGCTGCCCTATCTGTCCTTCAACCGCAAGGACGATATGCAGGCCGAATTTGTGGCGCGTTGCCTGGGTCTGCGCAATGTGTCGCTGCAGCATCAGATTCTGCTGCCCAGCTGCGAGGCGCAGGTGCGCGCCGTGCGTGCCGGCTGGGGCGTGGGCGTGCTGCCGCAGTTGCTGGTGCAGCCCGCGCTGGATGCCGGTGAACTGATCGACGTGGCAACAGGCCATGCGCTGTCCATCGCGCTGTTCTGGCATTGCTGGAATCTGGAGTCACGCGTGCTGGCCCGTGTCAGCCAGGCCTTGCTGGGCAAGGCCCGCCAAGTGCTGCAAGCTGTTTGATGCAGACAAGAAAAAAGGCCGTGCTTTGCAGCGCGGCCTTGAGAGCTTGATGTCAAACGGAGGTACTTTGGTTTTTGTAGCTGTGGACGCTCATCTAACCTTGATTTGAAGCTGATATACGCCTGATACGCATGTAAATCAAGCGCAAGCAGCTATGAAAATCAGCGAATCAGCAGCACGGGGATGGTGCAGCCCGCCAGCACCTGCGAGCTGACCGACCCCATGACCAGACGGCCCAGCGCGCCGTGGCCGTGCGTGCCCATGGCGATCAGGTCGAACTTGCCGTCCTGGGCGGCATGGATGATGGTGTCGGCAATGGGGCCGACCTTGGCGATGCTTTGCGCCTCGACGCCACGCCCCTTCAGGAACTCCAGCACGGGCTGCAGGATCTTGGCGGATTCTTCGTCGTAGTACTGCTCCACCACTTCCTTGCCCAGCGCAGCGCGTGCACGAGGCGGCAGCAGCGGCTGCACGGTGATGATGGTGTACTCATGGCCCGTGCCCAGCATCTCCTGATGCGAGGTCAGATAGGCCAGCATTTTCTGGGTATAGGCACTGCCGTCCACGGCGAGCAAGATCTTCATACCAATTTCTCCTTGTTGATGTCTCAAGCCTAAGGGCTGGGGACAGTCAGCATCTTGACTTGGCTCAAGTCAATTGTCGATGCCGGCAGAAAGTCATCCTGCTCTCCCTTGCGGGCATAGCCCAGGGGATTGGCCACCACACGGCATTGCCATTCGCTGCCGTCCTCGCGCTGGCCGCATGCGATGTAGTCGCTGGCGCAATGCAGATGGCCGTGCAGCCAGAGCTGGGCATGGGGCAGAAAGTCGTCCATCACATTGCAGAAACCGGCCGTGCCGGGTACCAGGCCGTAGCGCGGATCGGCACTGCGCAGGCTGGGCGCAAAGTGGGTCACGGCCACCGTGGGTCCGTCAAAAGGCTGCTGCAGCGCAGCGCGCAGCCAGTCCTGGCAGAGCAGGCTTTCCTCGCGCATGGGCGCGGCCAGAAACGGCTCGCCCTGGCGACTGCCACCTGTCTTTTGCAGATAGAAATTGGCGGCGCGAAAGGCCTTCTCGCGCAGCTTGTGCAAGCGCGTGGCATCACTCACGCCTTCATGCATGGCCATGGCGTCGAAGTCGCTCCACAGCGTGGTGCCGATGAAACGCACCCCGTCCATGACCACGGTTTCACGATCGAGCCAGATCAGACCCAGCCTGTCGCACACACGCTGCAGGCGCAGCCTTGCCTCGTCGAAGTCCTGCATGTCGTATTCGTGATTGCCGGGCACGAACAGCACGGGTGTGGGCCAGTTGGCGTATTGCGGCAGCGGCGAGAAACGCTCCAGCCCGAAGTTTTCGCCGTCGACCTGGGTGCTGCTCTGGTAGGAGCCGATGTCGCCGGCCAGCACCAGCACATCGGCGCCCGCGGCTGGCTGGGCCACGAATTGGGGGTGGACTTCGAGGTGCAGGTCGGACAGCAGCTGGATCTTCATGTGGCTAGTTTAGTCAACCATGGTGAGTGACCTGGGCCGAACCGTTGGCAAAGGTGATCTCGGCCGAGCGCGTCAGCGTTTTCAGCAGCCAGTCATAGGCCTGCGGGTGCGGGCCGCGCCGACGCCACAGTGCATCCACATGCACGGGCGTGACATCGAAGGGCAGATCGCGCAGCTCCAGCTGGTCGCTCATGCCGGTCACGGGCACAAAATGGCGCGGCAAGATGGTCAGCAGATCGGAGTTGAGTACCACGCGCGCCGCGGTGAAGAACTGGTTGACGGTGAGCACCACTTCGCGCGAACGTCCCAGCGAGGCCAGGGCCTCGTCGATGAAGCCGAAGGAGCGGCCCGAAAAGCTGACCAGCATATGGCGTGCCGCGCAATAGTTGTCCAGCGTCAGCGGAACATGCGCCAGCGGATGGCCTTTGCGCATCACGCACAGGTACTCGCCCTCATACAGACGGCGGCTGTCAAACGCCACCAGCCCGCCAGCCTGGGCACGCGCCGTCAGGTCGGCCAGTACGGCGGGGAAATAGCCCACGGCCATATCGGCCTCGCCATCATCGAGCAAGGGCCTTGGATCGCGCGTGGTCAGCGGCAGCAGGCGTATGCCCAGGCCCGGTGCCTCGCGCGCCAGAATCGGGTACAGCGGCGGAATCAGCGTGGCAGCCGTGGCATCGGCCATGGCGATCACGAACGTGGTGGCGGCCGTCTCGGGATCGAACTCATCGGGTGCGAGTGCACCCTCCAGATGCTGCAAGGCCTCGCGTATCACCGGCCACAGGGCCTGGGCACGCGGCGTAGGCTCCACGCCCTGTCCCTGGCGCACCAGCAGCTCGTCGCCCAGGACCTCGCGCAGCCGGCGCATGGCATTGCTGACCGCCGGCTGGGTGATGCTGAGCTTGTGCGCCGCACGCGTGAGACTGCGCTCGGACATGACCTCGTCGAAGACGCGCAGCAGATTGAGATCCAGAGAACGAAAGTTCAAAGACATGGCATCACCCAATACATCACTGCCGTGAATGCTACAGATTCAAAATATAAATTTGAACACACCTAGGGTAATCCCTATAGTTACACCTATTCCCCGGGCAATTCGCCAAAAGCGTGGGTCAAAGGGTTAACTGCCATGAGCAACTTTATTTACAACTCCTACTGTGTCGAGCACCCTGGTGTGGTGCGTATCTATCAAGCCAGCGATGAACGCATGGCCGCCATTGCCGCCGAGCACGAGGCGCAATCCCAGTCCAGGTCGTACTGGATGGTGCTGGCTGTGGTGCTGGCCGCCCTGGCCGCCGGCGTCTTCCAGGCCACCGAAACCTGGAGCGACGGTCATATGATGGCTGCCTGGATGGTTCTGTGGGCCATGGCCTTTGCCAGCATTGCCCTCTTCTCCACTCCCGCACGCCGTGCCATCAATCTGGTGCGCACCGGCTACCGCGCCTGGGTCAAGAGCCGCCAGCAAGCTGCTGCCGATGAACGCGTCTGGAACGCCGCGCTGCAAGATGCCCGCCTGATGGCCGATCTGGCCCGTGCCATGGATCGCCAGAGCCGCTAAGCTCCGCGCCTCTCCGAAAAAAGCCGCTGCCCACAAGGCCAGCGGCTTTTTGCATGGAGGAATAGAGCCAAACAAGCCTCTATCTCAGATTCAGAAAGCGCTTACAGCTACAAAAATAAAAGCAAACAAAAAGCCCTGCTGAAAAAATCAGCAGGGCTTTTTTAATGTGCACAGTCTCAGTCAGGGACACCGCGCAAGAGCCGCCCCGCCGCGCTGGTGTCGTCCCCCTCCCATAGCGCGAAGCGCGTAGAGAGAGGGGCGCCCGGCTAGGGGGAAGCCGCGCAGCGGCTCAGGGGGAGAATCAAGCGCTCAAGCGCTTTTCCAGCTCAGCCTTGGTATCCAGCATGGCCTTGGGCAGGTTGTAGGCCAGCTTGTCGAAATGCTCGCCGTGCAGCTTCATTTCCTCGGCCCAGGCCGCCTTGTCGATATTGGTCACGCTGTCGAACTGGGCAGCATCGAAGTCCAGACCGCTCCAGTTGATTTCGGCGTACTGGGGAGCAATGCCAAAGGCGGTTTCCTGGCCTTGGACCTGGCCTTCCAGACGGTCGATCATCCACTTCAGCACGCGCATGTTTTCACCGTAGCCGGGCCAGACGAACTTGCCTTCGGCATTCTTGCGGAACCAGTTGGTGGTGAAGATCTTGGGCAGGGTTGCGCCCTGGCCTTCGATCTTGGCGCCCAAATCCAGCCAGTGCTGGAAATAGTCGCTCATGTTGTAGCCGGCAAAAGGCAGCATGGCGAAGGGGTCGCGGCGTACCACGCCTTGCGCGCCAAAGGCGGCGGCCGTGGTTTCGGAGCCCATGGTCGCTGCCATGTACACGCCCTCGGTCCAGTCGCGGGCTTCGGTCACCAGAGGCACGGTGGTGGAGCGGCGGCCGCCGAAGATCATGGCATCGATCTTCACGCCGGCGGGATCGTCCCAGGCTTCGTCCAGCGCGGGGTTGTTGGTCGCAGCCACGGTGAAGCGGGCATTGGGGTGGGCGGCCTTGGCGCCGGTTTCCTTGGCGATCTGGGGCGTCCAGTCCTTGCCTTGCCAGTCGATCAGGTGATCGGGCAGCTTGCCCTGGTCCTTTTCCATGCCTTCCCACCACACGTCGCCGTCATCGGTCAGGGCCACATTGGTGAAGATCACGTTCTTGTCCAGGCTCAACATGCAGTTCGGGTTCGTGAGCATATTGGTGCCGGGAGCCACGCCGAAGTAACCGGCTTCGGGGTTGATGGCGCGCAGCGAGCCGTCGGCCTGGGGCTTGATCCAGGCGATGTCGTCACCGATGGTCGTGACCTTCCAGCCGTCGAAGGCCTTGGGCGGCACCAGCATGGAGAAATTGGTCTTGCCACAGGCCGAGGGGAAGGCCGCAGCCACGTGGTACTTCTTGCCTTCGGGGTTGGTAACGCCCAGGATCAGCATGTGCTCGGCCAGCCAGCCCTGGTCACGGCCCATGGTGGAGGCGATACGCAGCGCAAAGCACTTCTTGCCCAGCAGCGCATTGCCGCCGTAGCCCGAGCCGTAAGACCAGATTTCGCGGGTTTCAGGATAGTGAACGATGTACTTGGTCTTGCTGCAAGGCCAGGTGGTCTCGTCCTTCTGACCTGCGGCCAGAGGTGCGCCGATGGTGTGCACGCAGGGCACGAACTCGCCGTTGGTGCCGATCACGTCATACACGGCCTTGCCCATGCGGGTCATGATCTTCATGTTGACGGCCACATAGGGGCTGTCGGACAGCTCGATACCCACGTGGGCGATGGGCGAACCCAGCGGGCCCATGGAGAAAGGCACCACGTACATGGTGCGGCCAGCCATGCAGCCGTCGAACAGCGGGTTCAGCGTGGCGCGCATTTCGGCAGGTTCCATCCAGTTGTTGGTGGGGCCTGCGTCTTCCTTCTTGGCGGAGCAGATATAGGTGCGGTCTTCCACGCGAGCCACGTCCGAAGGATCGGTCCAGGCCAGGAAGGAGCCAGGACGCTTGGCCAGGGGCTTGAAGGTGCCGGCATCCACCAGCTGCTGGCACAGCGCGTCATATTCGGCTTGCGAGCCGTCGCACCAGTGGATCTGGGCAGGCTTGCACAGCGCGGCCATTTCGGCGACCCAGGCAATGAGCTTGGGGTTCTTGACGTAGTCGGGAGCCTGGATGTTCAGGCTTTGCACAGCGGCGTTCATGGGGGAAGTCCTTCAATTAAAAAACCAGTTTTTCAAAGAAGCATCCTCGGCTGCGTCTTTGAAAAAAGGCTTTTGAAGGTGTCTCGCCTGCTTTCCCTAGCGCTTGTTGGCGCCTGAAATCCGTCTGAAATAGTCAAAACAACCTTGTTTTGAATAGCAGCGGGAGATCGATTTTAGGTAGGGGCCTTGAATTTGTCAGCAAATCATGGGCAATATCTATGCATTTTGCGCATCAATATATGCGTATCGCATTCATTCATAACCTGCACAGACGTAAAAAAACCCCGTGTCGCGGGGTTGGGCTCGAGAAGGTTGGAATGCCTAGGCCATGTTCACGGCAATAAAGGCCAGCAGGAACATCATCACGGCGCCAGCGGCGGGAATGATGATGGGAATATAGGGCACAACGGCTTCGGCCGCGTCCTGTGCCTCGTGGTTCACTGCGGAATCATCTGACATGTGATCAATGCTCCTCCTGAAAGCAGGCGGTGAAACAAGCAAGCTCTGCAGCCATTCTAGGCACAGCCCTGGCGACATGGCTCAGGGAAAGCCATAGCCGCTCTTGGCGCTCAGACCCGCATCCCATGTCCGCCAATGGCGAACAGCACTTCTTCGATGTCGACCATGCGCAGATAAGTTCGCACTCGGAGTGCAACAGCATATGCTGGGCTTGCGGACGACCCGGCGCCGATTAAGAAATCGATGTGCACCGTCCAACGTCAGATCGCAGCGCCGAAGTCCCTCGCTGAAAGGATGGCTTCTATGGTTAGCGCTTCTTTCCTGTTCTGGCTGATCCTGCTGATGCTGGTGATTGGCCTGGGGACGGCGTCGATCCGGATTTTTCGCGAGTATGAGCGCGGCGTGGTCTTCACGCTGGGGCGCTTCTGGAAGGTCAAGGGGCCGGGACTGATCTTCATCATTCCTGCCATCCAGCAGGTGGTACGGGTGGATCTTCGCACCGTGGTCCTGGAGGTCCCCGCGCAGGATGTGATCTCGCGCGACAACGTCTCGGTCAAGGTCAATGCCGTGATCTATCTGCGCGTGGTGGATGCGGAAAAGGCGGTGATCCAGGTGGTCAATTATCTGGAGGCCACCAGTCAGCTCGCGCAAACCATGCTGCGCTCCGTACTGGGCAAGCATCAGCTCGACGAAATGCTGGCAGAGCGCGAATCGCTGAACCTGGACATCCAGCAGGCGCTGGATGCGCAAACCGACACCTGGGGCATCAAGGTCTCGAACGTGGAGATCAAGCAGGTCGATCTGACCGAATCCATGATCCGGGCGATCGCACGTCAGGCCGAGGCCGAGCGCGAACGCCGCGCCAAGGTGATTCACGCCGAAGGCGAATTGCAGGCTTCGGAAAAACTGTCTCAGGCAGCGAAAGTTCTGGCGCAGGAGCCTCAGGCCATCTTGCTGCGCTACCTGGAGACGCTGACCGTGATCGGCGCGGACAGGAACACCACCGTGGTGTTCCCCTTGCCCATGGACCTGGTGACCCCGCTGATCAAGAAGATCACGCCCCTGCAGGCCTGAGCAAGGCCTGCGGCTCAAGCCTCACACCAGGGCCGCCTCCATGCCTGCGCGGCGCAGTTGCTCCAGCACCTCGCTCACATGGGCGTGGCCGCGTGTCTGCAGCACGAACTCGATCTCCACATTCTGCGCGGCCAGCATGGTGAAGGCACGCTGGTGATGGACTTCCTCGATATTCGCGCCGGCTCCGGCCACCGTGGCCGTGATCTGGGCCAGCACGCCGGGTACGTCGCGCGCGCTGACACGCACACGCGCCAGACGACCGGAGCGCACCATGCCGCGCTCGATGATGGCAGCCAGCAGCATGGGGTCGATATTGCCGCCCGACAGCACCAGACCTATTTTGCGGCCCTTGAAGCGAGCGGGATAGCGCAGCAAGGCCGCCAGGCCCGCGGCCCCTGCGCCTTCGACCAAGGTCTTCTCGATCTCCAGCAGCATGAGCACGGCCTGCTCTATATCTCCTTCGTCCACCAGCAACAAATCGTCCACGCAGCGCTGCACCACCTCCTGGGTGATGATGCCTGGCTGGGTCACCGCAATGCCCTCGGCGATCGTCGAAGTTCCCATGGGAAGATCTGTGTGCCGCAGCGCATTGACCATGGAGGGAAAGCGCTGAGTCTGCACCCCCACGATCTCCATCTCGGGCTTGATGGCCTTGGCTGCCGTGGCAATGCCCGCAATCAGACCGCCGCCGCCAATGGCAATGATCAGCGCATCCAGATCGGGCTGTGCCTGCAGGATTTCCAGCGCCAGCGTGCCCTGGCCCGCAGCAATCGCCTCGTCGTCATAGGGATGGACAAAGGTCAGCTGCTGCTCCTGCGCCAGCTGATAGGCATGGGCTCGCGCCTCGGCCAATGTGTCGCCATGCAGCACCACCTCGGCACCGAAGCCGCGCGTGCGCTCCACCTTCACACCGGGAGTGAAGCGCGGCATGACGATGACGGCACGCAGACCCAGCCTTTGAGCGTGATAGGCCACGCCCTGGGCATGGTTGCCCGCACTCATGGCGACCACGCCGCGTGCGCGCTCGGCATCGCTGAGCATGAGCAGCTTGTTCAGCGCGCCACGCTCCTTGAAGGATGCAGTGAACTGCAGGTTCTCGAACTTGAGATAGACCTGCGCCCCCGTGATCTGCGAGAGCGTGCGTGATTCCACAAAAGGGGTTTGAAGGACGGCGCCATTCAGGCGCGCAGCGGCGGCTTGGATATCTGCAAAGGTCAGCATGGTGGATCCATTTTGCAAGCAGCTCATCACCCCGCGCCAGTGCTGGGTTTGCGAATCAAAGCCATCCGGATCATTTGCTCAGTAATTGCTAGCTACTCGCCCTTTCCTAGCAAGGGAATAACCGCCAAAACACTTCAAATCCGGCGCCGTTCTGCGAACTGTGAGCACCTAAGGATTTCCCTTGGTTTCAGCGAAACATGCAACATAGTGCCTAAATCGACGTGCTTTTTTTCAATGCATCTGCATAATTGTGCCAACACCGAGTCAGTAACTGCACTATCTTTCATCTCAGCAGGAGCCGAGCATGCAGCAGCAAACCAACGTCGATTACCGCACAGAGCCCAGCCAGTACCGGCACTGGTCGTTTGAAGTGGATGGCAATATCGCCCGGCTCAAGCTGGACATCGCCGAGGACGCAGGCATACGCCCCGGCTACAAGCTCAAGCTCAACAGCTATGACCTGGGCGTGGATGTGGAGTTGCACGATGCGCTCAACCGCATCCGTTTTGAGCACCCGCAGGTGCGCTCCGTGATCGTGACCAGCGGCAAGGAACGCATCTTCTGCTCAGGTGCGAATATCTTCATGCTCGGAGTCTCGTCCCACGCCTGGAAGGTGAACTTCTGCAAGTTCACCAACGAGACGCGCAACGGCATGGAAGACAGCTCCAGGCACGACGGGCTCAAGTTCGTCGCCGCCGTCAACGGCGCCTGTGCGGGCGGCGGCTACGAGCTGGCTCTGGCCTGCGATGACATCGTGCTGATCGACGACCGCTCTTCTTCCGTGTCACTGCCCGAGGTTCCGCTGCTGGGCGTGCTGCCCGGCACGGGCGGGCTGACGCGCGTGACCGACAAGCGCCATGTGCGTCACGACCTGGCCGACATCTTCTGCACCAGCGTGGAAGGCGTGCGCGGCCAGCGCGCCGTGGACTGGCGGCTGGTGGACGCGATTGCCAAGCCCGCACAATTTGCCGAAGTAGTGCAGCAACGTGCCACGGCCCTGGGCGAAAGCAGCCCGCGCCCGGCTTCCGCCAAAGGCATACAGCTAGCCAAGCTGCAGCGCGAGCAAAGCCCGGACGGCCTGCACTATCGCCACGTCAGCGTGCAGATCGATCGCAGCAAGCGCAGCGCTACCATCACGGTCAAGGCCCCCAAGGGTGAACAGCCCGGCAGCATTGAAGCCATAGAAAGCGCAGGCGCCGCCTGGTGGCCGCTGGCCATGGGCCGCGAGCTCGACGACGCCATACTGCATCTGCGCACCAACGAGCTCGATGTGGGCACCTGGATTCTCAAGACCGAGGGCGATGCGCGCGCCGTGCTGGCGGCGGGCCAGACCCTGGTGACGTACCGCGATCACTGGCTGGTGCAGCAAACCACAGGCCTGCTGCGCCGTACCTTTGCACGCCTCGATGTGTCGTCGCGCTCGCTGTTCGCTCTGATCGAGCCCGGCTCCTGCTTTGTCGGCATGCTGGCCGAGTTGGTCTTCTGCGCCGACCGCGCCTACATGCTGGTGCTGCCCGACGATCCCGAGCGCGAGCCCGTCATCGAGCTCGATGCCTTCAACTTCGGTCTGCTGCCGCTGGTCAACGATCAAAGCCGTCTGCAGCGTCGCTTCTATGAGGAGTCCGGGCCCCTGGAAGCCGCTCGCGCAGCGGTGGGCAAGCCGCTCAACGGCGATGCCGCGCAACAGCTTGGACTGGTCACCGCCGCGCTGGACGATATCGACTGGGAAGACGAGATCCGCATCGCTATGGAAGAGCGCGCCGCGATGTCGCCCGATGCGCTCACGGGTCTGGAAGCGAACCTGCGTTTTGCCAGCCAGGAAAACATGGTCACGCGCATCTTCGGGCGTCTGTCGGCCTGGCAGAACTGGATCTTCAACCGCCCCAACGCGGTGGGCGAAAAAGGGGCGCTGAAGCTCTACGGCACCGGACAGAAAGCCGGCTTCGATTTCAACAGGGTATGAGCCAACGGCCCTGAATCGGCAAAACATCACAGGAGACACCCCATGAGCAGCATCGACTACAGCCAGAAGATTCCCAACAACGTGGACCTCAGCGGCGACCGCACGTTGCAGCGTGCCCTGGAGAGCTGGCAGCCTAATTTCATCCGCTGGTGGGACGACGTGGGCCCCGAAGGATCGACCAACTACGATGTCTATCTGCGCACCGCGGTGAGCGTGGATCCGCAGGGCTGGGCGCAGTTCGGCTACGTCAAGATGCGTGACTATCGCTGGGGCATCTTCCTGAATCCGGCGGATCAGGAACGCAGCATTCACTTTGGCGATCACAAGGGCGAGAAAGCCTGGCAGGACGTGCCCGGCGAGCACCGCGCCAACCTGCGTCGCATCATCGTCACGCAAGGCGATACCGAGCCCGCATCGGTGGAGCAGCAGCGCCACCTTGGCCTGACCGCACCGTCCATGTACGACCTGCGCAATCTGTTCCAGGTCAATGTGGAAGAAGGCCGCCATCTCTGGGCCATGGTCTACCTGCTGCACAAGCATTTCGGACGTGACGGACGCGAGGAAGCCGAGGCACTGCTGGAGCGCCAGAGCGGCGATGAAAACAACCCTCGCATTCTGGGCGCCTTCAACGAAAAAACGCCGGACTGGCTGGCGTTCTTCATGTTCACCTACTTCACCGACAGAGACGGAAAATTCCAGCTCGCAGCGCTGGCCGAATCCGCGTTCGACCCGCTGGCGCGCACCACCAAATTCATGCTGACCGAAGAGGCCCACCACATGTTTGTCGGCGAGTCCGGCGTCTCGCGCGTGCTGGCCCGAACCTGCCAGGTCATGAACGAACTCAAGACCGACGATGTGAACAAGCTGCGCAGCGCGGGCGTCATCGACCTGCCCACGATTCAGCGCTATCTGAACTTTCACTACAGCGTGACCATCGACCTGTTTGGTGCCGACCAGTCGAGCAATGCCGCCACCTTCTACAGCTCGGGCCTCAAGGGCCGTTACGAAGAGGGAAAGCGCGAGGACGACCACAGGTTGCACGACCAGAACTACAAGGTTCTGGAGGTGGTGGACGGCAAGTTGCAGGAGAAGGAAGTGCCCATGCTCAACGCCTTGAACGAGGTGCTGCGCGACGACTACATCAAGGACAGCAATGCCGGTGTGGGCCGCTGGAACAAGGTGATGGAAAAGGCCGGAATCGACTTCCGCCTGACGGTGCCGCACAAGGCCTTCAACCGGCAGATCGGCGCGCTGGCAGGCGTGCGCATCAGCCCCGACGGCCGTCCCGTCAGCGAGCCGGAATGGCTGGCCAGGAAGAACGAGTGGCTGGCCAGCGACGACGACCGCAACTTTGTCGCATCACTGATGAAGCCATGCCTGGAGCCCGGCAAGTTTGCCGGCTGGATTGCCCCGCCGGTCATGGGTATCAATCGCCAGCCCGTGGACTTCGAGTATGTGAAATTTTGATCCCCCCTGAGCGGCTGAGCCGCTTCCCCCAAGGGGGACGACATCCTCGCGGCGGGGCGGCCCTTGCTCGATGTCACTGAGTTGGGTTGCCACGGTTTGGAGAACGAAATGAGCACCATCACGCTGATTGAAAACGGCATCCTGAAGCAGCATCTGATCGACCCCGAAATCTGCATTCGCTGCAATACCTGCGAGGCGACCTGCCCCGTGGACGCCATCACGCATGACGACAACAACTATGTGGTCATGGCGGACAAGTGCAACGGCTGCATGGACTGCATCTCGCCCTGCCCGACCGGCTCCATCGACAACTGGCGGCTGGTGTCGGCAAGCAAGCCCTACAGCGTGGCCGAACAACTGGGCTGGGAGAGCCTGCCCGAAGAGCTTTCCGCCGATGTGCTGGCCGCCGCGCAGACGGCCGAGAATGTCGGCGATGTGCAGGATCTGAGCCAGGCCCAGGCCGTGATCGCGGCCGCTGCCGGCTTGGCCGAAAGCGGCGCTGCGGAAGTCTTTCGCGCAGCCAGTTACGGAGCCACCACACCGCCCTGGTCTGCCGCCCATGCCTACACCAATCTGCATGGTCCCAAGGCTGCGGTGACGGCCACGGTGGTGGGCAATCTGAACTGCACGGAGGCCGGCTTCGACAACGAGACCCACCATATCGTGCTGGACTTCGGCGCCATGCCTTTCCCGGTGCTCGAAGGCCAGTCGCTGGGCATTATCCCGCCGGGTGTGGATGCCGGCGGCAAGCCCCATGTGGCGCGCCAGTACTCGATTGCCAGTGCCCGCAATGGCGAGCGCCCCGACTACAACAATCTGGCATTGACCGTGAAACGCGTGGTCGAGGATCACCAGGGCCAGCCCGTGCGCGGCGTGGCCAGCAACTATCTCTGCGATCTGCAGGTGGGTGACAAGGTGCAAGTCATAGGCCCGTTCGGCAGCAGTTTTCTCATGCCCAATCACCCGCGCTCGCACATCGTGATGATCTGCACAGGCACGGGCAGCGCGCCCATGCGCGCCATGACGGAATGGCGCCGCCGCCTGCGCAAGAGCGGCAAGTTCGACAGCGGGAAACTGCTGCTGTTCTTCGGTGCGCGCACGCCTCAGGAGCTGCCCTATTTCGGCCCCCTGCAAAACCTGCCCAAGGATTTCATCGACATCAACTTCGCCTTCTCGCGCGTGGCCGGCCAGCCCAGGCGCTATGTGCAGGACGCCATGCGCGAGCGCTCGGCCGATCTCATGGAGTTGCTGCGCGACGACAACACGCACATCTATGTCTGCGGCCTCAAAAGCATGGAGGACGGCGTCGTGCTGGCCCTGCGTGACGTGGCCCAGCAAGCAGGCCTGGGCTGGGAGGAACTGGGCGCAAGACTCAAGCGCGAAGGACGTCTGCACCTGGAAACCTATTGAGGCCTCAAGCCCTCGCGAATCCTGTGGACGGCAAACAGGATTCGCGCATCAACGCAACGGCTGCATGTCATGCCCTTGACAGCGCAGCCCCTGCCAGCGCCCTACAGTGCAACGACCATAACCCACGAAAGACATGGCATGAATGCACGGGCGAACTTTCTGCGCATGCAAGACAGCACGCGTGAAGACTGGCAGTTGATCGGCGGCGAATTTGCACAGTTCACCCAGGGTCTGCCCGAGCGGGTGATGGCCCATCTGAAGCTGCTGGAGGGCGACTATGGCGGCTTTCCGGTGGACCGCTACACCCACTCGCTGCAAACCGCCACGCGCGCGCTGCGCGACGGCCGTGACGAGGAGTATGTGGTGTGCGCGCTGCTGCACGACATTGGCGATACCCTCGGGTCCTTCAACCACCCCGACATAGCCGCCGCGATTCTCCAGCCCTTTGTGAGCGAGGCCAATCACTGGATGGTCCAGCATCACGGCATCTTCCAGGGTCACTATTTCTTCCATCACATCGGCCTGGACAGGGACATGCGCGAGCAGTTCCGGGAACATCCGCACTACCAGCGCACGGCCGAGTTCTGCGAACTCTATGACAACCCGGCCTTCGATCCCCGGGCCGAGACCCTGCCCCTGAGTGAATTCGAGCCCATGCTGCGCCGCCTGATGCAGCGGCCCCGGCAAAGCATCTACAAGGCCGCCATGGACTCGGAGATGCGGGACGCCCGGAAGTCCTAGCACGCGCCGGCAAACCACCATTAAAAGATGAGCTGGCACCGCACACCCATCAACAGATCTGGCCGTTATTCGATACCTATCTGTTGTGTGGCAGGCGATTGCAGCTCATCTTTTTACAGGACTCTGGCCCTCCCTCGCCGCTACTAATGCGCGTAGGCGTCCTGCGCCAGCGCGCAGGCCAGTATCCAGGCCGGGTCCACCAGCTCGGCGCCACGGGCCTGCGGCGCCTGCGGCAGGGCCAGCGGAATCTCGGTGCAGCCCATGATCACGGGCACGGCGCCGTGGTGCTGCAGCAGCGGCGCCAGCACCTCGCCGAAGCATTGCACGGCCAGCGGCATGTCACCTTGTTTCACGCCCTCGTAGATGCCTTGCATGAGCCGGGCCCGGCCCGCCTGTCCGGGACGCAGCGCGGCAATGCCGCAATCGGCCAGCGCCGCGTCGTAGAGCCCGCTGTCATAGGTGCCGTCCGTGGCCAGCACCAGGGCTTGGCGCGCGCCGCCTGCCTTCAGGTACAGCGCCGTCTGCTGCGCGATGTGCAGCACGCGCAGCTGCGGGAAAAGCGCCTGTATCTGCCCATGCCAGGCATGGGCCGTGTTGCAGGCCAGGGCCACGCTGCGCACACCCAGGGCCGCGAGCCGGCCCGCGCCCTGCAGCAGATGCGCAGCCGGGCCCTCAGGTGACTGCGGATCGCGACGCAGCGCCTGTGTGCGATCGGGCATGGGCAGTTGCACCAGCCAGTGCTCGGGATAGGCCTGGTCATGCACGGGCAGGGCCTGGTCCTGCAGGTGCCGGGTGCAGGCCTGCACGAACAGGCGCACGAAATCCGCGCCCGCTGCAGGCCCCATGCCGCCGAGAATGCCCACTGCCCGCATCTCAGAACGCCGGCTTGTCGCCGCGCTCCTGCAGGTTGCGCTGCAGCTGCTCGCTCATGGGCAGACCCAGTGCCGCGTTCTTGGGCGGAATGGGCTGCATGAACCATCTGTCGTAGAGCCTGGCGAAAGCGCCCGACTTCATCATGTCGCCGATCACGCCATCCACCAGCTGCTTGAACTGCGGGTCGTCCTTGCGCAGCATGCAGGCATAGGGCTCGACCTGCAGCGCATCGGCCACGACGTGGAAATCCTTGGGATTCTTGGCGTTGGCGATCAGGCCATAGAGCAGGATGTCGTCCATGCCAAAGGCTGCGGCGCGGTCGTTCTCGACCAGCAGAAAGCCGTCGGCATGGTCCTTGGCCATGACGATGTTCATGCCCCAGCCCTGCTCGGCATTGGCCTTGCGCAGCACCTGCAGATTGGTGGTGCCGGTGGTGATGGCCGCGGTCTTGCCCTTGAGGTCGGCATAGTTCTGGATGCCCGAGCTCTTCTTCACCAGCAGCCGCGTGCCGGTGTAGAAGTGGTTGATGGCAAAACCCACCTCCTTGGCCCGCACCGTGTTGTTGGTGGTCGATCCGCACTCCAGGTCTATGGTGCCGTTGGCCAGCAGCGGCATGCGGTTCTGCGAGGTCACGGCCTGCCAGCGCACCTCCAGCGCGGGCAGGTTCAACTGCTTCTTCACGGCTTCGGCCACCGTCTGCGAAAGCTCCACGGTCATGCCGATGGGCTTGCCGTTGTCCAGGTAGCTGAAGGGCACGGAGGACTCGCGGTAGGCCAGCGTGATGCGCCCGCTGTCGCGCACCTTGGCCAGGGTATCGGCATGAGCGGCGCCCAGAAAACCCAGGCCCAGTGCCGCACAAAGCACGGTGGAGTGAAGTTGCATGCGGTGTCTCCTCTTCGGTGGTGGATGTGCCGCCAGTGTAGAAAGCGCGCCAGGCTCCGGAGGATGACAATATCGGGCTGGTCCATGCCCCTGGTTTATGGGTGGCTGCGCAGGCACTGCCATGCTCCGGGTAAACACCGCAACCGAGGGCCGCCCGGCCGCACGCATACATCGACATCGCGTGGGCAGACCATAACCTGGGTGCATACCCTGCATGTCAAATGCCATGGCTGCGCAGCCCCGTACGGGCCTACAGTGCGGCAGCATGGAGAAACGATCAATGCATGTCTGCATCGTGGGCGCCGGCATCGTCGGCCTGGCCACTGCCTATGCGCTGCAGCGCGCGGGCTGCCGCATCACGATCCTGGAGCGCGGGCCCGGCCCGGCAGCGGGCGCCAGCGGCGGCAACGGCGCGCAGCTCAGCTATTCCTATGTGCAGCCCCTGGCCGATCCCGGTATCTGGAAGATGCTGCCGCAGCTGCTGCTGGAAAAGGACTCGCCGCTGGCCCTGCGCCTGCGCGCCGATCCCGCCCAATGGGCCTGGGGGCTGCGCTTTCTGGGCGCCTGCAATGCACGCGCCTCCATGGCCGGCACGCAGGCGCTGCTGAGGCTGGCCGCCGAAAGCCGACAGGCTTTCGAGCGTCTGCAGGCGCAGGAGTCCCTGAGCTGCGCACTGCACACGCCGGGCAAGCTGGTGCTGTACCAAACGCAGCAGGGCCTGGATGCTGCAGCCCGGCAGGTGGCCCTGCAATCGCACCTTGGCGGCGCCAGCCAGCAGGTCGTGGATGCGGCAGTCGCCGTGCGCCTGGAGCCCGCGCTGGCAGGCTACGCGGGCCGCATGGCGGGCGCCGTTCACACCCCCAGCGAAAGCGCCGCCGACTGCCGCCAGTTGTGTGAGCAACTGGCGGCGCTGCTGACCGCACGCGGCGCCGAGCTGCGCTACGACACCGAGGTGCTGGGATTCGAGCGCCAGGGCGACGCCGTCACCGGCCTGCGCACCGCCGCAGGCCTGCTGCAGGCCGAGCACTACGTGCTGGCCAGCGGCTGGGAAAGCCCGGCCCACGCGCGCCAGCTGGGCCTGCGCATTCCCGTCTATCCGCTCAAGGGCTACAGCATCACCGTGGACATAGGGTCCGACCACGCCCATGCCGCGCCGCGCGTGAGCGTGACCGACACCGCGCGCAAGGTGGTGTTCGCGCGCCTGGGCGAGCGCCTGCGCGTGGCCGGCATGGTGGAGATCATCGGTCGCGACACACGTATCGATCCGGCCCGCATCGACAGCCTGCGCCGCTCCACGCAGCAGGTCTTTGCCCAGCTGCCGCTGCAGGGCTCGCTGCATCCCTGGAGCGGCATGCGCCCGGCCACCCCCACGGGCCTGCCCATCACCGGCCGCCAGCGCGGCGGCCCGCGCAATCTGTGGCTGCAGACCGGGCATGGCGCGCTGGGCCTGACGCTGGCCTTCGGCTCGGCACAGCGGCTGGTCGCGCAGATGCGCGTGGCCTGAACGCGGGCCTGCTCAGGAGGCGCTCAGAAGCTCCTGCAGGGCCTTATGCATTTCCTGGGTCATGGCGCGCGCCAGCACCGAGCCCGGGCGCTGGGGCAGGCTCAGCGCGTTCACGCCCACGGTGATGCGCGGCAGCAGCGGCACCACGTGCACGCGGCGCCGGTCGGCCGCCAGGGCCGTGCAGCCATCCATGATGGCCGCGCCCAGCCCGTATTCGGCCATGGACAGCGCCGCATGGTAGGTCTGCACCGTCACCACGGGCGACAGCCCCACGCCATGCTCGCGGCAGGCCTGACCCAGGCGCATGCCCAGCGGGTCGCGCGCATCGAGCGCGACCACGGGCAGATCGGCCAGATCCTTGAGTTCCATGCCTTCGGCGCGCACGCGCGAAGGCGGCAGCAGTCCCTTGGGCAAGACGCAGAACATGTCCACTTCGGCCAGCAGCTCGTGCTCCAGCGCGGGCTGACCCACGGAGCTGATCACAAAGCCCACATCGGCCTCCTGCAGCAGCAGGGCCGACACCACCTGCGGCGTGTGCAGCGCCTGCACGTGCACCTGGACCTGCGGATGGCGACGCCTGAAGCCCGCCACGGCGCGCGGCAACACCTCGCGGCTGAGCGCAAATACCGTCAGCACATTGAGCCGGTCGGCCGACTGGCCATGACGCAGATTGGCGGCCAGGCGCTGCACCTCGTCGAGCTGCTCGAACAGCTTCTCGATATGCGGAAACAGGGCCAGCGCTTCATTGGTCGGCGTCAGCCTCCCCCGCGCGCGCTGGAACAGCGCAAAGCCCATCTGCAACTCGGCATGCTGCAGCGTGCGGCTGACTGCGGGCTGGGTGACGTTGATGAGGCGCGCGGCCGCGCTGACGCTGCCGGTCTGCATCACGGCATTGAAGACCTCGATATGTCGCAGACGCATGCCCGGCCTCCTGCCACCGCCTCACTCGGACTGCGCGCGCGCCAGGCGTTCGCTCTTCCAGTACACATCGTCGCCGCCGTCGATGCGGTTGAGCACGCGGGCCAGCACGAACAGCAGATCGGACAGACGATTCAGATACTGGCGCGGCGCGGCTCGCATGGCCTCGGCCTGCTCCAGTGCCACCACCTGGCGCTCGGCACGGCGCGCCACGGTGCGACATACATGGGCCTGGGCGGCAGCACGTGTGCCGGCCGGCAGTATGAACTCCTGCAGGCGCGGCAACTGTGCGTTGTAGTGGGCCAGTGCGTTGTCGAGCTGCAGCAGTGCATCGTCCTTGAGCAGCTCATAGCCCGGCATGGACAGCTCGCCGCCCAGGTTGAACAACTGGTGCTGGATGTCGATCAGCAGGTCGCGCACCTCCTGGGGCATTGGCTCGCACAGCAGCAGGCCGATATGCGAGTTCAGTTCATCTACATCGCCCATGGCATGCGGGCGGCCGCTGTTCTTGGAAACGCGGGTGTTGTCTCCGAGGCCGGTGGTTCCGTCATCTCCGGTGCGGGTGGCGATTTGCGTGAGGCGGTTGCCCATGGGTCATCCCTTGTCAAAGCTGCGAGTTTTCAGGG
>Ga0209370_1001337_pt1 | contig 22309 bp, 22 predicted proteins | sample AgamicAtPrz_FD_187164 | JGI IMG/M metagenome (GOLD analysis project Ga0209370, IMG submission 187164) | Agave microbial communities from Guanajuato, Mexico - At.P.rz (SPAdes) (version 2) | ecosystem: Host-associated > Plants > Phyllosphere > Phylloplane/Leaf | place: Guanajuato, Mexico... | reverse complement strand
ACAAGCATGGCCTGTCGCAGCGCGAACTCGCGAAACGCGCCGGCGTCACCAACGGCACGATCTCGCTGATCGAACAGGGCCGCGTGAGCCCGTCGGTCGGCTCGCTGAAGAAACTGCTCGAATGCATACCGATGAGTCTCGCGGAGTTCTTCACGTTCGAGCTCGTCGAATCGCGCGCGGTCGTGTCGCGTCGCGACGAGATGCCGAACCTCGGCAACGAGTCGCTCGCGTTTCAGCTGGTCGGCGCGAACGTGAAGGATCGCAACATGTGCATCCTGCGCGAGACCTACCAGCCGCTGGCCGACACGGGGCCCGAGATGCTGGTGCACGCGGGGCACGAGGGCGGCGTCGTCGTGTCGGGCCGGCTCGAGCTGACCGTCGACAGCGCGACGTGGCTGCTCGACCCCGGAGACGGCTACTACTTCGAAAGCCGTTTGCCGCATCGTTTTCGCAATCCCAGCGCGGAACTGATCTGCGAGGTCGTGTCGGCCAATTCGCCGGCGACCTTTTGAGCTTCCGGCCGCGCGTCACCGCATTCGCTGCAGGCCGGCCGCGCGCCACGCGTGCGGCGTGCCGCATCGCGAATGCCACAACATTGAGGCATCCTGATGAACAAGTTGACTTTGGCTGACTGGCAACACAAGGCGGCGTCGCTCGAGATCGAAGGGCGCGCATTCATCGATGGCGCGTCGCGCGACGCGCACGGTGGCAAGACGTTCGACTGCGTGAGCCCGATCGACGGCCGCGTGCTGGCGAAGGTCGCCGACTGCGGCGAAGCGGACGTGAACGCGGCCGTCGCGGCCGCACGGCGCGCGTTCGACGCAGGGGTATGGGCCGGCCTGAACCCGCGCGAACGCAAGGCCGTGCTGCTGCGCTGGGCCGCGCTGATGCGCGCGCATCTCGACGAACTGTCGCTGCTCGAGACGCTCGACGCGGGCAAGCCGATCGGCGACACGACGACGGTCGACGTGCCGGGCGCCGCGTACTGCGTCGAATGGTTCGCAGAAGCGATCGACAAGGTCGGCGGCGAGGTCGCGCCGGCCGATCACCATCTCGTCGGTCTCGTCACGCGCGAGCCGGTCGGCGTGGTGGCCGCCGTCGTGCCGTGGAACTTCCCGATCCTGATGGCCGCGTGGAAATTCGGCCCCGCGCTCGCGGCAGGCAACAGCGTCGTGCTGAAGCCGTCGGAGAAATCGCCGCTGACCGCGATCCGCGTCGCGCAGCTCGCGTTCGAAGCCGGCATTCCGGCCGGCGTGTTCAACGTGGTGCCGGGCGCGGGCGAACCGGGCAAGCTGCTCGCGCTGCATCGCGACGTCGACTGCATCGCGTTCACGGGCTCGACGGCGGTCGGCAAGCTGATCATGCAGTACGCGGCACAGTCGAACCTGAAGCGCGCGTGGCTCGAGCTCGGCGGCAAGTCGCCGAACATCGTGCTGCCCGATTGTCCCGATCTCGACCGCGCGGCGCGGACGGCGGCCGGCGCGATCTTCTACAACATGGGCGAGATGTGCACGGCAGGCTCGCGGCTGCTCGTGCATCGCGACATCAAGGACGCGTTCATCGAGAAGCTCGTCGCGGCGGCCCGCGCGTACGTGCCGGGCAATCCGCTCGATCCGTCGGTATCGATGGGCGCGATCGTCGACGGCATCCAGCTCGAGCGCGTGCTCGGCTACATCGAAGCGGGCCGCGGCGAAGGCCGGCTCGTCACGGGCGGTGCGCGCGTGAACGCGGAAACGGGCGGCTACTATGTGGAGCCGACGGTGTTCGAGGTGAAGCCCGATGCGAAGATCGCGCGCGAGGAAATCTTCGGGCCCGTGCTGTCGGTGATCGTGTTCGACGACGTCGACGAGGCCGTGCGGATCGCGAACGACACCGAATACGGGCTGGCCGCGGCCGTGTGGACGTCGAACCTGACGACCGCGCACGACGTGTCGCGCCGGCTGCGTGCGGGCACGGTGTGGGTGAACTGCTACGACGAGGGCGGCGACATGAACTTCCCGTTCGGCGGCTACAAGCAGTCGGGCAACGGCCGCGACAAGTCGCTGCATGCGCTCGAGAAGTACACCGAACTGAAGTCGACGCTGATCCGGCTGCGCTGACACGCCGCCAGGCGCGGGCGCGTCGTCGTCCGGCGCCGCGCCCGCGGCCTTCGGCGCGCGTTACGCGGTGCGCAGCGCGGGATGGAAGCCGGCGGCCTCGATGATCGATTGCACGCGCTCGGCGCCTTGCGCCGAGTCGACCTTGACGATCTTCGCCGCGACGTCGATGTCGAGCTTCGCGGCGGGGTCGGCGGCGGTCACCGCGCGCGTGATGGCGTTGGCGCAGCCGCCGCAGGTCATGTCCTGGACTTCGAATTCCATCGTGTTCTCCGGGGTGGGTGGTTGACGAGTACGTTCAGCATGAAGCTTGCCATGGTGGGAAGGTCAAGTGCTGCACGCAGCGATGCGCATGCATCGGCAATTTGTAATGCTGATGTCTGACGAATAGCCATTCACGTGCGCGCGTCAGTCCGAACTTGTCCTGATTGACGGCTGAACATTGTCGATGAAATCCGCCGGAGCCTTGCGTGGCAACGAATGCGTAGGATCGACAGCGCACGATTTCCATGAACCGAGTAAGGGTACTCCGAGGTGAAAATGCGAATCGATCTTACTATCGATTCTCTTCAATATTTCCGCTCATTACACACATGACCCGTTTCGCTATCGGTTTCGCACTGGCCCTGCTGGGCGCCTCGGCCACGTCCGCTTTCGCGGCCGACGACGTCGTCAACCTGACGTTGAAGGATCACAAGTTTTCGCCCGACGGCGTGACGATCCCTGCCGGCAAGAAGGTCAAGTTCGTCGTGAAGAACCTCGATGCGACGCCCGCGGAATTCGAAAGCGACGACTTCAAGGCGGAGAAGGTCGTGCCGGCCGGCAAGTCGGTCGAGATCCTGGTCGGGCCGCTGAAGGCCGGTACCTACGAGTTCCACGACGAGTATCACGAAGCGCAGTCGAAGACGCACCTGAGCGTCAAGTAAGCGGATATCGCCATGCTGTCTACCGCCCTGATCGTCTTTCGTGAAGTGCTCGAGGCCGCGCTGGTGGTCTCGATCGTGATGGCCGCCACGAAGGGCGTGCCGCGGCGCGGCTGGTGGGTCGGCGGCGGGCTGGTCGGCGGCGTGGTCGGCGCCGGCCTGATCGCGGCGTTCGCCGACGTGATCTCGCAATGGGCGTCCGGCATGGGGCAGGAAGTCTTCAACGCCGGCGTGATGTTCGTCGCGACGCTGATGCTCGCATGGCACTGCATCTGGATGAGCCGCCACGGCCGCGAGATGGCGCTGCACATGGGCGAGGTCGGCCGGGCGGTCGCGGCCGGCAGCCGGCCGCTGACCGGGCTCGCGATCGTGGTCGGCGTTGCCGTATTGCGCGAGGGCTCGGAGGCCGTGCTGTTCCTGTACGGGATCGCGGCGGGCGATCCGGGCCAGACGCCGCAGATGATCGCCGGCGGGCTGCTCGGCGTGCTCGGCGGCGCGGGGCTCGGCTACGCGATGTATGCGGGCCTGCTGCAGATTCCGTTGAAGCGCCTGTTCTCCGTCACCAACGGGCTGATCGTGCTGCTCGCCGCCGGCATGGCGAGCCAGTGCGTCGGCTTCCTGCTGGCCGCCGGCCTCGTGCCGTCGTGGGGCGATGCGGTCTGGGACACGTCCTGGCTGCTCAAGGAAACGAGCATCGTCGGCAAGGCGCTGCATACGCTGATCGGCTATACCGCGCGCCCGGCGGGCATCCAGATCGCCGCGTACGTCGCGACGCTGGTGGCGATCTTCGTGCTGGCACGGGTCATCGGCCGGCCGCAGCAGACGGTGAGGCCGCCGCACGCCGCGGCGTGAGTGTTTCCGGGTTTTCCGGTTCGAATGAAAGAAGGGGCGTCATGGACGCCCCTTCTTTCATTTGCGGTGCGCAACGCACCTGCACGGCCCTGGCCCCGGCCCCGGCGGCCCCGGATGCGCGCGGCCGGGTTCGGTCAGCGGTGGTTGTCGATCCACGCGCGCGCCCATTCGAGCCCGGCATCGCGCGCGTCGTCTTCGGTGTCGAACACGCCGAGCACGCCTGACGCCTCGACGAGCCGGTTGTTCTGCGTGATCGTGCCGCTCGCCGCGAAACGCTCGGGCTGCATGATCTCCTCCTGCTGCAGGATCGCGTGGCCCCAGATCTGGTAGCCGTGGTAGGTCTGCGCTTCCATTATCGAGTCACCTCCGCGGAGCGGCGGTGCGTGCCGACCTGCAGCACGTTGCCGTCCGGCGTGTATTGACGCGGGATATCGGAGAAGGTGAGCGCGCGCGCCGCGTCCGGTGCGGCCGGCTGCATCACCGTGAGACGCCCGGGCGCGGGCTGCGCGACGGGGCGCGGGGCGGCCCGGGTATCGGTCGCGGTCGCGGCCGGGCGGTGCGTGCCGGCTTTCACGGCCTGCGCGACGCGGCGCTTGGGCGGTTTCGCGACGGCTTTCGGCGTGGCGCTCGCGTGCTTCTCCGCGCTCTTGCCGGTGCGCGCGTCGGCGCCCGGGCGTGCGGTCGGCGTACGGGCGTCCGGCGTACGGGCGGCAGGCTGCCGCGCCTCGGGCGGGTTCCACACCTCGACATAGTGCTCGGCGGCCCAGCCCGTCGACGCGAACGTCAGCGCCAGCAATCCGCATCCAAACAGTCTTACCATTGTCTCTCCGTCATATTCGTTGCGGCGCGTCCGGCCGGGGCCGTGCATGGGCATGCGGGCAAGCCGGCTCAGGAGAACACCTCGAGCCCGTGTTTCTCGACGATCTGGAGCATGCGCGCGGCGATGCCGCTTGGCCGCTTGTCGCCCTGTTCCCATTGGCGGATCGTCGATGTCGTCGTGTTCAGGTAGAGCGCGAACACGCTCTGGCTGACGTTGACCGACTTGCGGATGCGGGCGATCGCTTCCGGATCGAATTGCGGCGCGGCTTCGATGCAGAGATCGTCGTATTCCCGCATCGTCTTCTTGTCGATCAGCTGCGCACGATAAAGGCCCGACGCGGCGCTGTGGATCGCCTCCGTCGCGTCGCTCTTGAATCGACTCTTAGCCATTGCAAATCTCCACCCACTCTTTCAGGGTAACCAGCGTCGCGATGTCGCTGTCGGTGTGTCGACCCACATCCGCGGCGAGCTTTCTGAAGGCGCGCAGTTCGCGTGCGTCGATGTTGTCGCGGTCGCATTTCGCGAACAGGAACACGAACACCCACGTGGGCCCGACCTTGCCCAGCACGATCCCGCGCTGCCGATTCCCGTCCAGACGCTTCTTCCAGACGTTGCCGCCGAGATCGACGCCCTGGCCGCGGGCCAGTTCCCGCACCGCGCGGCAGAGCTCGCCATCGGCGATTCCCGCTTTCCCGGCTGCCTTGTGAAACCACTTCGTCTTGAAGACGCGTCGTACGGAAGCAGACATGTCGAGCCGGTCGAGTTAGCACAGGATTATATACCACTACGTGGTACATAATTCGACCTGGCCGAATGGCCTGCCTCACGCCCGCTCGCGGTCGGGCGGCCCCGGCAAGGGGCCGTCCCGTTGCCCGGCCTTACTCCACCGTCACCGATTTCGCGAGGTTGCGCGGCTTGTCGACGTCGGTGCCGCGCGCGCACGCGGTGTGATACGCGAGCAGTTGCAGCGGCACGACGTGCAGGATCGGCGACAGCTGGCCGTAGTGCTCCGGCATCCGGATCACGTGCAGGCCGTCGTCGTTGACGATCTGCGTGTCTGCATCCGCGAATACGTACAGCTCGCCGCCGCGCGCGCGCACTTCCTGCATGTTCGACTTCAGCTTCTCGAGCAGCGTGTCGTTCGGCGCGACCGTGACGACCGGCATCGCTTCCGTGACGAGCGCGAGCGGCCCGTGCTTCAGTTCGCCGGCCGGATAGGCCTCGGCGTGGATGTACGAGATTTCCTTCAGCTTCAGCGCGCCTTCGAGCGCGATCGGGTAGTGCAGCCCGCGGCCGAGGAACAATGCGTTTTCCTTGCGCGCGAATTCCTCCGACCACGCGATGATCTGCGGCTCGAGCGCGAGCACGCTGTTCAGCGCGGCCGGCAGGTGGCGCAGCTCCTTCAGGAATTGCGCTTCCTGGGTGGCGTCGACGTGCCCGCGCAGCTTGCCGAGCGTCGCGGCCAGCACGAACAGCGCGACGAGCTGCGTCGTGAACGCCTTGGTCGACGCGACGCCGATCTCGGTGCCCGCGTGCGTCAGGAACTGCATGTCGGTGAGGCGCACCATCGCGCTCGTCGCGACGTTGCACACCGCGAGCGTATGCGTGTGGCCGAGCGACTGCGCATGCTTGAGCGCCGCGAGCGTATCGGCCGTCTCGCCCGATTGCGAGATCACGAGCACGAGCTGGCGCGGGTTCGGCACCGACTCGCGGTAGCGGTATTCGCTGGCGATCTCGACCTGGGTCGGGATCTTCGCGATCGATTCGAGCCAGTACTTCGCGGTGAGGCCCGAGTAGTAGCTCGTGCCGCACGCGAGGATCAGCAGGCTGTCGATTTCCGCGAACGCGGCGGGCGCGGCGTCGCCGAACAGCGTCGCGTCGAAGGCTTCCGTCTGCGGCACGGTGTCGCCGATCGCGCGCGGCTGCTCGAAGATTTCCTTCTGCATGAAGTGGCGATAGGGCCCAAGCTCGACCGCGCCGCCGTACGCGCTGACCACGCGGATTTCACGCTGCACGGTGGCGCCGTGGCGATCGACGATCGTCACGCCGTCGAGCGACAGCTCGCACACGTCGCCTTCCTCGAGGAACGTGAACCGGTCGGTGCTGCCGGCCAGCGCGAGCGCGTCGGACGCGAGGAAGTTCTCGCCGTCGCCATGACCGACGACGAGCGGCGAACCCTGGCGTGCGCCGACGACGGTGTGCGGCTGGTCCTTGTGAATCACGGCGATCGCGTATGCACCGTGCAGTTGCTGCACGGCTTCGCGCACCGCGTCGAACAGGTTGCCGCGGTAGAGGCTGTGCACGAGGTGCGCGATCACTTCGGTGTCGGTCTGCGACACGAATTCGTAGCCCTTCGCGCGCAGCGCTTCGCGCAGCGGCTCGAAATTCTCGATGATGCCGTTGTGCACGAGCGCGAGCGCGTTCGACGAGAAGATCGGGTGCGCGTTGTGCGTGACGGGCGCGCCGTGCGTGGCCCAGCGCGTGTGCGCGACGCCGGTCGTGCCCTCGAGGTGCGTGTCGCGCACCTGCGTGTCGAGATCGGCGACGCGCTCGACGCTGCGCGCGCGCTTCGGCGCGCCCGGTTCGAGCACGGCGACGCCGCACGAGTCGTAACCACGGTATTCGAGGCGCCGCAATCCTTCGATCAGCACCGGAACGATATTACGTTGCGCAACTGCGCCGACAATGCCGCACATGAATGGTCAATCCTGTCAGTCGAAGCGGGCGCCGCGCGGGCGCCCGCAAAAGGTTCAGCTCTTTTTCTTGACCGGGCGGACGTAGCCGCTCTTCGCGGTCTGCGTCTTCTCGTTCAATGCGAGGACGCCTTCGGCGACGTCCTTCCAGATCGTCGTGCCGGCCGCGATCGTCACGCCGCGGCCGACGCGCACGGGCGCGACGAGCTGCGTGTCGGAGCCGACGAACACGTCGTCCTCGATCACGGTGCGGAACTTGTTCGCGCCGTCGTAGTTGCAGGTGATCGTGCCCGCGCCGATGTTCACGCGCGCGCCGATGTCGGCGTCGCCGATGTACGTGAGGTGGTTCGCCTTCGAGCCATGGCCGATCACCGCGTTCTTCACCTCGACGAAGTTGCCGACGTGCGCTTCGTCCGCGAGCTGCGCGCCCGGGCGCAGCCGCGCGTACGGGCCGATCACGGTGTGCGCGCCGAGTTCGGCGCCGTCGATGTGCGTGAACGCGTCGATGCGCGTGCCCGCGCCGATCGATGCGTTGCGGATCACGCAGTTCGCGCCGATCGTCACGTTGTCGGCGAGCGTCACGTTGCCTTCGAACACGCAGTTCACGTCGATCGATACGTCGCGGCCGCAGCGCAGCGCGCCGCGCACGTCGAGGCGCGCCGGATCGGCGAGCGTGACGCCGTCGACGAGCAGCGCATCGGCGACGTTGCGCTGGTGAATGCGCTCGAGCGCCGCGAGCTGCGCCTTGCTGTTCACGCCGAGCGTTTCCCATTCCTCGTCGGGCTGCGACGTGACGACCTCGAAGCCGGCCTCGATCGCGAGTTCGACGACGTCGGTCAGGTAGTACTCGCCCTGCGCGTTCTCGTTCTTCAGCGCGCCGAGCCACATCGACAGCTGGGCCGTCGGCGTGACGATGATGCCGGTGTTGATCTCGGCGATCCTCAGCTCTTCCGGCGATGCATCCTTCTGCTCGACGATGCGCGTGACGAAGCCCGCCGCGTCGCGCACGATCCGGCCGTAGCCGGTCGGGTCGTCGAGCGTGACGGTCAGGATCCCGTAGCGGCCCTCGCGCGCGGCGTCGACGAGACGCCGCAGCGTCGACGCGCGCGTGAGCGGCACGTCGCCATACAGTACGAGCGTCGGTTGCGCGGGATCGAGGAGCGGCAGCGCCTGGCGCACCGCGTGGCCGGTGCCGAGCTGTTCGGCTTGCACCGCGAACTGGACGTCGGGCGCGGCGACGGCGGCCTGGACCTGCTCGGCGCCATGACCGACGACGACGACCAGCCGGGACGGCTGCAGCGTGCGCGCGGTGTCGATGACGTGGGAGAGGAGCGGCCTGCCGGCCAGGGGGTGAAGCACTTTCGGCAGCGCGGAACGCATGCGCTTGCCGGTGCCTGCCGCCAAAATCACGATATTCATGGCGCCAGCTTGTCAGAGGAGTTCGAAGCCGTCCATTTTAGCATGCGGCCCCTGGCGCTCCGGGCCTGTCGCGGCGCGGCGACAACGCCGAAACGAGGCCGTTGGCCCCGGTTTCGGCGGGTGTTCAGTCCCTGCTTACAGGTCGTCGAACTGGACGATCGAGATCGGTTTGGCGGCGCCCGGCGCCGCTGCGTCGTCGCCCGATGCGCACGGCTCCTCGTCGAACGCGATGTCGCCTTGCGGATCGGCCTCGCCCGTCGCGCGCAGCGACTGGAACGGGTACAGCGTCGTGTCCATCAGGTGCGACGGCACGACCTTCGCGAGCGCATTGAACATGTTGTCGACGCGGCCCGGGAAGCGCTTGTCCCAGTCACGGATCAGCGCCTTCATTTCCGCGCGCTTCAGGTTCGGCTGGCTGCCGCACAGGTTGCACGGGATGATCGGGAATTCGCGCAGCTCCGCGTATTTCTCGAGATCGGTTTCCTTCACGTACGCGAGCGGGCGGATCACGATGTTCTTGCCGTCGTCCGATTGCAGCTTCGGCGGCATCCCCTTCAGCTTGCCGCCGTAGAACATGTTCAGCAGCAGCGTCTGCACGATGTCGTCGCGGTGATGGCCGAGCGCGATCTTGGTCGCGCCGAGCTCGCCGGCCACGCGGTACAGGATCCCGCGGCGCAGCCGCGAGCACAGCGAGCAGGTCGTCTTGCCTTCCGGCACGAGCCGCTTGACGATGCTGTAGGTGTCCTGGTTCTCGATGTGGAACGGCACGCCGACCTGCTTCAGGTATTCGGGCAGCACGTGCTCGGGGAAGCCCGGCTGCTTCTGGTCGAGGTTCACCGCGACGATGTCGAAGTCGATCGGGGCGCGCTCGCGCAGGCGCAGCAGCACGTCGAGCATCGCGTAGCTGTCCTTGCCGCCCGACAGGCACACCATCACCTTGTCGCCCTGCTCGATCATGTTGTAGTCGCCGATCGCCTGGCCGACCTGGCGCACGATCCGCTTGAACAGCTTGTTGTTCTCGTACGCTTCCTTCTGTTCGCGGCGCGTCAGCGCGGGGCGGCCGGCCGGGGCGATCGTTTCGTCCAGCGTGGCGGCGTCGGCCGCCGTGTCGTTCATGTGGGGGGCGTTCATGCGCGCTCCTCGTCCTTGATGCGAAAGACTTCGACGCCGACGGCGTCGCAGTCCGGATAGGCGTCCGGTTTCTCGGTACGGACGCGTACCGCGCGCACGGTATCGTGCGCCAGCAGGTGCGCGGCGATCGAATCGCACAGCGTTTCCTGCAGGTGGATGTGGCCGCGCGCCAGGCACTGCGCGACGCTTTGCTTCATCAGGTCGTAGTCGACGACTTCGTGCAGCCGGTCGTCGACGGGGGTGGACAGCGCGAGCGGCACGAACAGGTCGATGTTGATGACGACGCGTTGCTCGCCGCGCTTCTCGTGTTCGAAGGCCCCGATGTTGATGTGCACCTCGTAGTCGCGCAGGTAGAGCCTGCGGCAATCCGCGAGGCGGGGGTGCAGGAGAGCGGAAAACATGGTCGTCCCAGTCAAATTGGCGTGCGCGCACGCAAAGCGGCGCGGGCGGCGGCTCTCAGGCCGCGCCCGCGCGGTTCATTCATTCGGGCCGGCGGCCGGCGGCACCAGGTGCTCGCCGCCGTCGACGGTCAGTGTCGCGCCGGTGACGCCGGGCGCGCTCGCGAGATAGCAGGCGGCCGCCGCGATGTCGTCCGCGTGCGGCGCGTGGCCGCGCACCAGCGCCGCGACCCGCACCTTCGGCGCGAGCGCCAGCGCGAGCGCCGACGTCGCGCGGTTCAGTGCGGCCTGCATCAGCGCATGCGACAGTTGCGCCGGTGCCGGGTGAAACAGGGCCTGATCCAGTACGTGGATCGCGCACGCGCGCAGCGCTTCGTCGTCGCGCGCGGCGTCGGGCGTCGCGTCGGCGAGTGCGCGCGCCAAGGCGAGCGGCGCCGTCACGTTGCGTGCGAGTGCAGCGGCGAGCGACGCGCCGTCCACCGTGTGCGCGTCGTCGGCGCCGGCGCTGGCGCTGACGAACACCGCGCACGCGGGCCGGCCGAGCGCTTCGCCGCAGGCGGCGACGAGGGCCGCGGCATCGGCTTCCAGGGCCGGATCGGCGTCGAGCACGGCCGCACGGCGGCCGAGTGCCGCGACTTCGGCGACGAGCGCGTCGGCGGCCGCGCGCGGAGCGCCATGGCTGCGCTGCAGCGCGACGTCCCAGCCCCGGCGGGCGAAACCCGTCGCGAGCGCACGGCCGATCGACGCGGCGTCGGCCGCGCTGCCCAGGGCGCCCGTGACGAGCACCACGCGTGGGGTCGACGTATCGGCTGAAACGGTCATTTACAATGCCGGGATGAACCCGAAAGCTCACGAACCCGCTAGTTTACCTGCTCCCGGCCCTGACGCGCTCGCGCAGTCCGAAACCCTCGCCGCGCAACTGCGCGACGAGATCGCGACGGCCGGCGGCTGGCTGTCGTTCGACCGCTTCATGGAGCGCGCGCTGTATGCGCCGGGCCTCGGTTATTACAGCGGCGGCGCGCGCAAGTTCGGGCGCCGCGCCGACGACGGCAGCGACTTCGTGACGGCCCCCGAGCTGTCGCCGCTGTTCGCGCAGACGCTCGCGAATCCTGTCGCCGAAGCACTGGCGGCGAGCGGCACGCGCCGCGTGATGGAGTTCGGCGCCGGCACGGGCAAGCTCGCGGCCGGGCTGCTCGCGGCGCTCGATGCGTCGGGCGTCGAATTCGACGAATTCCTGATCGTCGACCTGTCCGGCGAGCTGCGCGAACGGCAGCGCGACACGATCGAAGCCGCGGTGCCGGCGCTGGCCGCGAAGGTGCGCTGGCTCGACGCGCTGCCCGAGCGGTTCGACGGCGTCGTGGTCGGCAACGAGGTGCTCGATGCGATGCCGGTGCGCCTCTTCGCGAAGGCAGACGGCGCGTGGCGCGAGCGCGGCGTCGCGCTCGACGCGCGGCACGCGTTCGTGTTCGACGACCGGCCCGTCGGCGCAGCCGGCCTGCCGGCGGTGCTCGCGACGCTCGACGTCGGCGACGGCTACGTGACCGAAACGCACGAGGCCGCGCTCGCGTTCACGCGCACCGTCTGCACGATGCTGGGCCGCGGCGCGGTGCTGCTCATCGACTACGGTTTCCCCGCGCACGAGTACTACCACCCGCAGCGCGACCGCGGCACGCTGATGTGCCACTATCGTCACCACGCGCACGACGACCCGTTCGTGTACCCGGGCCTGCAGGACATCACCGCGCACGTCGAATTCACCGGCATCTACGACGCGGGCGTCGCGACCGGCGCCGATCTGCTCGGCTACACGTCGCAGGCGCGCTTCCTGTTGAACGCAGGCATCACCGACGCGCTGGCCGCGATCGATCCGTCCGATATCCACGCCTTCCTGCCGGCCGCGAACGCGGTGCAGAAGCTGATCTCGGAGGCCGAGATGGGCGAGCTGTTCAAGGTGATCGCGTTTTCGCGCGGGATCGACGGCACGCTCGACGCGTTCGCGCGCGGCGACCGCTCGCACGCGCTCTGATCGGAGCCCGGCATGTTGCGCTGGCTGATGGCGTCATTCATCGCGGTGATGATCCTCACGCGCTGCTGGCCGTGGCTCGGCAAGCTCGGCATCGGCCGGATGCCCGGCGACGTCACGTTGACGCTCGGCGGACGGCGCTACCCGTTCCCGTTCATGTCGACGCTGGTGCTGACGATGCTGGTATCGATGGTGGCGCGGCTGCTCTGAATCGAGCGGGACGGCGCGTCGCGGTCGCGCCGCGGCGCGCGCGTGATGGTGCTGCGCGTCACAGCTCGATCTCGCCGAGGATCCGGTGCGCGAGCGCCTTCGCCTCGTCGAACGCTTCTTCCTCGCTGGGGCTCGTCGAGTGGACGTCGTAGCGCATGTTCTCGGTGTCGTCCCCGTCGTCGCGCGAGAGGATCACGTAACCCTGGAACTGTCCGTTGCCCGCATGCTGGGTATGCGCCTTGGCCGTATAGATACCTTTCGTGAACGTGTTGGTGTCCATCGTGCTCTCCCGCAAAAAGGACGCTTCATCGTAGCACTGCGGCGCAGCATGGTGAATGCGGTTTATCGGTGACCGATCAGCGGCCGGTCACCTGCCTGCGTCGTCCCTTCGTCCCTTCAACGTCCGTTCACCCTTCGAGCAGCGCGACGACCTCGTCGAGTGTCGGTGCGTGCGCGCCTGTGTGCCGGCACGCGGCGGCGCCGGCCGCCAGCGCGAACGCGAGATGCTCGCGCCAGCCGCGCTGCGGCGCGGCCATCAGGCTGAACAGCAGGCCGCCGATCGACGCGTCGCCCGCGCCGACGGTGTCGGCCACCTCGACGCGCGGCGGGCTGGCCTCGTGCACGTCGCCGTCCGCGTACAGCGTCGCCGCCTGCGCGCCGCGCGTGACGAGCACGGCCGCCCGCGGGTTCAGCGCGCGTACCGCCGCGATCGCGTCGGGGCCGTCGCCGCCGAACAGGTGGCGCAGGTCTTCGTCGGACACCTTGATCAGGTCGGCGAGGGCGGCCATCTTCTCCAGCGTCGGCCGGTACGCGGCCGTCATCAGGTTCCGCACGTTCGGGTCGAAGCTGATCTTCACGCCGCGCGCGTGCAGGTCGGCCGCGAGCGCGGCCAGCGTGCCCGCGAGCGGTTCGCGCACGAGGCTGATGCAGCCGAAATGCGCCCATTGCACGTGCTCGGTCCAGCCGGCCGGCAGCCGTGCCGGATCGAACGCGAGATCGGCGCTGGCTTCGCCGATGAAGAAGTACGCGGGCGGCCGCGTCTCGTGGACGATCGCGAGCAGCGGCGGCCGCGCGACGCGCTGCAGGAAGCGCAGGTCGAGCCCGGCCGCTTCGCTCGTGCGCCACAGCACGTCGGAGAAGCAGTCCTCGCCGATCGCGCCCGCGAGCGCGCTCGGCATGCCGAGCCGCGCGACCGCGCGCGCGACGTTCCAGCCGGCGCCGCCCGGCACCGACGTCCACCGCGCGTCGCCCGCGCGCACCATGTCGGTCAGGATGTCGCCCGCCGACACGAAAGCCGGAAACGTGCCGCCGCTCATTGCGTCGGCTCGCTGCGTTGCATGCGCGCGAGGGTCGCGAGCACGTCGTAGCAGGCGCCCATCGTGTGATAGTCGGTCTTGCCGGCCGGGCTCTTCTCGTCGCTGTACTTGCGGTTGTCGCAAGTGAGGATCCGGTACCACGCGCCATGGCGGTGATCGACGAAATGCGCCCAGCTGTAGCGCCAGATCTCGTCGTACCAGTCCCAGAAGCGCTCGCTGCCGGTGCGCGCGCCGAGCATCGCGGCCGCCGCGACGGTTTCCGCCTGCACCCAGAAATACTTGTTGTGGTCGCAGATCGTGAAGTCGGGGCCGAAGCCGTAGCAGAGGCCGCCGTGATCGGCGTCCCACGCGTGCGTGAGCGCCGCGTCGAACAGCTCGGCCGCGCGCGGCGCAAGCCAGTCGAGCGGGCGGTGCCGCTCGAGGATCAGCAGCAGCTTCGCCCATTCGGTCTGGTGGCCGGGCTGGAAGCCCCACGGACGGAAGATGTTCGAGCTGTCTTCCTTGTTGTAATCCCAGTCGACCGACCAGTCCGCATGGTAGTGCTCCCACACGAGCCCGCCCGACAGCGCGGCCTGGCGCTGCGTGATGTGGGACGCGAGCTTTTCCGCGCGATCGAGGTACGTGAGGTGGCCGGTCGCCTCGTAGGCGGCGAGCAGCGCTTCCGTCATGTGCATGTTCGCGTTCTGGCCGCGGTACGACGACACGTTCCAGTTCGGCGTCGCATCGTCCGCGTAGAGGCCCGCGGCCGCATCCCAGAAGCGGTGCTCGGCGAGCTCGTAGGTGGCGGCGATCAGCGGGCGCGCTTCGTCGATGCCGGCCATCGTCGCGTGCGCGGCCGCGAGCAGCACGAACGCGAGCCCGTAGCAGTGGCGCGTGCCGTCGAGCGTCGCGTGCTTCGTGCCGTCGCGCCAGTCGAGTTCCCAGTCGTAGCCCTGCAGCGCGTCGTCCCAGTGCGCGTCGCGCAGGAAGCGCAGCCCGTGGCGCGCGTATTCCAGGTGGCGCGGATCGCCGAAATGGCGGTACGCCATCGCGTAGTTGAAGACGAACCGGCAGGTGCTGACGAGGTGGCGCGACGTGCGGTTGTAGATGCTGCCGTCGTCGCGGAAGTAATGGTAGAAGCCGCCCGTCGGGTCGAATGCGTTGGTCGCGTAGAAGCGCAGCGTGTCTTCGATGTGCGACAGCAGGAACGACGGGTCGCGAAAGCTCGCGACGAACGGTGCCGTTTGCGCGTGGCTGACCGGCGCGGCGGCGCGGGAGTGGGCCGGGGGCATGTTCATGATTCTTGGACCGTGGCGGTATCGAATGCCGGGGAGCCGGCGGGCTGGCTGCTGGCCCGCACGATCAGCTCGACGGGCAGGGAAATCTCGGTGCGCTCGGGCGCTTCGGCGAGCAGCAGTTCGACGCCGCGGCGGCCGAGCGCTTCCTTGTCGACCGCGAGCGTCGTGAGCGGCGGGCTCGCGTGCGCGGCCGCCGGGATGTCGTCGAAGCCGACGATCGCGATGTCGTCCGGGATCCGCAGGCCGCGCGCGATGCACACGCGCTGCGCGGCCAGCGCGGCCGCGTCGTTGTACGCGAACACGGCTTCGGGGCGCGGGCCGGGCGCGTCGAGCAGCTGCTCCATCGCGCGCGCGGCGCCGGTGTCGGGATCGAGCCCCGCGTCGATCGTCACTTCGTACGCAGGATCGAACAGCCGCCCGGCTTCGAAGAACGCGCGCCGGTAGCCGATCGCGCGCTGCGCGATGCTGTAGTGCGCGGCCGAGCCGCCGATGAAGGCGATCCGCGAGCGGCCGGTGGCGAGCAGGTGGCGCATCGCGAGCGCCGCGCCCGTCGCGTTGTCGATGTTGACCGAGCGCAAGCCGGGCGCCCACAGGTCGATCAGCACGAGCGGCCGGCCGGTGGCCGCGAGCGCCTCGATCGTCTCCGGCTCGATGAAGCCGGCGACCGCGATCGCGTCGGGCGCATGCGGGCGCATCTGGCGCAGCACGTCGTCGTTCGGGCCGACCGTGAGCAGCGTCGGCACGATGCCGCGCTCGCGGCACGCGTCCTCGACGCCGTGCAGCACGTGCGAGAAGAACGGGCTCGCGGGAAAGCGGTTGTGCTGGCGGTGCAGCAGGAAGGTGAGCCGGCGGATGCGCGGCCGCAGCTGCGCGGGATCGTAGCCGAGCTGCCGCGCGATCTCGACGATGCGCGCACGCGTGGCTTCGGACAGGCCGGGCTGGTTTTTCAGCGCACGGGAGACGGTGCCGATCGAAACCTCTGCCGCCCGCGCCACATCGCGAATGGTCGTACCCATCGTTCGGGGTCCGGTTTGTTTAGGGTGGAGGCGATTGTATAGTAAAACGTATCGCGGAATTCGGGCCGGATAACCGGGGAATACCCGCGAATAACGGGTTTTTAAGCGCTAATCTGCGAAAACACCGCTACTAAAAATACTAAACAAAACGCGGAAAAGGCAAGGTGGATGTACGGGGTCTGTCGGTGCTGCCGGAGCGCCGAAAAGGGGCAGCCGGACTGCGTGCCGAGGCGAGCGTGAGGGCGCGCCGCGTCATGGCCGCGGCCCGCGACGAGAGGTGTGCCGTTGCGCAAGCGCCGAACCTTGCGCCGGCCGGGCATCGGTCCCGCCGCACGGTGCGCGGGCGCTTGCCGTGCGCACCCGACGGCTGCCCGCCGTTCAACCCGCTGCCATCGCCACGGCCGGCGGTTCGCCGCGATCGCGCAGCGCGGCGCGGCCGGCATCGAGATCGACGACCGCGAGCCCGTCCCGCTGCTGCTTCGCCCGCCGTTTCGCGAGCGCCGCGACCGACGCGATCTCGTCGCTGCCGTAGCGCTTTGCGCCGTGCGCGCCGGCCGGCACGCCCACCGCGCCGATCGCCATCGTCACGAAGCCGAAGAACGCCGGGTTGCCGTGGCGGTCCTCGCCATGCAGCCCGCCCGCCTGCCGGTCGGCCTGCGTGTAGAAGAGCTGCGCGCCGTCGTTGAAGCGCGCGATCGCGTCGGCGGCGCGCTCGCGCCAGTCGTCGCGCTGGAACAGCACGAGGAAATCGTCGCCGCCGACGTGGCCGAGAAAGTCGCGCTGCGGATCGCACACGCCGGCCAGCACCGTCGCGGCGAACTTCAGCACTTCGTCGCCCTGCCAGTAGCCGTACTGGTCGTTGAACGGCTTGAACTGGTTCAGGTCGACGTAGCACGCGTGAAAGCCGGCGTCGCGCTGGAGCAGGCGGTCGATGTGCGCGCTGATCGGAATGTTGCCGGGCAGGAAGGTCAGCGGATTCGCGTAGCGCGCGGCCTCGATGCGCATCTCGGTCACCGTGCGCACCAGGCTCTCGCCGGTGCCGAGCCCGACATAGCGGCCGTGTTCGGTGATCACGAAGCCGTCCGCGAGATAGCGCTGGTCGTGGCTCGCGAGCAGCATCGCGAGCTGCTCGAACGTGGTCGCGTTGTCGATCATCAGCGGCGCGTCGTTCGCGAACTGCAGGCACGGTTTCTTCCCGAACACCTCGCGGTGATACGGCAGCGCGAAACGGTCGATGAAGCCGCGGCGATTGACGAGCGCGACGGGCCGCCCGCGCTCGACGAGCGCGACCGCGTGCAGGTCGGGCATCCGGTTGAACAGGTCGAGCACGTCGTTGCTGGTCGCGTCGCGCGGCAGCGCCGGCGCGGGCACGAGCATCTTCCCGGCGATCGTGCCGGCCGGCCGCACCGCGCGCGTCATGCCGGGAAACACCGCGATGTGCGGCGCGCGGATCGCGTCGCGCGCGGCCGGCGCGACCACTCGCGACGGCTGCGCGTTCGGCCGGCCGAGCAGGAAGCCCTGCACGCAGCAGATGCCCATGTCGCGCACGACGATCAGGTCGCATTCGTTCTCGATGCCTTCCGCGATCAACTTCGCGCCGCTTGCCTGCGCGAAGTGCTGCATGGCCTTCACGGCCTCGAACTTGAGCGGGTCGCGCGCGATGTCGTGGATGAAGAAGCGGTCGATCTTCACGACGTCCGGATGCAGGCGCAGCCACAGGTTCATGCTCGCGTTCGCGGTGCCGTAGTCGTCGAGCGCGAACTGGATGCCGGCGTCGCGCAGCGACGCGACCGCCGGCCCGATCTGCGCGACGTCGGGAATCGCATTCTGCTCGGTGAGCTCGATCACGATGCGCTCGGCGCCGATCTGCGCGCGGCCGAGGAACGCGCGTGCGCGCTCGCGTTCGCTGGCGAGCGTGAGAATCGTGCCCGCGCTGAAATTGAGGAACAGCTTGCCGTCGCAGCCGAGCGCCGCGAACGCGTCGAGGCAGGTGAGCGCGGCGGCCCGTTCGAGCGCGATGGTTTCGCCTTCGCGCGCGGCCTGCGCGAACAGCGCGGTGGGCGGCTCGAGATCGGTGCCGCGCGGGCCGCGAATCAGCCCTTCGTAACCGACGACCGTCCCCGACCCGAGGTCGACGATCGGTTGGAAAACGGCGGCGAGCGCGCGATCCGCGATCAGGCGCGTGGTGCGGGTGGCGGCGGAATCGGAGGAGGGCGCGGACATGGGCGAGGGCAGCCGAATCGACGGGACGACCGGCTTAACGGCACCGCGCGCGCAGAATTGAATGAAGTTTTTGTGACACGACGGGCGTTGCCGGTGCATCGCGCCGGACGCGCATCGGGGCGGGGCTGGAAAGGGAGGGGGGCGGAAGGGGAATGCGGGGCGCGGAAGGCGGAAAGCGGAAGGCGGAAAGCGGAAAGCGGAAAGCGGAAAGCGGAAAGCGGAAAGCGGAAAGCGGAAAGCGGAAAGCGGAAAGCGGAAGGCGGAAGGCGGAAGGCGGAAGGCGGAAGGCGGAAGGCCGCCACCGGGGCCATCGCGCCCCCGGGCGCATCAGCGCTTGCCCGCGCTCAGTGCGCCGGACGCGGCCGTCGTGCCGCCTTCGTCGTGCTCGCCGCTCGTGTCGCGTGCGCCCCAGCGCTGCGCGAGCGCCGCGCACGCCATCAGCTGGATCTGGTGGAACAGCATCAGCGGCAGCACGATCGCGCCGACCGCGTTCGCCGAGAAGATCACCTTCGCCATCGGCACGCCGGCCGCGAGGCTCTTCTTCGATCCGCAGAAGATGATCGTGATCTGGTCGGCGCGGTTGAAGCCGAGCCGCTTGCTGACGAACGCGGTCAGCAGCAGCGCGATCGCGAGCAGCACGAGGTTGACGACGAGCAGGCCGCCGAGCGCGCGCGGCGGAATCTGGTGCCACAGCCCCTCGTTGACGGCTTCGCTGAACGCGACGTAGACGACCAGCAGGATCGAGCCCTGATCGACGAAGCGCAGCACGCCGCGATTGCGGTCGATCCAGCCGCCGATCACGGGCCGCAGCAACTGGCCGGCGATGAACGGCACGAGCAGCTGCATCACGATGCTGCCGACGGTGCTCCACGGCGACGCGGCCGCAGCCGACTGCGACGTGATCATCAGCCCGACGAGCGCCGGCGTGACGAAGATCCCGAGCAGGCTCGACGCCGATGCCGCGCACACGGCGGCCGGCACGTTGCCCTTCGCGATCGACGTGAACGCGATCGACGACTGGACCGTCGACGGCAGCGTGCACAGGAACAGCACGCCCGCATACAGCGTCGGCGTGACGAGCGGCTGCAGCACGGGTTTCAGCGCGAGGCCGAGCAGCGGGAACAGCGCGAACGTGCTGAGCAGCACGACCGCGTGCAGCCGCCAGTGCGTCGCGCCGGCGACGACGGCTTCGCGCGACAGTTTCGCGCCGTGCAGGAAAAACAGCAGGCCGACGGCTATGTTGGTCGCCCAGTTGAACGCATGGGCGGCCGGGCCGCGGCACGGCAGCAGGCTCGCGAGCACGACGGTGCCGACGAGCGCGAGCGTGAAGTTGTCGGGGAGAAAACGGGGACGGGCCATCGGGAACTCGATTCGGAAACGGCGAAGGCGCGCGTCGCGCGCGCGAATGGCGTCATTGTCCCGGTCGGCGATTCACTACACAAATTCATTGTGCGAATCGATTGATGAATCAGGTGCATGAAACGGTGGCCGCCCCTGCCTGTCCGCCCCACACACGAAACCGCAGAAGAATGTTCTGCCGCAATCGCGCGCCGAAGCGAAAAAACCTAGCAGTAACATGGTGTTACACCGATGCCGGCGACATAACACTTTTTGGCTCGACACACTTTCCGCCCGCTCATAAATTACTGCTGAAAGCCTAGGGTCGGCCGAAAGGAACCGACGACGGGCGTCGATGGGCACGGAACGATGACGGAACGGGTGAAACGGAAGATCGGACGATGGGTGGCAGGCGTGCTCGGCACGCTGCTGATGCCGCTCGCGCTGGCCCAGCCGCCCCATGGCGGTCACGGGTTCGGCGGCTTCGGCGGCGGCGACATGCGCGCGCACGGTCAGCCGGCCGGCGGCCCCGGCGGCGGTCCCGTCTGGCGCCGCGTTCCGCCGCCTGCCGGCGTGCGGCCGGGCGGCGTGAGCGGCTCCGGCTCCCGCTGGGGGCTGCGCCCGACGCCGTCGTACGGCCATTACGCCGCGCAAAGCCCGTATCGGCCGATCAGCGCCGAAGTCCGCCAGATGCCGCGCCCGCCGGGCGGCGGCAACGTCCCGCTGCGGGCCGGCTCGATCCGCGCCGACGTCGCCCGCTACAACGAAGAGCGCGGCGGTCGCCCGATGCCGCCGCCCCGCGCGCAGGAAGAGCCTGCGCACTCGCCGTCTTTCTCCCCGTTCTATCGAAACTGAGCGCCTCGGCGCTCGTCCCCTTGCCGGCTGATGCGAATTCGCCACAGTCGCGCGCAGATTTCCGCTGATTTTCCCGCCGCATTGCGCTATCTTTCGCGCCCGGTGCGCGCATGCCGCGCCGCCGTCCGCCCGTGCGACCGCGTTCGCGCCGGGCCGCCGCCATGCATCCGGCCATGGATACATGCCGCGAAGTTAATGCCGGCGCTATACCCGCAATAAGTGTGCGCAATTTTGACCGGACGAATGATCCGTAAAGATGGCTGCGCCCCATACGACGCAAGCACTCGGCTCCCAAAAACAACGCTCGCGCCACTTATCGACTATCCGACAAAACCTGGAGATCCCATGAAAGCATTCGCCCGCCGTGCGTCGCGCACGTCCGTCAACCTGATCGCCGCAGCCGCCTGCGTGGCGGCTGCCGCACCCGTCCATGCGCAGTCGAGCGTCTCGCTCTACGGGCAGGTTGACGAATGGGTCGGCGCCACCAAGTTCCCGGGCGGCGATCGTGCGTGGAACGTGTCGGGCGGCGGCATGTCGACGTCGTACTGGGGCCTGCACGGCGCCGAGGATCTCGGCGACGGCTACAAGGCGATCTTCACGCTGGAGAGCTTCTTCCGTGCGCAGAACGGCCAGTACGGCCGCTTCCAGGGCGACACGTTCTTCGCGCGCAACGCGTACGTCGGCATCAGCTCGCCGTACGGCACGGTGACGGCGGGCCGTCTGACGACGCACCTGTTCCTGTCGACGATCCTGTTCAACCCGTTCTACGATTCGTACACCTTCTCGCCGATGGTGTACCACGTGTTCCTCGGTCTCGGCACGTTCCCGACCTATCCGAGCGACCAGGGCGCGGTCGGCGATTCGGGCTGGAACAACGCGCTGGGGTACACGTCGCCTTCGTTCGGTGGCCTGAATTTCGGCGCGATGTACGCGCTCGGCAACCAGGCCGGCGACAACCGTTCGAAGAAGTGGAGCGCGCAGTTCAACTACGCGAACGGCCCGTTCGCGGCGACCGCCGTGTATCAGTACGTGAACTTCAACAACGGCCCGCAGGATCTGAGCGCGCTCGTGACCGGCATGAAGAGCCAGGGCATCGCGCTGGTCGGCGCGACCTACGACCTGAAGCTCGTGAAGCTGTTCGGCCAGTACATGTATACGAAGAATGATCAGGTCGCGGGCAGCTGGCACGTGAACACCGCGCAGGGCGGCGTGTCGGTGCCGATCGGCGTGGGCAACGCGATGGCGTCGTATGCGTACTCGCGCGACGCGGGCGGCCTCGACCAGACGCGCCAGACCTGGGCCGTCGGCTACGACTATCCGCTGTCCAAGCGCACGGACGTCTACGCGGCCTACATGAACGACCACATCAGCGGCCTGTCGACCGGCAACACGTTCGGTGCAGGCATCCGCGCGAAGTTCTGACGCGCGTGCGATCGGTGCGCCGGCCGCGCGCGTGAATCGCGCGTGCCGGGTGCATGTTTTCCCGCCCGTCATTTCTGCCCGAAGCGGCGCCGCCACCCGCGGCGCCGTTTTGCCTTTCTTGACCTTTCTGTTTCCTCGCCTTTGTTACCCTATCTCGTAATTGGTTGATTCCCCCGGGATTGCGAGCTAGTTCGATGGATACCCTCGTCAGCATGAATGTGTTTCGCTACGTCGTCGAAGTGGGCAGCTTCGTCGGCGCGGCGGAGCGCATGCAGATGTCGGCGGCGATGGCGAGCAA
>Ga0209370_1001336_pt1 | contig 22329 bp, 14 predicted proteins | sample AgamicAtPrz_FD_187164 | JGI IMG/M metagenome (GOLD analysis project Ga0209370, IMG submission 187164) | Agave microbial communities from Guanajuato, Mexico - At.P.rz (SPAdes) (version 2) | ecosystem: Host-associated > Plants > Phyllosphere > Phylloplane/Leaf | place: Guanajuato, Mexico... | reverse complement strand
TGTCGCTGAGCTTCCCGGGTTCGCTGGGTGGCATGAACTGGGGCAGCATTTCCACCGACCCGGTACATGGTTTCATCTTCGTCAACGACATGCGCCTGGGCCTGTGGATCCAGATGATCCCGTCGCAGAACAAGGGCGGCGCCGCTTCCGGTGGCGAAGCGCTGAACACCGGCATGGGCGCAGTACCGCTCAAGGGCACCCCGTATGCGGTGAACAAGAACCGCTTCCTGTCGGTGGCCGGCATCCCGTGCCAGGCGCCGCCATTCGGCACCCTGACCGCCATCGACATGAAGACCCGCCAAGTGGCGTGGCAGGTACCGGTGGGTACCGTCGAGGACACCGGCCCGCTGGGCATCCGCATGCACCTGCCGATCAAGATCGGCCTGCCGACCCTCGGCGGCACCCTGTCGACCCAGGGTGGCCTGGTGTTCATCGCCGGCACCCAGGACTTCTACCTGCGCGCCTACGACAGCAGCAACGGCAACGAAATCTGGAAGGCTCGCCTGCCAGTGGGCAGCCAGGGCGGCCCGATGACCTACGTCTCGCCGAAGACCGGCAAGCAGTACGTGGTGATCACGGCTGGCGGCGCGCGCCAGTCGACTGACCGTGGCGACTACGTGATTTCTTACGCCTTGCCGTAAGACCGCGTCGCCTTCATCGCCGGCAAGCCAGCTCCCACAGGATCGTGCCACCTGCAAAGGCAGCGCAGACCTGTGGGAGCTGGCTTGCCGGCGATGAGGCCCTGAAAAACAACCTGAGATTCAGCAATGCCATCCGCAATTCGCATCACCCCCACCCTGCTGCTGGCCCTGGCCAGCAGCACCGCCCTGGCCGACGGCGACCTGATGACCCGCAGCACCCTGACCGGTGACTGGGGCGGCCTGCGTCACCAGCTGGAAGAAGACGGCGTCAAGTTCACCGGCGACTACAGCGGCGAAACCGCCTACAACGCTCACGGTGGCCTGCACCGCTCGGCGCGCTACTCGCAAAACCTGAAACTGGGCGTGCAGTTCGACCTGTCGAAACTGTATGGCCTGGACAACGGCGGCAAGGTCCAGCTGACCATCAACGACCGCCGCGGCAACAGCGCCTCGGAAGACCTGGTGGGCAACCGCCTGCCGATCCAGGAAAACTTCGGCGGCCTGTACACCCGCCTGACCGAGTTGAGCTACGAGCGCACCCTGTTCACCCCGGCACTCAACGTCAAGCTCGGCTACATGGCCATGGGCAACGACCTCGGCGGCCTGGACAGTGGCATCCTGTGCAACTTCATGAACGCCGGCTTCTGCGGCCACCCGCTGAACATGTCTGGCGGCAGTGGCTGGACCAATTACCCCAATGCCCACCTGGGCGTGCGGGTGAAGTACGACCTGTCGCCGTCCTGGCAACTGCGTGTGGCGGCGTTCAACGTCGACCCGGAAAGCAACGGCAACTCCAGCCGCGCCTGGCACCTGGGCCCCAAGCACACCACCGGCACCGTGGTACCGGTAGAGCTGGTGTACAAGCTGCAGGGCGAGCTGCCTGGCGAGTACAAACTGGGCTACTACTACGACAGCTCCGATGTGAAGCGCATCGGCAGCGACGAGGAAGTGTCCGGCCGTGGCGGCCACTATCTGCTGGTCGACCAGGCCGTGTGGAACGACCAGGGCTTGCCGGGCCGCAGCCTGCATGCCTTCGGCCAGTACTCGGCGTCGAGCAAGGCCGCCTCGCCGTTCACCAAGTGGTATGGCGCCGGCGTGGTGCTGTACAAGCCGTTCGCAGGCCGCCCGAAGGATACCGTGGCGCTGGGCTATGGCCGTGCCGTGCCCAACCCGCGTAGCCGCGACGTGCTGGAAGATGCCGCGTTCAATGCCGGGCAGCAGTTCCCCGATATCGACAGCGCCGAGCAACTGGTCGAGCTGAGCTATGGCTACCAGGCCACGCCGTGGCTGAACCTGCGCCCGGATGTGCAGTACATCATCGAGCCGGGCGCGTTCTCCGGGAAGGACATCGACAACGCGCTGGTGGTTGGCCTGCAGGTCAAGGCTACCTTCTGAAACCTTGATTGGGGCTGCTTTGCAGCCCTTCGCGGGCACGCCCACTCCCACAGGTACTGCACAGCCCTTGAGACTGACGAGATCCTGTGGGAGCGGGCGTGCCCGCGAAGAAGCCAGCGCAATCAACCCTGCCTGAGGTAATCCACCAGCCTCAGCAACATGGCATCACACCCCCGCAACTGCTCGACGCTGACGAACTCATCCGGCTTGTGCCCCTGGTCCATGCTCCCAGGCCCACACACCACAGTCGGGATGCCCGCCTGGTCGAACAGCCCTCCTTCGGTACCAAACGCCACCGTACCGAACTCATCCGAACCACTAAGCAACGCCACCAGGCCAGCCGCCTCGCTATCCGCTGGCGTGGCCAGCCCCGGATACGCACTCAACGGCTGCAGGCGAATGGCGCTGGCGGCATTGACCTTGCGCATGCGCGGCAGCAATTCGGCCTCGGCATAGGTTTGCAACTGGTCGGCCACTGCCTGCGCCTCGAACCCCGGCAAGGCCCGCACTTCGAAATCGAATTCGCATTCCGCCGGCACGATGTTCAGCGCCCTGCCCCCTTTGATCACACCAGTCTGCACAGTGGAGAACGGAGGGTCGAAGCGCTCGTCGTGATGCTCCGGCAACGCCAGGGCATCACCGATATCACCCAGCTTGCCAATCAGCTTCGCCGCATACTCGATGGCATTCACCCCATACGGCGCGTACGCCGAGTGGCAGGCCGCGCCATGCACCTGGCAACGCATCGCCAGCTTGCCCTTGTGCCCCAGCACCGGCTTGAGTTCGGTGGGTTCGCCAATCAGGCACAGCCGTGGCTTGTGCGGGCGCTGCTCGAGCGCGGCCAGCATCGAGCGCACCCCCAGGCAGCCGACTTCCTCGTCGTAGGAGAACGCCAGGTGCACCGGCATGCGCAACGGCTGGGCGAGAAACGCCGGTACAGCCGCCAGCACCGAAGCGATGAAGCCCTTCATGTCGGCCGTGCCGCGCCCATACAGGCGCCCGTCGCGCTCACTCAGGGCAAACGGCTCGACTGTCCAGGCCTGGCCGTCCACCGGCACCACATCGGTATGCCCGGACAGCACCACGCCGCCAACGTCCCGGGGGCCGATGGTGGTGAACAGGTTGGCCTTGGTGCCTTCCGGGTTATGGAACAGTTCGCTTTCCACCCCCAGCTCGGCCAGGTAGTCGCGGATGAAGCTGATCAGTTCGAGGTTGGAATCCCGGCTGACCGTGGCAAAGCCGATCAGCCTGGCCAGCAGCGCGCGACTGGCAAATTCACTCATCGCCCGGCACCCCGTAGCTTGGCGCGGCAGTCGGGTTGAGGGCGCGGGTGACGTAGTCCTGCATCTGCGGCCGATACGCCTGCCACAGGCCATCGAGCACGCCGATCGGGTCGGCCTCGGCCCAGTCCACGCGCAGGTCCACCAGCGGCCAGGTCAGCTCGCCGGCAATTTTCAACGCCGCCGAGTGCACAGGCCCCGCCTCGCCGCCTGCGGCCATCGCCGCGTGCATGGCCGCCAGCAGGCGGTCGGCCAGATGCCCGCCGGCTTGTTCAAAGGCCTGCACCATCGCCTCGATCACCTGGGTCGAGGCCAACAGGTTGCCTGCCGCCGCACATTGCTCACCGGCCACGGCGTGGTGTGTGCCCAGGGCTTCCTTGCCAGTGAACAGCGCCACCTGGCCATGGCTGTCGATCACCGTGAGCTGGCGGTACTCGCTCCAGCCATTGGCGCTCAGCACCCGGTCCAGCGCAGCGGCAGGCGGCAACTGGCCCTGTTCCAGGGCATCGAGAATCTGCGGGCCCAGTGCCGGCAAGGTGATGTTCTGGGTGGCGACCGCACCCACACCGGCACGTACCCACGGGCAGCGGGCGCCCACGGCGATGCTCGAAGAGCTGATGGCGATACCGACCTGGCCGGTTTCCTGGCAACGACCGATGATGGAAAAAGTCATGTCATGGTTCCTGTTGTGCTGTGCGATACACGGCATTCTGGGTTGAACCTTTCGGCCGGCGAAACGACCTTTTTCCGAGGGTTTGCAGAGGAAAAAACTATGACCACGAAACGTTCCGAAAAAACCCCGGCAAAGCTGCTGCGGGTACCGCTGCAGGCGGCAGCAATCAAGGCCTTCGCCGTTTTATCGGCAAGCCCCAGCTAAATACTATTTTCGCCATTTCCACGGCATCCCTAGTCTGGCCCCAGGCAACGGCGGTCCTCCAAACCGACCTGACAAAAACCGCCTGAACAAGGGCTCGGACATGACACTGAACAACCTCGAAATCGACACCCTCGTCGTCGGCGCCGGCCAGGCCGGCGTGGCCATGAGCGAACACCTGAGCAAGCTTGGCGTGCCGCACCTGGTGCTGGAGCGCAAGCGTATCGCCGAGGCCTGGCGCACCGGCCGCTGGGACTCGCTGGTGGCCAACGGCCCGGTCTGGCACGACCGCTTCCCGGGGCTGGAATTCAACCTCGACGCCGACGCCTTCGCCGGCAAGGACCAGGTGGCCGACTACTTCGAGCAGTACGTACGCAAGTACAACCTGCCCGTACGCACCGGCATCGAAGTGAAGAAAGTGCTGCGCAACAGCGACCGCCCCGGTTTTACCATCGAAACCAATGAAGGCGTGATTCGCGCCAACCGCGTGGTCGCCGCCACCGGCCCGTTCCAGAAGCCGGTGATCCCGGCCATCGCGCCGAAAGACAGCAACCTGCACCAGATCCACTCCGCTGCCTACTACAACCCCGAGCAGTTGCCAGAAGGCGCTGTGCTGGTGGTCGGCGCCGGCTCCTCGGGCGTGCAGATCGCCGAAGAACTGATGCGTGCCGGGCGCCAGGTGTACCTCTCGGTCGGCGCCCACGATCGCCCGCCACGCGCTTACCGCAACCGCGACTTCTGCTGGTGGCTGGGCGTGCTGGGTGAATGGGATGCGGAAATCGCCAAGCCTGGCCGCGAGCACGTGACCATTGCCGTCAGTGGCGCCCGTGGCGGCCACACCGTGGACTTCCGCGCCCTCGCCCACCAGGGCATGACCCTGGTCGGCCTGACCCAGTCGTTCGAGAACGGCGTGGCGCGCTTCCAGGACAACCTGGTCGAGAACATCAACCGCGGCGACGAAAACTACCTGGCCCTGCTGGATGCCGCCGATGCCTACATCGAACGCAACGGCCTGGACCTGCCGGAAGAGCCCGAAGCCCGCAAACGCCTGGCCGACCCGGAGTGCATGCGCAACCCGCTGCAGCAACTGGACCTGGCCAAGGCCGGCGTTACCAGCATCATCTGGGCTACCGGTTACGGTGTCGACTTCAGCTGGCTGCAGGTAGACACCTTCGACGCCAACGGCAAGCCCCAGCACCAACGCGGCGTGGCCCGCGAGCCGGGTGTGTACTTCCTTGGCCTGCCGTGGCTGTCGCGCCGTGGCTCGTCGTTCATCTGGGGCGTGTGGCACGACGCCAAGCACGTCGCCGGCCACATCGCCACGCAACGCACCTATACCGCCTACCGCGACCGCGAACAACGCGCAGCGGATGAGCAGCAACAACCCAAGATCAGCAACGTCAGCACCCTCGGAGCCCACTGATGCCTACCCATACTCGCATCCGCATGTTCAACACCAAGGTCACCTACCCCAACCAGACCTTGGACAACGACCTGTGCCAGGCGGTACGCGCCGGCAACACCATCTACGTGCGCGGCCAGGTCGGCACCGACTTCGAAGGCAACCTGGTGGGCCTGGGTGACCCACGGGCGCAGGCCGAGCAGGCGATGAAGAACGTCAAGCAACTGCTCGAAGAAGCCGGCTCGGACCTGTCGCACATCGTCAAGACCACCACCTACATCACCGACCCGCGCTTCCGCGAGCCGGTGTACAAGGAGGTAGGCAAGTGGCTCAAGGGCGTGTTCCCGATTTCTACCGGGCTGGTGGTGGCCGGGTTGGCCCAGGCCGAGTGGCTGATGGAGATCGATGTGATCGCCGTGGTGCCTGATTCGGTCTGACCGATAGGTTCAACCTGTAGGAGCGGCCTTGTGTCGCGAAAGGGCCGCAACGCGGCCCCAGGATTGATGCGCAACAGTTGAAATTGCTGGGGCCGCGTTGCGGCCCTTTCGCGACACAAGGCCGCTCCTACAGGGAATGCGCCAGCATTTAGAATGGGCTAGAAACCCACTGTCGCCGACAGCAGGTAGGTACGCGGCGTAGACAGCGTCAGCCCCGGCTCGCTGTCATCCGAAGCCCCGGCCGAACTCCAGTAGCGGTCGTCCAGCACGTTCTCGACACTGGCGCGCAAGGTAACCTGGGTGGCCTCCACCTTGAACGCATAACGCGCCCCCAGGTCGTAACGCTCCCAACCGTCGATCTGCTTGCTGTTGTTCTGGTCCAGGTACTGCGAGCTCGAGTGGATGCCCCGCGCCGTCAGGGTCAGGCCGTTCACCCCAGGCACGTCCCATTCGGCGCCGAGGTTGACGTTGTACTCGGGCGTGGCCGGCGCGCGGTTGCCATCGTAGGCGCCACCGATGGTGTCGGTCAGTTCGCTGTCGATGTACATCACCCCGCCCAGCACGCGCACGCCTTGCACGGGCTCGCCGAACACGCTCAGTTCGATACCGCGGTTGTCGCGCTTGCCATTGGGGCCGAACACCCGCGACGTGGGGTTGGTTTCGTAGGCGGGCTGGCGGATGCGGAAGGCACTGGCGGTAAAGGCGACCTGGCCCAGGTCGTACTTGGCCCCCACCTCGACCTGGCGGCTGGTGAACGGTGGGAAGATCTGGTCTTCGTTGACCGATGTCGACGGCGCGATCTTGCCCTGGCTCAGGCCCTCCATGTAGTTGGCATACAACGACAGCTGGTCGGTAACCTTGAGCAGCACGCCGCCCGAGGGCGACACCTTCTCTTCATCGTAGGCGGTATCCCCCTTGATACCGTCGCTCCAGTCATCCACCTGCACCCGCTGCCAGCGCGCGCCCAGGGTCAGCAGCAGGCGGTCGTCGAAGAAGCCCAGGGTGTCGGCCAGGGCCACGCCGGAAAAGCGGTTTTCCGTGTACACCTCAGGGTCGATGCGGGTTGGCGTCCCCGGTGTCGGCGTGGCCACCGGGTGGTAGAGGTTACTGGGCGCCGAGGCATAGCGGGCGCCACCGTTGGTGAAGTCCATGTAGAAGTAGGTGGCGGCCAGGTTCAGTTCGTGGCTGACCGGCCCGGTATGGAACCAGTTGCGCACGCCGGCCATGGCGGTACGCACGGTTTCATCCCGGGTGAAGTCGCGCGGCTGCACGGTGAAGTCGCCGGCATCATTGCTGATGGACACGTTGTGGCGCAGGAAGTCATGGTTGCTCTTGCGCGCACCGACCGCGCCATAAGCCAGCAGCGACTCGCTGATATCGTACTCGGCATGCAGCGCACCGAAGGTGTCGTTGGTGCGCGCCTTGCTCCAGGCCTGGGCATAGTTGTGGCGTACGTCGTTGGCATCCGGCACCTTGGCGTTGGCACCGATCAGCACCCGCTCCTGCGGTGCATCGGTGTCGCGCTCGGTATGGCCGAGGTCTGCCGAAAGCCGCAGGCGCTCGCCACGAAAGTCCAGGCCCAGCACCGCCATTTCGCGCTCGACACGCTGGTGGTCCCATTCAGTGTCGCCCGCCTGTTTCACGCCATTGAAACGCACGCCGAACTGCTGGCCTTCGCCAAAGCGCCGGCCAACGTCCACCGCACCGCCTGCCTGGCCCGCCGAAGCATAGCTGCCGGTAAGCTCGGTGAGCGGCTGGTCGCCGGCCCGCTTGGGCTGCACATTGATGCCGCCGCCGACACTGCCCCGGGGTGAAATGCCGTTGATCAGCTGGCTGGGGCCTTTGATGATGTCGACCCGGTCGGCCATTTCCATGTCGATCGAGTAGGTCGGCAGGATGCCGTACAGGCCGTTGTAGGCCACATCGCTGTTGAACAGGCTGAAGCCGCGAATGGTGAACTGCTCGAAGCGCCCACCCGCCGGGTTGGTGGCGCGCACCGATGGGTCGCTGGCGATCAGTTCGCCCAAGGTTCGCGCCTGCTGGTTCTTCACCAGTTCGCTGGTGTAGCTGGTGATGCTGAACGGGGTTTCCATGAAGTCGCGCGTGCCGAGCAGGCCCTGTGAACCCTGACGTGCTACCTGGCCACCGGCGTATGGTTGCGTTTCGTTGCCTGCGGCCAGGCCGCCGACGATGCTGGTCGGGGCGATTTCCAGCGCACCATTCGCCTGGGGGGCCGGCATCAACGTGAAAGCACCCTCGCCCACCGGCAGCAACTGCAGGCCGCTGCCGCGCAGCAGCTGAGTGAAGCCTTCGTCGACACTGTAGCTGCCGGACAGGCCATTGCTCTGCCGGCCGTTGACCAGCGCCGGGTCCAGCGACAGGCTCACCCCGGCCTGGTCGGCAAACTGGGTAAGTGCCGCACCCAGGCTGGCGGCCGGCACCTGATAGCTGCGCCGGGCAGGTTCATCGGCCCAGGCCGGTGCACACAACAACAGGCTCATGGCGAACAACGGATGTGCCGCACGCGCCAGTGGGCGCAGGCGGCAGGACATGACAACAGGCATTGAACAAGGCTCCCCTTTATTTGCTCCTACCGGTAATGACCGGTGAGCGAAAAAAAGGGGACAGGCTCATGCGCGATTTTCTTGCGCGGCCAGGCTCACCCAGTAACGCGTGCGCGTGTGCACCTGCAACGGCAGGCTGGCGGCGAGCAAGGCCAGCACCCGGTCGGTGTCGTCGAGGCGGAACGTACCGGTCACGCGCAGGGCCTCCAGTTCGGGCGCCCAGCGCAGCACGCCGGGGCGGTACCTGCGCAGCTCGTGCAGCAGCTCGCCCAAGGGGCGGTCCTCCAGGCGCAGCACCCCTTCGCGCCAGCCCAGCGGCCAGGCGTCCAGGCCGGTGACAGGGCCAACCCCGGCCACTTGCAGGCTGGCCTGCTGCCCGGCCTGCAGCAGCAGTGCCGGGCCTTGCCGCGGCTGCAGGTTGGCCGTGCCCTTGAGCACCGATACCCGGCAAGCCTGATCGACCAGGCGCAGGCACACCTCGCCGGCATCCAGCGCGACCTGGCCATAGGGCACCTGCAACGTCAGGCTCAGATTGCCGGGCAACCTGACTGCCACTTCGCCACGCAGCAATGTCAGGCGACGCGCGCCCAGGTCGATATCCACCGCACTGTCGGTGTTCAACTGCACGAAAGTGCCATCGCTCAGCAGCACTTGCCGGCGCTCCCCGACCGCGGTGTGCATGTCGGCGGCCCAGGCCTCCAGCGGCAGTTCGCGGCTTGCCAGCCAGGCCGCCGGCAACAATGCCGCCACGCCCAGGGCCTGCTTGAGCAGCGCCCGACGGCCGCTATCCGGGCGGTCCAGGGTGGCCATGGCCAATGCGCCGGGTAGCGCGGAAAAGCGCTGGCGCAACAGCAGTGCCTTTTGCCAGGCGTGTTCGTGCAAGGTGCTGCTGGTGCGCCATTGTTCCAGGCGCTGCAGGTCACCCTCGCTGGCAGCGCCAGAGTCCACCAGCGCCAGCCAGCGCGCAGCGGCCTGCAGTGCCTCGCGGGTTTCGGGGGAATGGCTGGTCATTACAGTTCGGCCAGCAGGCAATGCTCGTAGGCCTGCGCCATGTAGCGTTTGACCGAGCGCTCGCAAACGCCCAGGCGCTTGCCGATCTCGGCATAGCCCAGGCCCTCCAGCTGGCTCCAGAGAAAGGCCTTGCGTACCGGCGCCTTGAGGCCGTCGAGCAACTCGTCGAGGGCTTGCAGGGTTTCCAGCAGCAGCCAACGCTGCTCTGGCGAGGGCACATGCTGCTCGGGCAACTGCGCCAGTGCATCGAGGTAGGCTTGTTCCAGGCTGCGCCGCTGGTGGAAGTTGCTCAGCAGGCGCTTGCCCACGGTCAGCAGGTAGGCACGCGGTTCGCGAATGTCTGCCAGCGGCTGGGCGCTGGCCAGGATACGCAGGAAGGTATCCTGGCTGAGGTCGGCGGCATCCCAGGCATTGCCCATGCGCCGACGCAGCCAGGTTTCCAGCCAGCCGCGGTGTTCCCGGTACAGGGCAGGCAGGCTATGCTCCGGTGGCGGCGCGGCGTCGATCATGGGGAAGGCCCTGCGGTGGCGTAAATAAGATTAATTCTAATTTACACCATGCCGCAGAACCAAGCGGTTTGTTACCTGTCAGGCAATCGCCGCATCCACCAGCACCTGCGCTTCCTGCACCAGGCGCTGCAGGTGCGCCTCGTCGATGAAGCTTTCGGCGTAGATCTTGTAGATATCCTCGGTGCCCGAAGGGCGCGCGGCGAACCAGCCATTGGCGGTCATCACCTTCAGCCCACCGATCGCCTGGCCGTTGCCCGGTGCATGGCTGAGGATCTGCACGATCGGCTCACCCGCCAGCTCGGTCGACTTCACCTGCTCCGGCGCCAGCTTGCTCAGCAAAGCCTTTTGCCGGGCATCGGCCTTGGCTTCGACACGGGTGGCGAACGGCTTGCCCAGCGCCTCGGTCAGGTCGGCGTAGGCCTGGCTCGGGTTGCGCCCGGTGCGGGCAGTCATCTCGGCAGCCAGCAAGGCCGGGATCAGCCCGTCCTTGTCGGTGGCCCAGACCGAGCCATCGCGGCGCAGGAACGAAGCCCCCGCGCTTTCCTCGCCACCAAAGCCCAACGTGCCGTCGAACAGGCCCTGGGCGAAGAACTTGAAGCCCACCGGCACTTCGTACAGCTCACGGCCCAGGCGCTGGGTGACGCGGTCGATCAGGCCGCTGGAGACCACGGTCTTGCCGACGGCGGCATCGCTGCGCCATTGCGGGCGGTGGCGGTACAGGTAGTCGATGGCCACGGCCAGGTAGTTGTTCGGCTGCAGCAGGCCATCGGGGGTGACGATGCCATGGCGGTCGTGGTCCGGGTCGCAGGCGAAGGCGACGTCGAAGCGTTCGCGCAGGCCGATCAGGCCCTGCATGGCATAGGGCGAGGACGGGTCCATGCGGATCTGGCCGTCCCAGTCGACGGTCATGAAGCGGAAGGTCGGGTCGACCTCGGTGTTCACCACTTCCAGGTCCAGCTGGTAATGCTCGGCAATCGCCGACCAGTAGCGCACCCCTGCCCCGCCCAGCGGGTCGACGCCCAGGCGCAGCTTGGCGCCGCGGATGACGTCGAAGTCGATGACGTTTTCCAGGTCGGCCACGTAGTTGCTCACGTAATCGTGGCGCTGGGTGGTGGAGGCCTGCAGCGCCTGGGCATGGTCCATGCGCTTGACGCCCGCCAGGTCAGCGGCCAGCAGTTCGTTGGCCTTGGCCTCGATCCACTTGGTCACGTCGCTGTCGGCCGGGCCGCCATTGGGCGGGTTGTATTTGAAGCCACCACTCTGCGGCGGGTTGTGCGACGGGGTGATGACGATGCCGTCGGCCAGGCCCTGCTGGCGGCCACGGTTATGGCAGAGGATGGCATGGGAAACAGCCGGCGTCGGCGTGTATTCGTCGTCCTTGGACAGCATTACCTGCACCCCATTGGCCGCCAGCACTTCCAGGGCGCTGGCGGTAGCCGGTGCCGACAGTGCATGGGTGTCGGCGCCGATGAACAGTGGGCCATCGATGCCCTTCTCCTGGCGATACAGGCAGATGGCCTGGGTAATGGCCAGGACGTGGTACTCGTTGAAGCTCAATTCAAGCGAAGTGCCCCGGTGCCCCGAGGTGCCGAAGGCCACCCGCTGGGCCGCCACGGCAGCGTCGGGGCGGCCGGTGTAGTAGGCGGTGAGCAGTCGGGGAATATCGACCAGCACGCTGGCCGGAGCCGGCTTGCCTGCCAAAGGACTGAGCGTCATGCAAAAACCTCGAGTTCAACGGATGTTGGTGTTGGAGCGTGCAGTGTACTGAGAGTTGCAAGGGCGTGCGATGGGCGGCATCAAAGAAACATCAGGCCACGTAGCCCGCTTTTTGTAGGAGCGGCCTTGTGTCGCGATAGGGGTGCGAAGCGCCCCCAGGATCTTCGCACCTCCAGGAATTGTCGGGGCCGCTTTGCGGCCCTTTCGCGACACAAGGCCGCTCCTACATGGGCCAGCGCATGCCGCTCATCTGCCTCATGACGGTCTAGAGTAGAAGCTATGCACCCCGCAAAAGAGGCCCCATGGCTTTCCACCGCCTGACCCACACCCACCCGCGCCTGAGCATCGCCACCGTGGTCGGCCTGCTCGGCGCCTGGCTGATCCCTGCCGGCGACAGCGTTCAGCACATCCTCGCCGGCTGGAACCTTGGCGTGTGGCTATACCTGCTGCTGGTGCTCTACCTGAGCTGGAGCGCCAATGCGGAAAAGGTACGCAAGATCGCCCGCGTCGAAGACGAAAACGCCGGCCTGGTCCTGCTTACCGTGTGCATCGCCGCCATCGCCAGCCTCGCCGCCGTCACCTTGCAACTGGTGTCCAGCCGTGGCCTGCAAGGCACGGCGCTGGCCCTGCACTACCTTTATACCGGCCTGACCGTGGCTGGCTCCTGGCTGCTGATCGGCTGCATTTTCAGCCTGCACTACGCGCGGCTGTTCTATACCGAACAAAACCACGAACCGCCGCTGCGCTTCACCGATGGCGAACGCAACCCCGATTACTGGGACTTTCACTACTTCTCGTTCACCATCAGCATGGCCGTGCAAACCTCCGATGTGGGCGTCGCCGGGCGGGACCTGCGGCGGGTGGTGCTGGCGCATTCGCTGGTGGGGTTCGTTTTCAATACGGCGATCCTGGGGTTCACCATCAACATCGCTGCGGGGCTATTGGGTTGATCTACTGATAAAAGTATCAGTAGACACAATTTGCATTCGAATGCCCAAATGGTCTACCCGTCAGCAAGAGAGGATCACCCAATGGCCGGCATACGAGTGGCGCTATTGCAAGCCGATGGCGCCGGCACTGTCATTGGCACGCATCCCCGTGATTTACATCACGCCTACTCGCCCTATGGTTTCATTGCAAATAACAGTTTGACTACATTGCTAGGCTTTAATAACCAACCGTTTGAGCGTATTTGCAGGAGTTATCCGTTAGGCGCAGGGCAACGCTTCTACGCGCCCAGTCGTCAAACCTTTAACCAACCAGATTCCAAGTCACCTTTCGGAAAAGGGGGCTTCAACACTTACGCTTACTGCCAGAATGACCCCATTAACCGACACGACCCTTCCGGGCAAATGTTTGAATGGTTAAGGCGTAAAGTGCTCAATTGGACTGGACTTAACAGCAGCGCACCTCGCCTTCGTCCTACACAAACGACAACTCCTGCGCTGCCCAGCCGCCCTACCCGTGCTGACCACAGTATCGTGACTGTCGAGAATGTCCTATCTGTCTCCGCGCAAGAGGACATAATCAGCGAACAAACCGCTATAACTGCAATCAATGCCGTTCAGGTATTTAACAGTTGGTTTACAGGTACGAACGTTCACCAACTGACCATAGCGCCCGTGAGGGCTGTTGTTGAGATTGCCAAACACTTGAGGGGGGTCGGACCCTACGCATCGTCCAACTTGCCGCGCCCCCAGTCTTTAGATGTGTAGCACCGCTCGTCGGAAAACCCCATGCCAAACGTCGAGAGGAAAAATCACTTCGCGCCAGAATATTCAGCACCAGCAAGTAGGGAAAACGTTTGCCTTGCGGCCCTGCGCCAAATGCCCTCCATGACAAGGATGTGACCGCTGTCATGCATTAGCACATTTGTCGTATTTGCAGCCGAGAATACTCCGTGACAGGTGCTATGGTTACCTTCCCGGCGGCCGCATCGATGTGGCCACCCGCTCACCACGTCCAGGTACGGACAAGGAGGCTGGCATGAACAAGATGACGTTCCCCAACGCCTGCCAGGTGATGCGCTGGCATTTCCACCCGCTGGGCTTCGAAGCCAGCATGGATGCGCCGCGCAGCATGGTCGCGCGGCTGTTCGACCGCGCCACCGGCGAAACCCTGCTGGCGATTGCCGGCATCCCCTGCTCGGCGATCATGGCCGCCGCCGATGTAGAGCGCATCATCGAGGCCGTCGAAGCGGAGATGGATACCTTCATGCCCGCCTTCACCCTGCGCGACGCGGTCTAGCCCGCTGCGGTACTTTCCTGGCGCATGGCCTGCAACTTGCCCATGAACTGCTCGGCCGGCACCGGCTGGCCCAGCAGGTAGCCTTGCAGCGAATCGCAGCCCAGGCGGGTCAGGAAGTCCTGCTGCCTGTCAGTCTCCACCCCTTCGGCGACGATGCGCAGGCCCAGCGCCTGGCCCAGCGCCACGATTGCCGAAACGATCGCTGCATCGTCGCTGTCCTGCTCCAGGTCGCGCACGAAACCGCGGTCGATCTTCAGCTCGTTGGCCGGCAGGCGCTTGAGGTACATCAGGCTGGAATAACCGGTGCCGAAGTCATCGATGGACAGGTCCACGCCCATGTCGGACAGCCGCTGCAGCACCGTCAGGCTGGCATCGGCGTCGTGCATGGCGGTAGTTTCGGTAATTTCCAGGGTCAGGCAGTTGGCCGGCAGGCTGTTCTGCTGCAGGGCCCGGGCCACGCTCTCGACCAGCCCGGCATGGCAGAACTGGATGGCCGACAGGTTCACCGCCATGCGCCAGCCGTGGTGCCCCTGGTCCAGCCACTGGCGCATCTGCCGGCAGGCCTCGATGAGCACCCATTCGCCAATGGGAATGATCAGGCCGGTCTTTTCCGCCAGGCCGATGAAACGGTCGGGCAGCAACAGGCCCTGCTGCGGGTGCTCCCAGCGCAGCAAGGCCTCGGCACCGATCGGCTGGCAATTCTGGGCGTCGAACTTGGGCTGGTAGTGCAGGCGGAACTGACGCTGCTCCAGGGCCTGGCGCAGGTCCTGCAGTAGCTGCAATTGCTGACGGGCGTTGCTGTTCATCGACACGTCGAAGAAGCTGTAGCCATTCTTGCCGGCGCTCTTGGCGTGGTACATGGCGGCGTCGGCATTGCGCAACAGCTCGTGCTGGTCCTGGCCATTGCCCGGGTACAGGACGATGCCCAGGCTCGCTGTCAGCTGCAGGTCATGCTCGGCCACGCGGAACGGCCGTGATACCAGGTTGACCTGCTTGACCGCCACATCCATGGCATCGTTCGGCTCGCGCAGCTGCACCAGCAGCACGAATTCGTCGCCGCCGATGCGCGCCAGCGTGTCCTGGCTGTGCAGGTGCCCGCGCAGGCGTGTCGCCACCGCCTTGAGCAGCAAGTCGCCGACGTGGTGGCCGAAGGCATCGTTGACGGGCTTGAAGCCGTCCAGGTCGATGAACATCAGGGCAAAGCAGCCGCCCTGCTCCGCTACCTTGGCGATGGCCTGCTCGATGCGGTCGGCCAGCAAAGTACGGTTGGGCAGGTCGGTGAGGGTGTCGTGCAGGGCCAGCTGGGTCAGTTCCTGGTTGGCCAGGGTCAGCGAACGGGCCAGCTCGGCGGTGCGTGCCTCCAGGCGGGCGTCCAGCACCGAGGTGAGCAAGGCCACCGCCAGTACCGCCAGGGTGGTGATCAGCACCAGGTAGACCAGGCCGTCGCCTTGCAGGCCTCCCCCGGCCAGCGCACCGCAGAAGCTGCCTTCGGGGAAATTCGCCGCGGCCATGCCGGTGTAGTGCATGCCGACGATGGCAAAGCCCATCACCACCGCCGCCAGGCCGCGAATCTGCCGCACATAAGGGGTGTGCGCGCGCAGACGGAAGGCGATCCACAAGGCCGCTGCCGAGGCGCCCACGGCAATCAGCAGCGAGGCCCCGAACAGCGTCGGGTCATAGTCGATGCCCGGCAGCATGCGCAGCGCGGCCATGCCGGTGTAGTGCATGCAGGCGATGCCGGCGCCCATGATCAGCGCACCAAACGCCAGCTGCTGCCACGGCAGGCTCGGCTGGCTGACCAGCCACAAGGCAAAGCCCGAGGACAACACGGCAATCAGCAGCGAGAACGCGGTCAGGGCCAGGTCGTAGCCCAGGTCGATGGGCAGGCTGAAGGCGAGCATGCCGATGAAGTGCATCGACCACACGCCGATGCCCATGGCCAGCGCGCCACCCCCCATCCACAGGCAGGCGGCCCGGCCTTTGGCCGTGGCGATGCGGCCGGTCAGGTCAAGGGCGGTATAGGACGCCAGGATTGCCACGCACAGCGAAATCAACACCAGCGAAGAGGAGTAGCTACCGGTCAGCATTGGGAGTTCCAGCGACGGGACGGGAGGCCCGGAAAAAGCTGACGATTGTACTCAAGCTTAGGCGAAACGCACGGGGTTTTTGCGAATGGGAATGGATCCAAATGGAAGACGCTATACGGCCTCGCAGGAATGCACTCTCTTTTGTGGGAGCGGCCTTGTGTCGCGAAAGGGCTGCGAAGCAGCCCCAGCAATATCAGCCATTGTGCCGAGACCTGGGGCCGCTTTGCGGCCCTTTCGCGACACAAGGCCGCTCCCACAAAGCACTGCCAATATTTCAGTCCTGCTCGGCAAACGCCTGTTCCGCATCCCAACCACCACCCAGCGCGGCAACCAGCTGCACGCTTGCCACCAGCCGCCCCTGCAGCAGGTTCAACACACTGCGCTCGTTGCTCAGCGCCGTGGTCTGCACGTTGACCACATCCAGGTAGCCGATCAGCCCGGCGCGATACTGGTTCTCGGTCAGGCGCAGCGACTCGCGAGCGGCATCCAGTGCCTCCTGGCGCACCACCGCCTCATCGCCATACACCTTCAACTGCACCAGCAGGTTTTCCACTTCCTTGAAGCCGTCGAGCACGGTCTGGCGGTACTGCGCCACGGTCTGGTCATACACCGCCACCGTGCGGTCCACCTCGGCACTGCGCTTGCCGGCGTCGAACAAGGTCAGCGCCAGCTGCGGGCCTACGGACCAGTAGCGGTTGGGCAGTTCGATCCAGTTGCTGAAGCTGCTGCTGGAGTAACCGCCACTCATGCTCAGGCTCAGGTCCGGGAAATACGCCGCCCGCGACACGCCGATGTTGGCGTTGGCAGCCATCACGTTGCGCTCGGCCGCAGCGATGTCCGGGCGTCGCTCCAGCAACTGCGAAGGCAAGGCCACCGGAATTTGCGGCAGCGCCGGAATGGCCTTGCTGTCGGCCAGGGCGAAGTCCGCCGGGGCCTTGCCCAGCAACACGGCAATGGCGTTCTCGAACTGCGCGCGCTGCCAGATCAGGTCGATCAGGTCGGCCTGGGTGCTCTTGAGCTGGGTACGCGCCTGGGCCACCGCATCCGGGCCGGCGACGCCGGCGCGGTACTGGTTTTCGTTCATCCGCAGGGAACGTTCATAAGCTGCCACGGTGGCTTCCAGCAGGCGCTTCTGCTCGTCGATCACCCGCAACTGCAGGTAGTTCTGCACCAGTTCCGACTGCTGGCTGAGGCGGATCGAGGCCAGGTCGGCCAGGCTGGCTTCGGCACTGGCTTCGTTGGCATTGAGGGTTTCGCGCAGCTTGCCCCACAGGTCGATTTCCCAGCTGACGCCGAGCTGGGCGTTGTAGGTGTTGCGAATGCCGCTGCTGTTGTTGGACAGGCTCGAGCTGGAGCTGCCGGTGCCCTGGGCCGAGCGGTTCTTGCCGACGCTCAGGTCCAGGCTGGGGAACAGTGCCGCCCGGCTGCTGCGCACCAGCGCCTGGGCCTGGCGGTACTGGGCTTCCGATTGCGCCACGGTCTGGTTGCTGCGGTTGAGCTCTTCGACCAGCGCATTGAGCCCGGCATCGCCGTAGATTTCCCACCAGGCGCCGCGGGCGATGGCATCGGACGGCGTGGCCTGGGTCCAGCCTTCGGCATGCTTGAACTGCGCCGTGCTGCTCAGCTCCGGGCGGTGGTAGTCCGGGCTCAGGGTGCAGGCGCTGAGCAAGGCGACGCACAACCCGGCGCCGAGCAGGCGCGAGCCACGCCCACGGGTCAGCGTCTGCAGGGCGCGGTGAAGTGGGGTCTGGGCAAAAGTCATAGCGGGGTTTCCAGGGCGGCGTCGGTGCGCACGCCACGCCAACGGTTGAATCGGTGACGCAGGCGGTCCAGGTACAGGTAGACCACCGGTGTCGTGTAAAGGGTGAGGATCTGGCTGAACACCAGGCCGCCAATGATGGTCAGGCCCAGTGGCTGGCGCATTTCCGCACCTTCGGCGCGGCTCAGCAGCAGCGGCAAGGCACCGAGGATGGCCGCCAGGGTAGTCATCAGGATCGGCCGCAGGCGCAGCAGGCAGGCCCGGCGGATCGACTCTTCCGGTGTCAGGCCCTGGTGGCGCTCCAGCTGCAAGGCCAGGTCGATCATCAGGATGGCGTTCTTCTTCACCACGCCGATCAGCAGGAACAGCCCCAGCAGCGAGATCAGGCTGAACTCGCCGCCGGTGACGTACAGCGCCAGCAAGGCACCGACGCCGGCCGAGGGCAGTGTCGAGAGGATGGTCAGCGGGTGAATGTAGCTTTCGTAGAGGATGCCCAGCACCAGGTAGACCAGCACCAGCGCGCCAAGGATCATCAGCGGCTGGCCTTCCTGGGTCTTGGCGAAGGCATCGGCGGTACCACCAAGCTTGGCGATCACTTCCTCGGGCAAGCCCAGCTTGGCCACCGCACGCTCCAGCGCCGCCATGGCCTGGTCGGGGCTGTAGCCTTCGGCGACGTCGAAGGCGATGCTTTCGGCGGCGAACTGGCCTTCGTGGCTGACCCGGTCGTTGGCCAGGCTGTTCTCGTAGTGGGCAATGGTCGACAGCGGTACGCGGGCACCGTCGGCGGTAATCACCTGTACCTGCTCGAGGGTGCTCGGGTCCCAGGCGTACTTCGGGTTGATCTCCAGCACTACCTGGTACTGGTTGAGGCTGTCGTAGATGGTGGAGATCTGCCGCTGGCTGTAGGCGTTGTTCAGCACCGTGGTGACCATGTCCATGTCGATGCCCAGGCGCTTGGCCTGGTCGCGGTCGACCACCAGGGTCACCTGCTGGGTGCCGGCACCGTCGCGGGCGTCGATGGCAGTCAGTTGCGGCAGTGCACGCAGCGCCGCCACCACTTTCGGGAACCATTCGCGCAGGGCCGTCAGGTCACCGCTCTGCAGGGAGTACAGGTACTGCGAAGAGGTCTGGTCGCGCCCCCCGCCGCCCAGTTGCAGGTCCTGGTCGGCCATCAGGAACAGGCGCCCGCCGGGTACCTTGGGCATTTCCTTGCGCAGGCGCTCGATCACCTTCTGCGCGTCGATCTTGCGCTCGTTGATCGGTTTCAGGCGCACCAGCACCATGGCGTTGTTGGTGCCGCTGTTGCCGCCGATGAAGCCGGCAACGCTCTGCACCGCCGGGTCGGCCAGCAAGGCGCGGCGGTAGATTTCCATTTTCGGCTGCATCACGCTGAACGACAGGCCGTCGTCGCCACGGATGAAGCCCATCAGCTGGCCGGTGTCCTGCTGCGGCATCAGCGTCTTGGGCACCACCACGTACAGGGCGATGTTGATGCCGATGGTGGCCAGCAGGCTGATCAGCGTCAGGCGCTTGTGGCGCAAGGCCCAGCCCAGGCTGCGGTCATAGGCATCGACCATGCGCTGGTGCAACTGGTCGCTCCAGCGCTGCAGGCGGTTCTGCTCGGCCTGGTGCGGCTTGAGCCAGCGGGCGCACAGCATCGGCGTGAGGGTCAGCGACACCACCAGCGACACGATGATCGCCGCCGCCAGGGTGATGGAGAACTCCTGGAACAGGTTGCGCACGATGCCGCCCATGAACAGGATGGAGACGAACACCGCCACCAGCGACACGTTCATCGACAGCAAGGTGAAACCCACTTCCTTGGCACCCAGGAAGGCCGCCTTCATCGGCGGCTGGCCGTCCTCGATGTGCCGGGAGATGTTCTCCAGCACCACGATGGCATCGTCCACCACCAGGCCGGTGGCAAGAATAAGCGCCATCAGCGACAGGTTGTTGAGCGAGAACCCGCACAGGTACATGACCGCGAAGGTGCCCACCAGTGACACCGGCACCGCCAGGCTGGGGATCAGCGAGGCCCGCAGGCTGCCGAGGAACAGGTAGACCACCAGGATCACCAGCACCACGGCGATCAGCAGGGTGTGCTCGGCTTCCTTGAGGGTTGCCTTGATCACTGGCGAGCGGTCCATGGCCACGTTCAGTTGCACGCTGGCCGGCAGCAGCGACTGCAGGGCCGGCAGCTGCGCCTTGATCTGGTCGACCGTTTCGATGATGTTGGCGCCGGTCTGGCGGTTGACCACCAGCAGCACCGCGCTCTGGTCATTGAAGAAGCCGCTGTTGTAGCGGTTCTCGACGCCATCGGTGATGGTTGCCACGTCGGACAGGCGCAGGATGGTGCCGTTCTGCTGGCGGATCACCACGGGCTCGTAGTCCTTGGCGCTTTCCAGCTGGTCGTTGGCACGCACCTGCCAGTTGCGCTCGGCGTCCTCGACAAAGCCCATTGGCCGGCGCTGGTTGGCGTTGGACACCGCAGTGCGCACTTCATCCAGCGACAGGCCGTACTGGTTGAGCAACTGCGGCTCCACGGCAATGCGCACCGCCGGCAACGAACTGCCGCCGATCTGCACCTCCCCTACCCCGGGCACCTGGGCCAGGCTCTGCGACAGGATGGTGTCGGCCAGGTCGTACAGCTGGCCTTTCTGCAGCACATCCGAGGTCAGCGACAGCACCATGATCGGTGCCTGCGACGGGTTGATCTTCTTGTAGGTGGGCATGCTGCGCATACCGCTGGGCAGCAGGTTGCGGGTGGCGTTGATCGCCGCCTGCACCTCGCGCGCTGCACCGTCGATGTCGCGGCCCATCTCGAAGCCGATGATCACCCGCGTGGAGCCCTGGTTGGAGCTGCTGGTCAGGGTGGTCACGCCGGCAATGCTGCCCAGCTTGCGCTCCAGCGGCGTGGCCACGGTGGACGCCATCACTTCCGGGCTGGCGCCGGACAGGTTGGCCGACACCACGATCACCGGGAAGTCCATCTGAGGCAGCGGTGCCACCGGCAGCAGGCCGAAGCTGACCCCGCCCAGCAGCATGATCGCCAGGCTCAACAGCATGGTCGCCACCGGGCGACGGATGAAAGGACCGGACAGGTTCATGCCTCGGCCTGCTTCACGTCAGTGGCCGGGCGCCAGCGGCGGGCCAGGCGGTCGAAGTACAGGTAGATGACCGGGGTGGTGAACAGCGTCAGCACCTGGCTGACCAGCAACCCGCCGACCATCACCAGGCCCAGCGGCTGGCGCAGCTCGGCGCCGGAACCGGTGGCGAGCATCAGCGGCACGGCGCCGAACAGCGCGGCCAGGGTGGTCATCAGGATCGGCCGGAAGCGCAGCAGCGCCGCCTGGTAGATGGCATCGCGCGGGCTCATGCCCTGCTGGCGCTCGGCCTCGAGGGCAAAGTCGATCATCATGATCGCGTTCTTCTTGACGATGCCGATCAGCAGGATGATGCCGATGATGGCGATCATGCCCAGGTCGTTGCCGCTGATGAGCAAGGCCAGCAAGGCGCCGACCGCCGCCGACGGCAGGGTCGAAAGAATGGTCACCGGGTGGATGTAGCTCTCGTACAGCACGCCCAGCACGATGTACATGGTCACCACCGCCGCCAGGATCAACAGCAAGGTGCTCGACAGCGATGCCTGGAAGGCCTCCGCCGCGCCCTGGAAGCGGGTCTGCACGCCCAGCGGCATGCCGATGTCCTTCTGCACCTGCTCGATCACCTGCACCGCCTCGCCCAGCGAAGCGCCGTGGGCCAGGTTGAACGACAGGGTCACCGCCGGGAACTGGCCGATGTGGGAAATGGCCAGCTGGGCCTGGCGCTGCTCGATCCGCGCCAGCGCCGACAGGCGCACCTGGCCGCCATCGGTGGCCTTGACGTGAATCGACTCCAGCGCCTGCGGGCCGATCACCGCCGCATCCTGCGACTGCAGCACCACGCGGTACTGGCTGGCCTGGGTGTAGATGGTCGAGATCTGGCGCTGGCCGAAGGCGTCGTACAGGGCGTTGGTGATCTGCGACACGCTGATGCCCAGGCGGCTGGCCATGTCGCGGTCGATCACCAGGTACACCTGCAGGCCCTTGTCCTGCAGGTCGCTGGCCACGTCGGCCAGCTCCGGGCGCTGCTGCAGCGCCTGCACCAGCTTGCCGCTCCACTGTGCCAGCAGGTCGGCATCCGGCGACGACAGGCTGAACTGGTACTGGGTACGGCTGACCCGGTCTTCGATACTCAGGTCCTGCACCGGCTGCATGAACAGGCGGATACCCACCAGCCGATCGACTTGCGGCTGCAGGCGGTTGATCACTTCGCTGGCCGTGACATCACGCTCGCCATGGGGCTTGAGGTTGATCAGCAGGCGGCCGCTGTTGAGCGTGGCGTTGTCGCCATCGACACCGATGTAGG
>Ga0209370_1001334_pt1 | contig 22353 bp, 21 predicted proteins | sample AgamicAtPrz_FD_187164 | JGI IMG/M metagenome (GOLD analysis project Ga0209370, IMG submission 187164) | Agave microbial communities from Guanajuato, Mexico - At.P.rz (SPAdes) (version 2) | ecosystem: Host-associated > Plants > Phyllosphere > Phylloplane/Leaf | place: Guanajuato, Mexico... | reverse complement strand
TCGCCGGCAGCGGCCGGCCGGTCGACCCGTTCGTGTTCCAGTACGTGAACTTCGCCGACGCGCGCATCCACGGCCTCGAAGGCCGCGCCGAATGGGTGATGCCGAACGGCATCACGCTGAAGACGGCGATGGCCTTCACGAAGGGCTCGACGCAGAACGACGGCGCGGCCAGCCAGCCGCTGAACACCGTGAACCCGTTCTCGGCCGTGTTCGGCGTGCGTTACGAGCCGAGCGAACGCTGGTTCGTGCAGACCGACCTGCTGTTCCAGGCCGCCAAACGCGACAAGGACGTCGACAAGTCCGACTGTTCGAACAAGACGTGCTTCACGCCGCCGTCGTCGTTCGTCGTCGACCTGCGCGGCGGCTACCGCTTCAGCAAGCACGTGAGCGCGACGATCGGCATCCGCAACCTGTTCGACCGCAAGTACTGGAACTGGTCGGACGTGCGCGGCATCGCGGCCGATTCGCAGGTGCTCGACGCGTATTCGTCGCCCGGCCGCACGGTCGCCGTCAGCATGAAAGTGGATTTCTGATGCGCGCCGCCCGCGCGCCCACCCCAACCGCTACTCGAACGAGTCCGACATGATGCAATCCGCCCTTCCCGGTCAATCGGCCACGTCGGCCCGCGCGGCCGCCGCGCTGCGCGACGCGTTCGTCAAGCTCAAGACCGAGCGCCAGCTACGCAACCGCGACGTCGCGCAGGCGCTCGGCGTCAGCGAAGGCGAGGCGCTCGCCGCGTTCGTCGGCGAGCACGTCGTGCGGCTCGACGCGCGCTTTCCGGCGATGTTCGAGGAAATGCCGCGCCTGGGCCGCGTGATGGCGCTGACGCGCAACGACACGGCCGTCCACGAGAAAGACGGCGAATATGCGCAAATGAGCCACGACGGCTCGGTCGGCCTCGCGCTCGGCGACATCGACCTGCGCATCTTCTATCGTCACTGGGTGTCGGCGTTCGCGGTGCGCGACGAGACCGCGCACGGCACGCTGAAAAGCCTGCAGTTCTTCGATGCGCAGGGCCATGCGATCCACAAGGTCTACCTGCGCGCGCACAGTGATCACGCTGCGTACGACGCGTTCGTCGCACGCTGGCGTGCGCCGTCGCAGGAGCCGGGCCTCGAGGTCACGCCCGCCGCGCCGAAAACGCCCGAGCGCGCCGATAGCGAGATCGACGTCGCGGGCTTTCGCGCCGCGTGGGACGCGATGACCGACACGCACCAGTTCTTCGGCATCACGCAGCGCTTCGGCGTGAGCCGCATGCAGGCGCTGCGCCTCGCCGATCCGCACTACGCGTATCCGGTCGAAACCGCGCATGCGTTGCGCCACGTGCTCGAACACGCGGCGAAAAGCGGCCAGCCGATCATGGTGTTCGTCGGCAACGCGGGGATGATCCAGATCCATACGGGCCCCGTCGCGAACGTGCGCGAGGTCGGCGCGTGGATCAACGTCCTCGATCCGGGCTTCAACCTGCATGTGCGAGAAGACCTGATCGCCGCCGCATGGGTCGTGAAGAAGCCGACGAGCGACGGCATCGTCACGTCGCTCGAGCTGTTCGACCGGCAGGGCGACCACGTCGCGCTGCTGTTCGGCGAGCGCAAGCCCGGCAAGGTCGAGCGCGACGACTGGCGCTCGCTCGTCGCGACGCTGCCGTCGGCCGCACGCGGGGCCACGCGGTGAGCGCGCGGCCGTTCGATCCGCGCCGCCGGTCGCTGCTGGCCGGCGCGGCGGCCGGCGCGCTCGCGGGTGCGCTGCCCGGCCGCGTGCTCGCCCAGGTCGCGGCCGGCGCCCCGAAACGCGTGATCGTGATCGGCGGCGCACTGGCGGAAACCGCGTTCGCGCTCGGCGGCGCCGAGACGCCGCGTTACCGGCTCGTCGGCGCCGACACGACCTGCACGTATCCCGACGCCGCGAAGCGCCTGCCGAAGGTCGGCTACCAGCGCGCGCTGTCGGCCGAAGGGCTGCTGTCGCTGCGGCCCGATCTCGTGCTTGCCTCGGCGGAAGCCGGCCCGCCGACGGCGATCGCGCAGGTGAAAGGCGCCGGCGTCGCGGTGACGACGTTCGACGAGCGCCACGACGTCGAATCGGTGCGCGCGAAGATCACCGGCGTCGCACAGGCGCTCGACGTGCGCGATGCCGGCGCCGCGCTGCTGCAGCGTTTCGATCGCGACTGGCAGGCCGCGCGCGATGCGGTCGCCGCGCGCGTGCCCGGCGGTGCGCAGCCGCCGCGCGTGCTGTTCGTGCTGAACCATACCGGCACCCAGGCGCTCGTTGCGGGCCAGCGCACGGCCGCCGACGCGATGATCCGCTATGCGGGCGCGCGCAACGCGATGCAGGGCTTCGATCACTACAAGCCGCTGACGACCGAGGCGCTCGCGGCGGCCGCGCCCGACGTCGTGCTGATCTCCGACGAAGGGCTGGCGGCCGTCGGCGGTCACGCCGCGCTGCTCGCGACGCCCGGCTTCGGCGCGACGCCGGCCGGCCGCGCGCGGCGCGTCGTGTCGCTCGACGCGCTGTTCCTGCTCGGCTTCGGCCCGCGCCTGCCGCTCGCCGTCACGACCCTGCATCGACGCCTGTCGGATGTGCTCGCCTGATTCCGGATCGACCCGATGCCCGCTCATGCTTCACCCTTCAACACGCCGTCGCCCGCCTCGCGCGCTGGCGCCGCACGTCTTGGCACGTCGCGCCGCTTCGCGCCGTTCGTCCTCGCCGCGCTCGCCCTTCTCGTGGGCGCGATGTCCGTCGTCGCGCTGTGCGTCGGCGCGTACCGCATTCCGCTGGCGCAAGCCTGGGCCGCGCTGAGCGGCGACGCGGCCGCTCAACAGGCGCGCGCGGTGCTGCTCGACATTCGCGCGCCGCGTGTCGTGCTCGCGCTGCTGGTCGGCGGCGGCTTCGGCGCGACCGGCGCCGCGATGCAGGCGCTGTTCCGCAATCCGCTCGCCGATCCGGGGCTCGTCGGCGTGTCGAGCGGCGCCGCGCTCGGCGCGACCACGCTGATCGTGCTCGGCCCCGCGCTCTTTGCCGCCCATGTGAGCGCGGCCGCGCTGCCGGTCGCCGCGTTCGCGGGCGGCCTCGCGGTCGCGGCGCTCGTCTACCGGCTGGCCGCGTCGCGCGGCCGGCTCGCGCTGCCGCTGCTGCTACTCGCCGGCATCGCGATCAATGCACTGGTCGGCGCGGCGATCGGGCTGCTCACGTTCGTCGCCGACGACGCGCAGCTGCGTTCGCTGACCTTCTGGAGCCTCGGCAGCCTCGGTGGCGCGCAATGGTCGACGCTGGCGGCCGTCGCGCCGTGCGTCGCGATCGGCTGCGTGCTGCTCGTGCGCGAACGCGATGCGCTGAACGCGCTGCAGCTCGGCGAAACCGAAGCGCTGCATCTCGGCGTACCCGTGCAGCTGCTGAAGCGGCGCGTACTCGTCGCGGTCGCGCTCGCGGTCGGCGCACTCGTGTCGTGCGCAGGCATCATCGGCTTCATCGGGCTCGTCGCGCCGCATTGCGTGCGCCTCGCGTGCGGCCCCGACCAGCGCATCGTGCTGCCCGGCGCCGCGTTGCTCGGCGCGTTGCTGACGCTCACGGCCGATCTTGCCGCGCGCACGGTCGCGGCGCCCGCCGACATTCCGCTCGGCGTGCTGACCGCGCTGCTCGGCGCGCCGTTCTTCCTCGCGCTGCTGTGGAAGAACCGCAGCGCGCTCGGCGGATAATCCCTTCATCACGACGACCATGCTGACTGCCCACCACCTCGACGTCGCCCGCCGGCACGACACGATCCTGCGCGACCTGTCGCTGTCGATCGAACCCGGCCGCGTGACCGCGCTGCTCGGCCGCAACGGCGCGGGCAAGAGCACGCTGCTGAAAACCTTCGCCGGCGAGCTGACCGGCAGCGTCGCGCCGAACGGCGTGCGCGTGACGGGCGACGTCACGCTGAACGGCGAACCGCTCGCGCGCATCGACGCGCCGCGGCTCGCGTGCCTGCGCGCGGTGCTGCCGCAGGCCGCGCAGCCGGCGTTCCCGTTCAGCGTCGACGAAATCGTGCTGCTCGGCCGCTATCCGCATGCGCGGCGCAGCGGCGCGCGCCACGTGATTGCGCACCGCGATCGCGACATCGCGTGGCGCGCGCTCGAACGTGCGGACGCCGACGCACTCGTCGGCCGCGACGTCACGACGCTGTCGGGCGGCGAACTCGCGCGCGTGCAGTTCGCCCGCGTCCTCGCGCAGCTGTGGCCGGACCACGACGCACCGGAAACCGGCCCGCGCTACCTGCTGCTCGACGAACCGACCGCCGCGCTCGATCTCGCGCACCAGCACCGGCTGCTCGATACCGTTCGCGCCGTCGCGCGCGAATGGCGGCTCGGCGTGCTCGCGATCGTCCACGATCCGAACCTCGCCGCGCGGCATGCGGATACGATCGCGATGCTCGCCGACGGCACGATCGTCGCGCATGGCGCACCGCGCGACGTGATGACGCCGGCCCATATCGCGCGGTGCTATGGCTTCGCGGTGAAGATGGTGGAAACCGGCGACGGAACGCCGCCGGTGATGGTGCCGGCGTAGGAAGGGAACGTCTTTCAGGTGACGCAGCCCGACTGAATGCCGGCGCGACAGGCACCGGCGCGCGCGCTCAATGCTCGACGTCCGCCGCACCGAAGGTCCGCATCTTCCAGCCGAGCCGCACCGCGAGCATCCGCATCGAGAAGCCGGCCACCAGCGCGACGAGCGTCGCGAATCCCGCATCGATGCCGACATGCTGCATCCCGACATACAACCCGCCCGTGACGAACGCGACGCTCGCATACAGTTCCTCGCGCAGGATCAGCGGCATCTCGTTGCACAGCAGGTCGCGCAGCATCCCGCCGCACACGCCGGTGATCGCACCGGCCAGCACGACGATGATCGGCGCCGTGCCGGTCGACACGCCGATGTCGCAGCCGATGATCGTGAACGCCGCGAGGCCGATCGCATCGACGGTGACGAACAGCGTCTTCATCCGCGCGACATGCCGCGCCGCCCACGACGCGACGGTCGCCGCGACGAGCGTGATCACCAGGTATTCGGGATGCGCGATCCAGCCGAGCGGATAGTGGCCGAGCAGCACGTCGCGCACCGTGCCGCCGCCGAGCGCCGTCACCGCGCCGACGAGCGCGAGCCCGAAGCGGTCCATCCCGCGGCGCATGCCCATCAGCGCCCCCGACATCGCTTCCGCGACGATCGCAATCAGATAGAGCGTATGCATGGCGTGCGTCAGTCGTCGGTCCGGAACAGGTCGAGCACACGTTCGCGCTCGGCCGCATCGACGGCGGCGGGCATCGGTTCGTCGCGCTTGCCGTCGTTGGTCGGCGCACCCGGCGCATCGATGGCCGCCGCGCCGCCGCATGCGAAGCGGCTGCGGATATACGCCGGCACGTCGGCCGTGCACGTGCCGCGCGTGTATTCGGCGTAGACGAAATCGCCGTCGACGAGCGCGACGTCCTGCGGCGGCGTCGCATCGACCGGCGTGCGCCCATCGACGGCCGTCTTCATGTAGTCGAGCCAGACCGGCAGCGCGAGCGTCGCGCCGGTCGCGCGCCCCATCGGGCGCGGCGTATCGTAGCCGAGCCACGCGACCGCGACGATGCCCGACGAATAGCCGGCGAACCACACGTCCTTCGACCCGTTCGACGTGCCCGTCTTGCCGGCCGCGTCGTCGCGCCGCAGCGCGAGCGCGCCGCGCGCGGTGCCGGCCCGCACGACGTCGCGCAGCATGCTGTCCATCACGAACGCATTGCGCGCCGACACGACGCGCTCGCCCGCCGGCACGGTCGCCTCGTACATCGCGCCGCCGTGGCGCTGCTTCACCGACAGGATCAGGCGCGGCTCCATCCGCGTGCCGCCGTTCGCGAACACGCCGTATGCGCTCGCGAGTTCGAGCGGCGTCACGGCGCCCGCGCCGAGCGCGAGCGGCAGCGACGCCGGATTGCGCTGCGCGTCGAAGCCGAAATGCACCGCGTGCTGCTGCACGTAGCGCGCGTCGGTGGCCTGCATCAGGCTGACCGCGACCAGGTTCTTCGAGCGCACGAGCCCGCGCCGCACCGGGATGAAGCCTTCGTAGCGGTTGCCGAAATTGCGCGGACGCCACGGCCGCGCGCCGGTTTCCGCGTGCGTGAGCGTGCGCTGCGTATCGTCGACGAGCACGCCGGGGAAGTAGCCCTTCTCCAGCGCCGCCGAATAGACGAACGGCTTGAAGCTCGAACCCGGCTGGCGATACGCCTGCAGCGCGTGGTCGAACACGTTGCGGTTGAAATCCGCGCCGCCGACCAGCGCGAGCATGTCGCCAGTGGCCACATCGAGCGACACGAGCGCGCCTTCGAGGCCGTTGCGCGCATCGCGCGTCGCGCGCGGCTGTCGCCTCAGCGTGCGTTCGAGCGCGGCTTCGGCCGCGCGCTGGTCGCGCATCGAGATCGTCGTCGTCACGTCGAGGCCGAGCGTGTACGCGTCGTCATGAAACCGCTCGACCATCATCCGGCGCGCGCGCTCGGCGACGTACGGCGCCGCGATGATGCCGGGCGGCGGCGTGGTCGCCAGTGCGATCGGCGCGTCGACTTCCGCGCGATACGTCGCGTCGTCGAGCTGGCCGAGCGCGTGCATCCGGCCGAGCACGTAGTTGCGCCGCGCGGTCGCGCGCGCCGGATTGACGACCGGGTTGAACGCGGAAGGCGCCTTCGGCAGCCCGGCGAGCACCGCCGCCTCGCCTGCGCTCAGTGCGTCGAGCGGCTTGCCGAAGTACACGTGCGCGGCGGCCGCGAAGCCGTATGCGCGCTCGCCCAGATAGATCTCGTTCATGTACAGCTCGAGCAGCTTGTTCTTGCTGTATGCGCGTTCGAGCTTGGCCGCCATCAGGATCTCGGCGAGCTTGCGGCTCAACACCTTGTCGCGCGTCAGGTAGAAGTTGCGCGCGACCTGCATCGTGATCGTGCTGCCGCCCTGCCCCGGCTGCCCCGTGACGACGTTCGCGAACGTCGCGCGCGCGAGGCCACCGACATCGACCGGGCCGTGTTCGTAGAACTTCGCGTCCTCAGCCGCGAGCAGCGCATGGCGCATCAGCGGCGGGATGCGCTCAAGCGGCACGAACTCGCGCCGCTCGACGCCGTATTCGGCCAGCAGGTCGCCGTCGCGCGAGAAGATCCGCAGCGGCAGCGCGGGACGATAGACGGCCAGGTGTTCGACGGACGGCAACTGCGTCCAGATGCGATCGATCGTCCATGCGCCGATGCCTGCACACGCGAGCGTCAGGCCGAGTAGCGCGCCCGCGAGCGTGCGGCATACGCGGCGGCGGCGCGGCGGTGCGGATGGCGGTGCGGGAGGCGGCGGGTTGGCGGTGGTGTCGGTCATGTCGGGCTCCCTCTTCAATGCCGCGACGACCGGCGCGCGACACGCGCCGATCGGTCACGAAAGGCGCGCATTGTCGAAGGGATAGCGCGAAACCGGAACATTCTTTAGCCAAAGTTTGGCTGGCTAAATTTTATTTAGGAAAGCGCTTCGGGGGCCGCTCGCACCGTGCATGCGAGTTTGCGGCATGTCGTTGCGGTCGAGTGTGCCGGGCGCGCGAGCCGGTTCGCTTGTACCATCGTCGGATGTTCGATCGATACCTCGACCTGTGGGGCCTCGTCCCCGACGGCGGCCCGATCCTGACCGCGAGCGGCGGCCTGCTGCCGGTCGTCTGGCATGCGCGGCCCGCAATGCTGAAAGTAGCGACGTGCGACGAAGAGCGGCGCGGCAATGCGCTGATGACGTGGTGGAACGGGCAAGGCGCCGCACAGGTGTGGCAACACGACGGCGACGCGATCCTGCTGGAGCGCGCGCAGCCGGCGCCCACGCTCGCCGCGTTGTCGGCTGCGGGCCACGATGACGACACGATGCGCATCGCCTGCGACGTCGTCGCGCGGCTGCACGCGCATCGTGCGCCGCAGGTGCCTCCGGTCGTGCCGCTGCATGACTGGTTCTACGCGTTGCTTTCGAACGATGCGGACCACGACGCGCTGGGCCGCTCGGCGGCGGTCGCTCGTCAGTTGCTGGCTCGGCCGGCCGTCGACGAAGTCGTGCTGCACGGCGACATTCACCACGACAACATTCTTCATTTCGGCGATCGAGGCTGGCGCGCAATCGACCCGAAAGGGCTGCGCGGCGAGCGCACGTTCGATTACGCGAACCTGTTCTGCAATCCTGCGCATGACATCGCGGTCGATCCGGCGCGTTTCGAGCGGCGTGTCGTGGTCGTGGCCGACGCGGCGCGGCTCGACCGGCGGCGGTTGCTGCAATGGATACTCGCGTGGGCTGGGCTGTCGGCCGTGTGGTTGATGGAAGACGAGCTGCCGGCCGATACGCGGCTGCAGGTTGCGCAACTCGCGGCGATCGCGCTTGGCCTGTAGCAATACGCACCGACCATGAAAACAGGTGCAGCGTGGATTTCTGGCGGGAAGCTGTGAAGACTATTGGTATTAGACCAGTTTCAGGCACTCGACCATAAGGGCTAGATCACCGACAATCTTCAGTACCCGCTTGCCTTTGGTCACTATCGATGAAAGTTTCGAGAGATTTCGGAATCGTTGTCCGGCGGGCTGCGCTAGCAGCCAAGAATGTCGACCTATCCACGGTCATGGTCGAATTCAATTTTCGGGAGTATTTTGACGAATCCGACAGCCTCATATCGCTTGGCCCGTTCTTTGGAGGCGATGCGGCTGACGAGTGCACGAACTCATTGGAACGGCTTGGGCTGACATACATCGACGATTTTTTTGTCTTCGAGCAGTTTGTGCCCGACTGGTGTTCGTTCGAAGTATTTTGACGTGGCGCCGATTCAGACGAGCGTTTCGTTTCGAAAGCGGTCACTCGCCAGCTTGTTGACTTTGCAGACATTGAAGTGTCGGCGATGACAACGCAAGGTCGGGTTGCGCTCCTGACCTAAAAAATCTCCGCGTTAGCAAATCTCAGGTCTCACCATAGGCCAGTGCGCACTCGCGCCACATCCTTCGTCTCCGCTCGCTCCTGCGGTCGGTGTACTATTGCAAACGGTACTTGTTAGTTTCTGCCCGATTCACGATGACTGATCTCTTGCATACGATAGTTTGAATAAATTTAACTAACTAACCTTGTTGGAATGACAAATGTATCAGTATGACCAGCGTCCGAACACACGCGTCAGCGCGGAGTCTCTCGCAAACCTTCAGCATATCCGTGAATGCGAATATGCCGTATTTGTAGGGAGAAATAACTGCGGCAAATCATTTTTACTGAAATCTCTAACCCAGCAATGGGGGCAAAATGCATCTTTTATTGGACCGGCACGCTATCAAAATTTCAACGTGCTCGGTTATTATACTCCCAATCGAAATCGCATCAATGAACGTTGGAGCCAGTTCATGCAGCAATGGCACCAGCAGCAGATGAATATCGACAATTCGCCTGTCAATCTGCAACAGGCGATTGCCGAACTTAGCGATAAACAGCGTGGATCATTAGTTGAAGTCATTCATCTCTTGCTGGACACGAAGTTGGAAATCAAGCACACGGTCGACGGCAACTCAATGTCACAGCAGTACATCTCCTGCAATGGGCACAACATCTCATATACCAGTGCGGGATTTCGGTTGATCGCAACACTTATTACAAGCTTGCTGGACACTGAATACGACACGTTTTTAATAGATGAGCCTGAGCTTGGGATCAGCCCTGAGGCACAAGGGATATTGGCAGATTTTTTGTTTGACAGAGAGCACAGGGCGAAATATTTTCCGCACATCAAGACGCTTGTATTTGCCACGCATTCGACGGTTTTTCTCGATCGGAAAAACGTGGCCAACAACTACGTGGTGACGAAGGACGGCGATGAAATTTCTGTGCGACAGGTCGAGACTCAAGGGGATTTTAATAAGGTTCACTTTTTTCTTCTTGGCAACAGGTTTGAAACACTCTATCTCCCGTCTGCAATTGTGCTGGTTGAGGGCAAATGCGATCACAAGTTCATCGAGCGAGTAACGGCTCTTACATTTCCAAATTCTCAGTTAAGCATAATATCCGCAAATTCAGACTCCAGAATCAAGGAGGTTTTGACAATTGCCAAAGGGATTGTAAACGATATACAGCGAAGCCCATACCGCGATCGCATATTCGTTGTATTGGATTCCATTCATTCTGCAAGCCTTCCTGCGCAGTTGGAGCAGATGGGCATACCGCCGGAAAATATTATCAAGTGGCCAATGAACGGAATCGAGTACTTCTACCCGGAATCCATTATGAATCGCATCTTCGAAGGAGTTGGCGAAGTGAAGATCGATGGAGATCGAGTAACGAAAAATGGAATTACGTACAACAAGAATGAGTTGTGCGAGAAGGTGATCTCCCTATTAGAATCAAGTACTATACAAAACCAGCAGTTTGACGAGATGCTGATTCAAAAACTGGCTAGCAAAATCACATAAGTATCCAGGGGATGTCGCTTGGGGTTGCTATTGGCTGGCGCACTTTTTCAGGTGCCGGCCGCACAACAGACGCGCGCGGCCTAGCGTTTGTCGTTAGCCTCCTGACCGTCTCCGAAGAGCCAATGAGGGAGCAGCGTCTGCACTGTCCGCTCCGGGTCGCCACCACACATCCAAGAAACCCACGAATAATCCGAAAAAAACCGCCGACTTGCACCGGCGGGCTTTTGTATCCGACTTGCGCGGCGCTTCAGCGCGCCGGATTCAGCAACAAGTTCATGTGCCGGTTCACATCCTTGTACAGCAGATAACGGAACCGCCCAGGCCCGCCCGAATAGCAAGCCTGCGGACAGAACGCGCGCAGCCACATGAAGTCACCGGCTTCCACCTCGACCCAGTCCTGATTCAGCCGATAAACAGCCTTGCCTTCCAGCACGTACAACCCGTGCTCCATCACGTGCGTTTCGGCGAACGGAATCACGCCGCCCGGCTCGAACGTCACGATGTTCACGTGCATGTCGTGACGCATGTCGCTCATGTCGACGAAGCGCGTCGTCACCCATGCGCCGTTGGTGCCCGGCATCGGGATCGGCTCGACGTCCTGCTCGTTCGTCACGAACGCTTCCGGCAGCGGAATGCCGTCGACGGCCTGGTAATGCTTGCGGATCCAGTGGAAACGCACCGCGGCATCGCTGACGTTGTGCAGCGTCCAGTCCGCACCCGGCGGAATGAACGCATAGCCGCCCGGCTTCAGCGTGTGCTGCTTGCCTTGCAGCGTCAGCTCGGCTTCGCCTTCGACGACGAACAGCACGGCTTCGGCGTGCTTGTCCTGCTCGGGCTTGTCGCTGCCGCCGCCCGGATTCACTTCGACGATGTACTGCGAGAAGGTTTCCGCGAAACCCGACAGCGGGCGGGCGATCACCCACAGGCGCGTGTGAGTCCAGAACGGCAGCCAACTCGTGACGATGTCGCGCATCACCCCCTTCGGGATCACCGCGTACGCCTCGGTGAACATCGCGCGATCGGTCAGCAGATCCGTCTGCGGCGGGTGGCCGCCATGCGGCGCGTAATACGTTGTCTTAGACATAGTGCATCCAGGCAATGGGTTGGTCCGGCCCCGGGCGCAAACGGCATCGGGCGGTTCGCAAGCGCGTGGGGCACGCATGCGACGGCGGGACATCGTTGCCGGGGTGGCTTGAAAGCGCATGCGCCTTCGGTCGGTCGGCCAGGTTTCGCGTCGGGTCCGTCCGGTTCAACGGACGCGGCGGCCCGGGTTGTCGGGCCGGCCGTCGGGCCGCGGCCCTCGCGATCATGCAGCGAGGCGCGGATGGCGGCACCGTTCGACTGGGTACGCGAGCATCGCCGACGATAGCGAAGTCGATCTCGATCGACCAATTAAATGTTGCGATGACATGTATTCGATTTCCAACTACCCGCCGGCGCCCGCGATGCGCGGTGGGGAGGCATTACCGGGCGCGCCGGCTATCGGGGAAATCCTAACGGTTACGAATGCTGTCGCGATGGGTCCGTGCACGACAACGCAGCGTGCAAGCGCCAGTCTCCATGCATCCCGTTACGCGGATCGAAGGCAGTCGATACGTGCGCGGCAGCGGACCGCTGCGGCAGGGTCGCCGGATACGCGGTCAGGTCAGAACGAGCCGACGTGTCGAAGGAAAAGCGGATGGCATTCGGCCGACGCTGTCCGAGCACATTCGGACGCGACAACGGGTGTCGTCGAGAAACGGAGAAAACGGCGGGAGGAGAATTGCCGGCCCGTCGATCGGGCACATGGCAGCGGCTGATGAAGCCGGAGGAGAATCGCCGGTCTGGCCGGCGAAGCGGCCCGGCAGGGCGCCGGGCTGAAGCTCGCGTCGGGATGCCGACGCCGTCGGCGGGCCGGTGCGCAGGTCGCGCACCGTGCCGTGCCAGCGGCGATCAGTCCCAGTCGCGGTGGTGACGATGCTTGCGGTGACGGTAGCCGCGGTCGCCGTGATCGCGATCGTACGAGCTGCGCGACATGTTGCCGCCGAGTGCCGCGCCGGCGCCGCCGCCGACCGCTGCGCCCAGCAGGCCGCCGGTACGGCCGCCCATCGCGTTGCCTGCCGCGGTACCTGCGCCGCCGCCGAGGGCGCCGCCGATGATCGCGCCGGTGCGCTCGCGACGGTTCGACGTCACCGCGCCGCCGGCGCCGCCGCCGATCGCGCCGCCGATGACGGAGCCCGTGCTGCCGCCGACCGCGCCGCCGACCGCTGCGCCGGCAACCCCGCCGAGCGCGCCGCCGAGCGCGTTGTTCAAGTCACCGGCTACGGCCGGCAGTGCAGTCGCGCCGGTCAGCACGGCGACGACGAGAGCGGGGGCGATTTTCTTCCACATTCCCGTATTCTTCCTTGTTCGCAATTCTGGTTATCGAGGTCCGCTCGGTACGACGATCTGAATCGATCGACGTCGGGCCAGGCATTGTGCCGAACCGCGGACCAATTCATTTCAACGAGCTTGCGGCGAAGAATAGCACCGGTCCCGCATTCCTGACGTGGACATTGTGGTAACAAGTTGTTTACGAATAACAGACGTTGAACGCAGCCGCCGAATCTGGCCGAAACCCTTGCCGGCATTGGCTCCGGCAACGGTCCGGCCCCGCCTCGCGACACACCGGTCATGCGCGGGATCGCACGTTCGAGACACACGTGGCAACACATCTGCACATGTCGCGAACGCGCTGCTGAACGACGGTCAGGGAAAAGATGACGGGGTCAGTACACGCCGGGCAGCAACCGCCACGTCCGCGCGCAATACGCGTCGTATTCGGCGCCGAATTGCGAACGCAGCAATGCCTCTTCCGAGCGGATTCGCGCGACGAGCGGCACGAGCGTCAGCACGACCAGCAGCACGCCGACGCTCGAGCGGAACACCAGCGCCCAGCCGAGCGAATTGACGACGAGCCCGAGATAGCTCGGATTGCGGATGCGGCTGTAGATGCCGCCGGTCACGAGCGTATGGCCCGGCTGGATCGCGACGAGCCCGCTGAAGCGCTTGCCGAGCACGAACACGGGCCAGATGCGCAGCACGCCACCCGCGAGGTACAGCACGACGCCGATCCAGCGGACCGTATCGCCGCCGAAGGTCCAGACGTCGAGCCGGTCGGTCAGCGCCGGCAGGTACGCGAGCAGGAAGCCGCTCGCCGCGAACGCCGCGAGCACCCAGCGGTTGTCGCGGTTTTCGCGCTCGCCGCTGCTCAGGTTGCCTTCGGTGAACAGCGCGGCGACGGCCATCGCGAGCGTCGCGATCGCGACGACGGTCAGCTGCGGATGCGAGAAGAATGCGGCGAACCCGCCGCTACCGAGCACGGCGAGCCCGAGATAGACGAGCGTGGATACGCTCGACAGGACGATGACCTTACGGGTGACTGTCATGACGGCCTCGCGGGGATGCGCTTTCCTGTGAAGTATAGGAACTGCGCACACCCAGTGCCGCGCGCCGCCGTCATGCGGCGCGCGAGTTCACGCGCATCGTCCGCCTAACGACAGCCGACCGGACCGGAGTGGCCGGCGCCGGAGCCCGCGCGCTGCGCCGGATCAGCGGATGTGGAAGTGGCCGCCGATGCCGACGGTGACGGGCGGCGCGTAATACGCGGGCGCATAGCCGTAGTAGACCGGCGCGGGCGCGTAGCCGTACGGCGGCGCGACGTAGCAGCCGGACAGGCCGCCGATCAGGGCAAGCGTGATGAGAAGTCTGGACATGGCTCGGTTCCCCGCGCGAAAGACGAATGGCATCTAGCGAAGGCCGTGCCCCGCGCCCGCGATGGGCGGCGGCGCGGCACGAAGGGGATGTACGCCCTTCCTGTCGCTCGATGAAACAATGCGCGGAGTCTAGCGCCGGCCCTGCCCGGCCGAGTTTCCCGACCGGTTACACGTGTTACCTGGTGTGACCGCTGAAACAGGCTCTGGCCGCGCAGCGGCTGACCGGTGGGCGGCCGCTGCGCCGGGTGCGGACGGGCTGTTACACGAAGCGGGCACGAATGCGCTGCGCGAGCGCTTCGAGCGTCGCGGCGTCGGCGATGTCGCGCGCATGCATCCGCAACTCCGCGCCTTCCCAGCGCGGAATCACGTGGAAATGCACGTGCGGAACCGTCTGGCCGGCTGCCGCGCCGTTGAACTGGCCGATGAACACGCCGTCCGGCTCGAGCGCCGCGCGCACCGCCGCCGCGACGCGCTGCGTCATGCGGATGCCGGCCGCGGCCGCATCGCCGGACAGCTCGAAAATCTGCGCGGCCGGCTCCTTCGGGATCACGAGCACGTGACCGTCGGCCTGCGGCATCAGATCCATGATCGCGAGCGTCGCATCGTCTTCGGCGACCTTCACGCACGGCAGTTCGCCGCGCAGGATTTTGGCGAACGGGTTGTTGTTGTCGTAGGACATGGCGGTTTCCGATCTCGATTGGACAGTGGGACTGGGGCAGCAATGCCGGACGATTATCGGCCGACGGCCGGCCCGATATCAACCCGCCCGACGCGCGACGCGTGCCGAACCGTCGAGCGCGCGGCGACGCGCCTGCATGCGGCCGTCATCACGCGTCACGCGGCCGCGATTGCAACGCAGCGCCCGAACCTGCGACACTGCCGGAAACGTTGCCGGCCGGCACGCCACCGAGGACGCTCGCGCATGACGATCCCCCTCAAGAAGCTGATTCTGCGCGGTGTCGCTCTCGCGCTCGTCGCCGCGATCGGCTACACGGGCACCATGCTGTCCCGGCTCGCGCCGATCGCGACCGGCTATGCGGCCAAGGCGCTGTGTTCGGGCGTGTTCGTGTCGGGCCGCCCGGCCGCGTCCGTGATCGACGTCGACATCATGGCCGGCGTCCATCCGCTGCTGAAACTGGTGCGGCCATCGCTCGATCCCGACCATCATCGCGCGGTGGCGACCTTCGCCGGCTTCGCCGAACGCGAAGCCGACTTCCGGCCCGGGCTCGGCTGCACGCTCGCACTGGGATCCCCGACCGGAGCGGCGGCAGCCACCTTGCCCGCCGCGCTGCCGCCCTTCCCCGATCCGCCGCCCGCCCAACCCGATCCGCCCGCACCGGCCATGCCACCCGCCGGCATTGACGCGCACACGCTGCAGAGCGCGCTCGACCGCGCGTTCGACGAACCCGATCCGGCGCGGCCGCGGCGCACGCGCGCGGTGGTCGTGATGTGGCGCGGCCAGGTGATCGCCGAACGCTATGCGCCCGGCTTCACGGCCGACACGCCGCTGCCCGGCTGGTCGATGACGAAGACCGTGACGGCCGCGCTGGTCGGCACGCTGGTCGCGCGGCACACGCTGTCGCCGGACGCGTCGGCGCTGCTGCCCGAATGGCGCGGCAGCGGCGATCCGCGCGCGGCCATCACGCTCGACGAGCTGCTGCGGATGACGAGCGGCCTGCAATTCAACGAGGACTACGACGATCCGCTGTCGGATGTCGCCGTGATGCTGTTCACGCAGCCCGATACCGCGCGGTTCGCGTCGGCGAAGCCGCTTGCCGCGACGCCCGGCGCGCAGTGGTCCTACTCGAGCGGCACGAGCGCGATCGTCGCGCGCGTGATGCGCGAAGCGCTGGGTGGCAGCGACGGCGACTATCTCGCGTTTCCGCGCCGCGCGCTGTTCGCGCCGCTCGGGATGCGCAGCGCGGTGTTCGAGCCCGATGCGTCCGGCACACTCGTCAGTGCGTCCTACATGTATGCGAGCGCCCGCGACTGGGCGCGCTTCGGGCAGCTTCTGCTGCAGGACGGTGTGTGGAACGGGCAGCGGCTGCTGCCGGAAGGCTGGGTGCGTTACCTGACGCGCGCGACGCCGCAGTCGTCGCGGCAGGAATTCGGCGCGCAGCTGTGGGTCAAGGTGCCGGAGCCGTTCAACGATCGCGATCCGCACGCGCGGGCGATGCCGGCCGAGGCGTTTCATGCGGTCGGCCATGAAGGCCAGTTCGTGAGCGTGGTGCCGAGCCGCGAGCTGGTGGTCGTGCGGCTCGGGCTGTCGCGGCCCGAAGCCGCGTGGAATCACGAGGCGTTTCTCGCGCGCGTGCTCGACGCGGTGCCGGCGCCCGGTGCGTGACGACGGGCGCTCGCCCGCCGCACGCGCTACGGCGGCGGCAGTGACGACGCCGCTGCTTCACGCGCGATCTGCGCTGCATTACGGATTCGCGCTGCCTGCGTACTGCTTGAACCCTTCGCGCGCCGCGAGGCGTTCGATGTAGCGCGACACCGCCGGCAGGTCCGGATGCTCGAACGGCGTGCCGAACCACCGGTTCACCGACAGGCCGATCGGGATATCCGCGAGCGTGAACGTGTTGCCGGCCACGTACGCGCCGGTCTTTTCGAGCTGCGCATTCAGCACGCGCATGTGCGTCGTCCAGCCCGCGATCGACCGCGCGATGCCGTCCGGATCCTGGTGGTCGGGCGACTTGCGCACGAGGCCGAGGAAGGCCCCGACCCACGAGCGGTTCAGGTCCGAACCCTGCCAGTCGATCCACTGGTCGACCCGCGCACGCGCCTGCGGCTCGGCCGGATACAGCGTATCGCCGCCGTAGCGGTTCGCGAGGTAGCGGATGATCGTGTTCGATTCCCACAGCACGAAATCGTCATCCTTGACGACGGGCACGAGCGCGTTCGGATTCAGCGCGAGATAGGCCGGATCGTGGGTCGTGCGGAAGCCCGCGCCCCAGTCTTCCTGTTCGAACGGCAGGTTCAGTTCGGTGCACAGCCACAGCACCTTGCGGACGTTGATGGACGGAATCTTGCCGAGGACGTGCAGCATGCAGGCTCCTTGTGAGGTCGGGTGCGGCGCGCCCGGCGCGCACGGCACGCTCCGAACGCGTTCACGCCGAATTTATACACGACCTCGCGGGAAACGGCAGGCCGCGGGCGCGAAATCGGTGTGCGGCCGATTCGTCAGGTCGCGCAGCGCGTGCTCGGCCGTCGGGAAGCGGAACATGAATCCGTCCTGATGCAGCCGTGCCGGCACCACGCGCTGCCCGTCCAGCAGCAGCTCGGCCATCTCGCCCATCGCGGCGCGTAGCGGTGCGGCCGGCACGTGCACAAACGCGGGGCGGCGCAGCACCTTCGTCACGATCTGCACGAACGCGCGCTGGGTCAGCGGCACCGGGGCGACCGCGTTGTAGACGCCGCGCATGCCCGCGTTCGACATCGCGCGGGCGACGATCCGCAACACGTCGTCGCGGTGAATCCAGCTCATCACCTGCGCGCCGTCGCCGAATCGTCCGCCGAGCCCGAAGTAATGCGGCAGCAGCATCGGGCGCAACGCGCCGCCCGGGCCGAACACGATGCCCAGCCGCAGCACCACCGCGCGCACGCCGTGGCGCTCGAGCGGCTGTGTGGCCGCCTCCCACTGCCGGCACAGATCCGACATGAAGCCGGTGCCTGCGCTGCTGCCCTCATCGAGCCGTTCGTCGCCCGGCCGTACGCCGTAGTAGCCGATCGCCGACGCCTGGATCCACGTATGCGGCTTGACTTCGGCGGTCTCGACCCAGCGCATCAGCGCCTGCGTGACGCCGACGCGGCTGGCGAGCAGCAGCGCCTCCCGGCGCTTGCTCCAGCGTGCGCCCAGCACCGGCGCGCCGGCGAGATTGATCACCGTGTCGAAACGCTCGTGCGGCTGCAACTGGTCGACGGACGTCACGCTGCGCACGCGGCCTTGAAACAAGTAAGCCGCACGCAACGGATCGCGCGCCAGCAACGTGACCGTATGCCCGGCATCGAGCAACTGGTTCACGAGCGTTTCGCCGATGAAGCCGGTCCCGCCAGTGACCAGCACATTGCCGGGCCGCTGCCCCGCGAATGGGTTGGCCGCCGGCGCGCGTAGCGCGATGCGGCACGCGGCGATCCCGTCGCGCACGCCCGATATCGTCACGCCGACGGCGAACAGGCTGAGCAGCCAGCCGCGCCAGCCGAGGTCGATCGGCTGCAGCGCGGTCGGCTCGTGCGCCCACACGGCGAGTTGCATCGCGATCATCCCGAACAACGCGCCGCCGTTGACGGCCAGCAGCGTATGCAGCACGCGCTCGGTCGCCGGCAGCTTGCGGCTTTGGTCTTCGATGACGAAATCCCACAACGTCAGCCCCACTTCGACGAGCACGACCACCGCGAGCGCCGCGACCCACGCGCCGTGAAACGCGACGTTCGCGATCGACGCGAACACGAGGCCGTACAGCACGGACCGCACCGCGTGAATCGCCAGTTCGAGCCGCGCGCGCGGGCTGTGCGGCAGGTCCTGCGTGAGTTCGTGGTGGTAAAGCGTATCGAATGCGCCCATCGCGCCCTGCACGATCAGCAGGTTGAGCGCCCAGTCGAAAGCAGGCAACGTGTTCATGCGGTATCCCTCCTCCACAACCAGACCAGCGGCGGCACCATCGCGACGAGCGCGGCCACGTCGATCGCCACGTGCCCCCACACCTGCGCCTGCCACGACAACAGCATGTCCTGCGGCGCCCAGATCAACAGGCCGGCCAGCAGCCAGCCCCACACTTCCCGTTTCCTCGACCGGTTGCCGAGATGGACGAGCGCGAGCATCCAGACCGCCGCGCACTGTACCGTCGCGCCGAGCAGCGACATCCACCAGGCCTGTTGGGCGCGCGCGGCTTCGGGCGCCGCTGTCGACCAGAAATGCCACTCGATGCCGCGGTGATAGGCGTCGAGCCACCATGCGCTGGCAATCCACGGAATGGCCGCGCCGACGAGCAGGTGCGCGATCGCGGCTGCGTACATCCAGCGCACGACGGCGCGGCGCGGGGTGTCGCGCGGCGGGCGATTCGCCGCCGCGCTTTCGGCGTTGCTGCCGATGCTGCACGCGCCGCCTTCGCAGCAGGCTTGCGCGCGATACCCGAGCCAGCGCGATACGGCATACCGGTTGCGTGCGAGGCGGCGATACAGCGGCGCGAACACGGCACGCATCGCCGGCACGCGAAGCAGCCAGGCGAACCAGCGACGCCCAACCAGCGCATGGGCGGCCGCGATGCCGTCGATGCCGGTCAGCATGCGTCCGTTGGGCAAGCGCGCATGCAGCTCGCGATTCAGCGCGGGCAAGTCGACATCCAGCGGCGCCGGATCGAAACCCGGCTCGGCGATGTCGACGAACGCCAGCCGGTGTCGCGCATCGCGCTCGCTGAGACGCCGGATTTCCGCGACGCATAACGGACATCGCCCGTCGAAGTACAGCACCAGTTCATTGGCATTCATGCTTCGCACTCCTTCTTGTTATCGCAAGCATCATGAATCGATCGACTGCTTTCCCGCGTACGTCGCCCGCTTCCGCACGACGGCGACAGGCTTACATCGGCTTGACCACCATCAGGAAGTACACGGTCAGCATCGCGAAGAACGCCGGATAACCGAGCCGTTCCCAGCGCTTCGCATAGCGCCAATAGCGCTCGGGCAACGCGGCGTCGCCGTTCGCGTGCGCGAGCTTCGCCATCGATGCGAGTTCGAGCTGCAGCCACACGACCGGCAGCCAGCACGCACCGGCGACCGCGTACAGCACGATCGACGCGAGCAGCCACGGCGTATGCCACGGCCAGCCGGCCGTATGCGCAAGCCACAACCCGGACGCCGGCTGGAAGATCACGGCCGGCGTCGTGAACCACCAGTCCGCGCGCACCACGAGCCGCGACACGGCCGCGATCGCGGGCACGGACCGCGTGCGGTTCGCGAAGAACAGATAGAACGCGGTGCCGAACCCCGTGCCGACCAGCAGCACCGAAGACAGGATGTGAAGCGCCTTGATGACGAGATAGGTATTCATGCGCGTTCTTCTTCTGAATAGAGGATCAACAGGATGGCGAGGATCGGCACGTTCTTCAGCACGGGGCCGAACGGTTCGGCCAGCAGGCCGGGCATCGTGACCGCGACGACCGCCGAATACGCGACGATCAGCGCTGCTTGCGCGGCCCACAGGCGTCGCGACGGCGCGACGACGGTCGCGATGCCGAACGCGAAATCCAGCGCGCTGGCCGCGTAAAGCGCGATCAGTGCGGGCAGGCCCGTCACGTGTGCAGGCGCCAGCAGCGCGAGGCTTGCGTGCAGCGGATGGATGAATGCGCTCGCGATCGCCGTCCAGATCCACACGATCGCGAGCGCGCCCAACAGCAACGGGCGTCGCCACATCGCGAGCGCGTCGCGGCGCAGCGCGGCGGCGTCCGCGCCGATGAAGCTGCCGATACCACGCGGCGGCCGCCCGAGCACGGCCGCGGTGGCAGCCGGATCGCCCGTGTTGCCGCCACGCAGCATCGTCCACGTGTCGCGCGTCAGCATCGCCCCCGGCAACGCGCCGAGCAGTGCGGCCGCCGCGCCGACCAGCGGGCCGGGCAGCGTCACGCGGGCCGCCGGCGGAAATCCGAGCGCGGCGCGGTAGCCGGCCAGCATCCCGCGGTATTCGACCTCGTCGCTGCCGACCACGTCGATCACGCGGCGGCCCGGCGCCGACGGCGAATCGGCCGGCTCCATCACGAGCCGCGCCACGACTTCGGCGAGATCGTCGACATGCACCGGGCGCAGCCGCTGATGGCCGCCGGCCGGCAACACCTGCACGGGCAGGCTCGCGAGCATCCGGAAAAACCGCGCGGACGCACCGGCCGGCCCGTAGACGAGCGCCGGGCGCACGATGCGGAAGTCGATCGGCAGCGTCTGCAGGAAACGGTCGGCCGCCTGCTTGCTCGCGAAGTACCGCGTGTCGCCGCGCTCGACGCCGAGCGCCGAGATTTGGATCACGCGCCGCACGCCGGCGCGGCAGCACGCGGTAAAGAGCACGCACGGCGCGGCGCGATGCACGGCGTCGAGCGTCGCGCCGCGTCGATCGGCCAGCATGCCGACCGCGTTGATCACCACGTCCACGCCCTTCAGCCGCGCGAGCCATGCTTGCGGATCGACGTCCTGCACGAAGTCCATCGCGACGTCGTGCGGGCCGGCCGCGTGACGCACGCCGCGCAGCACGCGCTGCCCACCGGCTTCGAGTTGCGCGCACAGCGCCCGTCCGATGAAGCCGTTCGCGCCGCAGACGAGCACGGTCATGCCGCGTGCGCCGGTGCGATCGGACGGGCAGGTCAACGGCAAGGCTGCGTTCATGTTCATCCTCTATTTACAGTTATTTCTGTACAGACAGAAATAACAACCCCGAAAAAAGCGGGCTGCGTGCCCGCTCTCCCGTTACCGCTTACTTCGACGGCTTGCGCCGGACCGTCTGGCTGATCTTCGCGCCAATGCCGAGCGCCTTCATCAGCGTATCGGGCTTGAGCCGCAGCATCTCGTCCGACCAGGTCGTCAGCGTCTCGACGAACTGCAGCGTGTCGCGAATGCGCTGTTCGGTCTCGCGGCTCTCGTTCGCGATCTCCGGACTCGTCAGGCAATCGCGCAGCACCGTGAGCGTCGGCTCGATCTCGCGCTGCCGCCGCCCTTCGACGATCAGCTTGAACAACTCCCAGATGTCGGTCGACGTCTCGAAATGGTCGCGGCGATCGCCCAGCACGTGCACGACCTTCGCGAGCCGCCACGCCTGCAACTCCTTCAGGCTCGTGCTGACGTTGGAGCGCGCGACGTTGAGCGTCTCGGCGATTTCGTCCGCTGCCACCGGCCGTCCGGCCAGATAGAGCAGCGCGTGAATCTGCGAGACGGTGCGGTTGACGCCCCACCGCGAGCCCATTTCGCCCCAGTGGAGGATGAATCGTTCGGCAATCGGTGTGAGTTCCATGTCCGGAAATTTATTCATTTCAGTTATTTCTGTCAAGAGAGAAATAACCGGACGATCACGCGCCTTCCGGCCGCGCCCGCCCGCGATCGGCCGCTTCCTTTACAATGCGCGGGATTTTTCCGATTTCAGGCCGTCCCCGCCTTTCTGACTAGAGGTTCTCCCATGATCATCAAACCGCGCGTGCGTGGCT
>Ga0209370_1001333_pt1 | contig 22354 bp, 20 predicted proteins | sample AgamicAtPrz_FD_187164 | JGI IMG/M metagenome (GOLD analysis project Ga0209370, IMG submission 187164) | Agave microbial communities from Guanajuato, Mexico - At.P.rz (SPAdes) (version 2) | ecosystem: Host-associated > Plants > Phyllosphere > Phylloplane/Leaf | place: Guanajuato, Mexico... | reverse complement strand
CATCGACCGCGATGGTGTTGAATTCCTTGGCCACGCCACCGGCGCGTTCGATTTCGCGGGCGACCAGCTGGCCCAGGTCCTTCAGGTGCACGTGGCCCGGGACGAACTGGGTAAACGAGTTGGCGATGGCGATGATCGGTTTCTTGAAGTCTTCGTCCTTCATCCCGGTGGCGCGCCACAGGGCACGGGCGCCGGCCATGTTGCGGCCTTGGGTGGAAGTCTTTGAACGGTAATCAGGCATGAAACACTCCTGGCGGTTTAATCAGGTCACAGAAAGGGGAGTGAGCTTCTCTTGTCCTTTGTACCGCAGGCCGGTTGCCACTGGCACGGATGGGGCCGAGGACTGCGCGGGATCGCCGCGTGCCTGGCCAGAGCTCATAAACCCGCCGGGGATGACTGGCGATGAATAGGCCGATTCTACACCGCTGAGGCGGTGAGGGAATGGCGATGTGGCCGGGCGGTGGCTTTGGCCTGTTGGTCGGTTGCTTGTAGGGCTTTTCTGAATCGCTGCTGATGGGGCTGGCCAGCAGTCCCTGAGCTTCTATTATCCCGGCGCCGCATGTGCGGCTTTGCGAGAAAACACCCAATGGACCTTCCCAGTTACCGGTTCCACACGAACCTGAAATCTGGCACTGAGCGCGCCGTCGCCAGGGCTGCCGAAGGCTTGAGTCCACGGGGCTGAGGTCTGTGGGCGCCTGGGTCGGCGCCTGGAGAAACTCATGCAACAATCGCTCGATAAAAACACCTCCGGCCCGAACATCCAGGCAGACCTGGAGGCACAACGGCGTGAGGCGACCGAAGATTTCCACAAGGGCGCCTCGATTACCAGTCATATAGGCAATCTGCGCCACGCGACCCTTGGTCTGCTTTACCGCAAACGCGTGTTCTGGCTGGTTCTGCTGGTGTTCGGCAACCTCTTTTCCGGGGCGGGCATTGCTGCCTTCGAGGAAACCATCGCCGCCCACATCGCCCTGGTGTTCTTTCTGCCGCTGCTGGTGGACAGCGGCGGCAATGCCGGCGCCCAGTCTGCAACATTGATGGTGAGGGGCCTGGCCACGGGTGAAGTGGTCATGCGTGACTGGTGGCGCATGCTGGGGCGGGAATTCGCGGTGGCGCTGCTGCTGGGATGCACCATGGCTGTGGCCGTAGCGTCCTTGGGCGTATTGCGCGGGGGGCCGCAAATTGCCCTGATCGTTGCCAGCAGCATGGTGGTGATCGTACTGGTCGGCAGCCTGATTGGCATGAGCCTGCCGTTCCTGCTCAGCCGCTTCAAGCTGGACCCGGCCACGGCCAGTGGCCCGTTGATCACATCGATTGCCGATGCCGCAGGCGTGCTGGTGTACTTCGGAATTGCGACGCAGGTATTGGGCATCTGAAGCGAACCGGGGGCATGAAGGCCCCCGGTCGCCAGCGCTTAGCTGTTTGGCAGCAACCGGCAGGTGATGCTCTTGATGTAGCGGGTTTCAGCGATGGCCGGGTGCACCGGGTGGTCCGGGCCCTGGCCGCCGCGCTCGAGCAACTGCAGGTTGCGGTCGAGGTGGCGGGCGCTGGTGAGCAGGATGTTGTGCAGGTCGTCTTCAGGCAGGTGCATCGAGCACGAGGCGCTGACCAGGATGCCGTCCTTGGTCAGCATGCGCATGGCCTGCTCGTTCAGGCGGCGATAGGCTGCTTCACCGTTTTTCAGGTCTTTCTTGCGCTTGATGAACGCGGGTGGGTCGGCAATGATCACGTCGAAGCGTTCTTCGGCGGCCTTGAGCTCGCGCAGGGCCTCGAACACGTCGCCTTCGATGCAGGTCAGCTTCTCGCTGATGCCGTTCAGCGCGGCGTTGCGCTCCACGCCATCCAGGGCAAAGCCCGAGGCATCGAGGCAGAACACTTCGCTGGCGCCGAAGGCACCAGCCTGCACACCCCAGCCACCGATATAGCTGAACAGGTCGAGCACCCGCTTGCCTTTCACGTACGGTGACAGGCGGGCGCGGTTCATGCGGTGGTCGTAGAACCAGCCGGTCTTCTGGCCGTCACGCACCGGGGCTTCGAACCTGACGCCGTTCTCTTCCAGCGGTACCCAGTCCGGCACTTCGCCGTAGACGGTCTCGACATAACGCTGCAGGCCTTCGGCGTCACGCGCGGAGGAGTCATTCTTGAACAGGATGCCGCTGGGCTTGAGCACCTGGACCAGCGCCGCAATCACGTCGTCCTTGTGCGCTTCCATGGTGGCCGAGGCCAGTTGCACCACGAGAATGTCGAAGAAGCGGTCTACCACCAGGCCTGGCAGCAGGTCGGAATCGCCGTAGACCAGGCGGTAGCACGGTTGCTCGAACAGGCGCTGGCGCAGCGACAGGGCCACGTTCAGGCGGTGTACCAGCAGCGACTTGTCCAGCGGCAGCTTGGCATCGCGCGACAGCAGGCGGGCGCAGATCAGGTTGTTCGGGCTCAGTGCAACGATGCCCAGCGGCTTGCCGTTGGCCGCCTCGAGTACGGCCTGCTGGCCGGCCTGAAAGCCCTGCAACGGAGTCGCGGTGACATCGACTTCGTTGCTGTAGACCCACAGGTGGCCGGCGCGCAGGCGGCGGTCGGCATTGGCTTTGAGGCGAAGGCTGGGCAGGGACATGACGTCGCTCCGGAAAAAAGAGCGGGATTATAACGCGTTGCCCGGCCATGCGCCCGTTGTAGGAACGGCCTTGTGTCGTGTCATCCGTGACATGGCATCAGGCCGCCAATGCCTTGATCAACTGCTGGTTGAACGCCGGAATGTCATCGGGCTGGCGGCTGCTGATCAGCTTGCCATCGACCACGACCTCCTCATCCACCCACTCGCCGCCGGCGTTGCGAATGTCGTCCTGCAGGGTCTTGTAGCTGGTCATCCGTTTGCCCTTGACCAGCCCGCATGACACCAGCAACCAGCCTCCGTGGCAGATCACGGCCAGCGGTTTGCCGGCCGAGTCGTGGCTTTTCACCAGTTTCTGCGCCGCGGGGCTGAGCCGAATCGTGTCAGAGTTTTGCACGCCGCCAGGGAGCACCAAGGCATCGTAGAGGTCCAGGTGGGCACCTTCGAAAGTGGCATCCACGGCGAATTCATCCGCCGGCTGGTCATGGTTCCAACCGCGTACCGTGCCCTCCTTGTCGCTGAGGATATCCACCACCGCGCCGCTCTGTTCAAGGGCTTCGCGGGGGCCGGTCAGCTCCACCTGCTCGAAGCCGTCGGTGACCAGAAAGGCTACGCGCTTGCCGTTCAGTTCCGCACTCATAATTCTTGCTCCTTTTCCGATGAATGTGAAAAAGAGGCCCGTGGCGGCCAAGGAAAGTTCCGGCGTTACGATTCAGTGGTTGGTCCCTTGCCGGTGCGGGGGGTTAGAATCGCTCGTCCCGAACGAGTGTGCACGTATGTCCCAGGAACTCAGCGCCGAACAGATTCAGCAAGCCTTGCAAGGCATCACCATCCCGCCGCAACCGCAAATCATGGTCGATCTGCAGTTCGAGCAGTACATGCCAGACCCTGACCTGGAAACCATCGCCAAGCTGATTGCCCAGGACCCGGGGCTTTCGGGCGCCTTGCTCAAGCTGGTCAACTCCCCGCACTTCGGCCTTTCCAACAAGATCGGTTCGATCCAGCGTGCGGTGAACCTGCTGGGTAGCCGTTCGATCATCAACCTGATCAACGCCCAGTCGATCAAGAGCGAAATGAGCGACGAGACCATCGTCACCCTCAACCGCTTCTGGGATACCGCCCAGGATGTGGCGATGACCTGCCTGACCCTGGCCAAGCGCACCGGCATCCAGCCGGCGGACGAGGCCTATACCCTCGGTCTGTTCCATGACTGCGGCGTGCCGCTGATGCTCAAGCGCTTCCCCGACTACATGGAGGTGCTGGAGCAGGCCTATGCCACAGCCGACGGGGAAACCCGGATCGTCGACAGCGAAAACCGGGCCTTCAACACCAACCATGCGGTGGTCGGCTATTTCACCGCCAAGTCCTGGCGCCTGCCCGAGCACCTCAGCGCGGCCATCGCCAACCACCACAATGCCCTGGCGGTATTCCGCGACGAAAGCTCGCGCAATACCCAGAGCCAGCTGAAGAACCTCCTGGCGGTATTGAAAATGGCCGAGCACATCTGTGCCTCCTACCGGGTACTGGGCAACCAGCCGCTGGACCATGAATGGCAGGTGGTCGGCCCGCTGGTGCTCGATTACATAGGCTTGTCGGAATACGATTTCGAAAACCTCAAGCAGAACATTCGCGAGTTGGGCGGGCACTGACACATGCCGGAATTACCCGAAGTAGAAACCACCCGGCGCGGTATCGCGCCGCACCTGGTAGGCCAGCGCGTCAGCCGGGTGGTGGTGCGTGACCGGCGCCTGCGCTGGCCGGTTCCCGAGGACCTGGACGTGCGCCTGTCAGGGCAGCGCATCGTCAGTGTCGAGCGGCGCGCCAAGTACCTGCTGATCAATGCCGAGGTCGGTACGCTGATCAGCCACCTGGGCATGTCGGGCAACCTGCGCCTGGTCGAGCTGGGTTTGCCGGCGGCCAAGCACGAGCACGTCGACATCGAACTGGAGTCGGGGCTGATGCTGCGCTACACCGACCCGCGCCGCTTTGGCGCGATGCTGTGGAGCCAGGACCCGTTCAACCACGAACTGCTGCTGCGCCTGGGGCCGGAGCCACTGACCGACCTGTTCGACGGCGAGCGGTTGTTCCAGTTATCCCGCGGGCGTTCGATGGCGGTCAAGCCGTTCATCATGGACAACGCAGTGGTGGTGGGGGTGGGCAACATTTACGCAACCGAGGCGCTGTTCGCCGCCGGGATCGACCCACGACGCGCGGCCGGCGGGATTTCACGGGCGCGTTACCTGAAGCTGACGATAGAGATCAAGCGGGTGCTCGCGGCGGCAATCGAGCAGGGCGGCACCACCTTGCGCGACTTCATCGGCGGCGATGGCCAGCCGGGGTACTTCCAGCAGGAATTGTTCGTGTATGGGCGAGGCGGGCAGCCGTGCAAGCTGTGCGGCACGCAATTGCGCGAAGTCAAGCTGGGGCAGCGGGCCAGTGTGTACTGCCCGCGTTGCCAACGCTGAGGGGTTGCGCTGTAAGTCGTAAGGGCGGAAATCTTGGGGGCGCTGCGCGCCCATCGCGACACAATGCCGCTCCTACAGGTGCTGCGCAGGCCTGTAGGTTCAGGCCTTGCCGGTAATCCGACGATACTTGGCCATCAGCTCTTCTTCGGTTTCCGGGTGCGCTTCATCCAGCGGGATGCAGTCGACCGGGCAAACCTGCTGGCATTGCGGCTCGTCGTAATGGCCCACGCACTGGGTGCACAGGTTAGGGTCGATCACGTAGATCTCTTCGCCTTGGGAGATGGCCTCGTTCGGGCACTCGGGTTCGCAGACGTCGCAGTTGATGCAATCGTCGGTGATGATCAGGGACATGGGGACTCCGGCCGGGGCTCTGCGCCCGGGCATATTCAACGCAGTGGGCACAATTGTGCCGCATTCGCGCCCGCAGTGCACGCGGGCGCGATAATCAGCTGTCCGGCTTACTTCCTGAAGCGTTCGGTCAACGCGTCGGCCACCGCCGGGTGGACGAACTTGCTGATATCCCCCCCCAATGCGGCGATTTCCCGGACCAAAGTCGAGGAAATGAAGGAATAACGCTCCGAAGGCGTGAGGAACAGGCTCTCGACATCGGGGGCCAGTTGCCGGTTCATGTTCGCCAGCTGGAACTCGTACTCGAAGTCGGATACCGCCCGCAGGCCACGCAGGAACACGTTCGCGCCCTGTTCCTTGGCGAAGTGTGCCAGCAGCGAGGAGAAGCCGATGACTTCGACATTGGGCAGGTGCTTGGTGACCTCACGGGCGAGCTCCACCCGTTGTTCCAGCGGGAACAGCGGGTTTTTCTTGGGGCTGGCCGCCACGGCGATGATCACATGGTCGAACAGCCGCGAGGCGCGTTCGACCAGATCGCCATGGCCTTTGGTAATGGGGTCGAAAGTACCCGGGTACAACACTCGGTTCATCGCGTCATCCTGGCTGGAGTGCGTTGGGGAGTCGGATGGTAGCGCAGCGACTGCGCCCGGCCAAGTCATGCGGCCGGCTGATGGCACTATAGACAGGGGCCGCGTTCGTTGTCATGCGCTGTGTGCCAGGCGGGCAATCAGGGCCTCGCTGAGCCTGGCGCTGATGGCATACACCGACAATTGCGGGTTGGCGCCGATGCTGGTGGGGAACAGCGAACCGTCGTGTATCGACAGGTTCTCCAGCTGGTGATGGCGGCCCAGGCTGTCGCATACCGCCTGGCGCGGGTCTTCCCCCAAGGCACAACCGCCCATCACGTGGGCGCTGCCCAGGCGCGTGCGGAACGGCTCCAGGCGCAAGCTATCGATCATGGCCAAGGCCTGTTGCAGGCTGGACGCAGCACGGGCATCGCTGTGCACGGGGGTTACCTGGGTGGCGCCGGCGGCGAACTGGATTTGCGCCATGCTGCGATAGGCGCGGCGCAAACCGTCATACAGGTAGCCGGTGAGCGGGTAGTCGAGCACGGGAGAGCCATCGCCGCGCAGCTCCACCGTCCCACCCTGGCTTTGCGGGTGAAAGCCGTCGCGCAGCAGTGCCAGCATCACATGGGTATGGGGTAGCTCGGCCATGCGCCGGGCATTGTCCTCGCCATACCCACCCAGCAGGGTGCTGGCCAGGGCCGGGTGCAACGGCGGTACCTCCAGCTTGTAGCCAATCGGGCCGTCGACGCCGCCTTGCCATTGGAAGTGGTCACTGTAGATGGACTGTGGGGCGCCGTAGTAGGGATCGATACGTTCGTTGAAGCGTGCTGCGCTGAAGTTCACCAGGTGCAGGAAGGTGCGCTTGCCCAGGCAGCCGTGCGGGTCGGGCGCAGCGGACCGCAGCAGTAGCGCCGGGCTGTTGATACCGCCCCCGGCCAGAACATAGTGGCGCGCACGTATGCGGACCTGGCGGCCCGAAGGGTGTATGCCCTGGCTGTCCAGCGCCTGGCAGGTCAGGCCATGGATGCGTTCGCCGTTGTGCTCGAAGCGCTCGGCCCGGGCCAGATAGAGTAACTCGCCGCCTTGCTCGAGCGTCGCGGGAATGCGGGTCACGAGCATTGATTGCTTGGCATTCACCGGGCAACCCATGCCGCAATAGCCCAGGTTCCAACAGCCGCGCACGTTGCGCGGAATCACCGCCCAGCGGTAGCCCAGCTGCTCGCAGCCACGGCGCAGCACGTCGTTGTTGGCGTTCGGCGGCAGCGCCCAGGGGCTGATGCCCAGTTCCTGTTCGATACGTTCGAACCAGGGGCGCATCTGCGTTTCGTCCAGGCCGCTCACGTTATGGGTCGAGGCCCAGTACGCCAGGGTCTCGGGCGGGGTGCGAAAACTCGAAGTCCAATTGACCAGCGTGGTGCCACCCACGGCGCGGCCCTGCAGAATGGTGATGGCGCCATCCTTGCTCATGCGCCCCAGGCCTTCCTGGTACAGGCTGGCGTAGGCTTCGTTTTCCAGCAGGTGGAAATCGCTGCTGGTCTTCAACGGGCCTTCTTCGACCAGCAGCACCTTGAAGCCGGCGGCGCTGAGCATTTGTGCACTGGTTGCGCCACCGGCACCGCTGCCAATCACGGCAACGTCGGCTTCCAGGGTGAGGTCCTGCTCCAGGCGCGAAGCGTCATGGGTGATCCAGCCACGCTCCAGGCCTTGGCGAAACGGGTCGGGTACAGGCATCTGCGCTGCTCTTGTTGTTTTCAGATCTTCGGTGGCCCTGGGTAGCCGCAGGCGGCCCAGGATTCAGGGCGTTCGTACCAGGCCATCTGCAGCAACTGCAGGAGCGAGGCGTGGCCCATGCGCAGCAGGTTCAGCGAGCTGTCCTGCCAACGCTGCAGGAAGGCCCTGACTTGCGCGGGGCTGGCTTGTTCCCAGGCGCCCCAGACACCTGTCAGGGGGCCGCGGGTGAGCGGCAGGCTGAGCACGTCGAACAGTTGCCGGGTGAGCTTGAGCATCTCAGGTGACAGCGCCGCCAGCTTGTGGTCGAGGCTGTGCAGCACCAATGTTTCGGTGGCCTGTGTGTCGGCCAGGACCACCGGGATCAGCACACTCAGTAGCGGCAGGTCATCGTCGCGCAATGCGTGGTAACCGGTCGCGGCTGTTTGTGCGCGGCAGCCGACCAGGCTGGTACCGGCCAGGATCAGGCTGGCGCCAAGGCTGAAACGCAGCAGATCGCGACGGTGCATGGGCCGGCCCTCAGCGGATGAATAGCTTGAAAACCAGGCGCTGCAGGGCTTTGCCATAGGGCGGGTAGATCAGCCGCGCGGCATTGAAGCGTTGCTTGGCCAATACCGCCTTGGCCTTGCTGAAGGTGAGGAACCCGTCATGGCCGTGGTAGTGGCCCATACCCGAAGGGCCGATGCCGCCGAACGGCAGGTCGTCCTGGGCTACGTGAAGCAGGGTGTCGTTCAGGCACACGCCGCCGGAATGGGTGTGACGCAGCACCTGCTCCTGGCCGGCGCGGTCATAGCCGAAGTAGTACAGCGCCAGCGGGCGTGATCGTTGGTTGATGTAGGCCAGCGCCTGTTCGAGACTGTCGTAGGGCACCAGCGGCAGCAGCGGGCCGAAGATCTCGTCCTGCATCACTTGCATGTCGTCGTGCACGTCGAGCAACAGGTGCGGCGGCAGGCGCCGACCCTGGCGGGTTTCGTTGGGGTAGATGTCCAGCACCTGCGCGCCCTTGGCACTGGCGTCGTCCAGCAGGCCCTGCAAGCGCTGCAGCTGGTACGGGTTGATGATGGCGGTATAGTCGGGGTTATCGGCGATGCGCGGGTACAGCCGGCGTACCGCACGCTGGTAGGCGTCGGCGAAGGCCTGTAGCCGCTCGCGCGGCACCAGCACGTAGTCGGGGGCGACGCAGGTCTGGCCAGCATTCAGGGTCTTGCCGAAGGCGATGCGTTCGGCGGCGCTGTCCAGCGGTACGTCGGCCGAGACAATCGCCGGCGACTTGCCACCGAGTTCCAGCGTGACCGGAGTCAGGTTGTGTGCCGCAGCCAGCATCACCTGACGCCCGACGCTGGTGGCACCGGTGAACAACAGGTGGTCGAAAGGCAGGCGGGCGAAGGCCTTGCCCACCTCGACTTCGCCAAGCACCACGCTGACCAGGTCGCTGGGGAATATGCGCTCCAGCAGCTGTTTCAGCGCGCGGCCACAAGCCGGTGTGGCTTCGCTGAGCTTGAGCATGACCCGGTTGCCAGCGGCCAGGGCGCAGGTCAGCGGGCCGATGGCCAGGAACAGCGGGTAATTCCACGGCACGATGATGCCGACCACGCCCAAGGGTTGATAGCGCACCTGCGCGCTGGCGGGCTGGAAGGCCAGGCCGACCCGGCGCCGGCTGGCGCGCATCCAGCGTTGCAGGTGTTTTTCGGCGTGGCGCAGGCCCTGCACCGAAGGCAGCAGTTCGGCCAGCAGGGTCTCGTTGGCGCTGCGCCCTTCAAAGTCCTGGCCGATGGCTTCGATCAGCTCCGCCTGGCCGGCCAGCAAGGCCTCGCGCAGGCTTTTCAGCCATTGCCGCCGCTGCGCCGCGGGTGGCAGCGGGTTGCCGGAAAAGGCCCGGCGCTGAACAGCGAACATCGTCGCCAGGTCGGTGTCGGATTGCACAGGAGGCAGGGCACTAGGCGAGTTCATGGCAGTGGCGAGTCCGGGCGGGAAATCCTTAGAGCCTATACTCTAACCCGGGCGATGGTGCGACTTTTTCCGCGCATTCATGCGGTGCATTCCACCGCCAATACGCCGTAAGATGACCTTTTGATGAAGCCCGCAGACTGGGAGCCGAGCATGGCGCCGCGCATGAAGACCCGAGAGCGCATCGTGCAGAACAGCCTTGAGCTGTTCAACCAGCAGGGTGAACGTAGCGTCAGTACCAACCACATTGCCGCGCACATGGAAATCTCACCCGGCAACCTGTATTACCACTTCCCCAACAAGCAGGCGATCATCGCCCTGTTGTTCAGCCAGTACGAAGAACTGGTGGACAGCTTCCTGCGCCCGCCGCAAGGTCGCCCAGCGACCGTGGAAGACAAGCGCTTCTACCTCAAGGCCCTGCTGGCCGCAATGTGGAACTACCGCTTCCTGCACCGTGACCTCGAGCATCTGCTCGACAGTGACCCGGAGCTGGCCGCCCGTTACCGGCGCTTTTCCGAGCGCTGCCTGCGCCAGGGCCAGGCCATCTACCGCGGCTTCGTCGAGGCGGGGATCCTGGCCATGGTACCGGCGCAGATCGAATCGCTGACCATCAACGCCTGGATCGTGCTGACGTCCTGGGTGCGTTTTCTCAGTACCACGCGGGAGCATTCCGCGCATTTGGGCGAAGAAGCCTTCAAGCGCGGCGTCTATCAGGTGCTGGTGCTGGAGCTTGGCTTCGTCACCGAGAATGCCCGCAGCGCCGTGGACGCCCTGTGTCAGGAATTCCATGTACCGTTCAACCAGGCCCTGGCGCAGTAGCCCGGGGCCCTAGTGCCATCGATCAGGAGATTGTCATGCCCCTTGCGCAATTGATCACCCCGCAGCAGTTGGCCGAGCGTCTGGGTTCGGCCAAGTTGGTGATACTCGACTGCCGCTTTGCTCTGGAGGATGTGGACTATGGCCAACGCAGCTACGCCCAGGGGCATATTGCCGGGGCGCATTTTGCCGACCTGGAGCGTGACCTGAGTGGGCCGGTGAGCAAAGGCCGCACCGGGCGCCACCCGTTGCCGGATGCGCAGCGGCTTGTCGAACGCCTGCGCGAGTGGGGCCTGGACAATGACAGCGAGGTGGTACTGTACGACGACGGCCCAGGCGCCTTTGCCGCACGAGCGTGGTGGTTGCTGGCCTGGCTGGGCAAGCGCAGCGGTGTGGCGATCCTCGACGGCGGGCTGAAGGCCTGGCATGCGGCCCACCTGCCGCTGAGCCTCGACCCGCCAGCCAAGCGGGAAGGCACCTTCACAGGTGAGCCGGACGCCAAGTTGCTGATCGATGCCGGGCATCTGGCCAAGCGCCTGGGGGCAGACGACCTGACGTTGCTCGACGCGCGTGCCTTGCCGCGGTTTCGTGGGGAAGTGGAGCCGATCGACCCGGTGGCGGGGCATATCCCGGGCGCCCAGTGCGCAGCGTTCACCGACAACCTGGGGGCTGACGGGTGCTTCCTGCCGGCGGAGCAGCTCAGGCAGCGCTTTGCCGAGAAGCTGGCCGGGCGCGCGCCGGAGCAGTTGGTTGCGTATTGCGGATCTGGGGTGACTGCTTGCCATAACCTGTTTGCGCTGGCGCTCGCGGGGTATCCGCTGGGCAAACTGTATGCCGGGTCCTGGAGTGAATGGATCAACGACCCGGCGCATGGCGTAGCGACCGGCGAATGAGCAGGCCTGGCCTCAGCGCCGGTTTGCCGGCGCTGAGGCCGTTACTGCTTTACTGGCCTTGCAACAGCCACTGCGAAATCCGCCGCTCCAGGTAATACCCTGGGTGGCGCAGGCTGCCATCGACGAACCCCACGTGGCCACCCCGTTTGTGCAGCTCGAAACGGGTCTGCGGCGCCAGCTCACGTGCCGTGGGCAGGCTGTGGTCCGAAACGAATGGGTCATCGCTTGAATGGATGATGAGGGTCGGCGTGCGGTTGCTGCCCAGGAAGAAGTGGCTTGATGAACGGCGATAGTAGTCGTGCACGTCGCGAAAGCCGTTCAGTGGGGCAGTGACCTGGCCATCGAAGTCCCAGAATGTGCGCAACTTGCCCAGCGGCCCCAGCCGTTGCAGTGTCGCCAGCCGTTCATGCTGGCCATTGTCGTGAAAGTGGCGCTGCTTGAGCTGCACGTACGCCAGCATCTCGCGCATGAAATGCGCCTGGTACACCTTCGAGAAACCTTGGCCGATACGGTCGGCGCAATGGTCCAGACGAAACGGCACCGACACCGCCACTGCCGCTTCCAGCTGGCTGGCGACGCCGCTTTCACCCAGGTACTTGAGCAGCACGTTACCGCCCAGCGAGTAGCCCACCGCATACAACGGTGCCAAGGGGCGCTGGGCACGCAGGTGGCTGACGATTTCTGCGAGGTCTTCGCTGGCACCGGAATGGTAGCTGCGCGGCAGCAGGTTGGGTTCGCCTGAACAACCGCGCCAGTTCACCGCCACGCTGGCCCAGCCGCAGGCTTGCAACGCTTGCTGCAAGCCTTTGACGTAGGGCGAATGGGATGAGCCCGTCAGCCCGTGCAGCACCAGTACCAGGGGCGCATGGGGTTGGTGCGGGCCGTGCCAGTCCAGGTCGATGAAGTCGCCATCGGCCAGCCAAAGTCGCTCACGGTTGCGCGGCAAGTCGGGCAGCTTGCGCCACAGCGGCCCCCACAGGGTTTGCAGGTGAGGGTTGGACAGGCCGATGGCTGGGCGGAATGTGGCGCTCGAACTGGGCATGCTGGGCGACTCATGGTGTGCCTGCCTAGAGTGCCATGAAATAGCGCCACTGTACCTGCGCTATTGGTCGGTAGGCGGCAGCGGCTGCTGCATGGCGTCAGGGCCAACGCTGACCAGTATCTTGTGGTCGAGGTTCAGCCGGCGTTGCATGACCGTGCGGACATCTGCCGGAGTAGTTGCACTGATGCGCTCGATGTAGGTGTCCAGATGATCGGCGGGCTGGCGTTGATGGGTGACGGTGGTGAGCAATGCTGCCAGGCTCCGGTTTTGTGCAACGGCACGCAGCAGTTGCCCGGCCAGCTGTTTGCGGGCGAGCTGTAATTCCGTCTCGGTTGGCCCTTGGTCGATGAATTCGCGCAGCAGGGCCTCTACCAGCATTTGCGAGCCCTGGAGGTATTGGGGGGCGATTTCCCATTCAACGGCGAACACCCCACCTGCACTCAAGGGCTTTACCATGCTGTAAATGCTGTAGGTAAGGCCGCGACGTTGGCGTAATTCCATCATCAAGCGGGACTCCAGGCTTCCTGCAAGGACTTCGCTGGCCAATATCAGGGGGAGAAACTCTGGGTCGTTGGCAGGCACAATCATGGGCAGTGCAAGCAGCGTGGCGACGCTTGTACCAGGCTGTTTGATGTTGATCGTTGCGCTGGTAACCGTGGGTACGGCAGGCAGTTCAGCAGCTGTCCAGCCCTGCGGCAGGGCCTGGCTGATCCGTTGGGCGATCGCTTGGGCTGCGCTCAAGGAAAGGTCACCCACCATGGCTATCTCAAGATTGCTGGCCGAATAGGCACGTTGATGGAACGTGCGCAGATCGTCGACCGTTACAGTTTCTATCCCCCGTTGGGTGCTTCCCGGATAATTGCCATAAGGGTGGCCGTTGAACAAATAACGGAAGGCTTCTATGCGCGCCTTCACGCCAGGCTGCCGTTCTCGTGATGCGTTCAGGCGTTGTAGCTGCGGTTTTATCTTGTCTAGTGCAAGTGGCGGAAAAGCAGGATGTGCAGCGAGGTCGATGAACAGTTCCAGGGCCGCATCGAGAATTGTCTCGTCGCCAAGGCTGCGCAAACTGAGCGTGGCATGCTCCAGGCCTATGTTTTTTTCCGTGATCGCGCCCAGGCGTTCCAGGTGTTCTGCTTGTTGGGTCGCCGTATGTTGCTGGCTGCCCTCGTCAAGCATGTAGAACGTCAGGGCTGCCAGGCCGGACTGGTCGGTGTCCTGGCTGGTGCCAGCCTTGAAACGCAGTACCACGTCGACGATTGGCAGCCCGCGGGCCTCGATGAACTTCACCCCTGTGCCGGCCATCGTGGTCCAGGCCTGGACCGGTACGTGCAGGGTTTCGAACAGGTCCAGATCGAGCCCTTGGATGGACAGCAAGCTGCTCCCAACGTTGCTGGCTACGGTTGGTTGTTGCGCAGTCGAAGTGGTGTCATGCATGAGCGTTCTCCTTGGCGTGCATGAAGGTCATGGCGGCTCGGGATTCGGTCAGGTAGTCATAGGCTGCCCGGCCCACCTGCTCGGCCGTCACAGCCTCTATGGCTTGCCGCTCGTCATCCAGGGCAACTGGGTCTAGCCCGCAGGCCGCCTGTTTGCCGATGGCATGCGCCTGTTTGTCGATGTCATCCCTTTCGAACTGTTGCCGGGCCAGCAGGCGTGCCTTGGCGCGCTCAAGGTCTTGCTTGGTGGGCGCCGCCTGGCGAAATGCGCCGATCTCGAGCAGCAATCTCTCGGCTGCGGCCTCTGGGGTGACGTGCGGGCTGCAGAATGCGTAAAGGGCAAGCATGCTGTCACCGCGTTGCCAGGGCTCATAAGCCGCTCGCAGGCCCTGGAGTAGCGGCTCCTCCACCACCAGCAGCCGTTTCAGCCTGCTGGCGTGGCCATCAGCAAGAATCTCGGGCAGTAACCGCAGCGCATAGGCTTGTACATCCGACCCGGCGGTGCATTGACTGGGCAAGTTGAAGCCGAGCAACGCGCCGGTATAAAGCCCTGGCAGGCGCAGGGTCTGCTGGCGCATGCCTGGGTTGGAAAGGCCCATCGGTACCTGGTGCATGGGAAGGCGATGGGCCGGAATGCCAGCAAAATGCTTGGTAACGAGTGTTTGCAGCTGCGGCAGGGTTATGTCGCCGGCTACCGCAAGTGTGGCGTTATTGGGGTGGTACCAGGTCCGATACCAGGTTTGGGCCGCCGCCGGCGTTATATGCTCGAGATCAAGTTTGTGGCCGATCACTGGCGTGCCATAACCGGAGTCGCCGTAGGTCAGCAATTGGTGATGCTCCAGCGCAAGTGCCAGCGGGCTGTTCTCGACATTCTCGCGCCGCTCGGCCATGACTACCGCCAGCTCCCTGGCAAATGGCATGTCGCTGAGGGTGGCGCTGGCCATGACATCGGCCATGGCCTCCAGGGCGATTTCCACGCGGCTGGCCGGCAATGTGATCGGGAAGACAGTGGCATCCGAGTCCGTGAATGCATTTGGCTCACCGCCCAGGCGGGTCATGAGCGTTGCATACTCGCCTGGCGCCAGTTTGCTGCTGCCTTCGAAAAGCAGATGCTCCAGTGCGTGGGACAAGCCGCTGTGGCCCTGCGGTTCATAACTGGACCCGACGTGATACCAAAGCTGCACGCTGACCAGCGGAGCGCGGTGGTCTTCGCGCAGATAGATTCGCAAGCCATTGTCGAGGAGGAGGGATTGCACCGCGTTTGGTGGCGTGGGTGGGGAGGGGCGATTGGTCATGGTTGAAGTGCTCCTGCAAGAACGAAGGAGCAGCTTCAATGACAACGCAGGCGGGATGGTGGTATCTAATTAGCCAACCTGCGGCTATTCGGTCAGCCCCGTTGCCAGAGCGCGTAGTACACCTGGCCAGTTTTCTTCTCGCGGTGCAGGCGCCAGTTGCCAGGCAACTGCAAGGTCGACGGCGCGCTTTCGCTCTCGGTGTAGACCCAGGCCTGCTCCTTCAACCACTGGTTCTGCTCCAGCAGGTTGCAGGTGTTGGCCAGCAGGTCCTGATGGAACGGCGGATCGAGGAACACCACATTGAACTGCTGCTTGGCCGGGCCCTGCAGGTAGCGCAGGGCATCGGTCTGCAGGATCTGCCCGCGTGGGCAACGCAGGATTTCAAGGTTGTTCTTCAGGTTGGCGATGGCGGCCGGGTTGCTGTCCAGCGCCACGGCGTCCTCGGCCCCGCGGGACAGGGCTTCGAGCACCAGGGCACCGCTGCCGGTAAACGCGTCCAGCACGCGGGCGCCTTCGATGTGAGGGGCCAACCAGTTGAACAGGGTTTCGCGCACGCGGTCGGGGGTCGGCCGCAGGCCTTCGCCGTCGGGCACCGCCAAGCGGCGGCTGCGCCACTCGCCGGCGATGATACGCAGGTGACCCTGGCCCTTGCTCTGGCCCGGTTGCGGGCGGGCGGGAGGGGTGGTTCTTGGCATTAGTGCTCCGGTACCCCGAGCGCTTGCCCGGAGGGTTTGTCGGTAGGTGCTGGCAGCGGTTTCTGTGGCACTTTCGGGCCCACGGTGACGATCACCAGTTTATCGGCTGACAGGTGTTTGTTCATGGCCGCCTTGACCTGTTCGACAGTGAGCGCCTGGGACTGCTGCATGAAGTCCTCCAGCCAGGTCAACGGCAGATTGTAGAAGCCAATTGCGCCCAACTGGCCGACGATGCTGGCGTTGCTGGCATTGGACAGCGGGAAGCTGCCGGCCAGCTCGCGCTTGGCATCGTCCAGCTCTTGCTGGGTGGGACCGGCCTTGAGGTAGTCGGCAAGAATGTCCTGCACCAGCTTGAGTGTGCCTTCGCTCAGCTCGGCACGGGTCTGCAGGTTGATCATGAACGGGCCGCGTACCTGCATCGGGCTGAATGCCGAGTATACGCCGTAGGTCAGGCCGCGTTTCTCCCGTACCTCGGTCATCAGCCGGGTGCCGAACGCGCCACCGCCGAGGATCTGGTTGCCCAGTGACAGGGCTGGCCAGTCCGGGTCCTGACGATCGATACCAAGCTCGGCCAGCATCAGGTGGGTCTGCTTGGACGGGAAGTCGATGTGGGTGAGGCCTGCCTTGGCTTCAGTGGGCTGGGCGGGGGCAGCCAGTGCCGGGCCCTTGGGCAGGCCGGCGGACACTTGGGCGGCGATGGCTTCGGCCTCGGCGCGGCTGAGATCGCCGACCAGGGCGATGACTGCGTTGCCACCGGTGTAGGCTTTGGCGTGGAAGGCGCGCAGCTGGGCCAGGGTGATGCCGTTGATGCTTGCCGCGGTACCGTCGCTGGGGTGGGCATAGGGGTGGTCGCCATAGAGCCTGGCGAACAGGGCCTTGCCAGCGATCTTGCCGGGGTTCTGCTTGTCGTATTCGAAGCCGGCCAGCATCTGGTTCTTGATGCGCTTGAGGGCGTCTGCCGGGAAGGTCGGTTTGCCGGCCACCTCGGTAAACAGCTTCAACGCCGCGTCACGCTTGTCCTTGGCGCTGAGGCTGCGCAGCGAGGCCACGGCCATGTCGCGGTAGGAGCCGTTGCCAAAGTCTGCGCCCAGGCCTTCGAAGCCTTCGGCAATGGCGGTCACGTCCTTGCCGGCCACACCTTCGTTGAGCATGGCGTTGGTCAGGGCCGCCAGGCCTGGCACGCCGCCATCCTGGCTGCTACCGGCAGCGAAGGTTACGCGCAGGTCGAACATGGGCAACTCGCGGGCTTCGACGAACAGCACCCGGGCGCCTTCAGCGGTATTCCAGTGCTGGATGTTCAGCTGGCGCCGGCTGGGCGCCTTGCCATCCAGCTCGGCCAGCGACTGCAGGGTGTTGGCCGGGCGTGCGGCGTTGCTTTCAGCCTTGGCGATGGTGTCGGCCATGGCCGGGCTGGCCAGCACGGCCGCCAGGGCCAAGGCACGGATACCGGTGGCCAGCAGGGTTGGGCGTGGTGCGCGGCGGTCACTCATGAGCGGACTCCTCGGGCAGTACATGGGCAACGCTCAGGCGTTCGCGGGTGAAGTAGGTGCGCGCGGCGTTCTGGATGTCCTGCGGGGTAATGCGCTCGAGCTCCTCCAGTTCGGTGTCGATCAGCTTCCACGACAGGCCGACGGTTTCCAGCTGACCGATGGTGGTGGCCTGGCTGCTGATGGAATCTCGGTCGTAGACCAGGCCGGCGATGACCTGGGCGCGCACGCGCTCGAGTTCCTCGGCGCTGGGCGGGGTGGTCTTGAGCTCATCCAGCAACTGCCAGATGCCTTTTTCCACGTCCGCCAGGGACTTGTGCTTCTGCACGTTCGGTGTGGCCGAGATCAGGAACAGGCTGTCGCCGCGGGTGAAGGCGTTGTAGCTGGACGAAGCGCCGGCCACCAGCTCCTGGCCACGCTCCAGGCGCGCCGGCATGCGCGCGCTGTAGCCGCCGTCAAGCAGTGCCGAGATCAGGCGCAGGGCATGTACCGTGCGTGGGTCCTTGGCAGTGGCCAGGCCGGGGACGTTGAAGCCGTAGATCAGGCTGGGCAGCTGGGTGCGTACGTGCAGGGTCAGCTGGCGCTGGCCGGGCTCGGCCAGTTCCAGGGGCAACTTGGCTGGCGGCACGGTTCGCCTGGGGATGCTGCCGAAGTACTTCTGTGCCAGGGCCCTGACCTCGTCGACGCTGACGTCGCCCACGACGACCAGGGTGGCATTGTTGGGGGCGTACCAGGATTCATACCAGCGGCGCAGCTCTTCGACCTTCATGCGTTCGAGGTCGGCCATCCAGCCGATGGTCGGCGTGTGGTAGCCGCTGGCCGGGTAGGCCATGGCGCGGAACAGCTCGAAAGCCTTGGCGTTGGGCTGGTCGTCGGTGCGCAGGCGGCGTTCTTCCTTGATCACCTCGATTTCGCGGCTGAACTCGTCAGCTGGCAGGCGCAGGCTGGCCAGGCGGTCGGCCTCCAGCTCCAGGGCCACCGGCAGGCGGTCGCGCGCCAGCACCTGGTAATAGGCGGTGTAGTCATCGCTGGTAAAGGCGTTTTCCTCGGCACCGATGTCCCGCAGGATGCGCGATGCCTCGCCAGGGCCGACCTTGGCGCTGCCTTTGAACATCATGTGTTCCAGCGCGTGGGACAGGCCGGTCTGGCCCGGGGTTTCGTAGCTGGAGCCAACCTTGTACCAGATCTGCGAGACCGCCACCGGGGCGCGATGGTCCTCGCGCACGACCACTTTCAGGCCGTTGTCGAGGATGAATTCGTGGGTGGGTTGCACATCGGCGGCGAAGGCTGCCAGCGGCAGGCACAGCGTGCCGAGCAACAGGCCTGCGGCGCGGCGGGCTAGAGCATTCATACGGTGTTTAACCTGTTCGGCGGCCCGCCGGGTTTAGCGTCGGTGGGCCAGGAGGTGCTAGGATACTGATCCGGTTGCCTGGCGACCATGCCTGTCGCCGTTCTGGCCCACAGGACATCAAGACAAAACGTTGCGCATGAACCAGCCGGCTTCAAGATAGTCTGTTCTGCGTAGAGAGAATTCCCGATGCGCCGTAGCTGGCCCATCGCTACCCTGAGATAGCCGTCTTCCATGTTTGGTTCCAACGACGACAAAAAAGCACCGGCCGAGGCTGGTGAGAAGAAAGGCCTGTTCAGCTGGTTTCGCAAGAAGCCGCAGCAACCTGCGGAGGCGGGCTCGCCCGCGCACGAGACCCACGCCGTCGAGCAGCCTGCAGCCGCTCCGGTAGAGGCCCCTGTCGGCGAAGCGCCGCAGGCCGCTGAGCCCGTCCAGGCCCCCGCGACCCCGGTACAGGTCGAGCCGCAGCCGCTCGCCGAAGCCGCCCAGCCCCCGGTAGCCCAGGCGCCGACACCCGAACCGGTGGCTTCCCAGCCGTTGCAGGCCCCCGAGCCTGAAGCGGTCGCCTCCCAGCCACTGCTGGCGCCAACGCCGCAGCCGATTGCATCCGTACCCTTGCAGACGGCTCCGGTCGAGCCTGCTGCCGTGGTCGAACCTGCTGCGCCGGTCAGCAACCTGGTACTGCCGGTCGCTGAGGAACCTGTGGCGCTGGTGCCGGACCTGGAGCCGAAGGCCCCGCCGGCCATCCCGGAACGCCCGGCACCAGAACCCGTCGTCCCTGTGGCTGTTGCCGCAGCGCCAGTCGAACCGGCACCGGCACCTGCACCGGCCGAGCAGGCCAAGCCCGGCTTCTTCGCACGCCTCAAGCAGGGCCTGTCGAAGACCAGCGCCAGCATCGGCGAGGGCATGGCCAGCCTGTTCCTGGGCAAGAAAGTCATCGATGACGACCTGCTCGACGAAATCGAGACCCGCCTGCTGACCGCCGACGTCGGCGTGGAAGCGACCTCGACCATCGTCCAGAACCTGACCCAGAAGGTCGCCCGCAAGCAGTTGGCCGACGCCGACGCCCTGTACAAATCGCTGCAGGAAGAACTGGCTGCGTTGCTGCGTCCCGTCGAACAGCCGCTGGTGGTGCAGGCGCAGAACAAGCCTTACGTGATTCTGGTGGTTGGCGTGAACGGCGCCGGCAAGACCACCACCATCGGCAAACTGGCCAAGAAGCTGCAACTCGAAGGCAAGAAAGTGATGCTGGCCGCCGGTGACACCTTCCGTGCCGCGGCGGTCGAGCAGTTGCAGGTATGGGGCGAGCGCAACCAGATCCCGGTGATCGCCCAGCACACCGGGGCCGACTCCGCCTCGGTGATCTTCGACGCCGTGCAGGCTGCCAAGGCCCGTGGCGTCGACGTGCTGATCGCCGATACCGCCGGCCGCCTGCATACCAAAGACAACCTGATGGAAGAACTGAAGAAGGTCCGCCGGGTTATCGGCAAGCTCGACGCCGAAGCACCGCACGAGGTGCTGCTGGTGCTGGATGCCGGTACCGGCCAGAACGCCATCAGCCAGGCCAAGTACTTCAACCAGAGCGTCGAACTGACCGGCCTGGCCCTGACCAAGCTGGACGGCACTGCCAAGGGTGGGGTGATCTTTGCCCTGGCCAAGCAGTTCAAGCTGCCGATCCGCTTTATCGGTGTGGGTGAAGGCATCGACGACCTGCGCACCTTCGAAGCCGAGCCGTTCGTGAAGGCTCTGTTCGCCGAGCGAGACTGACCATGATCCGATTCGAACAGGTTGCCAAGCGTTATCCCAATGGTCATGTGGGTTTGCATGAGCTGAGTTTCCGGGCGCGCCGGGGCGAATTCCTGTTCGTCACCGGCCACTCGGGTGCTGGCAAAAGTACCTTGCTGCGTCTGCTGCTGGCCATGGAACGTCCGACCAGCGGCAAGCTGATGCTGGCCGGGCAGGACCTGGGGCAGATCAGCAATGCACAGATCCCGTTCCTGCGTCGGCAGATTGGCGTGGTGTTCCAGAACCATCAGCTGTTGTTCGACCGCACGGTGTTCAACAACATCGCCTTGCCGCTGCAGATTCTCGGTTTGTCCAAGGCCGAGGTCGCCAAGCGCGTGGACTCGGCCCTGGAGCGCGTGTCGCTGGCCGACAAAGGCGAGCTGTTCCCGGCCGACCTGTCCACCGGCCAGCAACAGCGGGTAGGTATCGCGCGCGCCATCGTGCATCAGCCGGCCCTGCTGCTGGCCGACGAACCGACCGGTAACCTCGACCCGCGCCTGGCGGCGGAGATCATGGGCGTGTTCGAGGACATCAACCGCCTGGGCACCACGGTATTGATCGCCAGCCACGACCTGGCACTGATTGCGCGCATGCGCCACCGCATGCTGACCTTGCAGCGCGGCCGCTTGATCGGCGATGGGGAGGCCGGGCAATGACCACTACACGCACACCAAAAGTTTCCGAGCGGGTCGCGCCGAAGCCGGCCGATCCGCAACCGGCAAAGAAAAAACACGGTGATGACGATGACGGCCCGGATTTCCGCACGCTGCTGCACGCCTGGCTGGAAAGCCACCGTGCCAGCCTGGCGGACAGTCTGCGCCGTCTGGGCAAGCAGCCGATCGGCAGCTTCTTCACCTGCCTGGTGATGGCGGTAGCGCTGAGCATGCCCATGGGGCTGTCGCTACTACTGAAGAATGTCGAAAAGCTTGGCGGCTCGTGGCAGCGTGCCGCGCAGATTTCGCTGTACCTCAAGCTCGATGCCGGCAGCCGCGAAGGCGAGGCGCTGCGTGACGAGATCAAGGGCATGCCCGGTGTGGCTGACGCGCTGTATGTCAGCCGCGAGCAGGCGCTGGAGGAGTTCCAGCAGCAGTCCGGCCTGGGCGAAGCCCTGCGTGAACTGCCCGACAACCCGCTGCCAGGCGTGGTCGTGGTGACCCCTACCGAGGTCGACAAACCGGCGCTGGAAGCCTTGCGTCAGCGCTTGTCCGAGCTGCCACGGGTCGAGGTGGCGCAGCTCGACCTGCTGTGGGTCGAGCGCCTGGCGGCGATCCTCAAGCTCGGTGACCGTTTCGTCTTCGGCCTGGCTGTGATGCTGATTTCTGCCTTGCTGTTAGTAATCGGTAACACAATTCGGCTACACATTGAAAACCGCCGCACCGAGATCGAAGTGATCAAGCTGGTCGGCGGCACCGACGCCTACGTGCGCCGGCCTTTCCTGTACATGGGCGCCCTGTATGGCCTGGGCGCGGGCCTGTTGGCCTGGGGTATCCTGGCGTTTGGCCTGAACTGGCTGAACGAGGCGGTGGTAGGGCTTTCCGGGCTGTACGGCAGTGACTTCGCCCTGGGCGGAGTGCCGGCGTCCGATGGTCTGTCGCTCTTGATCGGAGCGGTGTTGTTGGGGTATATCGGTGCATGGATTGCAGTCGCCCGCCACCTGAACGAGCTGGCGCCGCGATAGTTTTTAAGTGCCAGCATTGACAGATTCTTTACTATGGAACTTGTACCGTCGTTCCAGGTCAATGTTGGCAGCGCCCACAAGGCGCGAGTCTGGTAAGTCGGAGGTTCTTGAATGACCACATCGTTGCAACCTGCCTATGCCCTGGTACCCGGTGCAAACCTGGAAGCCTACGTGCACACGGTCAACAGCATTCCGCTGCTGACGGTCGAGCAGGAGC